>Ga0207671_10006221_pt1 | contig 10707 bp, 11 predicted proteins | sample KBSC24metaG_FD_184352 | JGI IMG/M metagenome (GOLD analysis project Ga0207671, IMG submission 184352) | Corn rhizosphere microbial communities from Kellogg Biological Station, Michigan, USA - KBS C2-4 metaG (SPAdes) (version 2) | ecosystem: Host-associated > Plants > Roots > Rhizosphere > Soil... | reverse complement strand
CCGCGTCGTGAAGGGCACCGTCACCGGCATCGAGAACGACCTCGTCGTCATCGACGTCGGCCTCAAGTCCGAAGGCCGCGTGCCGCTGCGCGAATTCGCGCCCGCGCCGGGCCAGAAGGCCGACCTGAAGGTCGGCGACGAGGTCGAGGTGTTCGTCGATCGCGTCGAGAACATGCACGGCGAGGCGATGCTCTCGCGCGACCGCGCCCGCCGCGAGGCCGCGTGGGACAAGCTGGAGGGCGAGTTCGCCAAGACCGCCCGCGTCGAGGGCGTGATCTTCGGCCGCGTGAAGGGCGGCTTCACCGTCGACCTGAACGGCGCCGTGGCCTTCCTGCCCGGCAGCCAAGTCGACATCCGCCCGGTGCGCGATGTCACTCCGCTGATGGACATCCCGCAGCCCTTCCAGATCCTCAAGATGGATCGCCGCCGCGGCAACATCGTCGTGTCGCGCCGCGCCGTCCTCGAAGAGACCCGCGCCGAGCAGCGCACCGGCCTGATCCAGTCCCTCGCCGAGGGCCAGGTGATCGACGGCATCGTCAAGAACATCACCGATTACGGCGCCTTCGTCGATCTCGGCGGCATCGACGGCCTGCTCCATGTCACCGACATGAGCTACAAGCGCGTCAACCACCCGAGCGAGGTCATCAACATCGGTGACACCGTGAAGGTGCAGATCATCCGCATCAACCGCGACACCCAGCGCATCTCGCTCGGCATGAAGCAGCTCGAGAGCGATCCGTGGGAGGGCGCCGCCGCCAAGTATCCGATCGGCGGCAAGTTCTCCGGCCGCGTGACCAACATCACCGAATATGGTGCGTTCGTCGAGCTGGAAGCCGGCATCGAGGGCCTGGTCCACGTCTCCGAGATGAGCTGGACCAAGAAGAACGTGCACCCGGGCAAGATCGTCTCGACCTCGCAGGAAGTCGACGTGGTCATCCTCGAGGTGGACGAGGACAAGCGCCGCATCTCGCTCGGCCTCAAGCAGGCCCAGCAGAATCCGTGGGAGGCCTTCACCGAGAAGCACCCGATCGGCTCGACCGTCGAGGGCGAAGTCAAGAACGCCACCGAGTTCGGCCTGTTCATCGGCCTGGACGGCGACGTGGACGGCATGGTCCACATGTCGGACATCGCCTGGGGCGTGACCGGCGAGGAAGCCCTGGCGCTGCACCACAAGGGCGAGACCGTGCAGGCGGTCGTGCTCGACGTGGACGCCGAGAAGGAGCGCATCTCGCTCGGCATCAAGCAGCTCGAGCGTGGCGGCGTCGCCGGTGGCGCCTCGGCCGGCGGTTCGTCCGGTTCGGGCGTCAACAAGGGCCAGACCGTCACCGTCACCGTGCTGTCGGTCGGTGATGCCGGCCTCGACGTGCAGATCGGCGACGATGGCGCGACCGGCTTCATCCGCCGTGGCGATCTCGGCCGCGACCGTGACGAGCAGCGCGCCGAGCGCTTCCAGGTCGGCCAGAAGTTCGACGCGATGGTGACCGGCTTCGACCGTTCGAAGAAGCCGACCTTCTCGATCAAGGCCCTCCAGCTGGCCGAGGAGAAGCAGGCCGTGGCGCAGTATGGCTCGTCCGACTCGGGCGCGTCGCTGGGCGACATCCTGGGCGAGGCGCTGAAGGCCCGCCAGGAGAACAACTGATCCTGACCGTGCCTGACTTGGCCTGACGGCCAGTCGGCATCGCACCGGAAAGGCCCCCGCCCGTCACCCGACGGGCGGGGGTTTTTTCGTTTCGCATCGGTAACGTAATCCCCTTAGAGTCGCGTGACATTGATCCAGTTTTATGGAAATGATCCCCGCCGCGGGGGACTCGTCCGGCAGGGCATAAGACAAGGGTTAGGCGACGATGATCCGGTCCGAACTTGTGCAGCGGGTAGCGGATGCCAATCCGGAATTGCCGCTGAAGGATGTCGAGCGGCTGGTGGCCTCGATCTTCGAGGCGATCAGCGCGCATCTGGTCGCGGGTGGCCGCGTGGAGCTCCGGGGCTTCGGCGCCTTCTCCACCCGTGCGCGCGATGCGCGGACCGGCCGCAACCCGCGCACCGGCGAACCGGTCGAGGTTTCGGCCAAGCGCGTGCCCTATTTCAAGCCCGGCAAGGAAATGCGCGAGCGGCTGAACGTCGCTTGAGGATGCGCCGCGTAAGGGCTTGACCGGCGCCCCCTGCCCGCCTTTGTGGGCAGGGCCGCGGGCGTGGCGAAACCGGTAGACGCAGGCGACTTAAAATCGCCTTCCTTTGGAGTAGGGGTTCGAGTCCCCTCGCCCGCACCATCGCTTCGGTGCAGCGCGCGACGGCGATCACCGGCGCGCCATCACCAGCCTCTGCTGCGTCCAGCCCGGCTCGGCACCGCAACGCGTCTCAGCCGGGCGCAGGATGGCATCCTTCGGCGCCGTGTCCGCGCAATAGTCGCCCGAAGCCGGCCGGTACTGGACGAGCATGTGGCGGGTCGGCGCTTCGCTTTGCGCCAGGCCCGGTGCGGCGCTCCCGATCGCCGCCGCCAGAGCGGCGGCCGAAAGAGCACGTGAAACACTGGACATGGCGGCATCTCCCTTTTTCCGGGCCGGAGCCCGCGCGCCGTCGCGGCGCGCTGCCCCAGCTTTCGCATCGATCGTGCCAATCCTGGAAAGTGCCGATTTTACGCGACTTTACGTTGCCAGGATTGTTTCGCGGGCGGCACACCGTCCGCATTGTTGGCGATTTTTCCCGAACCTTGTTGCCACAGGGGCGGACATCGCCCGGCCCCGGCGCCTCCCTGTTGCGTCACCCCCACCTGTCGTGTTTCAATCGGATGAAGGCCGCAGAGCTCGCGAGAGGATGACAGGATTCTCGGGGGAGCTTGCGCCATGAGCATGACGGACCGTATTGCCCGCGCCATCCACACCGCCTTGCCCGGCGCCGCGCGGGGCGATGCACCGCCCGGTTGGGACGATCTCGGCGAGGAGGACCGCGCCGCCTACCGGATCGCCGCCCGGCGGGCGATCGGCGCGATGCGGGTGCCAAGCGACGCCATGCTGCGCGAGGGCGAACGCCGCGATCTCGCCCGCGATGCCGCCAACATCTGGGAACGGATGGTCTTCACCGCCCTTTCGGACGAGCGCTAGTCCCGAGGCTCAGGCGCCCGGCCCATCGTCCGGATCCGGCCCATCGAGACCGTCGTCGGCGCCGACCCCGTCGATCCCGGACAGCGCCCGCGCCCGTTCGGCGTCGCCCAGCCCGGGGGCGGCCATGATCGCCACGCGGGCATGGTCCATCGAGGCCCGGATCGCCACCTTCAGGTGACCGCAGGTGGCGAGCATGCTCCAGCCCGCCTGCGCGTCGACCGGCGTGCCGGCGACGGCGCATTGCGCGGCGAGATTGCCGCGCACCGTGGCGAGCGCGGTGCGCTGGATCATGGCGGCATTCGCCCCCGCGGCCGCCGCCTCCCGCCCGGCCCGCTCCGCCGCCATCGACGCGATGGCGGCGCGGCGATCGGCCTCCGCCGAAACGCGGTCGGCATCCGCTTCCGCGGCGCGGCTGGCCCGTTCGGCCGCCGCCCGCGCCCGCCGTCCCGCGGCCTCGGCACGACGGCCGGCCGCCTCGGCGCGATGCGCCTCGGCCCGGACGCGCGCCATCTCGACAGGCGCGGGCGCCGGGCCGGTGAACTCCACCCAATGCGTGTCCTGCGCCTGCGCGCTGCCCGACGCGGTGAGCAGCAGCCCGCCGCCGATCGCCGCCACCGCGATCACGCCGCCGAGCAGGAGGCGCGAGGCGCCCATCGGTTTCCGGGCCATCATCACGATCCGCTGCTTGAGCTGGGCCTTGTGGCTGAGCGCGCAGGCGACGCCCGGCATCCGCGCCGAGGCCGATTTGAGCATCGCCGAGCCATAGGCCATGCGATCGCCGGGCCGCGCATCGGCCAGCACGGTCGCGTCGCAGGCCAGTTCCTGGTCCGACCGGAAGGCGCGATAGGCGCGGTGGGCGAGCGGATTCCACCAATGCAGCGCCAGCACCAGGAGGCCCAGCAGATTGGCCTGCACGTCGAAGCGATCATGGTGCGCCGCTTCGTGCACCAGCGCCAGCCGGCGCTCCTCGGCCGAATAGCGGGTCATGAAATCGCCGGGCAGGAAGATGCGGCGCCTGAACACGCCCGCCGCCACCGGCCCGTCGACATGATCGCTGAGCAGCACGTCGATGCCGCATTCGCGCGTCAGGGGGCGGGCACCGCGCATCGCCCGGTTCAGGAAGACCCGGTAGCGGATCATCTGCCAGCCGAACCACAACGCCGCCCCGCCAAGCCAGACGGCGAGCAGCAGCGGCACCCAGCCGACACCCGCCAGCAGCGGTGCGGGCTGCGGATCCACCAGCATCTGCACGGGCATCGGCGGCGCGACCGGCGCGAGGGCGGGAATCGCCCGCGCGGCATCCGCCCGGACGATCTCGTGCACCATCGTCGCGGCCGTGGCCGGATCGACGAGGCCGACCACCTGCCGATCCTTCGATCCCAGATAGACCACCGGAACGGCCAGCATCCGCCAGCCCGGCAGCGGCGGCAGCACCATCCGCAGCACCGGCAGCAACCACAAGGCATAAGCCGCCCGCGCCCCGAAGGCGCGGGCGACGGGTGCGCGCAGCATCAGCACGATCGCCATCAGCAGGGTGGACGCGATCAGCGTCTGCACGATCCACGGGGCTTGCAGGAATCCGGTCATGCCTTGAGCTCCTTCAGCAGGGCTTCCAGTTCGGCAATATCCTGGGCGGACAGTCCGTCGCCCTCGGCAAGGTGCGCGACCAGCGGCGCGGCGCGGCCGCCGAACAGGCGATCGACCAGCCGGCGGGATTCGCCCGCGACATAGGACTCGCGCTTCACCGCCGGGCGATAGAGATAGCGGCGGCCATCCTCCTCATGCGCCAGAACGCCCTTGGCGAGCAGGCGGCCGAGCATGGTCTTGACGGTGCGGTCGCTCCATTCGCGCGAGGGGCCGATGCGGTCGTGCACCTCCTGCGCGGTGAGCGGCGCGGGCGACGCCCACAGCGCCTCCATCACCGCCAGTTCGGCCTCGCTGATGCGTTCCGCCACGACTCACCCCTTCGATTACAGTTGTGATCGTAATGACCACAGCTGTAATCGTCAAGCGGCCGGCAGCGCGACGATCAGCCTTCGAGCAGGCCCGCGACGATATCGGGATGGAGGCGGCCGGCGAACTCGCAGCCGGCGGCGGTGCCGTCATACCAGACGACGCGGGCCATGAACGGCCCTTCGCCCCCGACCTTCAGCCACACCACGCTTTCCGGCGCGAGCGGCTCGTCGACGACGATGCGGAAGCCCGAGCGCGACAGATCGGTGACGACGCCCGGCACGCTGTCCGAGCCGACCGGTTCGATCTCGCCGTCGCGATGCGCGAAATGGCGCGATTCGCGGCGCGGATCCTCCCGGCGCATCTGAATGACTGCCTTCATCGTTCACCTTTCCCCGGATCGACGCTCCCGAATAAGGCCATGCCCGTAAAACATTGGTGAAGAGCATGTTCAGGCTGGCGCTATGGGCGGTGCGGCCTAGGGTGGCGGGGCGTCATGATCCGCATCCTCCCTTCGGCGCTCGTCGCGCTCGCCTTGCTCGCCGGTTGCCGGCGGCACGACGATGCCGGGCCGATCGGGGTCGGCGTGATCGGCCCGGCGCTCGGCGGTGCGCGCGCGGATGCGGATCGCGGCCCGCTCGATGCGCCGGCCGCGGCGCTGATCGGCGCGACCGGGCAAGGGCTGGTGCGCTTCGATGCGGGCGGCCAGATCGTCCCCGGCCTTGCGGCGCGCTGGATCGTGAGCGACGGCGGCCGCAGCCTGATCTTCCGCCTGCCCGATCTGCCCGATCGCGGCACCCGCCCGGTCGATGCCGACGCGGTCGTGCGCCGCCTCCGCGCCGCGATCGCGGCCGGCAGCGACAACGCGCTCAAGCCTTTGCTCGGCGCGATCGACGAGGTCGAGGCGGTGACCCCCCAGGTGATCGACGTCGAGCTGAAGGCGCCGCGCCCCAACATCCTGCAGCTCTTCGCCCAGCCCGATCTCGCAATGGGCGCGCCCGGCCACGGCCCCTTCGCGATCGCCGCCGCGCGGAGCGGCGCGGTGCTGCTCCGCCCCCTCCCCGATCGCGATGCCGATCCCGACGACATGCCGCGCCCGCGCGCGCCGGTCCTGCTGCGCGGCCAAGCGGCCGGGCGCGCGGTCGCCTGGTTCGTCGCCGGCCGGTCCGCACTGGTGCTGGGCGGCGGCTTCGCCAACCTGCCGGTGGCGCATGCCGCCGACCTGCCGCGCAACGCGCTGCGCTTCGATCCGGTGAAGGGGCTGTTCGGGCTGGCCTTCGCCAAGGCCGGCGCCGGCTTCACCCTGGACCCGGACAATCGCCGCGCGCTCGCCATGGCGGTGGATCGCGACCGGATCGGACCGGCCCTGGGCATCTCCGGCTGGTCGCCGGAGACCGCGATCGTCGCGTCCGGCACGCCGGAGATCGATCGGCCGGCGACGCCGCCCTGGGCCGCGCTCCCGCTGGCCGACCGGCGGGCGCAGGCGCGCGGCCTGATCGGCCGGTGGCGCGCGGCCCATGGCGCGCCACCGGTGCTGCGGGTCGCGATGCCGCCCGGCCCCGGCGCCACCCTGCTCTTCGCCGGCATCGCGCGCGACTGGCAGGCGATCGGCGTCCAGGCCGTCGCGGTCGGGCCGGAGGACGTGGCGGAGCTGCGCCTGCTCGACACCGTGGCGCCGGCGGACGTCGCCAGCTTCTATCTGCGCGCCTTCGCCTGCGACCGGCAGGTGATCTGCACGGACGTCACCGACCGGCTGCTGGTCGCGGCGCGCAATGCCGATTCGCTCGCCGAGCGCCAGGTCCTGCTGATCCAGGCCGACGCGCTGATGATGGACGACACGCCCTTCATCGCGCTCGGCCAGCCGGTGCGCTGGTCGCTGGTGGCGCCGGGCCTCGATCTCTATCGCGAATCGCCGCGCGCGATTCACCCGCTGAATGAACTGAGGACACCCCTCAAGCGCTGATGCGCGTGAAGGAGCCGCCATCGATGCCCATGTCCGACCATTTCGACCGCCTCGCCGACAAGGCGCAGCTCGGCCGTGATCCCGCCTCGGTGCGCCGCCGGGTGGAGCATATGGAGCATCTGCTCGAAGGCCTGTTCGTCGTCCCCGTGCTCAACCGGCGCATCGGGCTCGATGTGATCCTCGATGCGCTGCCGGTGGCGGGCGACGCGGTGGCGGCCGCGCTCGGCGCCTGGATCGTCTGGGAAGCGCGCAACCTCGGCATGTCGAAATGGCAGATGGCGCGGATGGCCGGCAATGTCGGCTTCGACTTCGCGCTGGGGCTGATCCCGGTGATCGGGGCGGTGCCGGATTTCTTCTTCCGGTCCAACACGATGAACCTGAAGATGATCAAGCGGCACCTCGATCGCCACTATCCGCAAGGTGCGGTGGTGGAAGGCGAGGTCGTGCGGCGATGAGGAGAATCCCTCTCCCCTTGGGGGAGAGGGAGGGCCCCGCTCGGCGAAGCCGAGTGGGAGGGTGAGGGCACGCGGCATGCCGCGGGTGCGGCGGCCCAGTTTCACCCTCCCCACCGCTTCGCGGCGGGTCCCCGCCCTCTCCCGCAAGCGGGAGAGGGCAAGACGTCACGGCGCCTCGACCTTCACGGGATCGTCCGGCTGCGCTCCGCCAGCCGAGGCCGGGCAGGTCCGCGGTCGCTTGTCGAGGCCGAGGCAGACCCACACCTCCTCCAGCCAGCCGCGCTTGTTGAGGTTCAGGCGCATCATGTCGGCGCGCATGCCCGGATTGGCGGCGGCGAAAGCGGCCTGGAACAGGCCGACGGTCAGGCCCCGGCGATGCGCGAGGGTCGCCATGTCGGGCGCATGGATGCCGTTGTAGATGGCGTCCTCGATCCGGAAATAGGCGACCGGATCGCTGGTCATGCAGCTGCCATGCTTGGCCCATTCATGCTGGAGCAGCTGCGTCGAGGGGGTGGCGGCGATGCCGGCCTGCAATTGCTCGTCGGTCAGGATCGAGACCGGGCGGCAATATTGCGGCCAGCGGTTCGGCCCATCCCCATCCGGCCACAGGCCATGCAGGATGAAGCCGCGGGACGAGACGCCCGAACATTCCATGTCGTCCCGCCCGCCGCCGCGCCGCGACTGGGAAAAGCAATGCTCCGGCGTCCAGATCAGCGAGAGCGTATAGCCGGTGGTCGGCGTCCGCCGCGCCGGCTGGTCGGCGCTGGGCAATTCGGCATGGGGCCGCGGCAGCGCCTGGGCGGAGGCCAGGGCCGGCGCCAGCGAAACCGGTACGATGAAGGCGAGGATCATCAGCAGAAGGCGCACGCGAATCTCCTTCAGAACATTTGGCGAACGGGTATCCTGCGAAATCCTATCCCGCAAGCGCTCACGAGAAGGTGTCGAGAAGTTCTTCCGGGATGGGCCGGCCACGGAACCAGGCGGCGGCATCGGGGCGGAACAGCAGCCACAGAGCGGCCGTCCGCAGCGACATGGTGACGACCGAGACGCCCAGCCGGAACGAGGTCAGCGCACCCTGGCTATAGCGGAAGCCGATCACCCCCATGCTCAGGATGGCGAGCACGAAGAAGATCACGAAAATCCACTTGGCCACGCGCGATCCGCGCCGCGCGATGAAGAACCAGAGCAGCACTTCGATGCCGATCGAGATGATCGACATGCCGCCCTGGATCAGGGCCCTGGTCCGCCCGATCTGTCCGAAGTCGCCGGGTGCCACGGCGTGGCTGATCTGGACATAGGACCATGTCAGATAGACCGCCGCGACCGCGATATGCAGCCAGTAGACCCGCTCGAACAGCACGATCGATCCGGGACGCATGATGCCCTCCCCCTATCCCCGGGGCGGAGCCTAGCGCCTCATTCGCCGATCTCAAGCCAGCGCGAGGTCGAGCCCGATGTCCGCCGCCGGCGCCGACTGGGTGAGGCGGCCCACCGAGACGTAGGTCACGCCGGTCTCGGCGATTTCGCGGATCGTCTCCAGCGTCACCCCGCCCGAGGCCTCGGTCGGCACGCGCCCTCCCACCAGGGTGACGGCACCGCGCAGGATCGGCGGCGGCATGTTGTCGAGCAGCAGGTGGGTGGCCCCGGCCGCGATGGCATCCTCGATCTGGTCGACCCGATCCACCTCGACGATGATCTCGGCGATCCCCGCCGCGTTGGCGCGCCGCGCCGCCTCGCCGACGCCGCCGGCCACCGCGACATGATTGTCCTTGATCATCGCGGCGTCCCACAGGCCCATGCGGTGATTGGTCGCGCCGCCCATGCGGGTGGCGTATTTCTCCAGCCGGCGCAGGCCGGGGATGGTCTTGCGGGTGTCGAGCAGGATCGCGCCGGTCCCCGCAATGGCATCGGCATAGGTGCGCGCCATCGTCGCCACGCCGGAGAGATGCTGGAGCGTGTTGAGCGCCGACCGCTCGGCGGTGAGCATGGCCCGCGCCCGGCCCTCCATCCGCATCAGGACGGTGCCCTTGCGGACCCGGTCGCCATCCTGCGCCAGCGTCTCGATCGTGACATCGGGATCGAGGTGGCGGAAGAAGGCGGCCGCGATCGGCAGCCCCGCCACCGCGATGGCATCGCGGCTGACCAGCGCGCCGGTGAAGCGCGCCTCCGCCGGAATGACGGCGGCGGAGGTGATGTCCCCGGCCTCCCCGAGATCCTCGGCCAGGGTGGCGCGGATGAAGCTGTCGAGATCGAAACCGGGAAGATCGAAACCCATGAATTACCCTTCACTTAACCCTCGGGCCGATGCCCCGTTCGTCATCCCAGCGAAAGCTGGGATCTCCGTCGGCACGCGCCGCGCCCGCCACCCGAGACCCCAGCTTTCGCTGGGGTGACGAACGGGAGATTCGGATCGCCGTGATACCGATCGAGCATATCCCATCCCCGGCCCCTCCCTTTCAGGGAAGGGAGCGATGCTCAGCGACCGCCGAGGTCGCCCTTGCCCACCGTCTTGCCGGCCATCTCCAGCATGCGGTCGAGCGGCCGCTTGGCGGCGATGCGGGTGGCCTCGTCGAGCTCGATGCGCGGCTCCATGTCGCGCAGCGCGACGTAGAGCTTCTCCATCGTGTTCATCGCCATGTACGGGCACATGTTGCAGTTGCAGTTGCCGTCCGCGCCGGGCGCGCCGATGAACTGCTTGTGCGGCGCCGCCTTCTGCATCTGGTGGATGATGTGCGGCTCGGTGGCGACGATGATCGTCTCGGCATCGCTGTTCAGCGCGAAATCGAGGATGCCCTTGGTGGAGCCCACCTCGTCGGCATGATCGAGGATGAAGGCCGGGCATTCGGGATGCGCGGCGATCGGCGCGTCCGGATATTGCGCCTTGAGCTTGAGCAGCTCAGTCTCGCTAAACGCCTCGTGGACGATGCAGGCGCCCGGCCACAGCAGCATGTCGCGCCCGGTCTTGCGGTTGAACCAGGCGCCCAGATTCTTGTCCGGCGCGAAGATGATCTTCTGGTCCATCGGCAGCTGGGCGAGGATCTTCTCGGCCGAGGAGCTGGTGACGATGATGTCCGAGTGCGCCTTCACCGCCGCCGAGCAGTTGATGTAGGTGAGCGCGATATGATCCGGGTGCGCGGCGCGGAAGGCGGCGAACTGCTCGGGCGGGCAGCTGTCCTCCAGGCTGCAGCCGGCATTCATGTCCGGCAGGATCACCGTTTTCTCCGGGCTGAGGATCTTG
>Ga0207671_10006216_pt1 | contig 10714 bp, 8 predicted proteins | sample KBSC24metaG_FD_184352 | JGI IMG/M metagenome (GOLD analysis project Ga0207671, IMG submission 184352) | Corn rhizosphere microbial communities from Kellogg Biological Station, Michigan, USA - KBS C2-4 metaG (SPAdes) (version 2) | ecosystem: Host-associated > Plants > Roots > Rhizosphere > Soil... | reverse complement strand
TCACCTTGATGGAATGCAGGGCGCTACCCGGGATCCAGACCGCACTGCGCGGTGGAACGATCCAAAGGCCACCTTCGACCTCACAGCTGAGCGCACCGCTCCAGCTGTACCCTAGCCAGCGCGCGAGACGACGCAACCGGTTGCCGCGACGCTTTGCGTAGGAATCCCGCGGATTGCGGCGTCGCGAGGCCTCGTCCAAGCGGCGATCGATCGCCAGTATCGCCGCCGCAAGCAGCCGCTCCACCTCGGCCGTGCCGACCCCGAGACGTGCGGCTATCGCGGGATAATCAAGGCCGTCGACTGCACAAAGCTCGAACACGGATCGCTCGAGGGGATCGAGCTCGTCGAGTGCGGCACTCACTGCGCGGATAGCGGCATTCGGGCTTGGATAATCTTCGGACATGGAAAGCTCCTCCTGCCGGCCATAAGGGACCGGCAGCGACGCCACCGGGCACGCCGTCAGCGGCGGCCCGCACCGCAAGGGCGAAGCGAAGCGGCGCACCCGGCAGGGCCGGGTTGCGGGACACCGCGGCGTGCCCGACAAGCGGCGCCGGTCCCCGCCGGGGGAGGACGCGATGTCCGACACCGTCCACCGGATGTTGCGTATCCACGCGAACTGACGCAGTCTCGGACCTGCAGCGCGGTATCGAGCCGGCAACCCGCTGCGGACTGACCGCCAGGCATCAAGCGCTTCCGGCCATCAGGGTCGGCGGTAAATTCCGAGGCACTGCCCGGCACGAGACAGGCTCTCGTGCGATCCTATCCCTACGCCTGCGCCCCGCGCGGCGGCCGCGCGCTGTAACGGCGATGGGGCGGCTGGACGATGGCCCCGACCGGGCTCCCGATGCCGGGTGCGGCCCGGCGCGCTTCGACCTGCTCTATCGCGAGCAGGCACCACGCCTTCGGCGATGGCTCGATGCGCGCCTGCGCTCGAGCGAGGAGGCGAACGACCTGGTGCAGGACGCCTTCGCACGCCTGCTAGGCTCCAGTGCCCAGGACGGCTTGCGCCAGCCCGAGGCGTTCCTCAACCGGATCGTGCGTAACCTGCTGATCGACCGCTCGCGCCGGGTAGCGAACCGGACGCCGCACGTGCCGATCGACGAATCCAACGAGCTCGCGGAACGCGCAACCCAGGAGGACGGCATCGAACTGGTACAGATGCGGGAGCGCTACCGGCTTGCCGTCGACGCGTTGCCGCCGCGGACGCGCGAGGTGTTCCTGCTCCACCGCGTGGATGGCCTGGGCTACAAGGAGATCGCGACTCAACTCGGCATCAGCATCCGCACCGTGGAATGGCATGTCGGCGAGGCGCTGGTGCGGATCGGCAAGGAACTGGGACGATGACCATCGCCGGCGGGCGCGCCGAGGACGGCGGGGAGGCACGCGACCGCGAAGCCGCGCACTGGTTCGCGAGGCAGCGCAGCCCCGATGCCGAGGACAGCCGCGCCGAGTTCGAGGCATGGCTGGCCCGGGGGCCCGAGCATCTGGCCGCATACAACCGCGCCGCGGAGATCTTCGCCATGGGCAAGCTGCTGGCGGAGCCGCACCAACCCGTCGTCGCCCGCGCCCCTGTCACGCGTGGGGTCAAGCGGTCGATGGCGGTGGCGACCATCGCCGCCTGCGCCTTAGGGCTCGGTGGATGGGCCGCGCTGCACCGTTGGGAGCCCGTCCGCGATCCCTCCGGAGTTGTGGCCGGCACGACAGACCATCGCAGGATTTCGACGACGGCCGGACAGGCCCGCGTCGTGCAGCTTGCCGACGGGTCCACCGTGCGGCTGGACGAGCGGACCATTCTCGACGTGGATATCGGCAGCACCGAGCGCAGGCTGAAATTGTCGGCCGGCCAAGCACGGTTCGAGGTCGCGCACGAGCCGCGTCCGTTCGTCGTCCATGCCGGCGGCGGTACCATCACCGCGCGCGGCACGATCTTCGTGGTCGCGCTGGCCTCAAGCGGAACGGTCGACGTCCGGCTACTTCAGGGGGCAGTCGACGTCGCGCTGCCCCGTCAACGGGCTTTGCCGACACGGCCGATCCGCAAGCTGGCTGCCGGCGAGAGCGCCTCCTTCGCGGCCCAGCCCGACGTCCCGCAGCCAACCGTGCCGTCCGCCGCAGCCACCAGCACGAACGCAGTGCCATCCCCTGCCACGCGCGAATTCGAAGGAGCGTCCGTCGGGAAGCTGGTTGCGCTCGCGAACGACGGCGCGACGCGCCCGATCCGGTTGGCCGATGCCGCGCTCGCCGACGAGCGCGTGTCCGGGCGCTTCCGGGTCGACGACTCCGAGCAGTTGGCCCGCCGGCTCGGGGTGCTGTTCGGTCGGGACGTGGACACCAGCAGGCCCGGCGAGATCGTCCTGGGGCCGCCGGCTGCAGTGTCGGCCGGCAGCCGCCACCTTGGTCCGGCGCGGCGGCGGGAAGCGCGCTAGGCGGACGGCGCTCGAGAATTTCAATCTCATCCGGACGTGCGGTTTTCGTGGCTCGGCGGCGTCAGCGCGTCTGGCCCACGGCACGGCTATTCCTGGAGCAGTGCGGCCGGGTGGCTACCATTATGTCCAGGCCCTGAGGGCTAAAGGTGGTGGCGCATGTTCCAAGACATGCTTTCTCCGCCCGGCTTCGCGCACAGGAGCAAAAACAATCCGATTATAATCGGATTATAAGCTTCTTATACGCGACCTGCGCGGTACATTCGAATGGTCATGGCCATGACGCTTCTCAACTGGAGAAATGCCATGAACCGCGAATATGAAGACACGATCGAACTCGGTGCGGTGAGCACCGACACCAAGGGGCTTCCGGTCGGCGCCGCCGATACGGAATTCAGCCAGCAGAAGCCGATCGGGCTCAGCGACGACTGACGGACTTGGCGCGTGCCCGTGCGGGGCACGCGCCCTTTCGGCGAGGCTTGCCATGCCCTTCACCCTTCGCTCGGGCCTGTCGTGGTGCGACTGCGCCGGCCAGGCCGTGTTCCTGGACCTGCCCCGCAACCGCTATTTCTGCTTGCCCGAGGAGGCCGACGGCATCTTCCGCAACTGGGCCGCGGGCGAAGCGCTCGGCGACGCGCAGCACAAGCTCCTCCTGCGGTGCGATGTGCTCGAGACCGGCGAAGGGCCGCGCGTGTCGGCCACGTCGCATCGGGTGGCCACGCGAGATCATGCCCAGGCGAGCGGGCGTTGCAGCTCGGCGGCCGACGTGGTCGCGGCGGTCACGGGCCAGCTTCGCGCACGGTGGTGGCTCAAGCTGCGGCCGATGGCTACCATCGCCGCACGCCTGGCGCGCGAGCGCGCCGGCGCAGGGGGACGAATACCGGACGAAGCGTCGCAGCGCCGCGTCGCACATGCATTCTCGGCCAGTGCGATGCTGCTACGCGCAGCCGACCAATGCCTGCCCCGCGCGATCGCCGCGCGTCGACTGTGCCAGCTGCATGGGCAGGACGCGGCAATCGTCTTCGGCGTGCGGCTCAATCCTTTCGCGGCGCACAGCTGGGTCCAGTGCGGCGACGCCGTGATCGTCGGTGACCTCGACCATGTGCGGCTCTACACGCCGATCCTGGTGCTGCCGTGAGGCCGCGCTACCTCGTCCTCGTCTCGGCCGATGAAACGCTCGCCGAAACTGCCGAGGACCTCGCCAAGCGGACGGGCTTGCGGCTGGCGCGAAGCGTGCCACGCTTTGCGGTGCTGGTGGGCGAGGGGTGCAGCTGCCTCACCATCGATCCCGCAACCGTGGTGATCGGCACCCTGTTCCACCGGCACGGCCCCGCACGCGCCATCGAGACGCTCGAGCAAGCGGAGCGCGGCACGCTGTCGCGTGGCGGGACAGAGGCGCTACTGGCGTCCTATTGGGGCCGCTATCTTGCCGTCCGGGCGCGCGGCGACGCGACCGAAATCCTCCGCGACCCCTCCGGGGCGCTGCCCTGCTACCGCGCGCGGGCAGGTGACGTCGAGATGCTCGCCTCGGATGTCGAGCTGCTGGCCTTTGCTGGTGGTGGCCCGGGGGTCGTCGCCTGGGACATTCTCGGGCGAATCCTCTATTCCTGCGGGCTTCCCATCGTCGAAACGGCGCTCGACGGGATCACGACGCTGCTCCCCGGCATGGGCGTGGCGCTGCATGGCGGGTTGGACCGTCCGCTCCCCGGCTGGTCGCCCTGGGATTTCGTCGCGCCGCGCGATGGGGAAGAGGCGACCGCCACCGCCGAGCACCTCCGCCGCACGGTGGAGCACTGCGTCGCTGCCTGGGCCTCGCTCTACCGGCACCCGCTCGTCAGTCTCTCGGGCGGCCTCGATTCCTCGATCGTTGCCGCGAGCCTGACGGGGAGCAACGTCGACGCCACGTGCATCACCATGTTCACCGACGATCTCGCGGGCGACGAGCGCGCGTTCGCGCAGGCGGTGTGCACCACATGCTCGCTGCCGCTCGTAGAGCGACGCTACGACTTGGACGCCGTGGACGTCGGCCATGCGCTCGGTGCGCATCTTCCGCGGCCCCTGGGGCGGGCGGAGGCGCAGCCCTATGAGCGCGCGCACCGCGAGGCCGCGGCCGCCATCGGCGCGGATGCGTTCTTCACCGGCAATGGCGGCGACAATGTCTTCGGCTTCTCGCAATCCGCCGCGGCCCTGGCCGACCGCGCCTTGCACGAAGGCCCGGGCGCAGGCGCGTTCGCTACGCTGCGCGATATCTGCCGGCAGACCGGTGCCGGGCCGCTGCGGGTCACCCGCGCAGCGCTGGCCATCGCCCGGCGGCCGCCCGCCTATCGGTGGAAGCCGAGCCCCGCCTTTCTCCATCCCGACCTCGTCGACGCGCTGCGCGACATCGAGCTGTCCCATCCCTGGCTCGAGGCGCCCTCCTGGGCGCTTCCGGGAAAGGCGGCGCACATCGCCGGCCTCGTGCGTGCGCATCCAACGCTCGAGTCCGATCGCAGCCGGATCGCGCCGGTGATTCACCCACTGCTGTCGCAGCCGATCATCGAGGCATGCCTCGCCATCCCGAGCTGGCAATGGCGCGAGGGCGGCCGCGATCGGGCCATGGCGAGGATGGCGTTTGCCGGCCGGCTTCCAGCCGAGATCGTCGAGCGCCGGGTGAAGGGCTCGCCCGACTCGTTCTGCGGCGAGATCGTCCGGCGCAAGCGCGCGGAATTGCGCGAGCGGCTGATCGACGGGCACCTCGCCCGGCACCGAATTCTCGATCCGGGCGCGATCGAGGAGGCTCTCCGGCCCGATCGAACGACGGCCGGCGAGGACAATACGCGCCTGCTCGAGCTGATCAATGTCGAGGCATGGGCAGCGATATGGTCGTCCCGTCCATCGATGGACCAGTCACCGGCTCGAGCGACGAATGACCAACCCTGCAGCTAGGAGACGACGAATGCGCAACGAAGACAGCTTGGTGGTCGAGCTCGGCAGCGTCAGCGCCGACACCCGCGGATCGGTGATGGGTATCTCGGACCACGAGTTCGGATGGATGCGGCCCACCGGCCTCCACGACGACTGAGACCAGGCGAGCGGGCGCGGCCGCGCCCGCTCGTCGTTCCCGCTTCAAGGGAGCGGCGCGGCACCGGCGGAACCTCCCTCCGAAGCCGATACGCCGCGCCGCAATGCTTCCCAATGCACGATCTCCTCCTCGCGGCCAGGCGCCTTCACGTCGTTCAGCCAGAAGTCGAACCAGTCGAGCGCGCGAGTGTATACCGCGAGCCGGTGCGCCGGCTGCCATTTGACGTGATGCTCGCCGGGGAAGACGTACAGGTCGACGGGGCGATCGAGCTCGCGCAGCGCCGTGACGCTCTGGAGCGCGACCCAGAATTCGTCGTCCGACACTTGCGCCAGCACCGGTGCGCGTATTTGCCTCGCGTTGCGCGAAACGGCGAAGGCCCGCCAGAAGGCCTTAGCCTGCTCGCTGTCGTCGACCGTCGCGGGATAGCCGATGAACGCGAATTGCCGTGCCGCCCGCGGACCGACCCGGAGAGGGAGGTCGCTATCCCAGCAGCAGCTGCTGAGCGCAAAGGCCGAGAACAATCTGCTGTGGAGCAGCGCATATTGAGCCGTCGAGGCACCGTCGCTCAGGCCGGTAATCCCGATCCGCGCGGGATCGGCGACGCCGCGATCGATCGCGGTTCGCACCGCGGTCTCGACCGCTTCGAGCACGCTGCGGCGGTCTGCGAAATCCTTGAGGTTGATCCTGTCCGCTTCGAGCGCGTCCGTGGTGGATTCGAAGCCGACTGCCCGCGGCCGGTCGACGCTCAGCACCGCGAAGCCGCGATTGGCGAAGGCCTGGATCGGATAGTCGTCGCCGGTGCCGCCGCGCAGGAACCCGCGCGAGTGATATTGCACGACGACCAGCGGATATCGCCGCCCGCGCACATAGCCGACCGGCAGGACGAGATCTGCGAAGGATTCGATGCCGAAGCTGTTGCGCGAACGCAGGCGCTCGACCTTGCCCAGCGTCAGGCCGGCGAATTCGGGGTTCGCGTCGAACAGCAGCGTCCGCTGCCCGCTCTCCGGCTCGAGGCGCTCGAGGCGGCGGGGCTGGAGCGCGCCCTCGCGCAGGCAGACGAGCGTCCCGCCCGAAGGCACGCAGCCGAGCAACATGTCTTCCGTGGCATAGAGGCGCCGCACGCTAGGCGCGCCCGGCTTCCACTCGTAGATCGCGGTGACGCTGTTCGACCAGCCTTCGTGTCGCAGGAAGCGGACCTTGCCGCCCACCCACCATGGCTGGGTCGCATTCGCACAAGCGGGTGCGTCGCAGGCGAGGGTGCGTCCGCGCGTCGTCACCACCAGCCGCCCCCGCGAGGCATAGAGCGACTTGGCCGGGACCTGCACCCACGCGCGATTGCCGGCCGCGGACATGTGCTCGCTCCAGCTTCCCTCCTGCATCGACGGCTTGTCGAGCAGGGCGGCTTCGTCGGGGGTCGCCGGGCGCACCGCCCGGCTGCCCAGGTCGAGGTGCCAGGTAACGGACGCGATGGGCGCGGTGGGAAACGGCCGGCTGCTCGCCGCCGGCACGAAGCGATCGTCGTAGTGGAAGCCGGACAGGCCCTCCCGTTCGATCGCAGCGAGCGCGCGGCCCAGGCCCGGCCTGGTCGTATAGACCACGCCCCCACCATCGGGCGTGATGCGGAAATCCTCGATGTCGTCGGTACTGTCGGTGATCGCGGCGCTGCCGCTGCCGTCGGCCTGCGCCAACCACAACTGGACGGCGCCGCGATCGCGTCGACGATAGACGATCCATTTGCCGTCGGGCGACCAACGCGGCGTGATCGGGTCGGTGTACCCGCTGGGGAAGTTTGCGGCGCCTCGGGCATCCATGCGCAGGCGGAGGAAGGCGCCGCCCCGGTCGACCACCCGCGCTGCACCGCTTCGGAGGTCCACCACCAGCATCGCCAGGCAGAAGTCGTTGGCGGCGGGATAGCCGCGGCGCAACTGGAAGGCTGCGCGCGTTCCCTCCGCCGAGACCGAGAACAGGCCTTCGTCCTGCTGGTTCGGGTCGACAGGGCCGATGTCGCGCAGGCGAACCAGATCCTCCGGCACCAAGTTGCGCGCGGGGAAGCGGGCACCCGACGGCACGAGGTCGGTGCAGTCCGCCGCGGCCCGGGCCGCCACCGGCGCCAGCACCGAGGCGGCGACGGCGAGCGCCATGCGCAGCCTCACCACTGCTTGGTCACCGAGATGCTGACGAACCGCCCGACCGGCGACTGGTTGGTCGAGTCGAACGGGATCGACGACGCCGCTGCGTTGCGGATCCCGTCGGGCTCCCTGTCGAGCAGGTTCTGCACGTTGAGGCGCACTTCGAGGTTCCTGACCGGCCCATGATCGACCGCGGGGCGTATCGCGCCGCTCAGGTCCAGCGTCGTGAAGGCGCCGATGGTCTGCGTGGGAGAGAAGCGGTTGTCGCGGGTGCTGCCGACATAGTTCACCGAGGCCGATAGCTGCAGGCTCCGGCCTTGCCAGGCGGCCGTGCCGTGTGCCCGAACATGGGGTGGCGTGAAGATCAGGCCCGCGCGCGCCTCATAGGGCGCTCCCGCGACCGGCTGGCGCTTGCCGGTGAGGTAGCTCGCCGATCCCATCAGTTGGAGCTGGTCGCCGCCCCGCAGTGTCGCGGTGTAGTTGATCGCGAGATCGACGCCGCGCGCACGCTCGCGCGCGGTATTGCGCAAGCTTTCGTCGACCACTGCCGCGACCCGCGCGGGATCATAGGCCTGGCTGCTTTGGTTCTGAAGCCCGAGCGGTGCGCTCCCGATCAGGCCCTGCAGCACGCTTGCGCTGGGCGCGAAGCGCACGAAGCTCGCGGCCACGGGGTTGGTCAGCGCGGTCGTGAAGTCGCTGATGCCGCTCGCGATGCGCCCACGATAGTCGATGTCGAACCAGCTTGCCTCGATCCGCACGTCCGGCGCGGGCCGCAACTCGATCGACACCGTCGAGCTCGTCGCGCGTTCGGCGCGCAAGTCCGGGTTGCCGCCGGCGAGGAGGAGCACGGTCGAGCCGGGGGGAAGCGGCGGCGTGGGCTGGGGTGAGAACTGGTCCCGGTCCAGCAAGATGGCCTCGCGGGGCTGGTTCACCTGCTGCAGCGTCGGGATCTTGAACGAGCGTCCCCAGCTATATTTGAGCGAGACGTCGGGGTGCGGTTCATAGAAGAACCCCAGCTTCGGCGTGGCCACCGCATCGATGCCCTTGTAGCGCTCGTAGCGGACGGCAGCGCTGAGGCGCAGCGCTTCGAGCCAGGGCATGCGATTGGCAGGTCCGACCAGCGGGACCGACAGCTCGCCGAAGCCGAACAGGCTCTCGCGCCGCTCGACCGCGTCCCGCACCACCCGCGTGACGCCGCCGCTGGTTGCGCGGACGTTGAAGGCGAGCCGGAAGCGACGATAACCGCCCCCTAGGGCGAGGCGCACGTCGCCGCCGGGCAGCCGCAGGAGCGGGCCCTCGGCGCTTGCCTCGACGTTGGTGAGATAGTTGTCGTAGGCCGTTCGCCCGACCAGCAGCGCGCCGCTCGTATAGCGCATCGCGGTGCTGACCGTGGCGCTTTCCCCCTGCGTCGCCTCGATGCTCGCCTCCCAGCCGCCGCCGGGCCGGAGATGGAGCGAAGGCGTGATCGCGTAGGACCGGACAACGGGGAAGTTCACCTGGCCGAAATAGGTGGCCGGCGCGGCCACGGAAAACGCGGTGGCCTTGCGCGCACGGCGGTCCGCCAGCTGGGCGTCCAGTTCGAACGAGGCCCAGTCCGCCAGGTCCTGATGCCCCGCCAGCACACCGCTGACCTGCCGGCTGCCGCTGCCCAGCATCTGCGTGGGATGGAGGCTGCGCGTATACGCGCGGTCGCCGGCATAGATCGGCGTCGCCTTGCTATAGTCGAGCGCTGCCATGAAGCCGCCGCCGCTCCAGCGGGCGCCCCCGACGCCCGAATATTGCTGCTGGACGTTGCCGCCCTCGGTCGATGCGCCGACGCGGGCGCTGGTCAGGAGGCCGTCATAGTCGCGGCGCAGGATCAGGTTGGCGACGCCGCCGACCGCGTCCGAGCCGTAGAGCGCCGAGGCGCCGTCGGCGATGATCTCGATCCGCTCGAGCGCCACGAGGGGAATGACGGAGATGTCGACGCCCTGATTGACGGCGTCGTAAGGAAGGCGGTGACCGTTGATGAGCGTCAGCGTCGCGTCCGAGCCCAGCCCGCGAAGGTTGAGCGTCGTCGAGTTGTTGATGTTATTGTAGCCGCCCTGGTCACCGCCCCCCGCGACCCCGGGGTTTTGCCCTCCGGTGAAATTCTGCGGGATGATCCGCGATATGCTTGCCATGTCCGCAAGGCCCTGCTTCTCCAGGACCCGCCGCGTCATCACCACGACCGGCGAGGGGCCGCCGGCCCCGCGGATGCGCGTTCCCGTTACGGTGATTGCCGCGGCGCCCGTGTCGGCCGCGCCGGGCCGCGCCCGCACGACCAGCGCCCCGGCTTCCTCCTCCACGATCAGGCCGCTGCCGCCGAGCGCGAGCCGTACCGCCTGCTCGACGGTGAAGCTGCCGCGGACCGCGGGCGACCGCCGGCCGCGAACCTCCTCGTCGGCGAAGAGTATCTCGCGGCCCCCCTGGCGGGCCAGTGACCGCAGCATCGTCGCCAAGTCCTGCGCGGGCAGGTCGAACGTCGTGCGCTCCGCCTGCGCGCTGGCCGGCAGCGCGGCGAGCGCGGCGGAATATGCGGCTGCGGCGAGCAGCGCCGCGCAAAGACCCCTCTTCGAGATCGTCATTGGTTCCTCCCATCGCCGATGAAGCCCGGCGTTGAGCGGTTGACGCGGCGCCTCGCGAACTACGGGGCGGCGAGCGAAAAAAATTGCAGGGTCCCGGCCGCGGCTGGAGACCGAGGCCGCGTCCCCGCGGCGTCTCGAAAGGCCGAGCGCCCACCGCCGGCAAATTTTTCGTGCTGCCCGATGCGGGTCCGCAATCCGGCCGGCGTCTCACGGCAAAACGGAGACACCGACATGCAATTTCAGTTCTAGCAGCATAGCTGACGTCTAGCATCACGATGGGGTAGGGCTTGGTGCACCAGCGTGGCGAAGCCTGCCCGCACCGGCCATGCAATTGGGCTACACAAACGGGATACCCTGGCTGGAAAATACTTCCTGCCAGGCACCGTCAAGTGCGTACCCCTGGCATCACGTGGCCATCTGACTTGCCGACTTGGACCAACAACTTCCCGGTCCAACCGAAATAAGCAGGCTGCCAGCCAGTCTGCACGCCGAACGCCG
>Ga0207671_10006208_pt1 | contig 10721 bp, 7 predicted proteins | sample KBSC24metaG_FD_184352 | JGI IMG/M metagenome (GOLD analysis project Ga0207671, IMG submission 184352) | Corn rhizosphere microbial communities from Kellogg Biological Station, Michigan, USA - KBS C2-4 metaG (SPAdes) (version 2) | ecosystem: Host-associated > Plants > Roots > Rhizosphere > Soil... | reverse complement strand
CACCCGAGCTGGTCGATGAAGCCGCGCGGTGGAGTCGCGGAGCCGATGAGCGGCCGCCGGTCGAGCTGAGGATCAGCGCAGGGGCGCTGCGACTCTGGGCGATCTCGTCGGGCAGGATGGATCAGGCCGGGTACGTCTTCGCCACCTCGAGAGCGGCCGACGTGGACGACGCGGTGCATCAAGCCGCTGGCTCGCAACTCGCCCGGCTCGGGCTGGCCGCGGCGTCATTGGCCAACCGGGGCGGACCTGGCTGGCGGATCACGTCGGCGCGAAGGCTGCGTCGGCTGGCCGAGTTGGTCGGCCAGCCTCCCGACGGGGCAGGCTCGGACTGGCCCTGCTAAGGCAAGGTAAGCGTCGACAGACGGGGTGAGAAGCGTCGCGACCGGCGGCGGCTCGCCGAGGCCGTGCTGTACCGTCCGCGCTGGTCGCCTCTCAGCAACGTCGGTGCGGCTCGGGTTGGTGTCGGGGTGCGGAAGGAGCGGACGTGGAGGGCAAGAAGGCGGGCACCAAACTGGTGATCGTCGAGTCGCCGACCAAGGCGAAGATGATCGGCGGGTTCCTCGGTTCGGGGTACGTCGTCGAGGCTTCGATGGGTCATATCCGCGACCTGCCACGCAATGCCGCCGACGTCCCGGCGAAGTACAAGGGCGAGGCCTGGGCCCGACTCGGGGTAGACACCGAGCACGACTTCGAGCCGCTCTACGTCGTGAGCGCCGACCGCAGGCAGCAGGTGAACCGGCTCAAGACCCTGGTCAAGGATGCGGACGAGCTCTATCTCGCCACCGATGAGGACCGTGAGGGCGAGGCCATCGCCTGGCACCTGGTCGATCTGCTGAGCCCGAAGATCCCCGTACGGCGGATGGTCTTCCACGAGATCACCCCGGCGGCCATCGCCGCGGCGGTCGCCAGTCCGCGCGAGCTCGACGAGAACCTCGTCGACGCGCAGGAGACGCGCCGCATCCTCGACCGTCTCTATGGGTACGAGGTCAGCCCCGTCCTGTGGAAGAAGGTGCTGCCGCGGCTGTCGGCCGGGCGGGTCCAGTCGGTGGCCACGCGCATCGTCGTCGAGCGCGAACGGGCCCGGATGGCCTTCCACTCGGCGTCCTACTGGGACGTCGAGGGCACCTTCTCGCCCGTAGAAGCCAAGCCGGGGGACCCGGCGACGTTCACCGCCAACCTCGTTTCCCTTGACGACGTCCGCATCGCGACCGGTCGTGACTTCGACTCGGCAACGGGCCTCGCACCGGCCAGCGTCCTGCACCTCGACGAGGCCGGAGCGCGAGGACTGGCCGCCCGGCTCGAAGGGCGCGACTTCGCCGTCCAAGGGGTCGAAGAGCGTCCCTACCGCCGCCGCCCCTACCCGCCGTTCATGACCTCCACACTGCAGCAGGAGGCGGGCCGCAAGTTCCGCTGGTCCGCGCAGACGGCGATGCGGGTGGCGCAACGGCTGTATGAGAACGGCTTCATCACCTATATGCGCACCGACTCGACCAACCTGTCGGAAACCGCGCTGACCGCGGCTCGGACCCAGGCTCGCGAGCTGTACGGCGACGCCTACGTGCCGGCCGAGCCGCGCGTCTACACGCGCAAGGTCAAAAACGCGCAGGAGGCGCACGAGGCGATCCGGCCGGCCGGCGACAGCTTCCGGACCCCGGGGCAAGTCGCTTCGCAGCTGTCCTCGGACGAGTTCCGCCTCTACGAGCTCGTCTGGCAACGGACCCTGGCCTCGCAGATGGCCGACGCGGTCGGAACGACGGTGTCGGTCCGGCTCGCGGCGCAATCGAGCGCCGGCGAGACAGCCGTCTTCACGACTTCGGGCCGAACGATCACCTTCCCCGGGTTCATGCGCGCCTACGTCGAGGACAACGACGAATCGGGGGAGAAGGACGACGCCGAGAAGCGCCTTCCGCAGCTGGCCCGCGGCGATGCCCTCGATCCGAAGAGCTTCGAGGCCGAAGGCCACAGCACCAGCCCGCCGGCCCGTTACACCGAGCCGTCCTTGGTCAAGGCTTTGGAAGAACTCGGCGTCGGACGCCCATCGACCTACGCCTCGATCATGCAGACGATCCAAGATCGCGGGTACGTGTGGAAGAAAGGTCCGGCGCTCGTGCCGTCGTGGACCGCTTTCGCGGTCGTCGGCCTGCTCGAGTCCTACTTCGGACGCCTCGTCGACTACGGCTTCACCGCGTCCGTCGAGAACGACCTTGACGAGATCGCGTCGGGCAACGAGTCCCGGGTCGGCTGGCTGGGCCGGTTCTACTTCGGCTCCGGCGAGCTGAAGGAAGAGTCTGAACGGATCTCCGCGCAGGGCGGCCTCAAGCGGCTTATCCAATCGCGGCTGGAGGAGATCGACGCGCGGGGCGTGAACTCGATCCCGCTCTTCGATGATGTCGTCGTCCGGGTCGGGCGGTACGGGCCCTACCTGCAGCGTGGCGACGAGCGGGCGTCGCTGCCGGAAGATCTCGCTCCGGACGAGCTGACCCGCGACAAGGTCGAAGAGCTGCTCGCCGCTCCCTCCGGTGATCGAGAGCTGGGCTTCACGCGTGACGGCCGGGAGATCACCGCCAAGACCGGCCGATACGGCCCCTACGTCAGCGACGGCGAGAAGTCGGCCTCGCTGTTCAAGTCGATGTCGATCGACACGCTGACTCTCGAACAGGCCGAGGAGCTGCTCACATTGCCGCGCTCGCTCGGCCCGCTGGACGGAGAGGAGGTCACCGCGCAGAACGGCCGGTACGGGCCCTACGTCAAGCGCGGAACCGACTCGCGATCCCTGGAGACCGAGGAGCAGCTGCTCACGGTCACGCTCGACGAGGCTCAGGCGCTCTTCGCGCAGCCGAAGCTGCGTGGCCGTCGAAGCGCGGCGGCGCCCCCCTTGCGCGAGCTGGGTGTCGATCCGTCGTCGGGCAAGCCGATGGTGATCAAGGACGGCCGATTCGGCCCCTACGTCACCGACGGCGAGACCAACGCCTCGTTGCGCCGTGGCGACTCCGTCGAGGAAATCACCGACGAGCGCGCCAGCGAACTTCTCGCCGAGCGGCGGGCGCGCGGACCGGTGGCGAAGAAGGCGGCCAAGAAGGCTCCGGCCAAGAAGGCTCCGGCCAAGAAGGCTCCGGCTAACAAGACGGCCGCCAAGACTGTCGCCAAGAAGACGGTCGCCAAGAAGGCTGTCGCCAAGACGGCCCCGGCCAAGAAGGTGGCCGCGAAGAAGGCTCCGGCTAAGAAAGCGGCGGCCAAGACCGCTCCCGCCAAGAAGGTGGCCCCGAAGAAGGCCGCTCCGGTCGAGGTCGACGCGGTGGCGGACACCGTCCTGTCCGGGCCGGTGGGAGCCGATCAAAACTGACTCAGGCCGACAGCGACAGTCGGCCTGATCGAGAACAGCATCCCGGCTGGTCTCGAGCGTGGACCGCTCGAAGTCGAACCGGACCCGAGGCCGCGGGCAACACCTCTCGACGTCAAGAGAATAGGCTTCGGTCATGGATGAGGTCGATCAGCTCGTCGAGGCCTGGCGGCGCGAGCGCCCGGATCTCGACGTCGAGCCGTTGCAGATCTTGTCCCGCGTCGGCCGGCTGGCCGCGGTGTTGGACGATCGGCGGGCGGCGGCCTTCGTCGAGCACGGCTTGCAAGCCCACGAGTTCGACGTGCTTGCCGCGTTGCGCCGAAGCGGCGACCCGTTCGAGATGACCGCCGGAGAACTTTGCGTCGCCACCCATGTCACATCCGGCACGATGACGAGCCGCCTCGACCGGCTCGCCGAGCGCCGGCTGGTCCAGAGGCGCCCGGACGCGGTGGACGGCCGTCTGGTTCGGGTCCGGCTGACGCAGGCCGGGCGCAAGCGGGTCGACGCCGCGTTCAGCGCCCTTCTCGACTCCGAGCGGGAACTGCTCACGCACCTGCCCGAGGTCAAGCGCGAGCGCCTCGCCGACATGCTCCGGGACCTGCTCGTCGCCACCGGGCCGCCCAGCAGATCGTCCTCCTGACAGGGCTCGCAGCTAGGCTTGACGGCGCAAGGCAGGAAGCCGCGCGGTAACCGATCCGGACAAACGGGGAGGCTGGGATCAGCGCCGACACCACGTCCGGCGCCGGCGCCTCGTCCGCCGGCGATGGAGGGACGCCGTCCTCTGACGGCGCTCTGCCCGCGGCGAGCCCGGTGTCGTCTGGGCAAGCCATCCGCGGTGTCCTCGGCGTCGTTGCGTTCCGCCGGCTCTGGTACTCGACCGCACTCTCCAGTCTGGGCGACTGGCTCGGTTTGCTGGCCACCACCGCGTTGGCCGCCTCGCTGACCACCGGATACCAGGCGCAGAGCTACGCGCTCGGCGGCGTCCTCGTCGTGCGGTTGCTCCCCGCTGTCCTCCTGGGGCCGCTGGCCGGAGCGTTCGCCGACCGGTTCGACCGTCGATGGACCATGGTGATCTCGGACTTCATCCGCTTCGCGCTCTTCCTGACGATCCCGCTGGCCCACCTGGTGGTCACGAAGCACAACACTCTTATCTGGCTCTACGTCGCGAGCTTCCTGATCGAGTGCGTCAGCCTCTTCTGGCTGCCGGCCAAGGACGCGGCTGCCCCCAACCTGGTCCGGCGGGAGCAGATCGAGTCGGCCAACCAGCTGAGCCTGATCACGACCTACGGCGTCACTCCCGTCTTGGGCGCGGCGTTGTTCTCCGTGCTCGCCTTGATCACGAATGTGCTCGCCCGGCACTTGGCCTTCTTCCGGGCCAATCCCACCAACCTCGCGCTGTACTTCAACGCCGCGACGTTTCTCGTCGGCGCGTTAGTGGTGCTGTTCATCTCCGAGATCAGCGGTCGCCGGGCCGAGGCGCGGCCGGAGAACCCGCCTTCGCTGCTGAAGCTCATCGGCGAGGGCGCCAGCTTCGTGAAGTCGTCGCGCCTGGTCGGCGGCCTGATCATCGGGTTGATCGGCGCGTTCGCGGCGGGCGGCGCGGTGATCGGCTCCGGGCACACGTTCGTCACCAGCCTGGGCGCCGGCGACGCCGCTTACGGCGTTCTGTTCGGCACCGTGTTCGTCGGGCTCGGCCTCGGTATGGCTCTGGGTCCGCGGGTGGCGCGCGAGTTGTCACGTCGCCGCCTGTTCGGCTTGTCGATCGTCTTCGGCGGAGTCTGTCTGGCGTTGACCGGGCTGATGCCACAGGTCGCTCTGGCGATGATCTTCGTGTTCGGCGTGGGGTTCGGCGCCGGGTTGGCCTACCTGTCAGGCGTCACGCTGATGGGCACCGACATCGACGACGCAATGCGCGGCCGGGTGTTCGCGCTGCTGCAGTCGCTGATCAGAGTCGTGTTGATCTTGTCGTTGGCCGCGGTCAACTTCATCGTCGCGCAGGTCGGCCAGAACCGGATCACCATCGGCTCGTGGTCGTTCACCGTCGACGGCACCCGCTTCGTGCTCGTGGCGTTCGGGCTGGTCGCCGTCGTGCTGGGCCTGTGGGCCTTCCGCAAGCTGGACGAGCGCCACCACATGCCGATGTGGGTCGACATCACCACGTCCCTGCGCGGCGACACCACCACGCGCCGGCGGCTGGTGAGCGGCGGCGTGCTGATCGCGTTCGAGGGGGGCGAGGGTTCCGGAAAGTCCACGCAGATCGATCGCCTGGCGAGCGGGCTGCGCGAGGAGAACATCGATGTCGTCGTGACTCGTGAACCTGGCGCCACCGATCTCGGACGGACGATCCGCGATCTCCTGCTGCACGCCGAGACGGCGATCGCGCCGCGCGCGGAGGCGCTTCTGTTCGCCGCGGACCGCGCCGATCACGTCAGCCGGGTGATCAAGCCGGCGCTCGACCTCGGCGAGGTCGTGCTCACCGACCGGTTCGTCGACTCCTCGCTGGCCTACCAGGGCGCTGGCCGACAGTTGACGATGGACGAGGTGCGCCGGCTGTCGAAGTGGGCGACCGCCGGCGTCTCGGCGGATCTGACCGTACTGCTCGACATTCCTGCCGTAGACGGACTGGCCCGGGCCAAAGGCCGGTCGGCGGCAGACCGGCTGGAGCAGGAGTCGGTCGACTTCCACGAGCGGGTCCGCGCGGCCTATCGTTCACTGGCCGACGCCGCGCCCAGCCGCTACCTGGTGCTCGATGCGCGCCTGCCCCCGGACGTGTTGGCTGCGCAGATCCGGACGGCCGTCGATCGCTTGCTCTCAGGGAGACGGGCCACCCCTCATCGGCTCGTGCGGGCACGGGGCGTCGGATGACGGTCTGGCAGGCGCTGGTCGGCCAGCACAACGCCGTCGAGGTCTTGCGCGCCGCGGCGGTGGCGGGCCGGACAATCGCCGACGGCGGAGCGGCGCCCCCGGGCGCGATGACGCACTCGTGGTTGTTCACCGGACCGGCCGGCTCCGGCCGTTCGGTCGCCGCACGGGCGCTGGCGGCCGCGTTGCAGTGCACCCATCCTGGCGAGCCCGGCTGTGGAGAGTGTCGCGGCTGCCATACGGCGTTGGCGGGAACGCATCCAGACGTTCGCGTGATCACGCCCGAGGGCTTGTCGATCTCCGTCGCCGAGATCCGCGAGGTCGTCTCGCTCGCGGCGCGGCGTCCGGCGCTCGGCCGGTGGCAGGTCGTCGTGATCGAGGACGCGGACCGGTTGACCGAGGGCGCCTTCAACGCGCTGCTCAAGGTCGTCGAGGAACCGCCGCCGCGGACGGTGTTCCTGCTGTGCGCACCGTCCACCCATCCCGACGACGTTGCGGTGACGATCCGCTCGCGATGCCGCCTGGTGTCCTTGCGGATACCACCGGCGGAAGCGGTCGAGCAGGTGCTGGTCGCCGCCGGAGTGGCCGCCGATCGGGCGCGGTGGGCCGCGCAGGCGTCGCAGGGCCACGTCGGTCGCGCACGTCGGCTCGCGCGTGACGAGCAGGCGCGCGAGCGACGGGCCGCGGTGCTGGCGATCCCGGCGTCGTTGCGGACGTTGAAGACGTGCGTGGACGCGGCCGATCAGCTGGTTCGCGCGGCGGAGGACGAAGCGGCCGCGCTCTCCTTCGATCTCGACGCCGAAGAGGCGCAGGCGCTGCAGAACGCGATGGGCGCGGGCGCCACCGGCAAGGGAACGGCGACGTCGATCCGCGGAATGGCCGGTGCGGTCAAAGAGCTGGAACGACGGCAGAAGTCGCGGGCGACCAGGACGAAGCGCGACGCGCTCGATCGAGCGCTCGTCGACTTGGCCGCGTTCTACCGCGACGTCCTGCTGGTGCACGCGGGCGCGACGACGCCCCTCGCCCACCCCGACTTCGAGGACGAGGCCCGAACGGTCGCCCACTACGTGGACGCCCCCGCAGTCTTACGGAGACTGGATGCGGTGCTGGCCTGTCGCCTGGCGTTGGAGCAGAACGTCAAACCGATCATCGCTGTGCAAGCCTTGACGGCGTCGCTTCGACTGCCTGGCTAGGGCTGCCCGTAGCTCTCCGGGCGGCCGCCTTGTCCTCCGTTCGGCCGACATTTGCCGACGTTCGGCTGATTCAGCTGGAAAAGGGTTCGCATCGCTGCTGCTGCGCCCTACGTTCGCCGAGTGCGGGACTATTCGGGAAGCCATTACATCGAGGCGTGGACGCCCCGCATCGGGCAGTCCGCCGCCCAGAGGTACGTCGCGTACCGGAACTCCTCGACGTGGCTGCGCGTGCTCGGGCTCATCTGCTGCCCGCTGCTGGCGTGGGGCATCACCATGCGGGATGTCTACGCGCTCGTCCTCGGCGTCGTTGTGGCGGCCGCCGCGATGTATCTGCTGCTGCGTTGCCGCCGGCTTTACCTGGCCGCGGAGTCGGCCGCCCGCGAGCATCTAGGCCTCTCGCGGCGGCGCGTCCCGCTCGACGACGGCAACCAGTTCGACCGGTGGCTCGGGAGACTGCAGTGGCGAGGACTGGTGGCTGTCCGTGATTCGGCCGGGAGCTAACGGGCCGGTCTGACGCAGCCGACCGAGCGGCTAGACTCACTCCTTGCGCCTCACCGGCGCACGCCGCCTTAGCTCAGTCGGTAGAGCACCTCACTCGTAATGAGGTTGTCCGGGGTTCGATTCCCCGAGGCGGCTCCATGCTGGTGTGTTACTTCGGTTGACTGGTTCCATTCGGCCTTCGGGTGATTGGTTTCGACATGACAACTATGACGTCAGACGGTGTATTCATCGATTGTTTGAAGCGTGCCGTTGCACACTCGCCAGAGCGTTGGGCGGGTCTCTGTCGGTACTTGGCTCGGTGAGACGCGGACGCCCCACGTGTCCGAGTGCCCATCGAGCGGACAACCGAGCGTTAGGGCGAACGGCGGACTCTTCTCCACCACCCACTCGTGCAGATTGGTGAAGAGCGCCAGGACATCGGTTTGCAGATCGGGGTGCCCGCTGTACACAACGAAGGGACGCGGAGCCGTGTCGGCCAGCGTCACCTCGATGCCAAGTCCTCCGACTCTGTCGGCGAAGACTCTAGCCGAGGTGACACCGCCAGGAGCGATCAGATCGTCACAGACACGGGCAAGGGCGGAGAGATAACGGGGAATGGGGTATGGCGTCGCACGTGCGGCGGTCGCATCGTCATTCTCCTTGCGCGTAGAGATATGTGAGCGAAGCCGTGCGATGTTTTCATCGATCGCCATACGTCCTCAGCTTGTCGGTGCGAGCGAGCCGTACACTTCGACGGTCACTGTGTCGGCGTTGAAATCTTCGTACGTCAGCTCGTCCATAAAGAATATGGTATCGCCAACCGCCACCGGATTGAGGGTGCCATGGAAATAATAGTCCGCGTCCTCTAAATGCGGAGCATTCTGCGGCATCATCGTACCATTGCGCTCCCAAGCCAATCCGTATTCGGCGAGCTGTCCATCTACTGTCGCCTGCATGGCCGGAGTGAGGGTGATGATCCACTCAATAATGCCCGTATCACAGTCGTTCTTGAATACGGCCTCGACGTACTGCAGGTTCGTAGGCTCCACGTTCTCCCCGCATGGCAAGCTTAGCCCGCTCCCGCTGACGGGATCAGCGTAGGGATTCGGAATTGCACCTTCAGCACCGCCGTCTTCTGACCAATCGACGTACTCGAGTGGACTCTGAGCCTGAATCTGGGTCGGCAGCGGTCCGCCTGCCCAGATACCCACGGCCGCTCGGAAGACGCGCGTCTCGGACGAAGAATCTGTCACCGTTGTGCTGCAGCCGATGCCCCCACCGCAGGAGGCAAGCAGAACTCCATTCTCAACATCAAAGATTAGGATGTAGTAGTTCGTCGGTCCGACGCTGATTAGTCCGGTTGCGGTCAGCGTGATGGTGTCGTTGACGGCTGGTGAGGTCGAGCTGGCGGTTAGCACCATTGGCTGCTGCTGCGCTGTAACGGCGAGAGAAGACGAGCCCGAGTCCGCTTGAACTTGGGTGGGCCCGAGGGTGTTGTCCCAAATGCCAACGAACGCTTTGTAGTGGTGACTGTCATTATCAGTCAACGTGAGATCGACCGAGCAGGTGGTGCCGCCTCCACAGGTGGCGATGCGCCCCATGGAATCAACGTCGTAAATGTAAATGTAATAATTCGTTGGGCCGACGTCGACGGCCGCCGTCGCCGTGAGCGTGGTGGTGGTGAGCTGTAATGGCGTCGTGTTGGTTGCCGTAAGAGAGACAACCCCTACGTTCCACTGAACGTCCACCGGCGAGTCTGCCTCAGACTGAACATTTATTGGAGACCCAAGCCAGTCTCCAACGAATGCGTTGTACGTCTCAGTGCCCGCAGCGTTCAATGAAACGGACACGCTGCATTCCGTCCCCCCGCCGCACCGCGCAGTCCAGCCCATCGTCGTCTCGTCGTAAATATAAAGGTAGTACGGCGTAACTGCGACATTCGAGCTTATGACCGCGGTTAACGTAGCAGAATGCATGAGATCAAGATTCGTCGTATCGGCGGTAAAGCTGACAAAGCTAAGATCTGGATCGTCGTCCGGAGTTTCTGCGCTCTGAGCATCGGCCGCCGCCCGAGGCACTACGGATCTGCCGGCTGAACAGCTGCCAATGCTCGATACCTTGCCAGCAGCCGACGGGCAAACACTTTCGCCCTTCGGCGTCGTCGCCCCCGGTCGACTCCCCGGCTGAGCCCCCGCCGTCGTGGAGCACGTCCCGTTGCTCGATGATTTATTGGCGATCGCGGGACAGACGGTGGTCACGTGCCGCGGTGGCGACTCAGCCTCACCCGGTCTACTGATGCAGGTTCCGTTAAACGAGGGCTTTCCCTTTGGCGACACGCAGGAAGATTGTCCAACAGGCCCCGTGGTCATGATCGGAGCCGCGCTTGTCGAGGCAACTTGATGAGCCTCTGCCGATGCGCTTGACGTGCCAAAAGTCGTCTGGGCAAGGACGAGTAGCAGTCCAACTATCGCGGCCAGGACAAGGCGACGCAGAGCGCTGGCATTGCGCAGAGTCTTTTTCTGGGGTGCGGTCACATCAATCTCCCGGGGGCACTTCGTGGACGCACCATTCCTGGGCGCGTCGGCTCAGCCGTGGACACCGAACGCAGCCAAGCACCTACGGAGCGTCCACGCAAGGGTTGAGGCTGCAGATGCACAAATGTTCATCAACACGCCTTGTCCCCACCACGCGCTTCCGTGCGAAGGCAGGACAAGTCCGATTGCATGCTGCATCCCGAGCGCGGTTCGTGCCTGGGTGTGCTGACGTCAACCGTCGTCCCATCTGCCGGCAGACGAAGCTGTCGGACGTGTGTAGCCCATCGATGTTAACAACTTGTTAGATTGCTC
>Ga0207671_10006206_pt1 | contig 10724 bp, 7 predicted proteins | sample KBSC24metaG_FD_184352 | JGI IMG/M metagenome (GOLD analysis project Ga0207671, IMG submission 184352) | Corn rhizosphere microbial communities from Kellogg Biological Station, Michigan, USA - KBS C2-4 metaG (SPAdes) (version 2) | ecosystem: Host-associated > Plants > Roots > Rhizosphere > Soil... | reverse complement strand
CCTACTTCGCGCGCCACGCGTGTGACCTCCGAGGCGAAGGAACGCAATTGATCGACCATCGTGTTGATCGCCTCCTTGAGCTGCAAGATTTCGCCACGCACGTCGACGGTGATCTTCTTCGACAAGTCACCCGCGGCGACGGCGATCGTCACGTCCACGATGTTGCGCACCTGCGCGGTGAGATTGCCGGCCATCTGGTTGACGCTCTCCGTCAAATCCTTCCACACGCCGGACACACCTTTCACCTGCGCCTGTCCCCCGAGTTTGCCTTCCGTGCCCACCTCGCGCGCCACGCGCGTGACTTCGGAAGTGAAGACGGAGAGCTGATCGATCATTCGATTCACCAGCTTGGCCGAGTGCAGGAACTCGCCTTCGAGCGGGCGCCCGTCCACCTCCAAGGCCATCGACTGGCTCAAGTCGCCCTTGGCCACGCCGCCGATCGCGCGGGTCACCTCCGTGGTCGGGCGCACCAGATCGTCCATCAAAGTGTTGAGCGCTTCCACCTCAGCGGCCCATCCGCCCACCATTCCCGTCACCGCCATGCGTTGCCGCAAACGACCCTCTTTGCCAACCACGCGTGAGACGCGCTCCGCCTCACTCGCGCGGCGCTCACTCATGATGAGCACATCGTTGAAAGCGTCGGCGATCTTCCCCTGCACACCGGTCCAACCGGCGGGCAACCGGGTCGAGAAGTCGCCACTTCGGAATGCGAGCAGCGCCCCCAGGAGTTCCAACTCCCATTGCCCTCCGTTCTGGTGTCCCCCATTGCCGTTGGCGTCGGCCGCTTTTGGCTTCTTTGGAGATTCTGGCTTCTCAGCGGAAGGGGCAGAGGGTGATTGGGGACGAACGGCTTTGGGGGCAGCGGTTTTGGCCATAGTAGGTCAAGTTATTCACCTGTGAAGGAAGCGGTGCAATTGCAGACTTATCGCGCCGGACGCCAATCAGGATGCCTGTATTTCTTTCCATGGAGCGTCTTAATGCAACCGCCCCACCTTACGGAATGCGTAAGAATGCGCAGAGATCCCTTCCCACGCCAAAAACTCAGGCATCGTAAGAATTTTGCACGACCTGGATTTCCGCCGAAATGGGCTCCCGTTTTGAGTCCTCGTCCCGCTCCAGCCTGGCTGACAGTCGCTCGGTCTGGACTGCCACCGTCATGTCGAGAAAAACGCTGTCGTCGTTGAAAAACGACCCGCTGACAGGCATGACACCGCGCGGATGATTGCTGACCCCGGTGACGACGTGCTTGCTCGAAGTCGCTTCACCGATGCTCGGGTCGTATCCCATCCAGCCGATTTCCGGAAGATAAGCCTCGGCCCATGCGTGGGTGGAAGCACGACCAGCCTCTGACGCCGCGCAATCCAGATATCCGCTGGCGAATCGCGCCGGCATTCCGAGCGCTCGCAATGCCTCCAACATCAGCGTCGCGGTGTCCCGGCAGGAGCCGGACCTCTCGGTCAGAGTCGTCCTGGGCGTTTGCACGCCTTTCACCTCGCGCCGCCGATACTTGATCGTGTCTCGAATCACTCGGCCCACTGCAGCCACGGCCTCTTCCGCGTCAATGAGGCCGCCGATGTCGATCGCATTCTCGATCCAGCCTTTCACCGTTGCCACATCGTCTGGATAGGTTGTCGCGAGATACGCGGCGGCGACGGCGGATTCCTCCACCGAGAACGTCACGGGATATGGCACGCGCAGATGGCTCCGTTTGGAGCGTTGCGGAAAGGGGGCCGTCTGCTCCAGGAGGACCTGGCTGCGGATCCGGAGGCAGTCGGCCGCGCTCAGAAAATTCACCGTGGCGACCGAGTTGCCGAAGAGATCGCGACTCCAGTCCAATTCAAATTCGGGCGCGATTTCCAACCGCATCTCCTCCACCCGGAGATCATGCCCTTCGCGCGGGCGCAAGACGAGACGATGCGCTCCGAACCGAACCGGGGTCTTGTACCGGTAGGTGGTCTCATGGGTGATCCGCAGCCAGCTCATCGTGCTACGAAATGCTCACGCCTTTACGCTGCTTTCTCCACCGTTACTTTCATCGATTTCAATTCCAGGGCTCCATAGTTGGAAGTGAGCGCCACATCCGCGGCATCTCGGCCGTAACCGATCATGATGCGATTGCCGCGCGGAATTCCCTGGGTGCCATCGAAAGTAAACCACCGGCCACCCACGAACGCCTCGAACCACGCATGCAGGTCCATCGGCTCGAGTCCAAACAGGTATCCGACGACCATCCGGGCGGGGATGTTCAAGCTGCGAGTCAACGCAATGCCGAGGTGCGCATAATCCCGGCAGACACCGGTGTTGGTTTTGGCTGTTTCCACGGCTGAAGTGCTGGCGTTGCTCGCGCCCCGGGTGTAGCTCATGTTGTCCCGCAGCCATTGCTCGATCGCCGCCACCTGCGGATAGCCGCTCCGAGTTTGGCCTACGATTGAACTCGCCAGACCATTGAGCAGATCCGACTGGCAGTAGCGGCTCGGCAGCAGAAACTCGAGTGCGCTCTCCGGCAATTGATCGACCGGCACGAAAGCGGCGCCAGGGTCTACGTCGACGTCATCCGCCGTATGCGCCCGGCAACTGCACAGGACCTCGAAGTCGCCCTTCGGGATCAACACACGCTGACACAGGTTCCCAAAATCGTCGGTGTATTCCACCACCGGTGCGTGAGGCGTGAAGACGTACTCTTCGCGAGTGATCCACTGCGCCTGACCACTGCGCGGGCGCAGCATCATGATGGCTGGAATCGGTGCGTTGGTGTGGTAGGAAATGTGACAGGTCGCGTCGAGGATCATGGCGTTGGACGAAGCAATCGGCGCGCACACCGCCAGCGGGCGTATGCCCGCACCATTAAGGTTCGAAATCGGGATCTGCAGACGCGATGCGCTGATCCCGATCGGCTTCATCCGTGCCTTCGTAGATGAGTTCCTCGGCGACGGATGTCTCATCCTCGGGCAGGACCTTCGGCGCGGCATGCCCAGTGGATTCTGGCGGTTCGTCCCATTCCACCAGTTCCTTCGTCCGCGGGCTCAGTTCCGGCGCTGTCACGTCCGTAGGCGTTTCATCCGCAGCCACTTCCAACTCCTCCGGCGAAATATCGTCGTCGTCATTGGGCATGGCAGGTTGTGGTTTCATAACCTTGCTTCGCATCCTGGACCCCGGATGGTTGCCCGAGGCCACACGACTGGCCGGGTCGCCGCCCGCGAATGCGTTGATATGAGCCATCGTCTGCGCATCGGCATCTCGGGATGGACCTACGCGCCCTGGCGCGGCGTCTTTTTTCCGAAAGGCTGGCCGCAAAAGCGGGAACTGGAATTTGCCTCACGGCAGGTCAATTCCATCGAGATCAACGGTTCCTTCTATTCCCTCCAGCGCCCGGACAGCTACCGCGCGTGGTACGCCGCCACACCCGAAGATTTCATCTTCTCCGTCAAGGGCGGACGGTTTATCACCCATCTCAAGCGACTGAAAGATGTGGAGACGCCATTGGCCAATTTCTTTGCTTCGGGCGTGCTCTGCCTGCGCGAGAAACTGGGGCCGTTCCTTTGGCAGCTTCCGCCCAGCTTTCAATTCGACCCGGTCCGGTTGGCCGAGTTCTTCCGACTATTGCCACGCGATACCTCCGAGGCTGCGAAGCTGGCCCGCAAACATGATCATCGTCTGAACGGCCGGTCTGCGCTGAAGGCCGATGCTGTTCGCCCGCTGCGCCATGCCATCGAAGTCCGCCACACCTCTTTCGCCACCGCCGAATTCATCAAGCTCCTGCGCAAGCACGACATCGCTCTGGTCGTCGCGGACACCGCGGGCAAGTGGCCCTTCCTGGAGGACGTAACGAGCGATTTCATTTATATCCGTCTCCACGGCGATGAGGAGCTCTACGTCAGCGGGTATACGGACACTGCGTTGAAGGAGTGGGCTCGTAAAATTCGCGGCTGGGCCCGGGGAACCACTCCTTCCCGCACCAAGCGCGTGGGACCTCCCATCCCGTTACGGAAGGGCGGCCGCGATGTGTATGTCTATTTCGACAACGATGTGAAAGTGCGGGCGCCATTCGACGCGATGACCCTGGCCCATCGACTCGGAATCGGCCCCGCACCGGATCCGCATCCCGATGCTGCCACCATTCGCGAGACGGCCCGCCGGCGATGGCCGGCAGTCGAGCGGCGTTGGAAGATACTGCCAGATAATTCATAATCAGGTTGCGCGGGTGGATCGGCGTGTCCCCAAGGCGATGGGTAAAGATGGGTGACGGAGCCGCGATTCTTCGGCGAATGAATTCGCCGCTACATATTTGGCACCGCCCGGAGCGTGAATTGGAAGCAGGCGCCCTTGTCCGGCTCGGCCTCGACCCAGATGCGGCCGCCGTGGCGATGGATGATGCGCTGGACGATGGAGAGCCCGACACCGGTTCCCGGAAACTGGCTGTCGGAGTGCAGGCGCTGAAAAACGCCGAAGAGCCGGCTGGCGTATTTCATGTCGAACCCGGCGCCGTTGTCGCGCACCGAACAGACGAGTTCATCGCCTCGGGATTCGCATTCCACATCGATCGTCGCCCGTTCGCGCTGGCGGGTGAATTTGTGGGCGTTGGAAAGGAGGTTGATGAAGACCTGTTTGAGGAGGCCAAGGTCTCCGAGGCAATCCGGCAACTCTCCCAGCCGGATGTCCACTTGCCGGCCTTCGCGCTCGGGTTCGAGTTCATCGACCACGGCCTCCACCAGCTCACGCAGATTCACCTTCCGGGCCACGAGGGGCTGGCGGCTGAGACGCGAAAAATTCAGCAGCTCGTCGATCAGGTGCCCGAGCCGCTTCGCGCCGTCGCGCACCTTTTGCAGGAGGCGCTGGGCGGGGTCGGTCAGTTCCGCGGCATGATTCTCGGCCAGAATCTGCGAGAAGCCGTCGATGTGGCGCAGCGGCGTGCGCAGATCGTGGGAGACGGAGTAGGAAAATGCTTCGAGTTCCTTGTTGGCGGCTTCCAGTTCGCGATTGGCCACCTCCAGTTCCGCGGTGCGCTCGCGCACGTTTTTTTCGAGCGCCGCATTTTCCATCCGCAACCGGCGGACGGTGAGCGCGCGGGCCAGCACCGGCAAGACCACGCTCAGCTTGAACGGCTTCAGGATGTAGTCGAGCGCGCCCGCCTTCATGGCTTCCACGGCCGTATCAATCGTGCCGTGGCCGGTCATCAGCACACCCACCAAGTCCTGGTCCACTTCGTGCGCGGCGCGCAGCAAGGAAATCCCATCCATTTCAGGCATCATCAGGTCGGTGAGCAGCAGGTCGAACCTGCCCTCGCGCAGGGCGGCCAGCGCCGCGGTGCTGCTGGCGAAGCCGGTCACCTCATACTCCTGGTCGCGCAGGGTGTCGCAAAGCGCGTTCATCTGGCGGACTTCATCGTCCACCACCAAGATTCGGGCGGGTACTGGATTAACCATGAGTGCTGGAAATCGAGGCCAGCGCTTCGCGAATTTCGCGGAGCTTGGGCGGTTTGCTCAGGACGTGATCGACGTGCGGGGGAACGTCGCCTTCCGAAACGAGGCGCTGCCCCCATCCGGTGAGCATGATTACGGGAGTCATGGGCGACGTCGCCTTGATCGCGGCGGCCACCTTGCGGCCATCGACATAGGGCATGCCCAGATCGGTGATCGCCGCGTCGAAGGGTTCACCGCGGTCCAGGGCGGCTTGAAACGCGTCGATCCCCGCCTGGCCCCCATCGGCGGCGGTCACGGTATGCCCTTCTCCTTCCAGCGTGTCGCGCAGCGACCGGATAAGCAGCGGATCATCGTCCACGATCAGCAGGCGCAAAGGCGGCACCTCGGGTGCGACATTCGGCGTGGCAGGGGAGGCGGCCGGCGTTTCGACGACCGGGAAGATCAAGCGCATCGTCGTTCCCCGCCCGAGCGTGCTATCGATTTCGATCTGCGCGCGGTGGCGCTGGACCATCCCGTAAACCATGGCCAGGCCGAGACCGGTGCCGCGTTCTCCCTTCGTCGTGAAAAACGGCTCGAGACAGCGCCGCCGCGTGTCTTCATCCATGCCGATGCCGGTATCGGAAACCTCCACGTAAACGCCGCGCGAGCCGGACTCGCCAGGCTGCCCATCGATGGTTCCCACCCGAGTGCGCAAGGTGAGCGTGCCGTCGGCGGACATCGAATCCACGGCGTTGAGGATGAGATTGGTCAAGGCGTCGCGAATCTCGCTTTCCACGCCAAGGACTGCCGGCAGGTCTGGCTCCCATTCGGTCCGCAAATGAATCATCACTCCGCGTTCCTGCGGCATGTCGTTCCAGCGCGCCTTGGTCAAATCCAGGACCTGCTGCACGAGGCGATTCATGGCCACGGGCGCGGTGGCGAATTGTGGTTCGCGCTGGCGATAGAATTCGCGCATGCGGCTGACCGTGGCCGCCACGTCGTCGATCGCATGCTGAATGGTCTTCAGGTAATTGCGCGCCCGGTCACTGAGACCGGGTTCCTTCTCGAGCAGGGATTCCGTGTAAAGCGCCACCGGCGAGATGGCATTATTGATATCGTGCGCGATGCCGCTGGCCATCTGGCCGAGGGCCCTCAGGCGCTCCTGCTGCATCACCGCTTGCTGCGATTTGCGGAGATCGTCGCAGGCCTGCCGCAAGGCGTTGAGGAGTTCCGCTTGATTGGACGCGAGGGCGACATGCTCGCTCAACTGGCGCAGGAATTCACACTCGCCGCTGCTAAAACTATCGGCCGCCGTGCGGGCGGCGACAAGCACGCCGAAGACCTGCCCTTCGACCAGCAGCGGCGCGGCAATCAGCGAGCGCAATCCGCCGGCCGCCAGCCGTTGCGGAAACGGAAAAGGCACTTTGGTGGTATCGGGCTCATAGACCAGATGCCCCTGGAGGCAGCGCGAAAGACCGTTTTGATCGATCGGGATGCGGGCCTGATTCGAAAGGGCGAGATCTGTCGCCACGTTTTCACTGCGCGCGCCGATGCAGGCCACCGTCAGCACCGCTTCCGGCAATTCCCGCAGGCAAATACACCCGAAATCGATCGGCAAGTCTTCTTCCAGGCTGCGCACCACGACCTGGAAGATGCTGAGCAAATCGTGGCGTTCGCTGATCGCGCGCGTGATCCGGCTGAGCAGGTTGAGCCGCGCGAGTTGCGCCTGGAGCCGGTCCTCCGCCTGCCGCCGGACCCCGATCTCTTCCTGCAACGACCGATTGGAGCGGGCGAGTTCATCGGTCCGCTCCGCCACCCGCCGCTCCAGGTCGAGCGTCAGCCCCTGCAATTGGGCGTTGGCTTCCCGCAATTGCGTTTGCGTGGTGTTCAGCTCCTTGTTGCGCTGGATGGCTGCGTCGTAAGTGGAGAGCAGCAGGTTCAGGATTTACAGCCGGTCGGCAGTGATGAAATGCCGCTGGCCTTCAAAGAAGATCTCCAGCCCCATGCCCGGCTGCTCGGTCTGGCGCATCTCCCGGTTCACGAGGACGTACTGCAATCGGCCCAGCAGGTACCGCTCATCGTAGGGCTTCAGGATGAAGTTGTCCGCCCGGCACTCGAGGCCGCGAATCACGTCCTGCGGATCGGACATCGTGGTCACGAGAATGACGGGCACCTCCGCCAGCACCGGGTCTGACTTGATATTGCGGCACAACTCGTAGCCGTCCATCTCGGGCATGACCACGTCACTGATGACGAGCGCGGGCTTGCGCCGCCGCGCCGCCGCGAGCGCGAGCCGGCCATTGGCGGCCACGGTCACTTGATAACCCTGCTGGCGGAGAATGTATTCGAGACGCTGGGCCTGGGTCCGGCTGTCCTCCGCGATCAGGATTTCCATGGGCGGTCCGGACGTGGGGTGAAGGCTCATGATTCCCTCCCACTGGCGGCACTCTGCCGGAGGGCCAGCGTGACCAGCGCGTCGGCGATTTTGTCGGTGGCGAGGATGTGCGTGGCGGCGTCCATGGCGATCGCTTCGCCCGGCATGCCGTGCACGACCGATGTTTCGCGTGACTGGGCGATCGTCTCCGCGCCCACATTGCGCATCAGCTTCAGCTCCGCGGCGCCGTCCCTGCCCATCCCGGTCAGGATCACACCCACCGCCCGGGAGCCACAGACTTCGGCGAGCGAGCGGAAGAGGTAGGCCACGGCGGGGCGAAGCCCGCCGATCGCACCTTCCCGGCTGAGCATGATGCGCCCGCTCGGGGCAATGCCCATGTGAAAATCATCCGGCGCCAGGTAGACGTGGCCCCGCTTGGGGGTCATGCCGTGCCCGGCAATCTGCACCTGCCAGGCCGTCGTCTGGTTCAGCCAGTCGACCAGGCCCGGCAGGAAACCCGGCGCGATGTGCTGCACAATCAAAATCGGAATCGGAAATTCCTTGGGCAAGCCGGCGAGGATGGTTTGCAGCACGGGCGGACCGCCCGTCGAAGCACCGATCCCGATCAAGCGCAGGTCCACTGGCGCCGGGGCCTCTTCGACCAGGCGCGGCGGAGCGTCCGCCGCGCCGGCCTGGCGCGAGCGCGGCCAGCGCCGCACCACTTTCACTTCCGACATCAGCTTGACGGTCTGCAGGAGATCGGCCGCGAGCGCTTCGTATCCCGGATGCTCGCGCGAGACGGGCTTTTCCAGGCAGGCAACCGCGCCGGCTTCCATCGAGCGAAAGGAAATGGCCACGTCCTTCGCATTCAGCGTCGCCGTGCAGATCACGATGGGCAGGGCCCGCGTTTCCATGATCCGCCGCGTCGTCTCGAAGCCGTCCAGGCCGGGCATGTGCAGGTCCATGACGATGACGTCGGGCTTTTGCCGCTCGAGAAAATCGAGCGCGGCCTGCCCGTCGTTGACCGCCCCCACGATCTGGATGCGCGGGTCCGCTTCGAGCAGGTGAACGAGGAGCATCCGCGCAACCTTCGAGTCATCCGCCACCAACACTTTGATCTTCGTGTCGTTCATCTGTGATTCATTCGGATTCAAAGCAGACGCCGGACGGCTTCAAGAAGGTTGCTTTGATCGAAACTGCTTTTCACCAGGTAGGCGTTGGCGCCGACGTCGATGCCGCGCTCCCGATCCTCGCGCGTTTCCAAGGCGGTCACCAGGATGACCGGCAGGTCCGAGAGTTTGCGGTCCGCCCGCACCCGCGCGGTGAGGTCGAATCCATTCAAGCGCGGCATCTCCACGTCCGAGACGAGAAGATCGAAAGTTTCGGCACGCAGCGTGGCGAATGCCTCGGCGCCGTCCACGGCGGTTTTGACGCGGTAACCCGCCGATTCGAGAATGCCCTTCAGGAGCATCCGCGAGGTGATCGAATCTTCACTGACCAGAATCGATTTCGCCTCCGCTACGGCCGATGTTTCGGCCGCGGTGCGTAGCACCGGCCGGCCCGCTTTGCGGGCGGACTTGAGCAGGTCGGACACGTTCAAGATCGGGGCCACCTGGCCCGAACCGAGAACGGTGGCGCCCGCGATATTGCGCACACGCGAAAGCGGCTTGGTCAGCGGCTTCACCAGCACCTCCTGCTCGGCGCCCACCCGGTCGATGGCAAACGCCACGCGCTGATCGCCGGACCCGAGGAGGACCACCGGGATGGCGGCCGCCGGGTCGGCGGGACGCTCGGCGTCGGGGATATCCAGCACCGCCGCCAGCCAGACCAGCGAGGTGGCACGGTCATCGAGGGAGAGCGTTTCGTGTCCCTCCACGGTGCGCACGTCCGCCGCCTTGAAACGTGTGACGCGCTCCACCTGGGTCGTCGGGATCACGAACAACCGGGCCGCTGCTTCGACGATGATCCCGCGGAATGTCGCCAGCGCGATGGGCAGTGTGATCCGGATGGCGCTGCCCAATCCGGGCCGGCTTTCCACCGAGACGCGCCCACCGAGTTTTTCCGCCTTCTCCCGGACGATCGCCAGGCCCAGACCGCGCCCGGACAATTGGGTGATGATCGGGCTGGTGGAGACATCGGACTGAAAGATCAGATCCAGGGCCGCCGCTTCGCCGAGTTGCCGCGCCTCCTCCGCCGTGATCCGGCCGTGTTTGACGGCGGAGGCTTTTACTTTTTCCGCGTCGATCCCGCGCCCATCATCGGAGACGAGAAACTCCACCTTGCTCCCCTCCACGGGCGAAACGGCCAGGGTGATCGTGGCCCGGGACGGCTTGCCCAGGCGCTGACGCTCCGCGGGAGGCTCAATCCCATGGTCCACGCAATTGCGGAGAATGTGCACCAGAGGGTCCTTCATTTCTTCCAGGATGCGTTTATCGATCTCCACCTCCTCCCCGTGAATAAACAGGTCCGCTTCCTTGCCCTGGTCCCGGCAGAGATCCCGAACCAGCTTGGGGAAGAAGGAACCGGTCGTCGCCAGGGGCAGCATGAGCAGCTTCTTCGAGTCTTCGAGGAGGTCATCCACCAGCCGGCCGATGGCCAGATGATCCTGCTCCGCGGTATGCCGCAGGGCGGCGACTTTGCCCTCGAACGCCCGCAGATAGTCGTGGCTCCAGTCGAAAAAATCCACGAGCCGGGTCAACCCCAGCGCGACCGCGCCATCGACGGCGTTCGTGCGCTCCAGCGTCTGCCGCAGCACCCGCGCCTCGGGCTGCACCTTGCCCCATTCCTGCCGCCATTCCTCAAATTGCGCCATCAGCAATCCCAGATCCGCGGCCCTCTCCGCGGTCGTCAATTTCGCGGTCAGCATCTCCTCCGCTTCCAGCAAACGGGCGTCCAGCTTGGCGACGGAGATGCGCACCGTGTCGAGCGCGGCGGGCGAGGTTGATTTTTCG
>Ga0207671_10006202_pt1 | contig 10731 bp, 7 predicted proteins | sample KBSC24metaG_FD_184352 | JGI IMG/M metagenome (GOLD analysis project Ga0207671, IMG submission 184352) | Corn rhizosphere microbial communities from Kellogg Biological Station, Michigan, USA - KBS C2-4 metaG (SPAdes) (version 2) | ecosystem: Host-associated > Plants > Roots > Rhizosphere > Soil... | reverse complement strand
TCCCTGAAGTTGTTAATGCAATCATCGAGATCCCCAAAGGTTCAAAAGCCAAATATGAAATTGATAAAGATTCAGGTTTATTAAAGCTTGATCGTGTTTTATTTTCTTCGGTAATGTACCCGGCAAACTATGGTTTTATCCCGCAAACTTATTGTGATGATAAAGATCCGCTGGACATTCTGGTGTTATGCTCTATTGACGTATTCCCGATGTCGATCATCGAGGCCAAAGTTGTAGGTGTGATGCACATGGTTGATAATGGCGAACAGGATGATAAGATCATTGCAGTAGCTAAAAATGATATGTCGGTAAATTATATCAACGACTTGAATGAGCTGCCCCCACATGCCATGACCGAGATCGTTCGTTTCTTTAAAGATTACAAAAAACTGGAAGGTAAAAACGTAACCATCGAGCATTTGCTTGGCGTTCGTTATGCACATAAAGTGATACAAGAAAGTTTGGAATTGTATAAGACTACTTTTCCTGTCACGCAATAATTAATAGATGGACCCCGCGCATTACGAAATAAGCCCCCTTTATTTAATTGCAACCGTGTTGCTGGTTTTGCTCAACGGCTTTTTTGTAGCTGCAGAATTTGCCATGGTAAGGGTACGGGGTTCACAAATTGAAATAAAGGCTAAATCAGGAAGCGGGGTTGCCAAGGTTGCGCGTGGTATATTGCACAATCTTGACGGTTACCTGGCTGCAACACAGTTAGGCATTACTATAGCATCACTGGCATTAGGTGTTGTGGGCGAAGAAGTAGCCACTAATATTGTGATCAGGGGCTTTCTGGCCATTGGGATAACGCTTTCCAGTGGTTTTATTACGGCCAGTCATATTTTAGCTTTTACCTTTATTACGGTATTGCATATTGTGTTTGGTGAACTTGCCCCCAAATCAATAGCCATTCAAAAATCGGTACGTACCGTGCTGACAGTTTCTCTTCCGCTTAGGTTTTTCTTTGTGTTTTTCAAACCTTTGATATGGTTGTTAAATGGGTTCGCTAATTTTATTTTGAGGCTTTTAGGTATTAATACTTTAGAAGGTGGAGAGGCCCATCATAGCTCGGAAGAATTACAATACCTGCTTGAACAAGGTAAAGAATCAGGCGCTTTAGATTCAAACGAACACGAACTGATCCAGAACGTATTTGATTTTAATGAGCGTGTGGTTAAAAACATCATGGTGCCCCGTACAAAAATATCAGGCATTGATATCAGTTCCACCAAAGAGGAATTGCTGGATATGATCATCACCGAAGGCTATTCGCGTATGCCTGTTTATGATGATGTGATCGATAAGATCATTGGAATTGTACACGCCAAAGATATTTTACCCTTACTGGCCCGCAATGAGGAGATCGTGTTAAAAAACATTATCCGCAAGCCCTATTTTATTCCTGAAACCAAGAAGATCAATGATCTGATGGCCGAACTGCAGCAAAAACGTATTCAGATAGCGATAGTGCTTGATGAATTTGGCGGTACCGCAGGTATGGTTACGTTGGAGGATATTGTAGAAGAATTGGTAGGCGAGATACAGGATGAGTACGATGAGGAAAAACCTATTGTTGAAAAAGTGAACGACCGGGAATTTATCGTGAATGCACTTGCACCTATCTATGATGTGAATGAACATCTGCCTCATGACCTTCCGGAAGATGGCGACTTTGATACCGTATCGGGATGGCTGGGAGATATATTTGGCAAAATCCCTGACGTAGGCGAACAAAAAGAATCAAACGGATATAATATTACTGTGTTGCGTAAATCCGACCAAAATATTGAATCAGTTAAACTAGAGTTACTGATAAATGAAGAAGATGCGGTAGATTTACACTGATTGATGCTGAAAGCTTAAGGCTGAAAGCACAAAGCTTTATGTATCAGGCTTTTGGCTTTAAGCCTTAAGCTTTCAGCTTTTGATTTTATGCTTTTTTATACACCCGATATAGCACCCTCGCACCCGCAATATTTTCTTAGTGAAGAAGAAAGCAAGCATGCTATCCGCGTATTACGGCTGGAGGCAGGCAGCGAAGTGCAACTGATTGATGGTCGGGGTGGCTTTTATACCGCGGTGATACAGGACGCGCATCCTAAGCGTACCATACTGCAAATTACTTCCGTTACAGAAAACTATAACAAACGTAACCATTACCTGCACTTAGCAGTAGCTCCTACCAAAAATATTGAACGTCTGGAATGGTTTCTGGAAAAAGCTACTGAGATCGGTATTGATGAGGTATCATTGATCATCAGTCAGCGATCAGAGCGTAAGGAAGCTAAGGTTGATCGTTTAAACAAGATCATTACAGCGGCTATCAAACAATCTATCAAAGCTTACCATCCGGTTTTAAATGAACCGGTAAAGTTGAATGAGCTTTTATTGCGCCCGTTTGATGGACAAAAGTTTATCGCACATTGCGAACCCGGCGAAAAGCTTAGCCTGCGTGATGAGTTATTGTCGCAGGGCCGCTACCTGGTATTAATAGGACCTGAAGGTGATTTTGCTCCTGCCGAAATTGAAAGCGCTTTGCAAAACGGTTTTAAACCCATAACTTTAGGTGAAAGCCGCTTGCGTACAGAAACGGCCGCGCTTGAAGTCTGTTTTGAAGTGAACTTTTTAAACCGTATATGAAAACAGCTAAAATCTTTTGTTTTGCTTTTGCTGTCATTATAATCATGAGCGGTTTTAATAACCCTGCTTATAAAATTGCACGACTTAAATACAATGGCGGCGGCGATTGGTATGGTGATAGAACCGCACTGCCCAACCTGATCAAATTTTGCAACGAAAATTTAAAAACCAACTTTGAAGCTGATGATGATGTAGTAGAAGTTGGCAGCGCTTCCTTATTTAACTACCCCTTTACCTTTATGACCGGCCATGGCAACGTGATATTTACCGATCAGGAAGCGCGTAACCTACGCAAGTATTTAACCGGAGGTGGTTTTTTGCATATCGATGATAACTACGGCTTCGATAAGTTTATCCGCCCGCAAATGAAAAAGGTTTTTCCGGAGCTTGATTTTATAGAATTGCCGGTTAATCATCCTATCTATCATCAAAAGTATCCTTTCCCAAATGGGTTACCCAAGATTCATGAACACGATGGTAAACGCGCGCAAGGATTTGGGCTTATTTACAAAGGCAGGCTGGTGTGTTTTTACACCTATGAGTGCGATCTGGGGAACGGCTGGGAAGATTATGGAACCTATGCCGGCGATACACAGGAAGCCCGCTTAAAAGCCTTAAAAATGGGCGCAAATCTCATCCAATATATATTTACTCAATAAAAATGCCGGATAGGGTGTTTTGCATAATTGTTATTGACGATAAAATTGATAACTTTATAATGGTTGTTTCCTAAAAGCAGCTTTTAACTACTATATTTCCTAATATTCAAAACTAATGTATCAACTCAAGATAAATAACCGGCATGATATTGAAGTTAACAGGACTGAAGAGAACCTGTTGGTAAACAATATCAAAATTGAGGCCGATATTAAGCATATTGGAGAGGGGATATACCACGTTATTGAAAACAACAGATCGTACCAGGTAGAAGTGGTTAGTTTTAACAGCTCTGATAAGACTGCCGAGCTTAAAATAAGCTCCAATACTTATTCCATAACCGCCAAAGACCAATTTGATGTATTGCTGGATAAACTGGGCTTAAGTAGCTTGAATAGCACCAGGGTGAGCGAAATGAAAGCTCCGATGCCGGGTATGGTACTTAAAGTTTTTGCCTCTGAAGGAGATGAAATTAAAAAGGGCGATAACCTGTTAGTGCTAGAAGCGATGAAAATGGAAAATATTATCAAATCGCCTGCCGATGTTTCTATAAAAAGTATAAAAGTAAAGGCAGGCGATAAAGTCGAAAAGGGACAGATCCTGATGGGGTTTTAGAAAACTCACCTACTTTTTAGGCATTATTTGATGTAAATTGCAAAAAAACCAACGTTTTTTTAGGGTTTTTATTGTTTGTTTATTCGTTTTTTATTAAATTACTTTTCTCAATTTAATATTTCACTATATGAAGAAAAACTTACTAACAATTTTGTTGTTGTTTTCTTGTATTACATTTGGTTTAGCACAGAGCCGTGTTATTACAGGAAAAGTAACAGATCAGAAAGACGGTTCGCCCTTACCAGGAGTAAGCGTAACTGTGAAAGGGGGGCAAGGAACAGGTACCCAAACAGGCGTTAACGGGACATTCAGCTTAACAGTTCCATCTACAGCAAAGGTGCTTGTTTTTAAATTTCTTGGATTTAAAGATGCCGAATTGCCCATAGGTAGTAAACCATTGAATGTGCAGTTGGAATCAGACTCAAAGCAACTTACAGAAGTTGTAGTTGTAGGTTATGGTACGCAAAGCAAGCGTTCGTTAACCGGGTCCATATCGAAAATTAAAGGTGCCGATATCGAAAATATTCCGGTACCCAGTTTAGAGTCGGCAATACAGGGCAGAACCCCCGGTGTTTATATACAAGCACAGAATGGTAAATTGGGTCAGGGCATTCAGGTACGTATTCGTGGTGCCTCATCAGTATCGGCAGGTAACCAACCCTTATACGTGGTTGACGGCTTGCCTATTACAGTTGATGATTTTTCTACTAATGGTGCATCAACCAATCCGCTGGTAGATCTTAATCAAAATGATATTGAATCTATTGATATATTGAAAGATGCATCGGCAGCCGCAATTTATGGTTCAAGAGCATCCAATGGTGTGGTTTTGGTAACTACCAAAAAAGGTAAGGCAGGTGATACAAAAGTGACTTATAACCAGTATTACGGTTTTAGTAAGCCAACCAATGATCGTGAGTTTTTAAATTCAGAACAATATGTTACCCTGTTAAGGCTTGCCGGAATTGCTGGTGGATACTCTACTGCTTCTATCGAAGCAAGATTACAAAGGTATGCCGCAGGTAGTGATAATTATAAAACTTATGCAGTTAATACCGACTGGCAGAAGGAAATAACACAACATGCACCAGTGCAAAATTATAACCTGGTACTGTCTGGTGGTAATGATAAAACAAAGTTTTATATATCCGGTACTTATAATAATCAGAAAGGGTTTCTGATAGGCAATGCAATTAATCAATACAGCTTAAGAACTAATATCAGCAACCAGGCTAACAAGTGGTTAGAGGTGGGTGCAAATTTGAGTGTTTCACGCACAAAAAACTATCGTTTGGATAATGATGACGCGTTTTCGACTCCAGAGCAAATCGTTGCATTATCGCCCATTACACCGGTTATTGACCCGCGTACTGGTTTAACAAGTGGCGCACTTGATCCTACCACAGGGCTTCCAAACGCAAGTTTTCCTATATATTTTAATCCGTTGTTAAATGCTCAAAACAGCTATTTTAATACAACAGATTATAGGAATCTTGGGAATGTTTTTGCCCAGATAAAAATACTTCCATCATTAAGCTTTCGTTCAGAGGTGGGTGTAGATATATTAAACTCAAGCGAAGACAATTATTCGGGTAGTTTAACATCTCGTAACTCAGGCACGCCAAACGGCGCGGGCTTTAACTCATCCGTAACATCGGTGAATTTTAACACCAATAACTTCTTGCAATTTATTAAGGATATTGGCAAGAGTAATATCAATGCTGTAGGTGGGATGACCTATCAACGTCAACAAAATGACCTTAACTCAATTACCGGTCAGCAGTTTCCAAGTGATGCCTATAAAAAACTGAATAGTTCGGCTAATATTACAGCAGGCTCATCAACATCAACAGCATATTCTTTATTATCTTATTTCAGTAGGGTGAACTACAAATACGATGATAAATACCTTTTAACACTAAGCGGACGTGTTGATGGGTCATCAAGGTTTGGTGCTAATCATCGGTATGGTTTCTTCCCGGCAGGTTCAGTAGGCTGGGTTGTTTCGGAGGAGAGTTTTATGAAACAACAACAGCTCGTATCTGAATTGAAATTAAGGGCAAGTTATGGTTTAACAGGTAACTCTGAAATTGGTAATTTCCCATCACGCGGATTGTTTTCAGAGTTTGGGTACGCGGGTGTTGCCGGTTCAAGACCAACTCAATTGCCTAACCCTGATTTAAAATGGGAAACTACAGCCCAATCAGATATAGGTTTAGATATCGGTTTCTTTAACGGACGGTTATCTGGACAATTTGATGTTTATTTGAAAAAAACCAAAGACCTGTTATTAAATGTACAGGTACCTGCCACATCTGGCTTTACAACCATAACTCAGAATCTTGGTAAACTGCAAAACAAAGGGTTTGAATTGCAAATAGATTCAAAGAATATTGTGGGTAAAGAACTGACCTGGACAACCAGCTTTAACTTCTCGGTAAACCGCAATAAAATTACCGACTTGAAGGGGCAAGTAATCCTGGGAAGCGGAGACCAAGTGAATCGTGCTGTTGAAGGACAGCCATTAGGTATATTTTATACCGTGGAGTTTGCTGGCGTTGACCCAGCAAATGGCGATGCACTATACTATAAAAATACCGATTTGGGCGGAGGTAAACTCGATAAAACAACCACAAATGATTACAATAAAGCAAATCCCGTAGTTGTAGGCAATCCTAACCCTAAATTTATTGCTGGTTTAAATAACACCATATCCTATAAAGGATTTGATTTTAGCTTTTTATTGCAGGAAGTGAATGGTGATCAAATCTACAATGGAGGTGGCCAATACATGTCTGTAGGATTTAATAATGGAGCTGATAATCAAACTATTGATCAACTTCAGTCATGGAAAAAGCCAGGCGATATTACCATGGTGCCTGAGGCTCGTTTATTTGGCGGTAATGGTATATCACCTAGCTCAAGGTATTTAAGCGATGGATCATACCTGCGTTTAAAGAATATTGTTTTAGGGTATAATTTCCCCAAGATGGTGTTGGAGAAAATCAAATTACATAGTTTAAGAATTTATGCCCAGGCAACAAATTTAGCCACATGGACCAAGTACAAAGGTTGGGATCCGGAACTAAATTCTGATGCATTTTCTGGCAACATTACTCAAAACTATGATTTTTATGCAGCCCCGCAGGCTAAAACAATAACTTTTGGTATTAACGTGGGATTTTAATTTAAGCTGAAGATGATGAAAAAAATAAAATATTCAATAATAGCATTAAGTACATTAGCAATGCTATATAACTCCGGCTGTCAAAAGCAGTTGGATATTAAGCCTCAAAACTCTGTAGAATCGGATCAGGCTTTAAAAACATCAAAAGATGTGGAAGGGGTGCTTATTGGGGCTTACACCGCAGCTGGCTTAAGAGGGCTTTATGGAGGTAGATTGCAGGCAACTACAGATTTTTTAGCAGATGATGGGGACTTTCAATACCAGGGCACTTTTTCTGATTATACCGAACTTGATAATAAAAAAGTAACAATCAATAACACTTTTGTTGAGGGTGTATGGGATGCTGGTTATAATACTATCGGTGTTTGTAATACTGTTTTGGCTAATCTAAACCTGGTGGTAACGGCCGATAAAGCAAGAGTTGAAGGGGAGGCTAAGTTTTTACGTGGCATGACTTATTTTGATCTTGCCCGTGCATTTGGCAGGGCTTGGAACGATGGTAATGGTTCACCAACAACTAATCTGGCGGTACCGTTAGTATTAGCACCAACAACAACAATATCAGGCATACAAAAAGTTAAGCGTAACACGGTTGCTGAAATTTATGCTCAGGCAATAGCTGATTTAACTACTGCCGAAGCTAATTTGGCTGGTAGCAATCCGCCTTATGCCAGCTCTTCTTCCGCGTCAGCTGTATTAGCAAGAATCTATCTCACTCAGGAGAAATACGATTTGGCAGAAACAGAAGCTACCAAGATAATTAGCAGCGGACTTTTTGAGATGGTCAAGAACTTCGCCGACGAATTTCAACATCCACCACAAGCCACACACGTATTTAACTCTACCGAAGATATATTTGCAATTCAAATTTCACCTCAGTCGGGCTTTAATGCTTTAAATGAGGTGTATGCAAGCTCTGATTTCGCGGGTCGTGGAGAAACAATTATTTTTGATCAGCATTTGGCACGGTATGAAGCTGGTGATGATCGTGCCAATGAATTCTATGATGTTTATACCTCTAAGTTTAACAATACCTTTGGCAACGTAATAACCATTCGCTTAGCAGAGATTTACCTGATCAGAGCCGAAGCAAGACTCCAGAAGGCCGCTCCTGATCTGGCTGGAGCAGCAGCCGATATAAATGTTGTCAGGAACAGAGCGAAATTGGCCAATACAACCGCTACTACAAAAGACGACCTGTTGGATGCAGTTAAACAGGAACGTCGTGTTGAACTTCCCTTTGAAGGGTTTAGGTTAGGCGATTTAAAACGCTATAAAGAGACTACTCATTCGATAGATGGCGATGGTAATGCAGTAGAGTCATTTAATTGGGATTCACCAAAGCTAATATTCCCGATACCGAAACGTGAGCGCGATGCCAACCCTAACTTAACACAAAACGAAGGCTATCAATAAATACCTCCAAAAAAATAAAACAAAAGCCCGGGCCTTGTATATTAGACCAGGGCTTTTTGTTGTTTGGGAATCTATTCGGTGGCCTGTATCATTGTTCTTTGGACAAGAGCTGGAGTTACAATAAATAGGTTAACTCGAAAATGCCCTGTTGATCCTGCTGGCGAAATGGGCATGCCAAAATATGGTTTATACTATAAAAGAAAAGAGTTTGAATAAGGGCATCTTTCATTCAAATGATTTTGAATCAGGTTTACAAACAAAAGAAGCCGCTCAGTTATTGAGCGGCTTCTTTTGTTTATGAGATGGTTTATATTGCTCTTACTTTGACTTGAAAGTTTTAGCTTTTTTAACACCATAATGAGGTTTGCCGGTAGGATAAATTTCAGGTGCGCCAACCAGGGTCATTGCGCAGCGGAAACCAACTTCGGCACTGGCCTCATCCTGATCCATAAAGCGACGGGTAGCTGGGTTTAACCAATAAGCCATATCGTTCCAGGAACCTCCCTTGTAAACTTTTGAACGGTTGTTAACAAGCGTAGTATTTCCGTACAAGGCCAGATTAACGGTATCTTTTTCTCCCCTAAGATCGGGATTAAATGCTTTTCCAGAGTTTTTGGTAGCAAGCAAGGCATTTGCATTGGTCGTAGCGGCGTTGGCAGTAGCTGCATTATTAGCAGGAGTGGTTGCTGCGGTGTTAGCTGAATCGGCACGCTGGCCCTGCAGAGCCAAAAGTTCACTATACTTTAATTTTCTGTTTGCCTTAGCCGGATCCTTGATAGGGCGACCATATTTATCTTTAGCGTACAATCCCTTTGAAGGATCGGACATCCGTTTGTTGGAATATTCATTACCACGGAAAGGATTAAAATCATCAAATTCCTCAAATGAAGTTTGGCGGTAAGTATCGGCCACCCATTCATTTACGTTGCCGGCCATATTATACAAACCAAAATCATTTGGTGCGTATGATCTTACAGGAGCGGTAATATCGGCTTTATCATTCAAATAACCGCCAACACCGGCATTATCACCGGCACCACGTTTAAAATTAGCTAATATTAAACCACGGGTTTTGCTCTTGGCCGAGCGTACACCTAGCCCATTCCATGGATACATTTTACCGTCGTCGATATTTTCAAACTGGGTATTGCCAGCCAAAGCTAGCGCGGCATATTCCCATTCGGCTTCTGACGGAAGGCGGTAACCTTGTTTCAATATACCATCCTCCATACGTACCGGCCTAACGGGCTTGCCACCTTTGCCGGCACCTGCCTGTGCGTTAGGGCTCAGATCAGGCATCATTTTTTTACCATCAACGCCAGGGCCTTTCATTTGACCATTCAAATAAATATCTGTGTTGAATGGTTGTGCGGCACCATTACCATCAGCAGCGGTAGCTCCTGTAGCAGCAGTAGTAGCACCACCGCCATTTTTACCACCATTCAAATCTTTCCAGGCTACCATACGGCCCGATTCACGTAAGATATTCTCATTGGTACGGTCGGTACGCCATTGGCAATAGTCCTGTGCCTGATCCCAGGTTACACCCACTACAGGGTAGTCCTGAAATGCGGGATGACGCAGATAGTTATCTACGTAAGGCTCATTGTATGATAATGGTTTGCGCCATACAAGCGTATCGGGCAAGGCATCATAATATAATTCCCTGTCGTTTGGAAAAGTAATAGCTGTCCAATGCAGATAATCAAGCCAATCCTGGTTTGATACTTCGGTCTCATCCATATAAAATGAAGGAACGGTTACCCTGCGTTTTACATTATTATAGTCGTAAGCAACATCTTGGTCTGCACTGCCACCCATCACAAAAGTACCACCTTCAATAGGTACAAGGCCCGGTCCCGGTGAGGGATGGGTTTGCCTGAACCGTACATAACCACCATTATTTTTGTCGTTATAAGTGATCCCGGTTTTTTGCGAAGTTTCGTGTTGTTTACTGCAGCTGCTTACCACGGCACTTACAGCCAACAGCACGAAAGCAGTTTTAGTAAAAAGTATTTTCATATTTTTACGGTTATATTATAAGGTAAATTTAGAAAAAAATGGGTACAATGCTACAGCGTATAAACCATTATTCAAAATAATTCAAACTATTATCAGACATTTGAACGAAAATTTGTTGAAATTAGTTGCACCAGTTTGCTTTTTTTGATTGAGCAGTTATTGCAATAGTTCTTTAACTATGCTGAGTAAAT
>Ga0207671_10006201_pt1 | contig 10732 bp, 8 predicted proteins | sample KBSC24metaG_FD_184352 | JGI IMG/M metagenome (GOLD analysis project Ga0207671, IMG submission 184352) | Corn rhizosphere microbial communities from Kellogg Biological Station, Michigan, USA - KBS C2-4 metaG (SPAdes) (version 2) | ecosystem: Host-associated > Plants > Roots > Rhizosphere > Soil... | reverse complement strand
GGCATCGAGGATCGTCTGTGCTGCTCCGTTTGTGGTGGGAGCCTTTGCGCGTCGTAACGACGCTCTGACACGCGCGAGTAATTCATCAATTCCAAACGGCTTCGTAACAAAGTCGTCGGCGCCGAGATCCAGAGCTTCGACTTTCGTCTTCTCTTCGCCTTTCGCGGAGAGCACGATGATTGGAACCTGCGAGATCGCGCGCAGTCGCCGCGTGAGTTCAAGCCCATCGACATTCGGCATCGCCAAATCCGTGATCACCAGATCGGGATGCCAATCGGTGAACGCTTCGAATCCGGCCAATCCGTCTGCCGCTGCACGCACGTCGTAACCACGCGACTTGAGTCCCGTGCGCAGCACGCGAGTCAACTGTGGCTCGTCATCGACGACGAGAATCCTTGGTTGATCACTCATTGCTTCTCAACGACGGCCGAATATCTTACGCCGTCGACGATCTCTTCGTCTCCAATCGGCAGCGTGAATATGACTCGCGTTCCTTTACCACCAGCGCCTGATTCGATCCAGATCCTTCCGTCGTGTGCTTCAATGATTCCCTTTGCGATCGCCAGGCCCATGCCCGTGCCTGAAGGTTGTTGCGTACTGACGTCGCCATCGCGCGTGGCCCGGAAGAACTTATCAAAGACGCGCTCTCTCAGGTCAACTGGAATTCCACGCCCTTCGTCTTCCACGCTCATTTGTATCAATTCGTCACCGGCATGCCGCGCGACGATACGTATCGTCGAGCCTTTCGCGGAATATTTTGCTGCGTTATCGATGAGCGTGTACACGACTTCACTCACTGCGCTCTCATCCACCCGCAGGCCCGGCAATTCTCTTTCGATATCGACCTCGACGTGATGTTGCCGCGTTATCGGCTCTGCGCGATCGAGTGCCGTAGAAATGATCTCTTCGACGGCGCCCCAGCGACGCCGGAGGTGCAACTCACCCGCTTCGATCCTCGCCAACTCGATCAGCCCGTTTATGAACCGACTCAGGCGATCGCTCTCTTCATCGATCACCTCCATCATCTCTACTTTCGACTCAGCATCGAGCGTGACCGGCGCCTCATTCGAGCGCCCGCGCACTTCATCGAGCAGCGTAGTGATCGAGGCTTTGATCGACGTCAGCGGAGTGCGCAGGTCATGAGTAACCGCATCGAGCAATGCCGACTTCAACTTCTCACTCTGTCGCAAGGCTTCCGCGTGGCTGGCGCGTTCAAACGCATCGCGTAACTCGGCGTAGAGTCGCTCAATCTCACGCTTCCCGAGTTCGGCTTCTTCGGCTCGTTTTTTTGCACGGGCTGAAAGCTGTCCGGCAGTGACGGCGGTAACGAGAAACGCCACGAGCGCGATCCAGTTGTCAGTTGCAGCGATATTGAAAGTTTTGAACGGTGGCAGGAAGAAAAAATTGAAACAGAGCATCGCGACGATCGAGGCGAGCAGGGCCGGCCAGCTACCCCAGCGAGTCGCGATAAAAAGCACATTCAACAGCAGCGCCAGCGACACCGTTGCCGCATTCACGTGGTCGCCGAGCAGCTTGAGAACGACGGTCGTGGCAACAACACTCAACCCAGCCACCACATACCCCGCCCACTTCTGGTCCAAGGCCGACCGCTGCATGTGAACATTGTGCCGCAAAAAGGTACAAAAAGCACAAAATGAATGTGGTTGTTAACGAGCGCCTTTTGTGCTTTTTTGTGGCTGGGTTTTGAAGATCCGGAAGAGGTAGTAATAAGACGGGAACAACAGAATTGCGCCGGCGATGACAGCGCCGAGCAGCAGTTGAAGTGTGCTCCGTGGCGCCGAGGCAGAGAAGATCCTGATGTCTGGTTCAACCAGGTGTGGATATTGAGCGAAGGCCCAGCCAAGTAAGATCAACGTCACCTGAGCTGCCGCACAGACGCGCGTCAATCTGTATTTTCTGGCCCACAGGGCGTAGAACGCGCTTGTCGCAGATACGGCGGTTAAGAAGTGTAACGCCAGCGCCCACGAAGTCCTGCTAATCCCTGCACGCACCGTCGGCGCACCTTTTTCCGCAAGCACGAAAACAGTCAGCGCCAGGATGCCAACAACAACGCCCGACAGGATCGCACGCAGCCGAAAGTCTTCCTGCAACTCTCGGTTGTGCGTTTCCAGCGTCAAGTAAACCGCAGCGAGAAATGCAAACAGAGCGAGTGCGAAGAATCCGACCGCAAAAGGAAAAGGCGCGAGCCACGACCCGAAGAACCCGCTTGTGACCATGCCGTCTTCAACACGAATCGTTCCGGAAGCAATTGCACCGAGCACAATACCGAGAAGCACCGGCGTGATAATGCTTGCGATCGAAAACACCAGACCCCAGCGACGCTGCACATCATCACGCTGAACGTCGTACGTGCGAAACGTGAACGCGGTGCCCCGCAACACGATTCCGATGAGCAATAATGTGATCGGTATGTGCAGTGCTGTTGCGATGGCGGCAAACGCGGGTGGGAACGCCGTGAAAAGCATCACGACGACGAGTATCAACCAGACGTGATTCGCTTCCCAAACCGGGCTAATTGCCTCCGCAATCAGTGCTCGCTGTTCGCGCGCGCGCCTTCCAAACGCAAACAGGTCCCACACGCCACCGCCGTAATCCGCACCGCCGAGGAGTGCATACAAAACGAGTGAAGCGATCATCACGCCGGCGATAATCGTTTCAAGCGGCAAGTCGCGCCTCCTTCCGATCTGCTTCCGTGCCTTGTGGACTTGCCGCGACCTGCCGCAGTAACAACCAAACCGTGGCGATCGCGAGCAGTATGTAGAGCAAAGTAAAGGTGATGAAAGGCACGATGAGTCCCGGCATCGGAGTAACTGCTTCGCTTGTGCGCATCACGCCGAAAATGATCCAGGGCTGCCGTCCGACTTCCGTTACTACCCAGCCCGTTTCGATCGCGATGAAGCCGAGGGGTGCGGCTAAAACAAGGACGCGCAGAAACCAATTCGAGTCGAGCCACGATTTGTTCCGTGCTATCGACCACAGAAATCGCAGCGCGCCCCAGAGCGCGATCAACATCATCGCGACGCCACACGCAACCATGATCTGGAAAGCTATGTGAACGATCGCAACCGGCGGCCGTTGATCCGGAGGGAATTCATTGAGGCCTAAAACAAAAGACTTTGGAGAGCCATGGGCCAGAATGCTCAATAGATACGGAATCTCGATCGCATAACGTGTAACGCCCGCTTCTTCATCAGGGATGCCACCGATACGAAGTGGCGCGCGGTTTTGCGTCTCAAATTGACCTTCTAACGCCGCCAGTTTCACAGGCTGAGTTCTTGCTACGCGTTTTGCGATGAGATCACCGCTTAACGGTTGTAGGATTGAAGCGATACCACCGACCGCAAGCGCGATCGCGAGTGCTGCTTTGTGAAAGCGATTCTGCCGATCGCGCAACAGCATGAACGCGTGAATGCCGGCGACGACGAAACCCGTCGCAGCGTAAGCGGCGAGCGTCATGTGCAGCGTCTGCGAAAACGCGGCCGGATTCATCATGGCTGCTATGGGATCGATATCGACGGGTTTGCCATCGACGATTCGAAACCCCCTGGGCGCATTCATCCACGCATTTGCGATGACGACAAAAATGCCGGAGAGTGCGCCGCTAACGGCAACCATCGCGCCTGCAAACAGATGCGCACGCGGTGGCACGCGCGCCCAACCGTAGAGATAAATTCCGAGAAAGATCGCTTCGGTGAAGAATGCAAAACCCTCGAGCGAGAACGGCATGCCGATGATCGCGCCTGCATACCCCATGAACGTGGGCCATAACAAGCCGAGCTCGAACGAAAGCACCGTTCCGGAAACCGCACCGACTGCAAAAAGTATCGCGGTCCCCTTCGCCCAGCGCTTCGCGAGCGTGAGGTAGATGTCGTCTTTAGTGCGCAGCCATTTCCATTCAGCAATGATCATCAGCAGCGGCATGGCAATCCCAATCGCCGCGAAGATGATGTGAAACGCGAGAGACATCGCCATCTGCGAACGCGCTGCAAGCAGGTCGGTCATCGATCATAAGAATAATCCTTTTGTTCCTTTTGTGCTTCTTTGTGGCACTATCTAGTACACACATGAAGCGAATTCTTCTGATCAGTAACTCAACTCTGTACGGCAGCGGCTATCTCGATCACGCCGAAGCCGAGATCCGCAGCTTTCTGGGCGACCTTAAACACGTGCTGTTCGTGCCCTTTGCTCTTTATGACCGCGACAAATATGCGGCCACCGCACAACAACGCTTCGCAAAAATGGGATATGAATTATCGTCGATACATACCGCTCACAACCCTACGCAAGCCGTCAACGCCACGGATGCCGTTTTCATCGGCGGCGGAAATACGTTTCGTCTGTTGAAGGCGCTTTACGACTTCGATTTGCCTGGTCCAATTCGCGACAGAGTTGCAGCAGGCATGCCGTACATCGGTTCGAGCGCTGGTTCAAACGTCGCTGGTCCAACAATCAGGACGACCAACGACATGCCCATCGTTCAGCCACCGTCCTTCGATGCGCTCGGTTTGGTTTCGTTTCAAATCAACCCGCACTATCTCGATCCCGATCCGAATTCAAAACACATGGGCGAGACACGCGAAGAGCGGATTCTTCAATTCCTGGAAGAGAACGACACGACCGTCGTCGGCCTGCGCGAAGGCGCCATGCTGCGCCTTGAGAACGGCGAGACGATTCTGCGCGGCTCTACCGGCGCCAGAATATTTCGTAAAGGTTTAGACGCAATCGAGACCCTGCCCGGCGCTCACCTCAACGCTTTTCTTTGATGCAAGGCCTAGCCAGCCGTTGCGAAATCCGGCGCGGCGCAGACCGTTGACGATGAACGGACAACGGCGCATCAGTCGCCAGATCAGACCGGTGCGATAGTTTTCGATCATCATCACGATTGGTCCCTGGTCGAGGCCGTAGTAACCCTTCGACACCCAGCCTTTGCCGCCTCGGGAAGTGAACGTCGGATTGTAACTACACTTGAAACCGTACTCGTTGGTTATATCCGGATAGTCTTTGTTGAGACGTTGCAGAGACGGCAGGACCACCTCGGGAGCAAACGGCAGCGACGCAGCGACGGCCCACGGCGCGAGCGTGCCGTCGTCAGGTCCGTACGGAATCGAACGCGCCTTGTAGTCGAAGAAGCGAACCCTGCGTCCGTTGATGCGGCGCTCTGCTGGTCCTGGACCATCACTTGCCGTGATACCCCAGCTAAACCGGCCATAGCCCGCAAACCGTTTCGGATTGCGCATCGCATACGCCTGCTGCGCATAGATCGCTCGACGACTGTTTTCGAAGTAGTTCATCGCCTTGCTGCTCATGTAATCGTCCTGGATACCGCGAAAATCGATCCACATGTGCGAGAGGTGATGAATGAAGAGTGGTCCAGCGTAAAGAAACTCGTGTCCGTACAGTTTCTTCCACTTGTAAGTCCTGGTCCACGCACGATAACTCTCCGCAGGAAGCGGAAAAGTCGGCGAGGCAAGACCAAGAACGTACAGAATCAAAGCCTCGCTGTAGCCGGTCCAACGATATCGGATGAAACCTATTTCGGGTTTCCAGCCGTGCGAGACTGTCAGCGCGCCGTTTTGCGCCCACTGCCAGTCTGCGCGCGCATAAAGCGAATCCGCGAGTGTGCGCACTTCGCGCTCATCGGCCGTGTCGCGATCGAAATAGCAGGCGGCAGTGAGCGCGCCGGCAATGAGGTAAGTCGTGTCGATGGTGGAGATCTCGCAGTTCCAGACGCGACGCCCGGTTTTCATGTCGATGAAGTGATAGTAAAAGCCTTTGTAACCGGTAGCGTCGGTCGCCGTGCCTTGCGGTGCGTCGTGAAAAAACCGCAGCGTAGTCAGCGTCCGCTTTACGGCTTCAGATCGGCTCAAATACTTACGCTCAACGGCGATCGGATACGCTGTTAGCGCAAAGCCGACGACGGCTATCGAACACGGCGCTCCGCGTCGGTCGTTGTCAGGAACGAGACCGTTCTCGAGGTTGATCTTATCTGAAAAGTATTTAAACGTTGTGCGCTCGAGCCGCGCCAGTTCTTCATCGGTGAGCGATGGTTCTAATACCTTCATCTTTGTGAGCAGCGTTGCCTCAAAAGTCGACAATCATTGTTGGATACAGTCAGTACCGTAACGCGGTAGCGTCGGGTCGTACGTGAGCCTTCTCAATTTGTTGAGCATATCGAATGTTCGAGACTGACCCGACGCTACCGCGTTACGGTACCGACCTCCCCCAAGTCTGAATCGTGACTTTTGAGGCAAAGCTTCTGTGGATTGAAGTCTATCGTTATTGCCGCGACGCCATGCGCAGGCAAGTTGGTTTTTAGAAACACGGAACCGTCCTGGAATTCGACACCCTGCTTCTCACTTACCAGCGCGGACGCTGTTTCCAATCGATCGATATCTTTTTGGCTAAGAGACTCCGATCGACCCATCTCTACCCACAAACGTTTCGGATTCGCATGATCTGGATCGACGCGCCGTATTCGTGCCGCAATCGGTTCGCGAGCATTCGTCAGTCGAATGTGAATCTCCTCCGTCTCGATCGAGTGACCCGGCGTCGTGTGATTGGTCAAAAGCACAGTGACGCTCGACTCCTTCTGCACCACGGAACAATCAACAGTTTCATGCAACCCATCGACGAGCGACTGCTGCTCGCCCAAATCGTGAAGTAACTCAAACGTTCGATACGCCGGCTTCGGAATGCCATGCAATGTCAGCAAACCAAACCCTCCATGAAAAGGCACTGTCGGAAGACCATGCTCCTCGAAGATGTCTGAGAACGTCCAGAAGCTGTATCCCTCAACGAGCCCATTCGCTTCCATCACAGTCGACGCAATCGCCGCTGCTGCGTAAGACTCGTCGTGCAATTCGTCGGACGGATTCGACGACGTGTTCCACTCGGTGTAATAGACAGGCCGGCCGCGCGCGTGCGCGCGAGTGTTCTGCGCGACCTCACGCATGATTCCACGCTGGCTCTTGAAGAGTTGCACTTCAGTTCCGCCGTCGTTTTCGAACCCATCGTTCGGATAATAATGCGTGCTGACGAAGTCCGCCGCGACGTCGTTTCGCTCGCAGTAGTCGACGAAGTCGGCTATCCACGCGCTCTTCGCAGTCGCCGGCCCTCCAACCTTGAACGACGCTGAAACCGTCTTGATAGCTTCAGCCGTATGGCGATAGAGCCGGAAGTAATCACGCTGGGTCCCTCTCCAAAATGCTCTCAGATTGGGCTCATTCCATACTTCAAACAGCCATTCACGAACCTCATTCTCACCATACCGCTCAACCAAATGCACGACGAGTTGCTCGATCAGCCTGGCCCACTCCTTGTAATTCTTCGGTGGTGTGACATTCGCTTTGTAGTGGAAGACCGTCTTCTTACCGGAGGCCAACGCTGCCGGCATAAAGCTCAATTCGACAAAAGGTCTCATGCCGATCGACAGGAGAAAATCAAACACTCGAGGCGGAGACACGGAGATGGGGAGACGCGGAGACGCGGAGATCTTGTCACCGTGTCTACGTGTCGCCCCGTCCCCGCGTCTCTGCGTCATATCGTCTGACAACAGACCGTGAAAGCGAACGTGTCGGAACCCAAGCTCCGTATGAGCTCGTTTTAAATCGCGCAGCCAATCGTCGCGCAGCGCCATAGACGCGTGGTCGCTTCCGACCGTATGTTCCCAGAAGTGTGGGAGTGGTGTCGTTGCTTCTGCGAGATCGCAGAAGAAAGTGAGTCTGCTCACAGAACGTGTCGCAAGGCGCGCCGGCTGAGTTCCGCAGTCATTCCATAGACCAAATGAGAAGCGAGCGCGTATGCATGAGTTGATATTGGGTATTCCGTTGGTCCTTTTGAGAGTCCCAGTGCCGGCACTGTGATCTCATCCGCTATCAGCCAAAATGCGGCGCCAAACGGAAGGCCCGCTGCCATTGTAACCTGTGGTGAGACTTCCGCGAGCGCTCCGTAGAATCCACCTGTTACAGTACCAAACGCGTAGTGGACCGCCGCGCCCGCGGGTTTCTTCTCGCTTTCCTGCAATTCGTGCCCAAAGACGTTTTTGGAGATCACTTTCGCGGTTTCAACCGTGGCGTCGTCCTGCTCTTTAGTGTCTTCATCATCGCCTTGGGATCCTTGGGTGGGCTGCATCGATTGCGCGCCGTGCGGTTTCTCGGAGCCTTCTGCCATGCGAGTCCACGCAGCTTGAAACTGGTTCATGGTCCAGGAGGCGATCAAGCCACCGGCGAGTCCGGCGACGAGACCTTTCAAGACGCTGGTGTTATTTCTATTGTGCATGACTTCCGTTTCCTTCCCTCGAGAGTGACCGCCATCCGACCAGCGCAGCCAAGCCAAGCCCCGCGATCAGCGAACCGGTGATGATCGGGTGCAGCGAGGCCTTTGTGTAAACACTCGATTCCGCGACGTGACCCGGATAACCGCCGCGCTCATCTCCGTCCTTCGACGGCGCATACAAACTATCGGCACGATCATCCCGCGCTGGACGATCCGATTTCTGCACGTCAAAAAATGTCGCCTGCATCAGTTTGTCCGTGAGTCGTGGCACGTGATAGCCGGCTTGGGCAAGCACTGCACCACCTCCGCCGACGTACAAGTCGCGCTCAGGATTTTCAGCGCAGTGAAGAATCGCCTCAGCGACAGTCTCCGGTGAATAGACAGGCGGAGGATTTTGTGGTTCGACATCCATCAGATTTTTCGCATGACGGATGTAAGGGGTGTCGATGGCGCTCGGCTTTATCAGAGTTACGGAGACCGGTGCGCCCTCTTCTTCGAGCTCGATCCGTAGCGCGTCCGTATAACCCTTAACTGCGTGCTTGGTTGCGCAATACGTTCCCTGAACCGGGATGGCTACGTCCGAAAGTACGCTGCCAACGTTAATGAGCGCGCCGCCGCGTGAGCGCAAATGCGCGCAAGCGACTATCGAGCCATGGACCACACCCCAGTAGTTTGTGTCGAACAGGCGTCTCTGGTCTTGCAATGGCTGGTCCAGCATTGGTCCATAGATCGATACGCCTGCGTTATTCACCCACGTGTCAAAGCCGCCGAAATGCCGGATCGCTTCGTCCGCGATGTTCTGCACGTAATGAAATTGACCGACGTCGCCAACGACGTAGATTGCTTCGCCGCCCGCTGCATTGATCTCATCCGTGACCTGCTGCAGCGCTGCCAGGTTGCGCGCATTGAGCACCACACGCGCGCCGCGCTTCGCCGCCATCCGCGCCGTCACGAGTCCAATCCCCGACGAGGCACCCGTAATAACAATCACCTGGTCAGACAAATCCTTGAGGCTAAGATTCATACAGATCTCCTGGGTTCATACAGCTCTCCTGCGCTAAACGTAGAAGTTGAAACGAGAGCAACTTCGCTGCCACAAATAATCGCGCAAATGTTTAGGTTTTTTCGGGTCTGTTGAGGCTGCGGCTGTACTTCTCTCATACGCCGCACGTAACTACACCCGAGAAATGTATCTTTCGGCATATGCGACTACATCCGCCCATTTCCTATTCTCCTGCCGTCGTTTGAAAGACCTTAAGAAAGCAGAGAGAACATATGAACAGAATCATTCGCGCCTTATTGCTCGTACTTTTCGCAGTTTCCATCGCCGCAGCCCAGACCCGGACTACCGATAACGGCTGGCCGCGCAAATTCACTATCGGCACAAATTCCGTGGCCGTTTACCAGCCACAAATCGAAGAATGGACTGGCAACAGTTTTTCCGCCCGCGCCGCCATTGCGATAACCGAAAGCCCAGGCAAGCCGCTTTATGGTGTCGTGTGGTTTGCCGCGCGTGCCGAGATCGATAAGGTAAATCGACTCGTGACGCTCACTGACTTCAAAGTCAAGAAAATCAACATTCCGATGGCGCCGGAGAAAGTCGCAGCGTTCGAGACAGGGCTTCAGGCGCGGGCAAACAGGCAGGGCGAAGTCATCGCGCTCGATCGTCTGCTCGCCGATATGGCCATCAATCATGCCACGACGAACAGTACGGCCTACGAAGTGAAGAACGACCCGCCGCAAATCATCTTCAGCACCAGGCCGGCAGTTCTCGTTCTGATCGATGGCTCGCCGGTGCTTCGTCCGGCCAAAGACACGCGACTCGAACGAGTCGTCAACACGCGCGGTCTGCTGCTGCGCGATCCAGCGTCGGGTAAGTTTTATCTACGTCTGATGGACGGTTGGATGGAATCACAAAGCATTCACGGTCCATGGACCATCGCCGGTCAAACGCCGAGTGATCTACAGAAGGTGTTGGAACCCGCTGCGAATACCGGCTCACTCGCACAGGCCGTGTTACAGAATGCGGTGCCAACAATCATCGTGAACACACAGCCGGCGGAGCTGCTGCAAACCCAGGGCGACCCGCAAGTCGCGCCGATCGATGGCACAGATCTGATCTTCGTCGTTAATACCGAGAACCACATCTTCGTGTACACGCCGTCTCAGGAGCACTACATCCTGGTTTCAGGTCGCTGGTTCAAGGCGCAGTCGATGAATGGACCATGGCAGTATGTCGCCGGTGAACGATTGCCGGCTGACTTTGCGAAGATTCCAGCCGCACACAAGAAAGCCGCGGTGCTCGTTTCGGTGCCCGGAACGCCGCAGGCAACAGAGGCACTGATTGCCAACGCGATCCCACAGACCGCGACAATCATGCGAAATGCTGCTGCGCTGACGGTGAATTACGATGGCGCACCACAGTTCAAACCGATCG
>Ga0207671_10006197_pt1 | contig 10740 bp, 5 predicted proteins | sample KBSC24metaG_FD_184352 | JGI IMG/M metagenome (GOLD analysis project Ga0207671, IMG submission 184352) | Corn rhizosphere microbial communities from Kellogg Biological Station, Michigan, USA - KBS C2-4 metaG (SPAdes) (version 2) | ecosystem: Host-associated > Plants > Roots > Rhizosphere > Soil... | reverse complement strand
TTGGGTATTTACGATCTCCACGAATTGCCTGGCTTTTGCCGTGCTGAAATAGTCGATGGAATTTTTCAGCAGTCCATCGGCGATATCCCGCTTGGCCTCCGCCTCATGATTAAAAATGATCTCCCCGATCTCTTCCGTGCTGTATGCATAAATGCCTTCCATTATCTCTCTTCCCGCCTTCTTCTTAGCTTGATCCTCTGCCATCCGCTGTGCCAGCAGTTCATCGGTCATCCAGGATACTGAAAGCAATTGCTCGCTCAATGTTCCTCCCGATGGAGTGCCATACGGTTTGAATCCTTTTTCATAAATAACCTTTTTTATGATGACCGCAATCTCTTCTATATTGACCTCGTATTGTAGCCCCTCTTCGATGATCGCCTCCACCTCTCCTTGTTCAACCTCCCCATTTTTTGTTACTATTTTCAGCATGGGCTCTAGCTTTATCCCTGCGCGTTGAATACGCTGGCCCCTTAATTTCTCATCATAAGCGCTGATTAATTCCTGTGTCGACAGCTGACTTACAGTAGACCGTAGACGGTTAATCCCACCCGATAAATTTTTTGTCCCGTATTTTCCTTCTATGGATTCCCTTATCTGCCCGCTGCCGGAGTCCCAGAATTCCCGCTTTTCTTTCCAAAAAGCCTCTAGGAGGTTGAAATTGTTGACCACCATATCTGGGTTGATCCGGTCTGCCTGCTCATAATCCAGGTAAAACAATTCAAAGAGATTGTCCGAGGTGATGATCTGCCAGTCGCCGTTGCTGTCTCCAAAATTAGGAGGCAGTGATCTTAAGCCACCTTCCGAAGTGGATTGAGCTATCCGCTGCCGCCGGGTTCCGGCTTGTTGCACCGACTGTGGTTTTTTTGGCGCAGTCTCTTCAGCAGTCATTCCTCCAACGGCAGAAGATGATCCGGCGTCTCCTGCAATTCTTCCCCCAACAGTGGAAGATGCTCCGGCTTCTCCCGCAATCCTTCCCGCGGACCGACTACCGTCCTGTGCCGACCTGTCCTCATCCTGGGGAAAGCCGGCAATCCTGCCTTCACCCATATTCACGTCTTCTGACATAGCTCTCGATATTAAGAAATGATGGTTATGTTTTGGATCTTTTCAGTCAGATATTCCGGAAATACACCACTGTTGCTGAACTTGGTTTCCTTTAGCCCCTCCGGCTGATAGTCCGCCATTACTTTCAAGATTCCGCTCTCGTCAACTTCTATCACTATTTCAGCAGATGAACCCGTGTTTTCTAATTTCAAAGTTCCCCGGAAATCACATTCTTTCGGAACGTTGGATTCCCCCTCATACACATCAAGCACCGCACGAGGATCCGTATAGTACTTCTTACGCCGGCTGGCCGGTAGTTCGGTATTCTTATAAATAAGATGGTCGATATACTCCTCCTTGCGCTCGCCTGTATCCTTTGTCAATTTGATACCGATGCTTTTAGGAGTGACATCGATGATCCGCCCCTTATTTTGCCCATATATGGCAGCCCCAATGGCAATAGCCGTATCATAGCTGAAGTTTTCCCGGTGTATTTTTATTTTCTTGCCGGAAATACCTTCCAGCAAATGAGTGATCATAGGCATCCGGCAGGAGCCACCCGCCAGCACAACCTCATCAATGTCGTCCCAGGTAAGATGGGCCTTTTTTAAGGTAGCTTGGCATCTTGCCGCACAAGACGCCAATAATTCCCCGGCCCGTTCATTAAAATAGAACTTCACCCCTCCATCAACATCCATATCCACCATCATGGCAGAAGCGCCTTCGGGTGCGGTGCAATGTAATTTGACTTCCACATCATAACCGTTGGCGCTGATAAATACAGTGGTATCTTCATTCTCGGATAAATCCTTTTTGGCCTGTATCGCCAGCTGTTGTATGTCATAAAATCTGTCGTCGGGTATTTCTGTCCCCGTAGCCCTGCTAAACTCGTTCCTCAGATAGGCAATGATGAGGTCATCCCAATCCTTTCCACCCAACTGAACATTCCCATCTGTAGCCAGCACCTTATTAAAATCTCTGTTGCGGATCTCCAGTATCGTCACGTCGAGCGTTCCTCCCCCCAGGTCAAATACCATGATCCTCTTATCCTCATTTACCGAGACGCCAAAGGTCAGCGACGCAGCAGTAGGTTCATTGACGATCCCGATAACATTCAGCCCCGCCAGCCTTCCAGCCATCCTGGTAGCCTGTCGCTGCTCATCCCCAAAATAAGCGGGTACGGTAATGATGGCATCGATATAAAAATCCATTTCCTTTATACTCTCGTCGATAAGCCTGTTCTTTCTGAAATATTGCCAGGTATCGCGCTTCAGCTTCCTCAGGAGTATGGCCGACATCCCGATAGCGCCGTATTTGATGCCATCCACCTGGTAAGGCGCCTTGGCCGCCTTGCCGGGAATATCTTCCGTGGGCCTGCCCATATCCCGTTTAAAAAACTCAAAAATAGGATCATACGCAGTGATCTTTTTCCGGTTGGCCTCTTCCCCAACATAGGCCGTCTTCCCATTGAACCATATGACGGAAGGGGTTATCTCCCGCCCGCGACTGTCGGGTATCACCTGCGGGGCGCCCTCATCCAGGTAAGCTACACAGCAAAATGTTGTTCCAAGGTCTATACCGATGTGCATATTGCTTATTTAATCCATTTGTCTCTTAAAATATCCATCAGGACACGAACTTCCATGATAAAGATCGGTTCGACGTGCCGCTTGCTCGCCCGGACGGATTGCATCCTCAGGAATTCGCTGCTGATGCTGTTCACGATGGCGGTCTTTTCCGTCTCCGAAAGATTGATCTTCGTGTCCTCTGTAAAAAATCCCCGGCGGATCCCAATGGTATTGATAATAGTAATAAATTTCATCAGCCGGTCAAGCCCCTTGACGCTTTCCGTGGTGAACAGCGTCTGGTTATCGTCGAAGAAAGTACTGTCGGATATCAGGTCATAGAAAGGTATCTTCTCTTCATTGATCTCGATGTTCTCTCCGCAGATCACCGGACTTTTGCTGCGCCCTGACTCAGCGCCATTCCCGCTGATGTCCAGGTCAACCTCCATATTATAGGCATCCCCAACCCGGTGATCCTGGGGCTTATCCTGGTGGAGATTGTCCCATTCGATTGCCACCAATCCGCCGGATGCCTCGCTTTTATGTCGCGGGGATTGCACCTGTTTTAAAGTGCTGGGATTGATAGCCAGGGCTTTGTCTCCAAGAGTTTTATCCACCAGGCAATTATAGAAAAGAGAGTTCAGAAGGAAAGATGCCAACCCGTCCTCTTTATATTTACCCAGATCGATCCAGCTAAGCAGCTTGGCGGCATTGCCCCCCCAATACAAGGCGATACCCGCCGTCGATATCTTGGACAAAAGGGACTGATCACCCCTGTTATTCCTGAGACCGATTGAAAAACATATCATCCCGGCATAATAGGCCAGAGCGCCGAATTCGATGGCTATCATCTGCCGAAATCTTCTGATCCTATCGTCATTGGCCAGGTTGATGAGACGGGAGTTGATGTCATACTCCTCCATCTTCAGCACATGGTTGAGCACAGCCGCAAATTTGGTAGCATTACCCTGTTTGGCTTCCAAAGCCATACAAGCTTCGGGACTGAACAGCAATTTCCTCAACATGCCGGACTTCTGTAGTAGCGTGGTGATCTCTCCGCCCGCAAACTTAATGGAGAAATCTTCAATGATCTGGTTGTTCCACCATACGCTGATGTCGGTGGTCCCACCACCTACATCCATACATACAGATGCTACACGCAGATTGGAGCCGGCTATTTTGCCAAGTGTGCTTGCAAAAAATTCCCCCGCGGCAATGCCTTCGCTGACATCTTTGGAAGGCGGATCGATACTTACCACATTACCCGTGCTGGCAAGCGATTTGGCATTGACAACCCTTCGCTTATCCGTCACTAGGTCCTTGTAGACAGTCTCCCAGGTGCCTCTGAACGATTGCATTGTCTCCGCGGAAAACGCCTTGGGCCAGCTATAGGCCAGCACCACATTGGCGGCGTTTTTTTGCACCACCTCCACCAAAACGAGAAACAACAGGTTTTTTAAAAAATGTCGCGTGTTGGTGATATCCCCATCCCACTTTATATTGGATAGAACGAAGTCAGGGAACTCATACTTTTTATCCTCCGGGAAATAAATAAAAAAGTCGGAGAGAATGTTCTTGTTCTCATCATTATCCCGGCTGTACATCTTGATGGTCGTGGTGATGGGTAGCTCGATCCTGTCCCGGGGGATAAAAAAGTCGTTAAACAGCTTCCTTTTCAGTTCACTGTCATTTTTACTGATCGTTCTTGTATAGCCGGGGAAATTGTAGGTCCAGTGTTCGGGACTGCCGCTCTCTCCGATCTTCTTGTAAACATTGGTATTGGAAGTCCCAAAGTCGATGCCGATGGTCCATTCGTCTTCAAGGATCGAACTTCGCTCTTTCTTCTCTAGCAGGATCAAACCTGTAGACCCCATGTCCCCCAACAGCTCCAAACCCTCCGGGAAACTGTGGTCTCCCGAAAGACTGACGATACTAGCTTTTTGGCTGTTGTCGAGGTAGGAGGGGGAATACACTTTCCGGCTTATCTCTATCTCGTCTCCGAAAACCACAGGCTCCAGCGACACTTTGCCCGTATTGGCCTGAAACAGATAATATCTCCTCCAGCTCTTGCCCAAATAATCAGGGAAAATATCTATGACAGGCGTCTCGACCTCCATGATCGACCCTTCGCCTTTTTCCGCATTTCTTTTCCTATATAGTTTTTTTATGTACAGTCCGTCTCTAAGTCCAATCACAGGTAATTTGAAACTAAAGATCACTTTGTCTCCCCGGTCTTCATATGAAGGGTTCAGCAGCTCGCCAATCTCGTCAGGAGAAAAAAAGTGAAGTATTTCTTTTTTGAATGGCAGAATAAATTTTCTATTGATATTATACCCCTCTTCCGAATAGTTCAGCAGGTCCAGGTCATTCTTCGAAGACACTAGCGTATCCGAAAGAAAGAAAAGTTCGGGCCTGATCCATATGACACCTTCATTGGTGAGAGAAATATCCTTTCCCCTGATCTCCTGTCCCACCGCTTTGTTGAAATAGGTGTTGATGATGTTTTCAGCATTGTTACCCAATGCCGTGTAATGCAGTTGGTCCCAGATACGATAGTCTTCCGAATACAACTTGTCCGAGATAAGCAATACATGCTTTACCTCTTTGCCATTGTAGGTCTGGTAATTACGCTGGTATTTCAGTTCAATGTCCGACTTACCCATCTCGGCATAAGAATCGTCGCTTTCGAGAGGATGCAGCAGCGCATCGTATATCTTATACTCATTCAGAAAAGACGGGGGTTTCGTGTCGATGAAGTACGGAATCTCATCGGATATCTTTACCTCATTGGATTCTACCTGCTCATGCTCTCCGAGGCCCAATTGCTGCTTGATCTCGCTAAGCCAGATGCTCAACAAAACCCTGTTCATGATAGCCAGCAATCTATCCTCTGACCGGGTCTCGTCCTGTGTGTTCAGCAGGCCGTCCAGCCTGTTCTTTATACCCGTGATCCACTCCCCTACTGCCCGAAGGTCTTTTTCCTTTGACGGTGGACATAAATAGCCATCGCTGTCGAGCACAATGCTCGATTTGCCGGCGCCGGAAGCAAAACGTTCCTGGAATTTCTTATTATAATCCACAGCTGTATACAACATGGTGCTGGGTGAAAAGGCACCTATGGGGATATCGCCAAGTCGGATCAGGAGCACATTGGTCCAGGAATACTCTTTATTCTTCTCCAGCGCCACCGGCATCGGCGCCAGCATGTTCAACGCCTTGCAAAACCGGTCATTCCTGCTCGTTGGAGAGAACTCCGTGATAGTAATGCTCTCAAAGCTGAGCTTTGTGCTTTTCAAAGCCAGAATGCTCAATAACCCTTTCCACTCCTGAAAGGCCCTCTTTTCCAGGGAACTTAATGTTTGTTTGTTCTCCTGGTTGAGCTTTTTATAAACTGAGAACAAAAAATTCTGAAACATCAAAGGCCTTGCCCATATATCCGGAATGGATGAAACCCCCTGCGATCCCTCCCCCGTAACAATGGCATCGCTGATACCCCTGATCACGGTCTTTGCATCGTTCTTCCAAAGCCCCTCTTTTGAAGGCGGCGTTATCTTTTTATCTACAGTGAGCTCCGGAAGAAAAAAGTGTACATCTGACATGTGACGGATTTAGTTTATTGTATAGTTACCCCTTGCAAACTTTTCGGCGCCTTCGTAAAACAGGTTTAACAGCCGGTTGGCAGCCGTGAAAGTACGCGTATCCTTTGCAATCTTGTTGTTGATCTCCTCATCATCCAGACATTGCAGGAATCCCCCGTTATCGGCCCATCCTCTTTTTTTGGATGTTTCTTTCAGCAGCTCTCCTATCAGCGTCAGATTGACCGGGCTTCTCCATTTGCCGCCTTCGGCCAGCTTTGTCTTGTCCATCAACTGTACGTTATCATAATCGCTGATGTCGATGATCCAGGCGAGATAACTTTCGGCAAACCGCATCACCTTCTGAAGGTATTCTTTGTTCCTGGCCGTCCTCGGATTGAGAAAGTCATCTTCCTTGAACTTGAAGTTATCTTTCCACCATGAATGTCTGAATTCATCCTTGTTCCTAGCATCCTCTTCAGCATTGAGGATCGATCGTCCATAGGTGACCAGTGCGTAACAAAAGACCGTCATAGTGGCAAGCCGTAATTTGAAATCGCTACGGACCTTTGTGATCTTCTCTTCACTTCTACTAAATGGCAGACTATTCCAATCCAGTCTGTTACTATCCCGGCGGGCAATAAAGTACATCGTCTCTTTTTCTTTCTTCTCGACAGTCACCGGCTCCTGGGAGAAAAAATCAAAGGCGGCCAGAGAGGAGACTATCTCTATATAATGAGGCTTGTTGGACTGTGAAGTGCTTCCCACGCTGAACTCTCCCACGCTTTGAGAAAGGGAGTCCCCTACAAAATATACCTGGTCGAAACCCAGGCTGTCCTTCGTATCGTAAAATTCAAGGGCGGCCTTGGTGGCGATGGGAAAATCACTGGAGGTAACGTGCATATCCGCCCGATCGTCATTCTTCACCACCTTGAAATAGGGAAGTATCAGCGATCCTCCCAGCAGTATCCGGCTGATGTTTGCTTTCTCATCCACCGCGGCCTCTTTATTCCGGTTGAATTTCAGAGTATTCCTATGACCCAGCGTCGGAAACCCTGCTGCACCCGTGCCCCCGAACACCGAACCGACAAGGAACAATCGCACGTCAAAAGGTTTCCCTTCCGGCAGCTCATCCCACAAAAGTTTAAAAGGATAATTATTCTCCGGCAGTTCGGTCATAACCACTGATCCGATGGAAGGATGTCCCCTGAACCCCATATTCAACGGAGTGTTCAGCTCTTCTTTGGAAAACAATACCGACATCATATCCTGTTCGTCCTTCTCTTCTTTTTTATTCAACCCTTCAAAGCCGATCCATTCGGACAGTGTCATATCCGTCTTATCGAAAATGGTCCAGACACGGTCCTTTTCATCATCCGGCACCTTCAGGTCTGTATGGAATAACCGCACGTTCCCATGAGCCTGAAAATCTTTTTTACATTCCAGATAGGAAGATATAAGCTTTGTCGTCCTGACAAGATTTCCATTCCCCCTGTCCGGGTCCACCAAAAAAAGAAAAAGTTTATCCTGATCCCCACCAGTGTCGGGACTGAACCCTGCCGCGCAAAGGAATATGGCGGATTCGGCAATTTTTGCCCCGCTGCCGCCAATACCCACTAAAAAGTTCTTAGGCATACAGTCTTTTATTTTTTTATCGGAATAACGGAATATTCTTGACAGGCCTGGGCGACATAAAATAAGTGCACAGCCAGAAGAAAAACCAGGTATGCAGGGACAATAACCCGAATATGATCAGCCAGAAGGAAGTATGAACACCCTCCGAAAGATTCATCAGGACCAAAATAAACAAAAGGGCCACCGAAAGGATGATCTGCAGGATAAAAGAGACCCTCCAAAATCGCTTGGCCTCACCCAGTTTGCCTGCCACCTCCTCCAGACTGCCATAATAAAACCAATATATACAGTTGAAGACGCCGGCAAAGGCTGCAACCCCCAATACAATCCGCAAATGTCCCAGAAAAGCTTCGGGCGTCGTATTGGCAAGGATAAGCGCTTCACTAAAGGCGCCACCATAAAAAATAGCCGTCACAACCCATAATACGACTCCAAGAGCCATACACAGAAGATAATTTAGGGGGCTTTTGTTCATGATCCTAACGTTTAAAGATGTTAATGTAAAATTTTGAAAGATAGGTGGGTGTGACGGACGCATTGGCCACCAGCAGGGCGGTGCAAAGTTTTTCCAGGTTATAGGTCTTGCTGGAGGAAGAGGTTCCGGGCACAGGCTTGTCCGTCGAGAACTCGCTGATCCATACTGGCAGCTTTAGACCACGTAATGCATTGGTTTTCAAATATGCCATATAAGAGTAGTTACCTTCCCCCTCTTCATTTTTAAGACGTAGCACACCCGTGAGCTTATTTCCCATCCGCTGTAGATTGTCCAATGTCAACTCTTCCGTCGCCACACTGTCTTTGCTATAGTTTTTTGGGTCGACACCGGATTTTTTGAAAGCTATGAACTCGACATTGCCAACGGAAAAATCAGGACAATGTATATTTCGTTGAAGCTCGATGGCAAGGTCAAACTTTGCCTCTTTCAGATCGCTGCTCATCTTGAAATTGTACAGGTTTTTGGCGACAGTGCCGGACGCGGGCCCAAGTCCGGGGACTTTTCCTTTGTTCATCGTCACATTATAGGACTGGATAACATGAGGTGAAAAGATGAGGACATGGTCCTCCTTTACAAAGGGTTTTGCTTCCAGAGCCTGAAACAAAAGCTCCATATTGTATATATTCCCAAAGACGATACAGTAAAATGGCCGTTCCGCGGACTCCAGGTCATACCCTTTGGGGAAACCGGGCACATCAAAAACCTTCCCCTTGTAATCGCTTTTGATACCGGCTATACCGACCTCCACGCCATTGGCAAAACACTTCTCCTTGAATTCCTCCACCATCGTATTTACATCTCCTTCATCCTGAAAGAGATCAGTGATTAGCACGCTGAGCCTGGCGGTATCCGTACGCTTAACCACGCTGTCGATATAGGTCTTCATGAAAATCCCCTTCTCATGATAAAAGCCGGGGTCGCTTTTTGCCCCCAGATACTCCGCCCGGTCAATAGGCCGGATGCTCTCTCCGAATTTGTAATATTTGACATCGGCATTCTTCCAGGCAGATAAAGCGCTGGTCTCCAGTTGATCCAGGAATTGCCCATAAGGCGAAGAGCTGTTCTTGGCAAACCCTTGCATGGATGTAGTGGCATCTACATATACATCCAGCTTGATACCGTTCTCTTTTTTAGGACGGTTGCCCGTAACCTCCTGGTCTGTAAAGCTCCATTTTATCTCTGGGGGATTTGATATGCATGATGCAAACGTAATTAACAGAAAGACAAAGAGATAACGATAATTCAAATCCATTGATAAAAGTTTAAAAAAAGGGAAGAGTCATAGGATATGGAGGACAGTCTACAGGAATGCTTAGGATATGAAGAATCTCACAGAGATACCCAAATTAATGAAAATCCATTAAATGTAAAATTATTCCGCCCAGCTCATCACATATCCCTGATTCTCGATCTCCAGCGCCTCCATTGTCAGCATCAGCGGATGAAAGGTATCCACCATAACGGCCAGCTCCTTCGTTTCCTTTGCCCCAATGCTGCGCTCCACCGCACCCGGATGGGGCCCATGAGGAATACCGCTCGGATGCAGGGTGATCATACCCTTGGTGACATTCTTGCGGCTCATAAAATCGCCATCCACATAATATAATACCTCATCACTGTCGATGTTGCTGTGATTATACGGCGCAGGTATAGATTGAGGATGATAGTCGAAGAGACGGGGACAAAAAGAACATACAACGAAGTTGTTCCCCTCAAAGGTCTGATGCACGGGTGGTGGTTGATGGACCCTACCGGTGATCGGCTCGAAATCATGTATACTGAACGCATACGGATAACAGCACCCATCCCATCCTACCACATCAAAAGGATGATGCCCATAGTGAATGTTATATATCCTTCCCTTCTTTTTGGTGCGGATAAGAAAATCTCCCTTTTCGTCGACAGTATTCAGGTTATACGGCGGCCGGATATCCCGTTCGCAATAAGGGGAATGTTCCAGCAGCTGGCCATAACGGCTCAGGTATTTTTTGGGATACCGGATAGGGCTGAAAGATTCTACGATAAACAGTCGGTTATCCGTATCCTCGAAATTTATCTGGTAAATGGTCCCCCTGGGAATGACCAGGTAATCCCCATATCCAAAACCCAAATCACCATACATCGTCTTCAATACCCCCTTCCCCTTATGGATAAAGATCATCTCGTCGGCATCGGCATTCTTAAAGAAATAGCCGTTCATGCTCTCCTGGGGCGCCGCCAGCACGATATGACAGTCATTATTTACCAGGACAGGCTTACGGCTTTGGAGAAAATCCTTTTCAGGACGGATATTGAACCCTTCGAGGCTGCGGTGCTTGAGCATCTTCTCCTCAGCAATGCGGGGCGCTGCATCATAGGAGTCCTCCACGCGGATAATCTCCGTTGGCGGATGACAATGATACAGCAGGGAATAATCGTTGGAAAA
>Ga0207671_10006188_pt1 | contig 10746 bp, 8 predicted proteins | sample KBSC24metaG_FD_184352 | JGI IMG/M metagenome (GOLD analysis project Ga0207671, IMG submission 184352) | Corn rhizosphere microbial communities from Kellogg Biological Station, Michigan, USA - KBS C2-4 metaG (SPAdes) (version 2) | ecosystem: Host-associated > Plants > Roots > Rhizosphere > Soil... | reverse complement strand
GTTCATTATACCTTGCTAACGTTAGCTGGGATTTCTTTTCATTCGGCCGCGCCCGCGAAAAGGTAAAAGTACAGCGCTGGGCGGTAACCCGCGACTCTGCCGATTTAGTACAGGAGCAATTTCAACACGAGATACGCGTGGCAAGTACTTATTTAAACCTGCTTGCCGCCCAGGAACTAAGCAAAGCGCAGGAAGATAACCTGCATCGCACGCTCGATTTACAAAAGGTTATTGTTGCCCGCGTAAAGAGCGGCCTTAATCCCGGTGTAGATTCTGCACAGGCTAATGCCGAAGTTTCAAATGCCCGTATAGCATTGACACCAACACACAGCAAACCGTTGGAACAAAGTGCTCAACTGTCACAGTACATGGGTGTCAATGTACAGGAGTTTGTGCTGGATAGCGCTTTCGTTACCAAAGCCCCGGCCAATGCCGACCCGCTGGCTCAAGTCAGTACCGAAAATCATCCATTACTGCAATTTTATCAAAACCGGATCAGCGTTAGTGATGAGCTTGCAAGGTACTACGGCACATTTAGTTATCCTACTTTCAGTTTTTTCAGTACGTTCCAGGGCAGGGGCTCCGGATTTAAGTCTGACTATGCATCGAACCTTAATGATTACAGCAGCAGCTATGGCTCAGGTGCGGAACCCACAAGATACAATTATCTCGTAGGTGTTGGGTTGATATGGAACATCACCAATCCATTCAGGGTGCGTTACCAGGTAAGGTCGCAGAAATTTACATCGGCACAGCTAAAAAATGACTATGACCTGGTGAGCCAGCAGCTACTGAACCAACAGGCGCTTGCTGAAACCCGCATTGCCAATGCGCTGAAGAACTATCGCGAAGTGCCCCAGGAAGTAAAAGCCGCATCAGACGCTTATTTGCAAAAGACCACGCTTTACAAAAACGGGCTGGCAACTATCGTAGACCTTACACAAGCTTTATATGTGTTGAATCGTGCCGAAATTGATAATTATATAGCGCACAACAATGTTTGGCAGGCGGTGCTGTACAAAGCTGCTGCCACCGGCGATTTTGGGATATTTATAAATAACTTTTAACAGGAAATAATGGGAATGATTAAAGGCGCGCTGCAAAAACCTATTACTATTTTGGTAATTGTGGCCGGGTTGTTTTTCTTCGGTATAAACGCTGTCCGTAATATTAAGATCGATATTTTTCCGGACTTAAACCTGCCGGTTATTTATGTATCACATCCCTACGGTGGTTTTACGCCTAACCAAATGGAATCATACTTCGGTAAGCAGTATGTTAACCTGTTGCTATTTGTATCGGGTGTTAAAAGTATCGAAACAAAAAACATACAGGGCCTTACTTTAATTAAAGTAACATTTTACGAAGGCACCAATATGGCGCAGGCCGCTGCAGAAGTCACGAGCTATACCAACAGGGCGCAGGGCAGCTTTCCGCAAGGCTCGCAGCCGCCGTTTATTTTAAGGTTTGATGCCTCTACGCTGCCGGTAGGTCAGCTAGTGTTAAGCAGCCCTACACGAACCAACAACGAACTATTGGATTTTGCAGGGGTTTACGTTCGTTCGCAGTTTACTACCGTTCCCGGCCTGGTTGCGCCGGCGCCGTTTGGCGGTAACCAGCGTACCATTGTTATAAAAGCAGATCCCGCATTGCTTCGCGCACATAATTTAACTCCCGACCAAATTGTACAGGCCCTGCGCGATAACAATCAGAACACACCTGCCGGCAACGTGCGCATCGGTAATCTGAACTATCTGGCACCGGCCAATACCACTATAAAGGAAGTAAAGGATTTCGGGAATATACCGTTGTTTAAAAATGGTGTGCAAACTGTTTTTATGCACGACGTTGCCACCGTTGAGGATGGCGCAGATATTACCAACGGTTACGCTTTAATTAATGGTAAACGGTCGGTTTACCTGCCAATCACCAAAGCGGCCTCAGCTTCAACCTGGGATGTGGTGCAGAATTTGAAAAAGGCTATCCCTCGTTTTCAGTCGCTGCTGCCGCCTGATGTTAAGCTTACCTTTGTGTTCGACCAATCGATATATGTAATTAACGCGGTAAAAAGCCTTGCCGAAGAGGGTGCGATTGGCGCAGTGCTTACCGGCCTGATGGTATTGCTGTTTTTGGGCGACAGGAGGGGTGCACTTATTGTAATCTTAACCATACCCACCTGTGTTATCTCCAGTATATTTTTCCTTTATCTATTCAATCAAACCATTAACATCATGACGCTTAGCGGTCTTTCGCTCGCTATCGGTATTTTGGTTGATGAATCGACAGTAACTATAGAAAACATTCACCAGCATTTCGACATGGGTAAGCCAAAGGCGCTGGCAATCTGGGATGCCTGTAAGGAAATAGCCTTCCCGAAATTGCTTATCCTGTTTTGTATCCTTGCGGTATTTGCACCGGCGTTCACCATGAGTGGCATACCAGGTGCGCTGTTCCTGCCATTGTCGCTTGCTATTGGCTTTTCCATGATAGTATCCTACCTGCTGGCGCAAACCTTTGTGCCGATAATGGCTAACTGGATAATGAAAAATACCCACGAAGACAAGAGCCACGCAGATGGCTTTGCGTTGGAGGACGAAGGCGATCCATGGGAGCAAAAGGAGCTTGCAATAAAAAATGCCACCCAAAGCAATGGCCATAAGCTAACCCGTTTTGATAAGTTCAGGTTGCGTTATCTGCGCTTTATCGACAGGATGATGCCTAACCGCAAACTGGTTGTTACCGCCTATGTTGTTACGGCATTTGGCCTTGCATTTTTATTATTTAGTTTGATAGGGCATGACGTATTGCCAAAAGTAAATTCGGGCACGTTCCAGGTGCGGCTGCGCGGCGCTGATGGCACCAGGCTGGAACGTACGGAAGCCACTACGCTGAAAGCCCTGAAAGTATTGCAGAACCTGGTAGGAAAGCAAAATATCGAAATAACATCTACAATGGTGGGCTCACACCCGTCCTCGTTTTCAACAAACCCGATTTACCTGTTTATGGCAGGCCCGCAGGAAGCAGTTATGCAGGTGAGCCTGGTTGAAAGCTACAAAGAAAATCTGGACGACTTAAAGGAGCGTTTCCGCAAGGCCATGAAAAAGGAATTGCCGGATATCAAGCTTTCGTTTGAACCGATTGAACTTACCGATAAGATTTTAAGCCAGGGCTCGCCAACGCCTATTGAAATTGCGCTGACCGGGAAAAACAAAAAGCAAAATGTTGAGTACGCCAATAAAGTAATCAAAAAACTGAACGAAATAGATTATTTACGCGATGTGCAAATTGCCCAGTCGTATAAGTACCCTGCAATCGATATAGATATCGACCGTGTGCGAGCCGCGGAGTTGGGTGTTAGCCTCAACGACATATCGCGAACGCTTACAGCTTCAACTTCATCATCCCGATTTACTGAAAAAAACAATTGGATAGATGAAAAGGCCGGTTTAGGCTACCAGGTACAGGTAGAGGTGCCGGAATACCAGATGGCCAGCATCGACAATATACGCGAGATACCTATTTTAGCGGGCCAGTCGCGCCCGGTTTTGGGCGACGTTGCTAACTTTAAGGTTGATACTACCTATGGTGAGAACGATGATATCGGCTCGATACCCACGCTGTCGGTAACAGCCAATATCAACAAAAAAGATTTAGGTACTGCAACTAACGATGTAAGTAATGCCATTAAAGAGCTGGGTAAACCGCCACGCGGTCTTTCTATCGAGCTGCGTGGTTTAACGCAAACATTAACCGATACGCTTAATAGCCTTCAGACAGGTCTGTTGGTGGCCATTATTGTAATATTTTTAATGCTTGCCGCTAATTTCCAATCGTTCAAGATGTCGTTCGTAGTTTTATCGACGGTGCCTGCGGTATTGTTTGGTTCGCTGCTGTTGGTTAAGATAACCGGCGCTACACTCAACCTGCAATCGTATATGGGTATGATCATGTCGGTAGGTGTGTCGATATCGAATGCGGTGCTGTTGATTACCAATGCAGAGGAGTTGCGGAAGCACAACGGTGATGCGCTTAAATCTGCGCGTGAAGCTGCTGCATTGCGTATGCGCCCCATATTGATGACGAGTTTGGCAATGATTGTGGGTATGATACCAATGGCTTCGGGCCTTGGCGAGGGTGGCGACCAGACTTCGCCGCTGGGTCGTGCAGTTATCGGCGGCCTGATGGCTTCAACTTTTGCCGCACTGCTGGTATTGCCGCTCGTATTTGCCTGGGTACAGGGCAAAGCTTCAACCGATTCTGTTTCGTTAGACCCTGAAGATAAAGAAAGTAAATTTTATGTCCCTTTGCATCACCATGAACATGTTACAAAATAAATCGAAAATAGCCGTGCTGGCGTTTGTTATAGCGGCCGCGTTCCTTACTTCGTGCGGTCCGGATAAAAAACAGCAGGAAGAACAGGCAAAAACCATTGCCGCGGAAGACGCCGTAGAAACACCAACCGTTACGCTGGTGCCCGTGCAAAAAGGGAAGCTTAGCTCTACCATCGCTGTGCCGGGTGAACTGATCCCTTATCAGCAGGTAGACTTATACGCTAAAGTGAATAGCTATGTAAAAAAACTATTGGTTGATGTAGGTTCCGAAGTGCACCAGGGAGAGCTGCTGGCCACATTGGAGGCACCGGAGATTAACTCGCAGCTGGCCGGTGCGCAATCGCGCATACAACAACAGCAGGCCGTTTACTTTGCCAGCAAAGCGACGTATGATCGTTTACTGAACACCAGCAAAACCCCGGGTACCATTTCTCAGAATGATCTGGAGCAAGCCGAAGCAAAGAAAAACGCAGATCTGGCAAATGTAGAATCTGCTAAATCGGCCTATAAGGAAGCGGCTGCCAGTGTAGCCTACCTTGAAATAAAAGCGCCGTTTGACGGCATTATAACCGCACGCAATGCCAACTTAGGCGCTTATGTCGGTCCCGGTGGCAAAGGCACCGACCCGTTGTTTGTATTGCAAGACCAAAAACGGCTGCGCCTGGTGGTTTCTGTGCCAGAACGTTATACAGGTGGCCTCACCAATAAAAACGAAGTGACTTTTACCGTGCAGGCATTAGCCAACCAAAAGTTTACCGCTAAAATACAACGTTTGGCAGGTGCACTTGATGAAAAGCTGCGTTCGGAACGTTTGGAAATGGACGTTTACAATAAGGACAAAAAGTTGCTGCCACACATGTTTGCCGAAGTAAATGTGCCGCTGCCGTCACGCGATAGCACCATTATTCTGCCAAAAACTGCAGTAGCGACCTCTACTGAAAAGGTGTTTGTAGTGAAAGTGGTGAACCATAAAGCCGAATGGGTGGATGTGAAAAAAGGCATGGACGCAAACGGCTTGATTGAAGTTTACGGCGACCTTAAACCTGGCGACCAGGTAGTGAAAAATGCCTCGGATGAGATCAGGGATGGTTCGACGGTGAAGTATTAAGACAAACAAACCAAACCATACGCCCGTTCAAGTGTCCTTCACTTGAACGGGTACAGTTTTTAGTGTCCACACTAAAAACAAAGTATTGCAAGTTCAACGATAAATTCTCAACTTTATCGTATGTCACGCACAGCCTCAACCGACTAACTATACTTTGTCACACTCACCGTCACCGATTGGATAGACGTTTTTACCCGCCGTCAATACCGCGACTTTATTATCGAAAACCTTAAGTGGAATCAACAGCATAAAAAATTGAATATTTATGCCTACGTGATAATGACTAATCATATTCACATGGTTGCCAATGTAACCGATGGCTTGCTTGGTGATGTATTAGGGCAATTTAAGACCTACACTTCTAAGCAACTCTACAAGATGATTGCCGAAAATCTACAGGAGAGTCGAAAAGAATGGATGATAAAAGCTTTTGACAGGGCCGGAAAATATAACCCTTTGAATACCAATCATCAGTTCTGGCAAAACGGTAATTATCCAGTTTTACTCTATACTCCGGCAGTTATTCAGCAGAAGATAGACGATATTCATGACAACCCCGTGGTAGCGGGGGTTGTTGGTTCTGCTCACGAATTTTGGTATAGCAGTGCGAACCCCGAGAGTCCTTTGAAAATCATTTATTAGTTCGTTAACTTGCATGGTTTCGATTTTAAGTGTGGACACTTAAAATCTGATACGTTCAAGTGAAGGACACTTGAACGGGCGATCGGGTTGGTTTCGGTTTTAAGTGTGGACACTTAAAATCTGGTGCGTTCAAGTGGAGGACACTTGAACGGGCGTATAAGGGATGATTTAATAGGGTTCACCCCAACACTTCCTCCAGTACCTCGTGCGATTTAATATTCCCAAACCCTTCCACATGCAGCGCGTAATAATCAAGCAGCTTGGCTATCAGGTAGCGCCGCTCATCGTTGCTTAGCTTGATATCTCCTATCGTTTCAAAATTGCTTTGAAGTAATGCAGTAAAATTTTGCGTATGCGGCGGCGACAGGTAAAGCACGCTATCCGGCTTATAACGACTGAATACACCATTTTTTAAATCGAAATAATCTGCCTGGCCGGCAAGGTAACGGTCGGGATAAAAGCCGAGGTAACGCGTTAACCGTATCAAAAACAACAGGTGGAAATTATTGAATGCGGCAGTTTGATGGTCGAGCCATTCAATCGCGCTAAAAATAAAATCGAACATGTTTTCGTCCGGTGATTGCTGCTTAACGGCTTTGTACAACACTTCGTTCAAAAACATAGCAACGCTGCTCTTGATTATATCATAAGGAATAGACTGTAATACCGGCGAGTTTTTAAGCTCCTTTATCCGCTGGACATTCCCGGTCTCTTTGTGATAGACCACCATATCCAGCAAATGCAGCGGCTGCAGCATATTGCGGCTGATTTTTGCTTTCGGCTTTTTAGCGCCGTTAACGATGTATGATTGCAGTCCGAATTTCTCGGTAAATACCTGTACTACCACGCTGCTTTCGCCATAGTCGGTGGTTTTGAATACTATGCCGCGGGTTTTATGCAGCATGATTGAATAACAGTAATATTTTTGGCAGGAAAATGATGAGCCCGGTTATTAAAGCAAATGTAGCGGCAATAACGACAGCTCCGGCAGCCATATCTTTTATACGGCCGGCCTTTTCGTTAAATCCGGGGGATACTAAATCGACCAGTGTTTCAATCATCGTATTAAATATCTCGGTAACCAACACGATGGTAATACAAAGCATTATCCATTGCCATTCACTTTTGCTGATATTTAAAAAATAGCCAAGCGGTAAAACTATGGCCGTTGCCGCCAGGTGAATGCGGAAATTTAACTGACTGGAGGTAGTATAAGCCACTCCCTTAAATGCATAACCGAAACTGCGTATAAGTTTTTTCATTTGTCGTTCTGAGCGATAGCGAAGAATTCTAACCGATTTACAGGTAGCGGACAAGCAGGTTGTCGACTAACCGACCTGGTGTAAATGCCTGTTTGTAAAGATTCTTCGCTAATCGCTCAGAATGACAAACAGGAGAAATCATCCAATTCTCACATCTTTAAATCGCTGTTACAAATCTGCACATAATCTCGTAGTTTTACCGCCCTGACCTACTGACTAATTTAGATGATTTGGAAAAAATTTGCTGACTTTATTTTAAAGAACCGTCCGGGTATACTGGTAGTAGTTATGCTGGCCAGCGTATTTATGGGTTACCAGGCCAGCAAAGTGCGGATAACTTTCAATGGCGGCAAGGTGCTCCCTGTAACCGATTCGGCTTATATCAGGTACAATCAGTTCAAAAAACTCTTCGGCCAGGATGCCACTACCATGGTGTTTGGTTTTAAATCACCTAAAATATTCGATAAAGATGTTTATAACGACTGGCACACCATCGCCAACAATATTAAGGCAATCAAGGGTGTAAGCGGCGTTGTATCTATCACAAATGTTTATGACCTTGTAAAAGATACGCTTCAGCGCAAGTATACGCTGAAGCCGCTAACCCCCAATTTACTTACCAGCGATAAGCAAGCCGATAGCGTTAAACAAAAGTTTTTATCGTTGCCATTTTACAAGGGCTTAGTGCTGAGCCAGGACGGCCAGTCGACCCTGATGGCTGTAACTTTTGACGGCAGGATTATCAACACACCCAAGCGTGTTCCCATACTGAAGGAGATACAAAAAGAAGGTGCGCAATTTGAAAAGAAGCACCATATACAGGTGCATTATTCCGGTCTGCCGCTCATTCGTACTGTAGTGGGCGACCTGATTAAAAATGAGTTTGTGCTTTTCCTCGGCCTTTCGCTGTTAATTACCCTGAGCATTTTAACGCTGATCTTCCGGTCGTTCTATGCGGTATTTTTTCCCACACTGGTGGTGCTTATCGGCGTTGCGTGTAGCCTGGGCACCCTTGTGCTGATGCATTACGAGATTACCATTTTAACGGGTATCATGCCATCGCTGGTGGTGATAATTGGCGTGCCCAACAGCGTTTTTATCCTCAATAAATACTACTATGAGTATAGCCTGAACGGAGATAAATTGGATGCTATACGCGTTGCTATACAAAAGGCAGGCATCACCACTTTTGTTGCCAATATTACCACGGCTATAGGGTTCGCGGTGCTTTGTTTTACCAACAGCGAATTACTGGTGCAGTTCGGCATGGTGGCCTCCACCAGTATTCTGGCAACGTATGTGCTAAGCATTATCCTTATACCAATTATATTCAGCTATCTCCCGAAGCCTAAGGATCGACAAAGCAAAATTAAAGACCGCAGAATAATGCAGGCAATGTTAAGCAAGCTTGATTATGTGGTAAATAACCATCGGCGCAGCATTTACATCGTAACAATACTGCTGGTAATTGTATGTTTGTTCGGCATATCGCTGATAAACGTTAATAGCTATGTGGTGGACGACTTGCCAAAAACGAATAACACGCTTGAAGATCTCCGCTTCTTCGAAAGCAACTTTAAAGGGGTTTTGCCGCTGGAGGTGAGTATAGATACAAAACGCAAGAACGGGGTGATGAATAATGCCCTGGTGCATAAAGTTGAGAAACTGGAAACGCTGATATCGTCGCGGCCGGAGTTTAGCCGCTCCCTGTCGTTAACCCAGGGCTTGAAATTTTTAACACAGTCGTTTTATGGCGGTAAATCCGAATATTACCGTTTGCCTGACGGATTGGAGCAGGGTTTTATTTTGAGCTATGCCGGCAACTCAGGTAAAAGCACCGACATGCTGAAAAACTACCTCGACAGTACCCGCCGCTACACTCGTGTTACTTTCGAGATGGTTGATATCGGCTCAAAAAAAATGAACGTTGTGCTTAAAGAGCTACAGCCGCAGATAGATTCGATATTCAATCCAAAAAAATATCATGTGGAGCTAACCGGCTCAAGCATTATTTTTATAAAAGGCGCCAATTATATGGTTACCAACCTGTATGAGAGCCTGGCCTGGGCCATATTGCTGATAGCAGGGGTGATGTGGGTATTGTTTAGGGGAGCCAAGATGATTATGATCTCCCTGCTGCCTAACCTGATACCGCTTGTTATTACCGCTGGGTTGATGGGCTTTTTCGGCATCCCGCTAAAACCGTCGAGTATTTTAATATTTAGTATTGCAATGGGTATCTCGTCCGATCAAACCATTTACTTTATTACGCGCTACCGGCACGAGCTAAGGCATACCAAAAAGAGTATATCGGCTATCGTTTCAGACACCATCAAAGAGACCGGCATCAGCATGATATATATTGCCGTTATATTATTCTTCGGCTTCGGGATATTCTCGGCTTCTACATTTGGTGGTATACAGGCTATAGGGATATTGATTTCGATTACTTTACTGGTGTCGATGATTAGCAATTTGACTTTGTTGCCGGCGTTTTTGTTGAGTATGGAGAAGAGGACGGAAGGTCGGAAAAGTTAGTAAAGCCGGAAGACTAAAAATAAGGTCCAGAACAGATTTGCGAAGTTTTTAAAACTTAAGTCTTACATAAATAACTTATCTGCTATGAATTTATATCTCACCAACAAAGTCGCTATAGTCCTTGCTGCCAGCAAAGGCCTCGGTAAAGCTATTGCCACATCTTTATCCACCGAAGGGGCTAGTGTAATTATCGCTTCCCGCGATGCTGATGAGCTGAATAAAACCGCCAACGAAATAACCGCGCAAACCGGTAATGAGGTTATCGCCTTAACAGTTGATGTTTCAAATGGCGAATCTATACAAAGTCTTATTCAGCAAGTTGTTGAGGAATTTGGCCACATCGATATCCTGGTAAATAATGCCGGAGGCCCACCATTTAATAGATTCGAGAATTTTGATGATGCGGCCTGGCAAAAAGCATTCGACCTTAATTTGATGAGCGTAGCACGCACCAGCCGATTGGTTTTGCCGCATATGCAAAAAACAGGCAGCGGGCGTATCATTAATATCATCAGCGGTTCTGTAAAGGCAGTGTTGGGTAATTCAGTGCTGTCAACCAGTATGCGTATGGGGGTGGTAGGTATGGCTAAGCTAATGGCTGATGAATTTGGACCTTACAATATCACCGTGAACAACGTAGCGCCGGGTATGATATTAACTGACCGGTTGAAACATACCATTCCGCAGGGAGTTGACCCGGATGAAGGATTGAAAGAGAAAGCGAAAAACATACCTATGGGCCGTATCGGCAAACCGGAAGAGTTGGCGGCGCTGGTTGCGTTCCTCGCATCTGATCAGGCATCGTACATTAGTGGCACAACTATACAGGTTGATGGTGGGGCTAACAGGAGTATATTTTAATCGT
>Ga0207671_10006186_pt1 | contig 10750 bp, 18 predicted proteins | sample KBSC24metaG_FD_184352 | JGI IMG/M metagenome (GOLD analysis project Ga0207671, IMG submission 184352) | Corn rhizosphere microbial communities from Kellogg Biological Station, Michigan, USA - KBS C2-4 metaG (SPAdes) (version 2) | ecosystem: Host-associated > Plants > Roots > Rhizosphere > Soil... | reverse complement strand
CAGTCATTGTCGAGAGCCGCTCCGCGCGCGCCACGGCACAAGTGCCTCTCGCCACGAAAGCAGGTGCGCGCGAGTTGCCACACGCAGCCAGACGCTTCCGTAAGCGATGGCCACAACTCCTGCGACGGCGATCCAGCCGCGCTCACGAACGAGACCGTATCCGACGGCGACCGCGCCTGCCGCCAGCCAGACCGTCGCCAGCAGCAACGCCACGAGTCGACTCGGTCCGCTCAATCTGCTTCGCCCGCGCATCACGACGCCGCCAATGTTGTCTACCCGTGCATGCGCGAATCTGCTATCGCCGCGCCCGGTTGAGATCCTCGCATTCGCGGCAAAGACGATAGGTTCCGGTTCCAGGCCTTCTGTCGGAGCGCGGGATATCCTTGGCTTTGGTGCACCAAGTGTTGTTGTGGTGCACGCGATCGGGTATCGGCTTGGTCGACTCTTTTATCCAGTAGAACGCGGGCGTGGTCGGCATGGCGTGTTCTTTCTTGAAGTGGTCAGGGGTTGTACCGCGAAAGCGGAGGCTTGAACTGTGGTGTTGCACGCATTTTCCTGCCTGTGAAGCGGCATTCCACTTTTTTCCCTAGCTCCGCGTCAGACGTCCTTTCGTGGGCTGAAGCGGGTCGTCGCTGATGTCATAGTCTTCGCGCTCTTCGCGCGACCAGTTCGCGACGGAATGGGCGGGGATGGGCGCCTGTCCCTGTACGGCATATGTGTCGCTCGCAGCGTCGTATTCGGCCTGGAAGTGCTTGCCTTCCGGGTATTCGATCCAGACGGTTTCGGAGTCGTCAGGCTTTTGGACCGGCATGTGTGACCTCCTGACGCGTGAAGCGCCTTGGACCCTTCAGGCGTGCGCGCTGGTCGACAACCACCAATTGTCGCCGACGCAACACGCTGTCGAGTCGGCAGCGATGTTTCGGTGCAATGATTTCGCGGCAAAGATGGACCGGGTCTGAATCGCCGTCGTCAAGGCCTGCGATGCCGCGTCGTCCCTGGCGCCTGCGCAAGGGATGAACGCGACCGGCACCACGACGTTCGCGGCGTAATTCCCGGCCGCAAGATGCGTGACCAGCAGCATGACGCCAAAGCCTTGATTCGGTGTGAGCGGGAAAATCAGCCTGCCGCCGGGATTCAGCGCGTCCAGCCAGATCGCAGGCGGATGCGTCGCGCCCGCATTGACATAGATGACGTCCGCATTCGGCAAGCGACCGTCCATGGCGGATGCGGCAACGACTTCGACGTTCGGCAGGTGCTGCAGATTTTTCCGAGCCGCGCTGGCGAGATCGTTTTCAATTTCGTAGGCGACCACGTTTCCGGAGTCACCGACGAGTGCAGCGAGGATTGCGGTGTAGTAACCGGTACCTGCACCGACATGCAGAACGGTGTCGCCGGGGGCTGGCGCGCAGGTCACCAGGCAGCGCGCATGCAGTGTCGGCTGGCCATTGTTGATGCCGCGTTCGGGTGCCAGCCCGACGACGATGTCCTGGTACAGAAGAGACGGATCGGACGAGGCCGTCGAGATATAGCCGGGACTGACGAAGACGGACCATGGCCCGTCCCCGACGAAACGCTCGCGCTCGACGGAGGCAAAGGCGGCGATCAGCTTCGCGTCGGAAGAGCCGGCGCTTCTGACGACGAAGTTGGCGTAGAAGTTGCGGTGGGAGTGCGTGGAGGTCATGGTAATTCTTGCAGGCGCTTTTTGACCGTAGATTTGGCGAGGGCCTTGGAGCGGGACGCGAGCGCCTTGGAGCGGGACGAAGGTGATTATGACTACATGGACAGCTGCAACGAAAGGGGCGGGGGCACTCACATTGCGCAGAAAGTGATTGTTTTTTCAGCAGATCGAATTCGATTCCCGCAGAGTTACTGTCAAAGTTACTGCCGCTCGGCCCTCATGACCGCAAGGGACCGCCCAACCCGACGGTCAGTCGCCATCGTCGGCCAGGCAACCGGTTCCCCTCAAGGCAAGCGCCCGGCGTCGCGGCCCCCGGTGCGGACCCCGACGCCGAATTGTCGAACGGGGCCCGTCTCGCCCCTCCACCGCTCACACACAGGCGCATCTTAATTCTCGGCGAGGCGCTTCTTCTTCGTTCGATGCTGCGCTGCCAACTGTCGTCGTAACTCGGCAAATACCTTACCAGCATCAAGCTTCAGCGCCGTGCAGTAGTCGATGAACTCGATTACGTCAATACGCCTGCCGCCTCTCTCGAAGTCGCTGATCCTGTTCTGAGGTCTACCCAGATGCGGTGCGAGCTTTGCTTGCGTCATCCCAGCGCTGTCACGCAGTTCACGCAGTAGCTGGGCAAGGATACGGTGTTCCTCGCGGTATATCGTTTTCGGCATGGCCGCCGCCTAAAGGGAGCGGCCAACAACACTATGTGCATATCCGCATTACCGGAAAAAGCGGTAGAGTGATCTTCTACGACAAAAACCTGCTTCACACCTGTCGCCAGGGAGTAGTACGTTATGTCCATGACTGACCAGGACCTTGAGTGGACAATTCGCCTGGCACGGGCGGACATTGCGCGACGCGATCTGGCAGCGGCGAAGCAAGGCTTGGCTTTGATTGGTTCACAAATGAACGATGGGCGGCCAGAACGTATACAAAAGCAGTTTCGCGAGATGATCCACGAAGGTGCAAGTCTAGAAAAGAAATATGGCAGGGTCAGGGGATACTTGGCGGGCCTTATGATTACGGGTGTACTTGGGCTGGCCTGGTTACTCTTCGTGCGCACGAATCCAGCTGACATAAGCCGCGACCTATTTGAATGTAAGACCACCGTATACAAGACATTGAAAGACGAGCCGATGTATAGCCAGGTGAGCGCCGTTCAGTTATGCATGCAGGGACACGACCACGCACTGGTCGCGAAGTGTTACCCCATGGAAGCTAAGTGCTGGAACTGAATACCTTTTGGCCGATGGTTCCGACCACCGCCGGGACAAGGTAGGATTAGAGCCAAGCTGCTGGGGACGGCAATGGCAATCATTACCTGCCACGAATGCGGTGCGACTGTCAGCACTGAAGCGAAAGCGTGTCCAAAATGCGGTGCCGCACCGAAGCCACCGCGATCCCAATGGAATATACCTGGCATAGTCGTCTTGCTTCTTGCTATTGCTGGACTCGTCTTGTTTGCGAAGCATGCAGAACAGGCTAACGTTGAAGAACAGCAGGAACGCACACGGCAAGCTATTGCGAAAGCTGATGCAGACCGCGCAAAACGGCGAGCTGATTTCAACGCAAACAAAACTCAGATCCTTGTCAATGCCGATGCATTGCTTCAAGCCAACGATTTCGAAAAGGCACGCACATTGCTCGCCGGCTACGCTGCCGCATAAGACTCCGATCTAGATGCACGTCGAGCGAAGCTCGCAGCGCACGACAAGGAAATTGCTGAGCAACAGAAGGTTGCGAAAGCCGCCGATCTCGAAAAGCAAATCGCAGGTGCAGCGAACCCGGAAGTCGCTTTCAATGCAATGCGGCAATTGCAAGCGTTATATCCAGAGAACGCGACTTATCAACACCGTTTGAAGGACGTCCAGGCCAAAAATGAAAAATGGCAGCAAGCGGAATCAGCTAAGCAACAACTTGCGGCCCGGCGCGCTTACGCGCATCGAGCGGAAAATATATTGCTCGACCACAATATCAACGTCGATGTTCTGATAGAAGGAAAAGAGGCAGACGTGCTGCGGATAAAGTACGTGCTAGCCAGCAAGGTATCAGCGCATCAGATCGAGCAAACAAACTTCATTGACGCAGCTTGGGCGCTGGGGTTCCAGAAAGTGATCCTCGACAATCGCTATGGCGAGACCTGGACATGGACTGTGCCACGAGCCAAATAGTGGCTGCCTCGCACAGCCCATCAATCAGTGCGATGAAAGAGTGAGGGGGATGTATGTGGTCCTGTATAACTCTAACCGATCTTCGGAATGTCCTCGTCTATGTGGAGGCTGTACTGGTGGGAACACTGCTCTACATCCTTTTGACGGGAGGGGACATTCGGGGCGCACACATCAACTGGGAGGCGGGCGTTGCTCTAACGACACTGTTTTTGGGATTCACAACGGTTTACGTAGGGCGAACGGCGCTAAAAGTAGATAGGCGGCAAGCATGGCGGGAAAACGACCGTAGACGCGTGACGGCACTTTGCCTATCGGTCCCATTCGATCATGAGCTATTCGTAGCGAAAGGCCTTTTTGAAGGTGTCGCGAGCACCATACGCGGGAGAAACAATCAAACGATTCCCAAAGACCTGCTTATCTCAGTAATTGACGCGCCGATGAACATAAAAATCGGACTACTGGAACGGCTTGTAGATCAGTTTCCCTATTTCGGAGTTCAAGTAGGCTCCTCGCTAGCGGCCGCACTGAGCATAATATTGCAGTCGCAACGCCCTCGTGTACCGACCCAGGCAGAAATTTTGGCGCTGCCCAACGACGCAGTTGAGGCCAGCATACAAGTACAGCTGCAACAGGCGGAGCAGATCGTCCAATTCATCACCAAGGCGCTGAACGCGATAAAGCCATGGTTCGATGAAGCGCGTACCACGAAATGAGGTAGTGCGAAGGAGTGTGAAGGACTGATGTGCGATGACTCGCAAAGTGAAGGCGTGGAGCCGCGATATACGTACGTTATCGCCGGGGACGGTTTGGGGGCTGGAGCGAACGTTTGGGATAAATTTGTCACAACCACAATTACATCAGCGCCCGGGGTAATCGTTGCACTGTTTGCCGTCTGGTTTACGCATAGGCTCACGCGCAAGAGAGAAGCGACGACAGCCCAACGCACCCTAGAGCTCGCCTTGCAGCGATATCAGTTCGAAAAGAGTGAAGCTATTCGTAAAGAGGCTACACAGCGCAAATTGAATGCACTGGAACAAGCTGCGAAGGCGATATTCGCGGCGAGAGCCGAGATTCGTAAGCTCGCGAACGATGCAGAACAGTCAAAATTCCCTGAGCATGACTTTGGGCCGCTCGCGGAAGGTTGCGCGTTCCTACATATCCATTTCGGGGCTCGCTTTTCGGTGGAAGTAACGCAGCTAGAAGACCAGTACGGTGAATGCATCAAGTGCGTGTCTCAAATCGCACTCGCTGCGTTTTGGCTAAGTCGTAGACGTGAGGAAGGCGACGTTGATATGGTGAGTGCCCAGTACGAGAGGCAGAACTACGAAGAAGCAAAACGGCAATATCGTGAACAAGCAAAGGTGTTGGATGGATCGCTTGCGGCGATGCTTGTCTCGCTGAAAGACGAAGCGCAGAGCATTGTGAAGGCGGGTGGGGAGGCTTGGTCCGCTGCGTAAGGCTTTCAAATGAAAGAAAACGTTCGTAGGCCCCTCAGGTGAATTCCGATGGACTGGATTACGTTAGTCGCAACCTCAGCCGTAACCGCAATCGGCGGAACTCTAGTCGCTTTACGCCTCGCTGGATTTCTCTCGAAGACATGGATTGAACACGCGCTAAGGAAAGAAATGGCTGAGCACAAGAATGACTTGACGCAGAAGACGGAACGCCTGAAGACCGATTTGGCGATCTATGCTGCACAACAGAACGTTGGCTTAACTAGAATTGATGAGCAGCGTTCGGCAGCAGTCCAAGATATATGGAAAGACCTGCAAGTGTGGCGCGAACGATTTGCTGGGATTATGGCTCTTGATCGGGAGATTTCACCTCTTACATTGATACACGACGCTGGTGTGCAATCAGGCTATCTACAAAATGAAGCTCACGCACTGGTGCGCAGAATTAGGCACCATGAAATATTCTTCGATGAAGATGCCTACTCCACGTTGCTTAGCTGTGGGGTCGCAATAGTGCAGGTTTCAGATAGGTTCTTCTCAAGCTGCTCAGGTGAGGATCAGGAGCTTGCTGACCCAGGAAGCGTGTACGATCGCGCCGAGGAAGCAATAAGCACATTGAGGCTTGAAGTAGGAAGTAACGTTGAAGATTTGCGAAAGGCCCTCGTGCGCGACGCTCGACGGATAATGAGAGCTGATAGGACCTGAAATAAGGGCTTGGGGGCGTGATGACCGCAATCTCGCAGCGATTTGAGAGTGCGACCGAAACGTACGCAACACTTAAGGTACTCGGCGAAGGTGGCTCGGGGCGAGTTCTCCTGGTAGAGAGCGGGGATGGTCAACGTTACGCGTTGAAGTACCTTCATCCCGAGCGCATAACAAGGCAGCGACGCAAGCGGTTCAAGAACGAACTGGACTTCTGTCATAGAGACAACCATAAGAACATCGTGAGAGTCGTTGACTTTGGCCTCGTTTCTGTCGAGGGTGTCAGTGTTCCGTTCTACGTGATGCCATACTATGGAGAGACACTCCGAGGGTTGATGGATGGAGGAGTGGATCAGGAAGCAGTCTTGCCGACATTCGGACAAGTCCTCGATGGGATAGAGGCGGCACATAAGCTGGGAGTAATTCACCGCGACTTAAAGCCGGAAAACATCCTCGTTGAAGACGGAGCCCCGGTGATTGCCGACTTCGGAATCGCACACTTTGCGGAAGAAGTCATAGCGACGGCTGTTGAAACTCGGGACGCGGAGCGTTTGTTCAACGTGCGATACGCTGCGCCAGAGCAGAAGACTCGGGGCAGTCATGTAAGCCACCAGGCTGACGTATTCGCTCTCGGGCTTATCTTGAACGAGATGTTTACAGGGCGTGTCATTCACAGTGTTGGATATAAGACAATTGCCGAAGCAGCGCCGAAGTATGGCTACCTCGATCAAATAGTGGAGCGAATGATCCATGAAGACCTCGGAACCCGTTATACGTCAATAGATGCAATTAAGAATGACTTGATCGGCCATAGGAACGAATTCATTGCAAGACAGCAGTTCGACGCTGCTCGACAGAAGGTGGTGCCTGTTGTTGAGTTGACACAACACCAACCGTTACGCGTTGTAGACTGGGATTGGGAAACCCAGGGTGCTGGTAGGGATGGACGAGTAGTGTTCAGACTTGATCGCGAGCCAGAGCATGGGTGGGTACAGCGATTTGCGCAACCGAGGTATGGTGGTTACACGACAGGTGGGTACACTCATCCGTCACTTTTTAGATTCAAACGAGACGTCGCGTTCATCATTGTCCCGGATCAATTTGTCCAAGACGCGGTAGATCGGTTCGCCGAGTATGTCGAGCTTGCGAACAGAGGTTATGAGGAAGACTTGCGCATTGACGCACGGGAAAGGGAACGAATGGATAGACAGAAGCTTCAAGAAGAAGTTGCGCAAGCAGAGAGGCGGCAGAAGTTGCTCGGAAAATTAAAGCGCTGAATGTCATTGTCCATTGTTTGCTATGGACGAAGCCAAAAGGTGGCAGGATGAAACCGATGGTCGGCAACTGGCATGTTGCGGACCTTGAAGTCCAGCACGGTGCGGCAGCTGCGGCGCTCTGGAAATCCACAATTGGCTTGACCTGCAGGTCTTGACACGTGATGGCGCTCAGGTGTTTATGATGATTCCATGTACCAGCTACAGCGTCTCTCCCGGTTCAACAGGCTGCAGGCACGTCTCAGTGCACTAAAAGCGAAAATCAGACCGTGCCCGCTCCGACGCCGTTTGGTACGTAGTCATGCATACGACAAGCGATTGCGGCGGTATATTTCCCTGTTGGACGAGCGCGAGCGGTTCCTGGCGCAGACTTTTTAGGTCAGATGGTCGGGTGCAGATTCCTGCTATTCTGCTAGTCGCAACGCATCGGAGCACTCCTCCGCCCAACTGGTGCGTTAACAGAAATTGTCAAAATAGCAGGAATTGCAGGAATAGCAGTGGCTCTGAAGAGACTCGCGGCGGCTACGGCGTCCGCCGTCATGCAGGTAAGGCCCAAGGTGCCAGTGAGACAACCGCTTTCAAATGGCACTGTAATGTTGGTGAGCGGAAAAGAGTTCATGGGAAAGGGGAACTGATATGGCAATGAAAAAGAAGGCAGCAAAGAAGGCAGCCAAGAAGACTGTCAAGGCAAAAGCCGCAAAGAAAACAGCCAGACACAAGGTCAGGTCCGGAAATGGTGGCGGACCAAAGAAGAGAGCCTAGCTGTGGCGATGACCCTTGACGAAGCGCGGAAGCTCAACGACCTATTCACTGGCAAAGCAAGCGAGCTTACCAGTCAGCTGGCTTTTGCTGGAATTGCGGTGATCTGGTTGTTTAGGGTAGGCGGCGACCATAGTACGTCGATACCTTCAAGTCTCTTGTGGCCCTTGGGGTTATTCGTTCTTTCCCTGCTTTTGCACTATCTTCAATATGTTGTCGCTGGCTTCTTATGGGATAGATTCGCTCAACTCCAGGAGAAGAAGTGGGGAACCGACAAGGATACCAAAATCGAGGATTCCCCGAATTGGATTAACTATCCTCACTCTCTTTGCTATGTAGCTAAGATTGTCGCGTTGATTTTCGGCTACGTGATCTTGCTTACCGAGACTTGGAACAAGCTGGTGTGAAAATGAGGGGATAAACTGCGGCATGTAGTTCTTTCTTCCTTATGCCGGTCGAACTCGCCATGCCGTCCTGCGCGGCTTATCTTCGACGACGGCGCCATCATCCAACCTAGTCGCCCACCCCGCGCGTTCCAATTCGGCCATTGCGGCCACAAGTTCGTTCCTGCTACGCACGCAGGACGGGCCGCGCTGCAGTACGTCGGTCGAATAGGTGAGGTCGCGACCGGTTCGGTGGCACCATTCAAGCAAGGCCTCTGCGTTTCGGATTACTGAGGGGACCACTGCAACGCTCACCAGGCGGACGGCTTCCGTCAAGTACCACGCCACTAGCTTAGCTGCGCTTATCACATGCGAAACGGCCACTTCATTTGCGCCCGGGGCTTCAGTCATGGCAATTACACCAGCAATCCGTAGAACTTGCTCGGGGGCCTTCGCAGCGAAGGCGCTAATCTGCGCATATCGGCCGTCCTTGCCGCACTGCTTTTCAATTAGGTCATGCACGCCCATCCATGCGCCTTTTGCTTTCGGCGTCAACTTGAGTGCACGCGGTTCGAGTTCATTGCGTGAGTTCGGCCGTAGCGGTGGCGCTAGTTCAAGCAATTGTCGCATCCGCGCATGGTAGGTTCGCATTGCGGGGTCTTCCGATAGGTCTGCCTCAATGTACAAGCGATTTCCGACTGTCGACTCCGGCGACGCCAGCAGGCAACGCGCAATGAATCCCTGGCCGACAAGAACCGGATCGGATAAGACGGTCTCAGCAACTACCGGCTGCAAAAGAAAATGGTGTCAGGTTCACTTTTGAGGCTGTGCTGCGACGAGATATCACCGTTGGAGCTTGCAGGATTCAAACAAACGTAAGTGAAACTGTCACCGTTTCGGTCTTTGTCACCGCGAGATTTATGGGCCAGAGTGAATTACTGATTCAAACGGATATTTACTCTGGCCCCATTTCCGAAGTCGTCGCGCCATGCATCGCAGCCGACGCCTGCGCCGTTGCAGGAGGCGAGGGCGGCATAGCAGGCCGATTCTCCTCGTGATTCTTCCAAAGCCGCAGCGATGCGGCTTTTTTTATGTCCGCTCCAGCGTGTGCCTGGTCGCGCACTGCCGAAAGCTGCTGCACATCAGGAAATTGCTGCGCTGGTGAAGGATTGCTCCTGGTTCGCTGCAAGTTTTTCCTGCGTCGACGACCCGGCTTCGGTCATCGCATCAGGTTGCTGTTGCATCATTCGAGGTATTTCCTGCGGTAGTGCAGCCTGCGGTTTCGTCGATGCAGCTTGTGCGTTCAATGAAGCAGCTTTTTCCTGCAACGATGAGGCTTTCGCGGTCGTCGAAGGGGCTTTTTCCTGGATACGTTGGGCAATCGGCAGGGCCGCGTCACGGCTTAGACGCGCCGTTTGTCGCAGTGAACCGCTTCGTCAGCAAAGTCTATAGGTCTCGGAGGACTCAGGGCCGCTTCGCGGCCCAGGCGGGGGGAATGATTCGGGCCATCCATGGCCCTCACCCTCCGCGGCTACGCCGCTGCGGGCCATCGCTTCGCGATGTTCGCTTCGGCATCCTGCCTCTCGCAGTGAACCCGTCTCGATTGTGCCAATCGAGACAGTTCTCATCCACCCCACCTTCATCAAACAAAAAAGGGCCCCGCGAGGGGGCCCTTATTTTGTTTGGTGGAGGCGGGGGGAATCGAACCCCCGTCCGAAGATCCTACGTCCCCGGATCTACATGCTTAGCGCGCCGTTTGATCTCGCCCTGCGGCAACACGGCGCGCGAAGCGCACCGCAGGACCAGCCGGTTATGAGTTAGCCGCGGATCGACTGGCGGCGATCAACAGCGATCTTGTGATAGTGACCCTACATCCACGAGCACAAGCACAAGTGGGTTCGGGACTCAGCCTTAAGCGGCTAGAGCGTAGTTGTCGTCGTTGGCAACTAAAGTTTTGCTGCTGGATTAACGAGGAAAGCTGCCCCCTCGGCATGCACCAGGCGATTTCGGTACCCCCGTCGAAGCCGATCGCCCCCGGAAGGTGAAACTGCCTTGACCGCCCGCAAACGACTGCGGTCGATCGGTCTTGAGTATAACAGCTGGGGCTGAACGCTTGCCGATTCAAGACGTTGCAGGCTGCTTCCTGCACCAGGAAAAAAATATCCGAATAAGTCTTTGCGGGGTTGCCTCTAGGGCACGTTTGCGGCGACGAGGACGAATTCGCCGGGGATCATGTAGCCATCCCCGTTGCGCCACGGTTCGATCGCTTCGAGGTAGCGGGCACGTACGCGGGCGCGTATGTTTTCGTCGAAGCGCGACCACGAAAGCGCAA
>Ga0207671_10006175_pt1 | contig 10764 bp, 6 predicted proteins | sample KBSC24metaG_FD_184352 | JGI IMG/M metagenome (GOLD analysis project Ga0207671, IMG submission 184352) | Corn rhizosphere microbial communities from Kellogg Biological Station, Michigan, USA - KBS C2-4 metaG (SPAdes) (version 2) | ecosystem: Host-associated > Plants > Roots > Rhizosphere > Soil... | reverse complement strand
ACCGGATCAGCAGTTGCGCCGCGGCGGGCCAGCACCACGCCACCGCCGCAGCCGCGGTACCGAGGATGGTGATCGGTGGAATAACCGGAGCCACAAGCAGATTGGCCACCACCGCCACCAGACTGAGACTTCCCGAGATCGCCGCTACCAAGGGCGCCGTCACCAGTTGCGCGGCAACGGCCACGCAGACGGCGTCAGCGACCAGCTTCGGCCAGCCGCGGCCCACCAGTCGGCGCGACCACCCCGGCGCGATCACCACCAGTCCCGCCGTCGCCACCACCGACAGCGCGAAGCCGGCGTCCACCGCGAGCGCCGGCGAGATCACCATGAGCACCAGCACACTGGCCGACAACGCGGGGATGGCCTGCCGCCGCCGGTGCACCAGCAGCCCCATCAACATCACCGAACCCATTGCCGCGGCGCGCAATACGCTCGGCGACGGTTGCACGATGACGACGAACGCGAACAGCGTCACCGCCGCCAACGCCACGGCGACGCGCGGTCCCACCAACGCCGCGCTGAGCAGGACCGCGCCGCACACGATGGTCACGTTCGCGCCCGACACCGCAGTCAGATGAGTCAGCCCGGCTCGCCGGAATGCGGCTGTGGTGTCCGACTCGACGGCCGACACATCGCCGAGCACCAGACCCGGAAGCATTGCGGCCTGATCGGGCGGCAACGCCAACCGTGCGGCCTCGCCGAATTCAGACCGCACGTGTGCCGCTGCGCGCTGTCCTGTCGACGCGGTCCCGAACCGGGGTGTGCCCACCGCGGCCAGCACCGCCACCGACAGGTCGCGCCGCTTGGGCGGGCCGGCCCTGGCCCGGAACGCCATCGGGCGGCCCACACCAACCTCCGAATACCCCACAGCCGGGGCGAAAACCATGACTCGACCTGATGATTCGCCGTCCTGCAACCTCTGCAACGACGCCGAGAACATCAGCCGGCCACCTTGGATCGTCTTGGGCGACTCGGTGGGCGTAACCGTGACCGCCACAGTCGTGCCGAACCGGGATGCGAGCGGATGAGTCTGGACAGCATGCACTCGCACCGTCGCGACGATCGCGAACGCCGCACCCACGGCCGCCACGGCGAGCACCGCGGACCAGCGCACCGAACCCACCCGCATCCCGACGCCGACGACGGCCGCCACCGCGATGACCACCACCGCCAGAGCAGCCCGCGGCCCCCACCACACACCGGCCGCTGTCACCGTCCAGCACGTCAACGCGGCCGGCGCCAAGCGCAAGTCGATACCGGGGACGTCCGGTGCCGGGTCCACTGTCACACCTTGACCAGCTCGCGCAGTTTCTCCAGCCGGCTCGGCCCGATGCCGTCGACCTCGCCCAGCTGGTCGACGCTCGCGAATCGGCCGTTGGCCGCACGCCACGCCACGATCGCTTTCGCCATGACGGGGCCGATACCGGGCAATGCGTCGAGCTGTTCCTCCGTGGCGGTGTTCAGATCGACGGGACCTTGTGCACCAGGCCCCTTTCCGTCACCGGACGGCCCTTTCTCCGGCGCGGTGGACGTCGCGCCGGCCGAACTGCGCATCACTGCCGGGGCACCCAGCGGTGCGGTGATGCCGACCAGAATCTGCTCGCCGTCGGTCACCTTGCGCGCCATGTTCAGGCCGACCAGGTCGGCGCCCGCCAGCGCTCCCCCGGCGGCGGTGACGGCGTCGGCGATGCGGGCACCGGCGGGAAGCGTCACCAGCCCCGGCTTGTGCACGAGACCGGCCACGCTGATCACGACGTCTTCGGCCTTGACCGGTGGCGCGGGTGCCCCAGCCGTACTGGACGAGACCATCTGCACCGGAGGCAGTTTCGCCGCGGTCACGGGCGGCTTGTCATCGCCGAGCACCGCGATCGCCGTCACGAGGACCGCAACGACGCCGACCACCGCCAGCGCGATCACCCCTGCGCGCCCGGGGTCGGCCCGCACCGACGCGAGCCACCCAGGGCTACCGGGCACCGCGTCGGGCAACCAGCGCGACAGCGAGGTGTCGTCGTTCGTGGCGGATTCGTCGTCGGGATCCGTCGCGTCTCCCGGCTGTGCGGTCAGGCGGCGTTGCGCTCGATCGACAGGTGTCTGAGTGACCATGCTCGCGACGTTAGGCACCGGGACCGACCGGAACGCCGCGAAAAGGCCGCCGAACGCGCTGCCTGTGGATCAATCCCGTTCTGTGGATAGTCCGTTTTCGCCGGAGATCGCCGCCCAAATACGTAGCCGGCGACATCGTTGGCTCGCACAGTCGAGTAGTGACCTACGCATGCGCCGCGGGGCCGCCGCGGTGACGATGGGTTGGTATTCCATCCGTCGCAACCGGGGGCCGGCATCCAGGCAGTGTCCCCGCTGCGTCCAACGGTAGGCGGTGATCCGCGATGACTCACCCGGTTCAAACCTCTGATACCGGCGACACCCAGTGTTGACACGACGGTCGCCATCGAGCACTCGGAATTGTTGCGGCAATCGTTGCGGTTGGCGCCTCTCGAGATGACTGTTCGCTGATGCCGATTACGCCGCGGTGTCGGAATCGAAAACAGGTAGCGATCTACGCGGTCCTGACTGTGCTGGAAGACGCATCCTTATTACGGCCCCATCTGATCAGCGCCGAGCGTCGCGGGAGGCAAGCCCATGAGTCACGCCACACACGCAGCATCACCCGACCGCGAGCAACTGAGCGCCAGTGACTTTCAGTCGCTCGGTATCCGCGATCTGCTCGATGCCCGCGACCAGTTTCACGTGCACCTCGCACACAAACCGAACGTCTTCTCCACTGCGATCGGGCGCTACCTGATTCGCGACACCGATCCCGACATCCATGAAACGAGCTGCGACCCACTCGACACTCGCGCGCGTAGGGCACCAGAGCGCACCCTCCTGAACTCCACGACTCGGTCATGGTCGTGGCCATGCGTCCTGGTGTTCGTCAAGCGATGGCAAACCCTCGACGATCTCGTCGATCGTCCCGAGGACGTGGTGCCCCCGTTCATCTACCTGCCGGATGGGCGCATCGTTCCGGTGTGCGTCGTACTCGCCGAATCCGCGCAGCTCCCGTCCCCCGTGCTCGACCCGAGCCGACTCGCGGCGGAATCGCTCGGTGTCGGTTCGCCCATCTACGTCGATGCACAGGGAATGCGACGCATGGGCACCGCCGCCTGCCTCGTCTCAGATGGCAGTGACGTCTACGTCCTGACCAACACGCACCTTGCCGGGGTGGTGGGGCGGCCCGTCCGGGCGTTGTTGCGGGGTGTTCCGCTCACCATCGGGAGCACGCTGGGAACGCCCCATCTGAAGGAGCGCACGTTCTCGGACGTCTATCCGAGTCTGCCGGGCCGGGACGCTGTCGTGAACATCGATGCCGCCATCGTCCGGCTCGACGATGCCGGCATCTGGGAGACGGACGCCCTCACCCCGCCGATCGGCGACGTCACGGACTTCAGCGCGAGCACCGCCGCGCTCTCCTGGATCGGACGACCGGTGGTCGGGCAAGGTGCGGCCAGCGGCGAAATGCGCGGCGAGATCAAGGCCCTCTTCTATCGATACAAGTCGATCGGCGGGCGCGACTACATCGCCGATTTTGTCATCGGTGCACGGTCCGACGGCACGGGCCCGCTGGTCACGCAACCGGGCGATTCCGGGTCATTGTGGTGCCTCGATGGAATCGAGGCACCGGACGTGCGCTCGCCGTTCGGGCTGGAGTGGGGCGGTCAGCGAATCGGCGGCGACCCCGCCGCCGGCGACTTCCTCCAGTTCTCGCTGGCGACGTCCATGGCGGTGATCCTGCGGGAGCTCAATCTCGATCTGGTCTCCGGCCCCACAGCGCAGCGCATTCAGTACTGGGGGCCGGTGGGGCACTTCAAGATTGGCCAACAGGCCTGCTTCCTCGTCGGAAACCTGGCATTGCGAAAGTTCTTCACGGCCAACATCAACAACCTCAGTTTTCGCGACGACGACCAACTCCAACTCGCCACGCACCTGCAGGCGACGAAATTCGTCCCGCTCAGCGATGTCCCGGACGTGGTGTGGAAGACCAACATCAACCGGGCCAAGCCGGAAGTCGCACGGGCGATGGAGAATTGGAATCACTATGCCGACGTCGACCTCCCTGGAGCCGACGGTAATTCGCTGATGGCGAGCTACGCGGCCGACGAGGACTCGCTGAACTACCGCAACTGGCTGAGCTTCTACAAAGACGCGCCCGTGCCCAGTGCCTCGACAGCGCATTCCAATAACCAAGGGGCGCTGCCGTTCCGGGTCTGGCAGATCGTCGCCCAGATGGTGAAATTCGCGAAGAACGGTGACGGCGGCCGGTTTCTCGCCGCGGCCGGCTGCCTGGCGCACTACGTGGGCGACGCATGCCAGCCTCTGCATTCCTCGCAGCACTCCGACGGATTGAACGGGGCTTCGACCGGCGTCCACGCCACCTACGAGGACAACATGGTGAACGCGCACGCCGACACCATCGCGAATCAGATCGGCAAGGTCATCAAGAACCTGAACTTCACGCCGCGCGCGATCCACAGTCCGCGCGACGCGGCCAAGGCCACCATGGATTTGATGATCTTCGCCCAGACCACACTGCCACCCCAGACGATCTGCCAGACCTACAACGAAGTGCACCCTGGAGCTAGCCACGACACCAGCAATCCAGCGGTGCTGGACGCACTCTGGGCCAAGTGCGGAGACCGGACCATCGAAGTCATCGCGGCGGGCGCCGTGACGCTTGGCGCACTTTGGACAGCCGCCTGGAAGCTATCTGGCGCGCCCAAGGATTCCCCTTGGCTGACAAAGGTTTACGACGGCACCAAGGTCTTGATGCCGATCTACGAAGACAAGAACTTCCTGCGGTCCCTGCATCTCAAATATCTGGGGCAGGACGACCTGCCCGGATCTGACGCTCCGAAAAACCCACCCCCGCCGCCCGGCAGCCCCGCCAAGAAAGCAGCGAAGAAGCCTGCCAAGGAAACGCCCTGAGTCGCTTCGAGCAGCAGTCGGACCGGTGGGTTTGCACACCGGCAGCGGGCGGTGTGCGGTCCGTAAACTGCGCTGAGTATCAACGCGCGCGGACCAACGATTCAGGTCAGGGCTGGGGTAGCAGACGTGTCCTGTCAAACCTCGTATGTCTCGAAAGTCGCTACAGCACCGAACCGGCCAGCCCAGTGCCGGCGGCGACGCATGCGCGGTGGTCCGGTCGGCATGGCCACGAGGCCCGCGAGGATGTGAAGTCTTCGGGCCCAACTGTTTAGCGTTGCGAGTTGAGTAAGGGAGGGCGGTCTATGACGCAACCGTCGACGGGACACTATCCAATCGATACGTCGGCAACTCGGGACGGCCCAGCACGCACCTCGCGCGGCCTACGCGCCCAGGCCATCGGCAGCTTGCGCCTCAGCAGATTTAGAGATGAGCTTGACAAGGTCGTGTAGGGGCTTTGTGCCGCCTCCGATGATCAGCCCGGTGGCCAGAATCTCAGCCCACCACGGCTTGGTCGCTGCAATGCCGACGGTGCTGAGAAAATACAGGTTCATCGATGCCGCGACGACCATGCCTGCGCACGTCGCGATCACCCAGAACGCCGTTGTCCTTGCAAGCTGCCGCACGCTCAGCTTCTCGGCCTTGGTGGCGGCGCACTTAAGCGCCTGAGTCACCTCTTTGGGATCCGCTACGCCGGTTGATGATTCATCGCCGGTGCCTGCTTGACGCCGTTGGGCACGGCCGCGTACGAACGCTGCGGTTTGTGCGCCCGCTTTCCTGAGCGCGGTTCCAGCTTGCATCTCGCTTGTCGCCGTCGGCAGGATGGCATCGCTGAATGGCTCCAGCAGGCGCTCAATCGCCAGAGCTGCAACGAAGAACACGGCGAAAATTGTGAGGCCGTCGACCGGCACAGCCGATCCGGTTGCCACAGCCGGGGGATGTGTGAAATGGGTTTCGAGGAACCAACATACGAGCAGAACCGCACCGACGCCGGCAAGTGCGATCCCCCATCGCCAGTACGCTTGATGGCACTTTTGTGGTTCGAGTCCAGATAGATCTTCTGTCTCGATTGGGGCGAGGCTCTGGGCGATCTCGGGCGAGATGAGATGCTGGCGACGGGCGGCTCCTGCGAACGGGCCCACTACCGATCGCGCACGGTCAAGATGTGCCGCGAGCGCATCCTCGGGCCTGACAATTGTCGCCATCGATGTCCGATCGGTATCGCTTACAGCTACCTCGAAACGTACGCCTGAATCCACACCTACGCACCGAGTTTGATTGAAGAACGCGACTCCTCGCTCATCGGTCACCTAGGACCAAGCGGGCATCGCTGTCATGATCTTGAATATTTCATCACTTCCGCGATCCTAGGTAGTGAGCAAATTGAAAGCGGATCCACTAATTGACCTTGCGGTTGCAATTTAACCGTCCTATTCAAGATCAGTAATCCCGCATGGCCACGAGCCGGAAACCGTGCGGTGGTGCGTGGTGAGGCAAGCCGCTTCCGCGTTGTGACCACGTGGTCATTTCCGGTTTACCAGAAGAGTTTTGACCATTAGCGCAGGCTGACGGACACCACTAGCGCCGGATTGCCTCGACAAAGACTGCAGAACTCTCCCGAGCTTGATCTACCGCTCGTACAATGTCGAATTCGTGTCGATCTTGAATTCCAAGTCTCCAAAAGTTGGAAACATCACAGCAAATTTGTAAATCTCGGTCCGCCAACGCCATCGAAGTGCTGAAATAGCAAGAAGGCGAAACGGGTACCGATCGATTGGTGCCCTGAACGATCACAGCGCTCGACAGCATTGGTGCGGGCTCGTAGTCCGTATCGACGCCGGACGCGGTGTAGCCGAACTGGGGGCGCTCAGGTGACAGAGAAGAAGCTGCAATTTGACCCGGCCGTCGTGCCACAGCAAGAGACGTGGGACTGCGGCCCGGCGTCGTGCCAAGTGGTACTGAATTCGCGTGGCATCATTCGCACCGAACAGGACCTGATCCAACAGATCCACACCACGGTGAACGGCACCGACTATGTCGGCCTCATCGAGCGGGTGCTCGACCTGATCGTCCCAGACGCGCGGTACACGTCGATCTACATCGAGCACTACCCGGCCACCGACCAGCAGAAGGCTGAACTGTGGAACAACATCGTCCAATCGATCGACGGCGGCTTCGGCGTTGTGATGAATTGGGATGCGCCGCCAAACAACTACCCAATCGGGGTTAAGGGCTCGCCATCACCCAGTTACCGCGGCGGCGAGGTCTTTCACTACATCGCCTGCATGGGTTACGACGACGACCCGGCCGCACGCGCACTGTGGATCGCCGACCCCGGCTTTCCACCCTTCTGCTACTGGATCACGTTCGACCAGACGGCCAAACTCATTCCGCCGAAGGGCTACGCCTACGCCGACACCGGGGTTAAGCAGGCCGCCCCGATAGCACCGCCAGACCAGGCCGCCGACACGCTGACGCGCGCCATGGGCGGCAGCGTGCCTTTCGACAGGTACCGCGCGCTGCTGCCGTCAGTGACCCAGGCGCTGCAGCAATCCCAGTGCAATACCGTCGACCGCATCGCGATGTGGATGGCCCAGGTCGGCCACGAATCCGTCGGACTGAAGTACATGTTCGAGCTGTGGGGTCCGACTGCCGACCAGGCCGGATATCAGGGCCGCGCCGATCTCGGGAACACCCAGCCCGGCGACGGCTTCCGGTTCAGAGGCCGCGGTCCCATCCAAGTCACCGGGCGAAACAACTACACCAACCTGTCCCGTTGGGCCTTCGACAAACAACTGGTGCCCTCGCCGACCTTTTTCGTCGATGACCCCGACCAGTTGGCGACCGACCGCTACGCATTCCTAGGCGCCATCTGGTACTGGACCACACAGCGCCCGATGAACGACTTCGCCGACCGCGCCGACATCGAGGGCGGATCAATCGCGGTCAACGGCCGCAACGAGAACACAGGGCGTGCCAACGGGATCGACGACCGTATCGCCCGCTGGAACCATTGCCGCGACATGGGCGCGGTACTACTCACCATCCCAACAGCAACAGGAGTGATCAGCATGGCCGACGCCCAAGACATCAAGAACGCCACCGCCGGCGTAGACGGTAATGGGCTGCCGGAGCCCTGGCGGTGGGCCTACTCACGCTGGCCACGCGACTTCAACCAGGTCGTCAGCGATCAAGCTCGCGGACCGTGGAACCGCACCATGCCCGACGGCAGCGTGCACCCCGGCCACACCGACGCCTACGAGCAGATCGTGCCAATCAACGAACAGATCGCCTGGACGCACACGTTTTCCGATGGCCTCGAACGTGATTCGGGCGATGTGTTGATGGAGTTGATGGAGTTCGCGATCCAGTGGCGCCAAGCCAATGGCCTGCCCTCGAGTGCCTTCAAACCAGACGGCAACGGTGGGCCCGTGAAGGCGGTCGCGGCGGTCAGGGCCGCGAGAAGGCAGCCGGCCAAAGCAGCAGCGAAGAAACAGCCCGCCAAAGCATCGGCCAAGAAGCAGCCCGCCAAGGCAGCGAAGAAAGCTCCCAGATAATGACCGACTTCGGGGACCTGCTCGCCGACATTCGTGGCGTTCGCCGCATCCGTCATGCATGGCTGACCTGCTCGGGCACATGGGCAGCACCCGGCACCGGCTACAGCTCATGGGTGATCCAAAACGCTGACCCTGAACTGGTTTACGAAGTCGCGGTTCAAGCACCATGGTCATTCGGCCCGGTCAACAGCCCTGACCCGAACGCGCCGAGCTACCGACAGAGCGTCGCGATCGGCAAGCAATGGGCCTTGAACTGGATCAACACGCACCCGCGCCAAACATTCGGACTGGGCGGCTACAGCCAGGGCGGCCAATGCGCCAGCGAGATATACCTCGAGCTGCTACCGGGCGGCCAACTGGAAAACCGATTCGACGATTTCATCGGAGGCTTCAGCTTCGGCGATCCGATGCGCCCGGGCGGCGTCACCGGCGGTGGCGCCCCCGACCCCGGTGGCGCCGGCATCAGCCCAGTGCGGGTCGACCATCCCGACCCGCGCTGGTGGTATGAAGCCAACGGTCCTGCCAACGGCGCCAACGGAATTGACCTCTACACAGCGACGCCGCTAAACGGCGCCGGCCGCATCATCCGCACGTTCTACGACATGGGCGTAGACATCGGCCTGTCGCCGACACCGCTGCCGATGACCCAGGCGATCGCCAAAGGCGTTGTGCAACTGCTCATGAGCTTGTTGGGCCCTCTCGGTGGACTCGGCGGGCTCGCAGCGCTGGGCGCGTTTGCAGCGCAAGCTGGACAATTGATGAGCACCCCAGGTATCGCTTCGCTCCCGGCGGACCGCGTACAGGGTGTCACCGTGGTTGATGCCATCGAAGCCGCCGTCGTGGCGTTGCAGTTCGTCGCCGCCAACACCGCACCACACGTCACCTACGACACCACCGACGCCGTCCCCGGCGTGAACCACATCGCCCACGCAGTAGGTCACGTGAATGCCGTATGCGCCGCAGCATCTGCCCGTGCGGCCGCATGAGATCCGCAATCACGTCGCGTTCCTGATTGACAAAAAGCGCGTGCGGCGTTGCGCCGGCTGATGGACACGAGGGCCGACAGCCGCGAATGTCGGCGCCCGCGCGCAGCGAAACTACGGCGGCGACCTGCCGCACAACCACTGTAGTTTTAGGGACGCATCGCGATCGTCGACTGCGACCGGCCCGGCAGCAGCAGGCTCGACAGAAATGCCACCGCTTGCACCAACTTTGCCCGTGGCTCACTGGCGGCATCTGATAAGGTCAACCTGCCGTCATGCCCCACCAGGCCACCAAATCGATCATCGATCTGCGACCACGGCTATCTCGGAGGTATCAGCTGAACTTCAGCACGGTGCCCCCAGCGGGCCCACGTGCTGCCGCACCAATCGACTCCTTGATCGCGGAGACTGTTGCGGGTCGGGCCGGTGAGCGAAATATCCACTGCTGCAGGTCTTCGGGTTTGATGTCCGTCGGCGGCTCCGGCATATACGGCTTGCAGTACACCGGCATACCCGGTTCCATCCGCCAACTGTCAGACAGTGGACCGGTGTCGACAACGTCGTAACCCAACCGGTCCAACAACGCCGCGACCTGCGCCTTCGCTCCTTCGTCGTCACCCGCTATGGGCAGTGCGCTGCGATCAGCGGCCTCCGGTGGCCGCGCCAGATCGAGCAAATGTTGGAAGACGATGCTGTTGCACGCCTTGATAACTCGCGACTTCGAGACGTGCCGTTGAACCAACTCCGTTGTGGTCAGACTACCGGCATCCAACTCCGGGATGCGATTGTCGCGCTCCGGGTAATAGTTCATCGTGTCGATGATTGTCTTTCCGGCCAGCGCTTCCACCGGCAGCTTGTCGTAAGCGTGCAGCGGAATGGCGACTACCACCAGATCGCCGGCCTCCGCAGCCTCTGCAGAGTGGGCGGCCCGAGCGCGGTCACCGAGCTCGTCGACCAGATCGGAAAGCGAATCGGGGCTACGTGAATTGCTCAGCACCACGTCGATATCCGCAGCGATCGCCAGTCTTGCCAGTGTTGCGCCGATCATGCCGCTGCCGATGACGCCCAGTGTGTTCTTCATTCCCATCCTTTGTCTCTTGCTGCCGGATACCTGCGGTGACACTCAGTTCAGCCCGGCGCCAACCTCCGGTAGGAGCTCCCGTGGAACACCAGCGGCGCCGTCTCCGGCCGTGCGTGCAGCCCCTGGACCTCCAGCAGCACTACGACGTGGTCTCCTGCCGATAGCT
>Ga0207671_10006169_pt1 | contig 10771 bp, 9 predicted proteins | sample KBSC24metaG_FD_184352 | JGI IMG/M metagenome (GOLD analysis project Ga0207671, IMG submission 184352) | Corn rhizosphere microbial communities from Kellogg Biological Station, Michigan, USA - KBS C2-4 metaG (SPAdes) (version 2) | ecosystem: Host-associated > Plants > Roots > Rhizosphere > Soil... | reverse complement strand
AGATTTCATAGGTCGACAGGCTGACCGCGAGCATCGCGCCGTTGCGATCGACGATGCGGCCGCGCGTCGCGTCGAGCTCGATCGTGCGCTGGTAGCGCTTCTGGCCTTGGCCGACGTAGAAATCGGAATTCGCTACCTGCACCCAAAACGCGCGCGCAGCCAATGATGCAAACGCTAAGAATATCCCCATCACGATAAATTTGGAGCGCCACACCGGAAGACGCGATACACTATCGAGTGCAATCATCTCAAGGGGCGAGTAATTCTGGGGTGCAGATTTTCTCGCTTGCTTCATATAGTATTAAATAATATAAATTTCAACCACACGCAAATCGATCGCCTTCCCGACAGTCAACCCAAACAAAAATCGACAGCCTATCAAGTGGTCAAAATTGCCGGAATAGTCAGACAAAGAATCGCCCCCAACTCAATCACCGAGAAAAAGCGATTGCATATTATACACATATTGCCCCAATCATTTTCGCAAATAATTATTCAGATCTTCCAATTCCGTCCGGCCACTCCATTAAAATTCAGAATGCATTTTTCACAGCATCATTGGAATTTCTTATTTTATCGAGAATCACAATCGAATATGCGAACACGTCTTTGTGCGCCCATAGCGAAAGGCGTCCCGATGCGCAAGGAGTACGCGCAGTCGCCATGCCATCATTAAACCATCATTCGGGAAGAAGATTCTCCCTTAAATATCTCACCCTCAACCAGCACACCATAATAAACAATAACTCCTCCCACCCGACAAATTCACATGCGCCGCGAGCATACATAGCCGATACACAAGTTCAAAATATCCCACCTCGCAAACAAAGCAATTTCGCAAAATATTTGCATTTTGACTAAAATTCGATTCGCGCAACAATATGGCTATCGAAAACTTCGAAATAGAAAACGCACGATTCCGTAATCACCTGAAACGGAGATGCGTGGCAGAAGCAGACTTGCATCGCAGGGGCGCGCCACTCTTCGCATAGTAGTCGCGGCATTTGAAAACCCAGCTCTCGACACGAGCTCAACAATATTTTTATTAAAATCACCATATGGATAACAAAAAGACTCAACCTCCTTATCGATAATTTTTTCGAGCTGGCGTTTTGAATCCGATATTTCCTGCCACGCCAAATCAGGCGTCAATTTGGATAAGGCGGTATGATTGACAGTATGCGCACCAATCTCGTGACCGCGATCCAACCACAGACGCATTTCCGGCTCATTCATCAACTGTGAAAGGTTGGTATTTAGGCTCAAATCCCAATCATTTAGCCCACCGATTTTTCCAGAAACGATATAACACGTCGCTGTAAAGCCAAACTCGTCCAGTATCGGCATCGCATTCTTCAGGACATTGCGAAACCCATCATCAAATGTTAGTCCAATTACCTTGCCGCACTTCTCTCCTCGGAGATAGCACATCAACTCCCGAACAGACACTCCTGCGTATCCCATTCGCGAAAGCCACATCATTTGGCGCCGAAAGCCGCTCGGATCAATGCTCAAATTCCGTAACACGTCAGCCTTTTCTGGTAACGGTTGAACTTGGTGGTAAGTCAAAATTGGGTAGCGCAACATTAGTCTGGCCTCACCATACATTTAAAGTGACTGCACCGATGCACGCTCATCCAAACTCAAGCAATTAACGGCATCCTCATAAATCAACTCAACTCTGTCTAAAAATTTGTCAAAACAATATTCGCCTCTAGCTTTAAATTGCGCGCGCTCACCCATTACCTTAATCATTTCCGGACGATCCGCTATCTCGCAAAGAATTCCCGCAATTTCCTCGGAATCGCGAGGACGCACAATCCAACCATCAAGTCGATCAAAAATATTTTCCGGCAGCCCACCTACATTTGTAACTATAACCGGACATCCCATCCACATTGCTTCGCGACACGCATAAGAGAGGCTTTCATGATACGATAAGACAAACGATACGTGAGCAATTTCCAAGACATCTCTTGAGCAGTCAATTCGTCCCGCAAAGACGATTTGGCTGGCCATACCAGCATGTTCGACAAATTTTCGCTGAGCATCCGTCGGCAGGTCTCCGGCGAGTATGACTCGAAATTTTTTGCGATACTCTTCCGGCAAGCGGTTGAGTGCATCGACCAGGTCTGTCCAGCCCTTGTGTGGCGCCGTACCTGCTACACTTCCGAGAATAATCACATCCGCGCCAATGTCGCCAAAATACTGATTACGTAAATTACGTATTTTGGCAGATTCAAATTTCTTGCCATAGCCTAGTACACCATGCTTAAGAACAATAATTTTTTCGTATGGGGAACTCTTTTCCAACATTACACGCACATAATCACTAACAGCAATTGTTACATCAGTTGCAAGTTTCGCTCGAAGATAATTTCCGAAGCTGTTGGCAGAATATGTGTTGTGTTTAGTGAACACTATTGCAGGTCGGCGACGCATACAAAGCGTCGCGAGCATTACCAAACGATGATCTGCTGACCCATTGACATGCACGACATCAAATCTTTTTTCGTTAATCAAGGATCGAAGCATCAAAATTTCGCGGAGAATCCGCCGAAGCTTAGGCCTGAACTGCATTGGCACTATATCAGCATTACACAACTTACCAACCATGAATGAAAGACGGCTTCCATCCGGTGATGCAATCGTCACGTCGTGCGCTCGGCCCGTCATCCCCACCGCGAGATTACAGATATAAGTATCGTGACCACCACCATTCCCGCCGTGAAAATTCGTGTAGAGGATTTTCATCTTCAATCTCTAGCCGTGTCTCTCAGAGAGCACCCTCAAGAACGGTTTCGCAATCGCAAAAATCGCTTTCAAATTCCACATGAACATTTTACAATACCCCCCCAATGTCAAGTGTGACTCGAGCGTTTTTGCTTGCAAAACACAATAGGAAGTTGTTGGATTAATATTTGACCAAACATTACGGAAAATGCACTCTGCTTCTATGGGCGCCCCCTTTGCGAGTAAACATTAAGTCGACCACTTTGCACATCATCGACTACCGCAGCTATGACACTTCCCTCAGTGACTGGTACATTCATGCTGTCGAGTACCTCACCATCTACGATCAGTTTTATTTTCGCAAAATGACAGGGCTTCTTACATGACAATCGGTTTATGCCACCGGCAGATTGACGTAAGTCAATCGAATACACCCCTTGTCTAACCCCTCTGTACCGGGCCACTATCATTAGGGGTCCCGTGATGCCATGATTACGCTCGTTAACGTCAATAGCTTTCCGATACACATATTCACCATCAACTTCGACGTCGTAATTGTGGGCCTCTAAGGGAGGAACGATCACGACCTCACTCGCGGCGTGTAAATCTCGAACCAAGTGTGGAAGATCTACTCCAGCAATGCTTGTTGCGGACGCAACAGACGACGCCTGTCCAACTTGAGCAGTAGCATGCGTTGTTGAGGGTTTTCCACAGCCACTTAGAATGGCAATCCCACCCAATAGGGCCACGATATTTCTCTGCTTCACACGCCCCTCCGATCGAATTTGAATGTCCGCATAATGAAATGCATTCGCACCGTCCACAGAAAATTCCCACTTTGCGAATTGATACTGCGCAGCGGATGGTAATCAAAAAAATGGTCGTGCGATCTCTGTATCGGAGCGCTGCAGTCTGAAGCCCACACGTCCCGCCCGCTTTATCACACAGATCGCCGACCGGAAACCGGATGCACGGACTGACAAACAACGCAGAGTCAACTTGACAACAGGTACCTAGTCGCCGCGAGAACTCGTCACATACCTTCGGCGAATCAAATTCTCAGGGAGTCTCCAAAAAACGAATGGCCCCGGCTGCGCAGAATCGCTGTCTTAACCAACGTGCTGGTTAATTCATCGATTTCCACGAACTCCGACCAATCTTAGATACTACTGAACCTCCAAGAGAATATTTCTTCTCGACCTATTCACTCACTAAATCGCGGATTGATCGACGAGGCTGCACCAACACAATCCTTGAAATCGGGACATCGCCGATATCATCGCATAATCTGCGACTTTAGAAATTTCACCAAGCCCGTCGTCAAGAAACGCTCCTCATCCCGCCTGGAGCACATTTGATAACCGCAATACCTGCTCATCCTTAAACAATTCAAAATCCGTTGCTATACCCAATTTTTGATATGCAATTCGCTTCTGTCGACTAACTGTTTTTATACTACGCCCCTTGCGCCGAGCCATCTCCGCAATGGAGTCGCCCTGCAAACAACCAAGCAAGACCTCAAGCTCGCATCGCGATAGACTCTTAAACCCCTCATTTAAAAATGCGCCTTCTCTATTATCCTTATCTTTTGCACCACTAACCGCCCGAATTATTGCTCGAAGTAGATTTTCGGCAATCTCATTTTTTCCATAAAATGAGTCAGCCCCGGCCCTGAGACTTACCAATTTGACCAATTCAAACGACGTCGACGCAGTAGCTACCACACGAACCCATTTTGAAATTTTCTTTATCCCAGCAACCTCAAGACCAAACTTTGAAAGGAGCAGAAAGTCAACGAGCGCAACATCGAGATTCTCGGAGCGAATGCATTCAAAAAATGTCGCAACATCATTACACGACTGAACGACGTTGCATCCACCCTCCCTCGAAAGATAGGCCGACATCCCAAAGGCGGCAACTGGGTGATCGTCAAGTATAGCAACACGCGTCGAACCCAAATAATTTATCATGGCCGTAACTTTTATTAAAATTGCACGAAACAAGCGTCAACAACTTAATAACCGCCACTCTCTAAGCACGACTAAATACTCCTCCTACCCTCAACAATCAACCGCACCATTTCGGATATATTACACTCTCGACCCGACAATTCTTACAATATTTTCAAGAAATTTCTTGAAATTTCCGGAAGATAGACCGAAGCTGGGTCACAAATATGAATCTCAGTTCGCCGCCCGCGCTTGCTCCGCAAGCACCTCTCTCCGCAAGGTCAGCGATTCGAAGAACGCCCCTCCTGTCCCGCACCACAACAAGACAAATCTCGTTTACGATGCGTCTGAACGCCCCGATACTTATAACGACTGCCTATCTCGCAACGAACATTCATACTCGAATTGCCGCCGGATATTGAAATGCGATTTCAGGCCACGCCAGCCGGTAGGTTATGAGCACCTATAATGGGATAGAACACTGGCTCCAGTTGAGAAAAAGAGGATAGCCGAAACAAAAGGGGAATTTCGCAAGACTATTCTCGCTTCCACCCTCTACCGCCATTCCCATATATCGCCTCCGTCATCCGATAGCTTGCATCGAACACATCAGCCGCCAAGAAAGATATGCACTATTTCACAGCAATGCTCCTGGATGATCACCTCATAGTGAGACAAGGATTTAAGGCTCTTGGTAAAAACATCCCCGGATTATCGATAATCGGCGACTATGGTCGAAGCCGAGACTTGATTGCAGCCATGGAAATCGAGCAACCCAAGATATTATTTCTAGATTTCACCCTTCACCCGGATGACGTAGACGGACATACCCTGATCCGCTCTATTAAAAGGCGATTCCCAAGTGTGCGAATAATCGTCTTAAGCGCCCATGCAAGACGCAGCGTCGCCGCACTGGCAATGAGCGCCGGCGCGGACGGATTTTGCTCCAAAGATGTATCTGTTGACGAATTGGTTACCGCAACTCAACGAGTCCTTGCCGGACGTAAACATTATCCCGATCGATATCGAGCAACTGGTAATATTGATTACGATTCGGTTTTTCTCACCCACTCCGTGCATTCGAGTCCACTAAATAAGCTTACGCCGCGGGAGCGCGAGGTGATTAATTTGTTTTTAATGGGCTTGTCGATTTCAGAGATCTCAAGAAAGCTTTCGAGAGACCGAAAAACAGTCAGCGGCCACAAACAATCGGCATATCGAAAACTGGGTATTTCAAGTGATGCCGAGATATTTAGCATCCGTCATATGCTTGAATAGGCGGGTTATTATTATGCGCAAGATAATCCTAATTTTATATGTTTTACTCGCCCCTAAAATTGTTTGTGGAACCGAGCTGAATTTGACTGAGTCGGAAAAGGCATGGATCCAAGCGCACCGCACAATCAAATATGCGATAGACCCGCGCTGGCAGCCAATTGAATTTATGGAAAACGGACAACCGTCCGGACTAACTGTGGCCTACTTGAAAAAAGTAGCACAAATATCCGGTCTTGATTTAAATTTCGTGAAATCAAGCTCGTGGGATGAATCAGTCAAGTTGTTGGGCACTGGTGTCATTGATCTGCTGCCAGGGATTCCAGATTTTGAGCTTCCAAATGCCGTGTCGGGTCAATTAACACTTTCTGCGCCGTATTTTGTCTCAAGTACAATAGCGGTCGCCGGCGCAAATAATAGAGTGTTCTCTGATTTTAACGACTTCTCTACCGATGATATTATCGCAATAAGAGGAGGTGGCGCATACGAATCTTGGATGCGAAGAAATTTCCCCGCTCTTAATCTTCATAGATATGACACAACTGAGGATGCACTTGTCGCCGTTGCGAACGGGGAGGCGACCGTGGCAATTGGCCCCGAACCGATACTCCACCCTGCAATTCGACAACACTTCAGCAGGACGCTTTATATTGCAGGGGTAATGCGTAGCCTACCCCTTGCCTTGCGAGTGGGTACGAATGCTTCTTCACCCGAATTGCAGTCGATCGTTCAAAAGGCATTATCTAGAATAAGCGCCGAACAGTCGGATGCGATACAGGAAAGATGGATAGAGGACGCCGATTACGGAAAACCATCCGCGGCTGCCCTGGCAAAATATTATGGCACAAGGATTTCCGCTGTCATTGGAATATTCTTTTTGTTATTAATGGCCATGTTCTACATGTGGAGAGCTCGCTCCGCACTATTAGAAATATCAAAGCAGCGCGCTGCATTTCTATCCGTCATGGCACACGAAATTCGGACTCCACTCAATTATATTCTCTCCTCCATAGAACTCGCGCACATCCAAACCGACTCGACGAAAATGCGAGAATATTTAAATATTGCGGTTAATGGAGGAAATACATTAATAACGCTCCTAAATGATGCGCTGAATTACTCTCGAATAAATGAATCCGGAGTCCATTTGGAGCGCCGCCCGACATTAATCGTAGATATGTTAACCTCGATTATCCCGGCGCTTCGCATATTGGCGGACAAAAAGAAACTGGCCTTCGAAGTATCGATAAGCGATGAAGTCAATGTTGCCATGCTTATCGACGAGACTAGAATTAAACAGGTTCTCACGAACATCCTGTCAAATTCAATAAAATTCACCGAGATAGGATCTATCACCCTCCGCGCCCATCTCGACCCTGACTCTAGTGGCAGGCGCATTTCATTCGAGATTTCTGACACGGGAGTTGGAATCTCGCAGCGCGACATTTCCAATGTATTTAAACCGTTTTTCCAAGCAAACCCCGAAAGAAGAGATAATATTGGGAGCGGCTTGGGGCTATCGATTTGCAAAGAAATTATTCGAGCGATGAATGGCAGCATCTCGGTGAGCAGTCGAATTGGGGAGGGAACCACGATAAAGGTCTCGATTCCATTTGACAAAATAGACCCTCCTCCGGCGGCTTGCAATTTGCAAATTCAAGACAGTATAAATATTGGCGCGAGCGCACTCGTTGTCGAAGATGTTGAATTGAATCAGTTCGTACTCAAGAGTCAGCTTGAACATCTTGGGCTCCGTGTTACGATGGTTGGAAATGGAAAGCTCGCTATACAAGAAATCGAAAACTCATCATTTGATATTATTTTCGTGGACTGCAACCTCCCAGACATAAGTGGATATGATGTAGTTCGCTTTGCGCGAGCGTCAACTTGCCAACGGACCACATCAACTCCCATTATCGCCATTTCAGCAGATTCCACGCATGAGCACATCAAGGCATGCTACGATTGCGGAATGGACGGCGTCCTAACAAAACCAATTAGCCTATCAAAATTGTCGGAAACATTATCCTCATGGCTTTGTAATATTGGCTATCGAGATAGCCGATCACTCGAGCAGGCCACATTTCTGAGAAATACGATCGATATCCCACGCCCAATTCATGATGACGTTATTGCAGAGTCCATATTGCGCGAAGCATCCGAGGCAATGCGGCTGATAGCGGAATCTGACTACAGCGGCGCACAGCATCACATTCATCGATTAAAAGGAATTGCCACAACATTTGGAAAAACAGAATTGACAAGATTGATTGCTGAGCAGATCGAAAACGAAACCGACAATGATATTCTCGCAAAAAAGCTAAACAGTATCTGCGACAATATTGATCGACGCATGCCGTATTAACGAGCCGATCCTGAGGCGCCTGACCTGCCCTGGAATTTCCGGACCAGTTGAAACTTGAGAGAAAAGCTTCCTGAGCCGCTTGGGTTTTCCGGACTGAATGAGGTCGTTTCCGGTTGTACAGCTCAATGTATTCGCCGATGGAACGCCGGGCATGGCTGACCGACTCGTAGGCTTTCAGGTAGTCCTCCTCGCACTTGATGCTGCGCCATACCCGCTCGACGAACACGTTATCGCGCCAGCTTCCCTTGCCGTCCATCGACAGCCGGATGCCCCGGCTCAGCACGGCCTCGGTGAACGCGCCCGCCGTGAACTGACTGCCCTGATCGGTGTTCACGATGTCCGGCAGCCCGTAACGGGCGAACGCTTCCTCCAGCGCTTCGACGGCGTGCACGGCCTCCAGCGTGATGGCGACCCGGTGCGAGAGTACCTTGCGGCTCGCCCAGTCCACTACCGCCGCCAGATACACGAATCCGCGCGCCATCGAAATGTACGTCGTGTCGAGTGCCCATGCCTGATTGGCCCGCTCGATCTTCAGGCCACGCAGCAGATACGGCCAGATTTTGTGCTGCGCGTTGCGGCGACTCGTGTTCGGCTTGCAGTACAGCGCCTCGACGCCCATGCGCTTCATCAGCGTGCGCACGCGACGGCGACCAACTTCATGGCCTTCCCGGCGCAACAGGCGCGCCAGCATCCGTGCTCCGGCAAACGGCATACAGACTATGAGTCGTGATGCTCAGTCGCTGCGCCACATCAGCTACCGAATGACCTCGCTCGGTGACTTGCTTGACTGCCTCAATCTTGAACTCATCCGTGTACCGCTTGCCGCTCATACTGACCTCCTCGGTTGCCATAAATTATGGCTCGAAGATGTCTACGAAAGGCTGGCCGGTCCACTGCACTGTCTGGCACGGAGGCGATGGTTGGAGTAACTCGATCGATAGCAGTGGCGTTCGTCGACATGAAAATTATTATCAACAGAAAGCAATATAAAATAATTCAGATAAAAATTTCCGTTGGAAAATAGCCTGTAAATTCATCGCAGTTGCGGATTATGGTTCGGGATAGCCTTGAATGAACCTGAAGCATTCTAGAGTCGGTTGCCGGCATTCACTCCCCCGAAATTTTCTCGTTCCGCACCGGGGAATACCCACACACTCGTCATCCGCAACGCCCATTCCAAAATCAGCGTCTCGCGGTGACGCCGGATCCGGCTTGCCATGTAAAGGCACGGCTAATCGTATAGCTCGCCTCTCTGTTCGATTCGCACGGCTGGCGTAGAGTCGGCCGACCACCTCGCGCGATTGCATATTAATCAGTGATTCCTTCGCGTTGAACTCGAATTGTCGAGCAACAACATATCATCAAATTCGTGTGACAATGATGCCGAGACCGGTAGGATTTCCAGATTATGACCAATTTCGTATTGACCTGGTTGAGTGTTCCGGCTAGCCTAGCCACTCTCGTTGTGCAACCGAAGATCTTTTACATCCATGGCAACTTATCTCAAACTGAAAGCTCAGGCCGATGCGTTGGCACGACAGGCAGAAGAAGCACGCCTCGCGGAGTTGGACAGCATCATTACAGCGATGCGTGAACAGATTGTCGAATACGGCATCACGTCCGAGCAGTTGTTCGGACGCCGGCGCGCTGCCACATCCGGTGCGCGCACGCCCGTCGCACCCAAATATCAGGATCCTAAGACGGGCGCGATCTGGAGCGGTCGTGGCAGGGCACCTCAATGGATCGCCAACGCAAAGAACCGCGACCGCTTTCTGATTCCTGTTGCCGAGTGAAATGACGCGTTCGCGGCTGAGCCCGCGAACGGAGCTCAATGGCCGCTAGTCTTACTGTGTCAATAAATCCATTATAGGAACTTCTTCATCCTTGGCGTGAGGAATGATGGACTGGGAGACGTCATTCGAGGCGTATCTGGAACATTTGTGCGAGGCGCTTGGGCATAACGACCGTGAATCAGGATTGAAGGGCTATTGCCAAGGGCTAGGGATGGTGTTCAAAACTGGCGAAGGCCCGCATGTTCAACAGGTCGGTTGCCGTGGACAATAAGAGACGGTTTCAAAAAGGCCCCGAGGGGCTGTTAACTTTCGCGGCGAGCTGTTAACCTCATGCATCGGAACAAGCGAGACCGAGGAGATGGGCAAGCCGATCATCGACGACGAATTGTGGGCACTGATCGAGCCGCTACTGCCGCCACCCAAGCCGCGGCGCGAGAAGAACCCGGGCCGCTTGCCTGTTTCGAATCGCGCTGCGCTGACCGGTATCTTGTTCGTTCTCAAGACCGGACTGCGCTGGCGCGACCTGCCTGCCGAGATGGGCTGCGGCTCGGGCGTAACGTGTTGGCGACGACTACGCGACTGGCAGGCCGCCGGCGTGTGGGACCGCTTGCATGAACTGCTGCTCGCGAAGCTGCGAGCAGCAGACCAGATCGACT
>Ga0207671_10006168_pt1 | contig 10771 bp, 10 predicted proteins | sample KBSC24metaG_FD_184352 | JGI IMG/M metagenome (GOLD analysis project Ga0207671, IMG submission 184352) | Corn rhizosphere microbial communities from Kellogg Biological Station, Michigan, USA - KBS C2-4 metaG (SPAdes) (version 2) | ecosystem: Host-associated > Plants > Roots > Rhizosphere > Soil... | reverse complement strand
GTTCCTGATTTTCATGATACAAGAATACCATGCTTCGGAAAGTCCATCAAATAAATGTGACTAAAGTGACGGAAAATGTGATGAGTTCGGGAAGTTCATTGTTGATGGTTCATAGTTCATAGTAGGAAGTAGCAGGGGGAGTAGCACCAGCAGGATATTTACTATTAGGAAAGCAGGTAATCAAAACAAGAATTGCGACAGCTACGCCCCGTCAATTATCAACTATGGACTCAATAACCTGTAGTAGCTATGAACCATGAACTATCAACCATGAACCGCGCAGCACTAATAAAAATCCAAACTTCCGTCATTATTGACAGAGCAATGGATAAATACCCTTGATAATATTGGTATGCGGTTAAGGGTAGCGGGCGAAAATTGCTTGTCCTCCTCGTTAAAAAGGTCAAGCCCGAAATTGAAGCTTTGCTTGTAGTTATAAGCACGGGATATTAAATGCACTTTGTAATCGGCAAGGCGCCCGCCGGGGCTTACCAGCAGTTCGACTACCGCATCGATATAATTTACATTGATCCCTTCCGTTTCAAATGGAAGCCGGAAAAAGGAGATATAGGGAATAAGCCCATAATAATTGCCGCCGATTTTAAGCGGCCGCGTAAGCCTGTCGTTGGCTTTTATCTCCGAGTCGAAAGCAAAAGTTACATCTGTATCGGTATCTAACGGTGCCTCGTACATAAACTCCGTTTTATCGAAGTCGTACTTTTGCATCAGCTTGCCTTCGTCATCATAAAAAGTCCAGAGGCCGGTTTTGTGGCCCTTTGTATAATTGCCATCTGCAACCAGGGTACGGCGCTTGTAATATGCTTTATAGGGCCCAACCCGTGCGCTTTCCTCTCCTTTAATAACCTTATAACGCTCCAAAACTTCGTTTGATAACCAGTTTCGTTTATTGACAGTATCCTGGCCAAAACAAGCGGCTATATAAAAAAGGCTGACGAATAGAAAAGTATAGCGTTTCAAAGCAGTGGGTTTTGCGCAATATAAAGCATGTGTAGTCAAAATCAAAACTTAAATAAGTTCCTATTATGACTAACGGCCTTGCAAGCCCCATGTTTCAGTTTCTATCAGCCTCCACGGCGTCCACCTCCGCCGAAACCTCCGCCACCGCCTTTACGGCTGCCACCGCGGCCGCCGCGTTGTTGTTGTGAGCCGGCAAACTTTTGCAAACGCAAGGCAAACGACAGCATAAAATAGCGCCCAAGCCTGTTGGTACGCGTATCTATTATCTGGTTGCCGCTTACGGTCCGGCTGATACCGGTGTTCTGGTTAAATAAATCGAATGCCTGGAAGCGAAGCGAGGCGATGTCCTTCTTCAAAAATTGATATTCTACATAAGTGCTTAGCAGGGTAGGATTGGCCTTAACAGTGCTGCTGAAGCCCTCGGTTATAACCTGGGAAAGGTTATAGCCCAATATCAGGTTATACCAAAAGTAATTGCGGCCATCCAGACCAAATGTCCACGTTTTAGCATTGGTATTGATGGATGAGGGTAGGCTATATTTGGTATTGTTAACACTGTAGTTGCCATTTATCTCGGTATCCATAACACTATCTAAATCCACCCTAAGGCGCACTCCCTGGTTAAGTACCCAGTTTTTGCCGAGGTTGCGCTGATCTTCAATGTACGATACGTTATTGTTGAAAGCCGCGCTGCCGTTTAACGTCACCGTAAATTTGCGATTGGCAAACGGCTTTGAAAAAGCATAGTTGCCATTCATAGAGTAGTAGCCGTTGGTATTTAAGTAATGGGTTACCTGTTTGGTGGCTGTTTGAATACCCCCATCAGGCCCCGACGGTATCCCACTGGTCGCTATCGGCGAGGTGTTGGCCACAATTTGGTCCTCAATGGTATTAAACGAGAAATTGGTGAACAGCGAATTCCCGCTGGCGATATCGAACTGGTTGTACCTGAGATTGATGCTGTTGCTGAACGATGGCTTTAGGTCGGGGTTACCATAAACTATATTTTGCGGGTTGGAGTAATCAGGCTGTTGCTGTAACTGCGCAAAGCTTGGCTGGCTGCTGTTGCCGCTGTAGTTAATGGTAAGCGAGTGGTTGCGCTGAAAGTTGTAAACAAACCTGGCCGTAGGCACCCAGTTAAAGGTATTGGTAGTAATATTCAAATTATGTGATTCGCCTTCGAGCGTCGATGGCTGTGCCGCTATGCCGATGGTGTAATTGTATTTCGGTTTAACGCCACGTAAATTTATCCCGAAACGCTGATTGGTAAACTGGTAGTTATAAAGCGTACTTAACGAATCAACATAAGTTTGAGTGCCGGTTGCTGGGTCTATACGGTAATTATAACGGTTGTTATCGGTATTACTGCGGCTGTAGCTATAATTTCCTTCCAGGTAGGTTGTTTTTCCGATTGGCTCTATATAAGATACGTGCACATTATATTTTGACGAGCTGCTGTTGGTGATAATATTCTGGTAAAGCTGGTTCGTAATGCTGTCCTGCACAGTTGTGTACTGGTCGTTAAAAGTCTGGTCGGTCTTTGAAAAATTATAGCTGCCGCTTACGCTGAAGTTGCGCCCTTTTTTCTTAAACTTATGGTTATACAGCATAGTGAATCCGCCATTTGGCGCCGCGCTGTTGGTCAGCGAATATTCGTTGCCCATAGCTGTAGCACCGTTACGCATATTGCTGAATATATCGGTATTAATATCGTTTGAAGTACCTTTCGAAAATGATGGGGTAACCTTCAGGTAATCCAAGCTATCTATCTTGTACTCTACGTTAAAGCTGGCGCGATGATTAATGCTATGATTTTGGTCGACGGTATTGTCATTATTTATCAGCGAACCCGACTGGAAAACGTTTTGCTGCAACGAGGTACTTGTTGAATTTGTGTTTTTATCTGCAAAGCTGTAACTGCCATAAACGTCTACCTTTTTGCCCCAGGAGTCACGGTAATTAAAGCCAAGCGATTTGTTGTCTGTGATACCATTTTGCGTACTTACACCGCTTCCGTCACCGCCGCCACCCCCACGAGACCGTCCGCCGCGACCGCCGCTGCCGCCGGCTTGTGCCAGGTTAAAAGCGTTGGTGTTGTTGTTGTTAACTGTACCTAATAAGGCTATCTGCTGATCGTTATTAAATACATTGGCCGATAGCTTGGCTGCATACCTGTCGTCATTACCAACCCCAACTGAGCCCTGCCCAAACTGGCCTTTCTTTTTGCCTTTTTGTATGGTGATGTTTAGTATTTTATCCGGGTCACCGGTTTTAATTCCGGTAAGGTTGGCCTGGTCGCCGTAGTCGTCTATAACCTGTATGCTTTCTACTATATCGGCAGGCAGATTTTGGGTTGCAGTTTGCACATCGCCTGTGAAATAGTCCTTTCCATCTACCCGCACTTTGGTAACCTGTTTTCCGTGTGCTGTCACGTTGCCATTGGCATCTACACTTACGCCGGGCAGTTTTTTCAGCAGGTCTTCAACCGGCGAGCCATCCCGAACCTTGTAGGCGGCGGCTTTGTATTCTACAGTATCTTCCCTTATCGAAATCGGAATTACGCCATTTATAGTTACGCCCTTAAGCATGTTGGTTTCCGTCTTCAGCATAATGGGGTCAAGCTTTATGGGCTTTGTGCCGTCATCCATCACATAGCGTCGTGTAAAAGTCTGGTAGCCGATGCCGGTTATAGTTATTTTAAAGTTTTTTGAGACTACAATTGGGAAATCAAAAACACCTTTAAGGTTGGTGGTGGTTATTACGCTATCAGTTGCCGATGTGATCTTAACGTTAATTGCGGGTACAGCACCGGTGCTGTCGCTAACGGTTCCGAATACCTCGCGCGAGGCCGGTTTAGTTGACTGCTGGCCCAGCGCCGCAGTGAGTAACGCGCATAAAAAGAGAAGTGAAAGTAGGGGCGTTTTCATGTCTAAAAGCTTGATTTTCTGCTATCGACGTGAAGATAACTCGTGGGTTTAATTTTATATTCCCATGTCATAATAATGTTGCACTAAAGGCTATTTGTCATGTAATTGTGACTATGATATATGATTTTATATGTGATTTCACCGATTTATATATGATTTTTCGCAGTTGTCTGTTTTTAAGGCGCTCAAGAGAGCTACGCCGTTTCACCGATTTGCCAGTCGCATATTCAAATTAATCTAACCCAATCAACTTATTCCGACTAAAACCTTCAAAAACGAAACACTTTAGGGTATCATTACCGTATTAGTAGGCATGAAAGGTTTTTTATTAATCTTATCATTACTCATCACCTGTAACTTGTGTGCCGCCAGTAAGGTAGTAGACGGTAGCCTTATTGCCGCTGAAAAGCAGCAATTACACAAACGGATAGATAAATTAAATGATGCCGCTTATAACATCTATCTCAGTTCTCCCGACTCTGCGCGTAAATTGGCCGAAAATGCACTGTTGCTTTCCGAAAAAAATAATTATCAATTAGGGAAAGGCCGCAGTTTTTATAATATAGGGCTTATCTACTGGTCGCAGTCATATTATACCATCAGCCTTTTCTACCTCAATTCTGCTGCAAATAATTTGCCGAAGGATAGTAAAGCTTATTTATCTGATTGCTTTAATGCGCTGGGCCGCACGTACGCCGATTTGGGCAATTATACACAGGCTATGATTGATTTGAATAAATCGCTTGAATTAGCCGGTAACGATACATGGCGGCTGGCCGAGGTATTCAGCGAAAAATCATACGTTTATTCCGCACTTAAAAATTATCCGAAAGCGATCGCAGATGCGCAATATGCATTAACCTTAAACTCGAAGATACATTCAACCGGCGATATCGCTGTTTTATATGCCCGGTTAGCAGGTATCTACAAAAGTAAAGGCGATTTTAAAAATGCACTTTTTTACGACGACATCGCTTTTGAAATGAGCAAGACCACAGGCAACAAACGCCTGAGGGCAAAAACTTATATCGAATACGCATTAATAAATAACAGCCTGAATAAATACAGCGAAGCCATCGATTATGCACAAAAAGGCATTGCATTGGCGGATAGCATTGGCTTGATAGATGCACAGAAAGAGGGCTATAAATCACTCGTAAACAGCTTTGAGCTAAGGAACGATTTGAAACAGGCGCTGGCTTATCAAAAGAAATACAGCATTTTGAGCGATAGTATCAGTAAGTCGTCGAAATTGAAGACAGCAAAGCTTATTCAAAATTATCACACACTGAATGCCAAGATAAACGACATCAAACGAATGGAGATTGGCGACCGGGAGAACAAGGCTAAAATAAAGGCACAAACTAATCTCATTTTATTTCTTTCAATATCGCTGGTTGTGTTGATAGCTGCGCTGTTTACCACCTGGTATCTTTATAAACAAAAGCAATTGCTAAGCACCAAGCTTGAACAGCAGCACAAGGCCTTGCTTGACCAAAAGACCCTGATAGAGGTTCAAACTACTAACCTGCAATCTGTAAATGGTTTGAAAGATAAGTTGCTGGCAGTTATCGGGCATGACCTTCGCACACCTGTTGCCAACATGAGCAACATGATCGAAATGTTTAATGATGAATACCTTACTGCAGCCGAGATAACCGAGCTGATGCGGGAAATCGCACCGATTATTAAAGGTGCGGAATTGACCCTCTCAAATCTAACGGAATGGGCCGGCAGCCAAATCAAGGGAAAAAACGTGAACTCTATCAACGTCGATGTTTTCCTGTTGGGTGTCGAGATGGAACAGACTTTTTTGCATCACCTGCAGCTAAAGAACATAGAGTTTATTAATGGCGCCTTTCCCGGGCAATCAGTTTTGGCTGATGAAAACCACATAAAAGTTATACTGCGCAACCTGGTAAGTAATGCTATTAAGTTCACCAATAATAGCGGAAATATTACTTTGTCAACAAAAATTATAGATAACTCTATTATAGTTAGTGTAACGGATACCGGCAAAGGCATGAGGCCGGAAGAAGTTGAAAAGCTATTTTCGCTCAATACACATTTTTCGAATTCCGGCACCTCTGGCGAGAGTGGTACAGGTATCGGTTTGCTGCTATGTAAAGAACTGGTTGAGCTTAACGGCGGTAAATTATCAGTCACATCGGCAGTCGGCAAGGGCAGCTCATTTTACTTCAATCTGCCACTAGTTGGCGCTTACGCCTAAAATCACCTGCATATTCGTGTTGTTTTGACAAATATTTTTCCTTTTTGTTAATTTTTTTTAAGCCGTTTAAATGCCGCTTCATTGCATGCAAATGCTGTTTTTACGGACATTGTCGTGACAAATCAAGTTCTTTTTAGGTTAACTATTCGTTATCGTTGTGATTTAACGGGATTGATTAATTAAATAATACCTACTTTACGAAAGATTACCGCTGTAACTATTATAAATAACCTCTTAATTTTTTAAATGGCTTTTTTAAACACCGTGCTTCAACCACCGGCCTACGGATGGAAAGATACTGATGGCAACCTGGTAAAACCTACTGCGCGCCAAATTTTCAAAGAATTTTTTTCGAGGCTGAACGTGTTTAAGGACAAGAAAAACTGGCTGTCATTTTTAAGCTGGATGCTCATAGTGTTTCTGGCGCCATTCTTAACGCTGTTTATATTTAAGTATTTTTCCATAACCGGGCTTATCGCGGCTTTTGTATATAGCATGATAATAATGGGTACCCACGGTACCATTTGGCACCACAGGTATTGCACCCATGGCGCTTATACCTTCTCCAATAATTTCTGGCGATTTTTTACACAAAATCTTACTCTTAAAATAATTCCGGAAGAAATTTATGCAGTGTCGCACCATGTGCACCATGCATTATCCGATACGCCGGGCGATCCTTATAACGCACAGGGCGGTTTTCTTTATTGCTTCCTGGCCGATGTAAACCATCAGCCTATAAACCGCAATTTGAGCGAGAAGGATTACGCCAAATGTGCGAACCTGATGAAGCATACCGGTGTAACCACAAACTCGTATGCCCAATACCAAAAATGGGGCACTTTGGCGCCACCATTGCGTACTATTATCGGTATTATACTTAACTGGGGCTTTTGGTTTACCGTGTTTTATCTTATTGGCGGAATGCCATTGGCATGCGCCATGTTTGGCGCTGCCGGCTTTTGGGCGGTTGGCGTGCGTACCTTTAACTATGAAGGCCATGGTAAAGGCAAAGATATGCGTCGCGAAGGTGTTGACCACAACCGCGATGATATGTCGATAAACCAGGTTTGGCCGGGCTACGTTGCCGGCGAATGGCATAATAACCATCACCTGTATCCCAAAAGTGCCCGCTCCGGGTTTAAACCATATCAGCTTGACCTGGCCTGGTGCTATATTAAGTTTATGAGCATGATAGGCGCAGTAAGCTCTTACCGGGATTCGAAAAAGGAATTTTTAGCAACTTACTGCGACGCACCCGTAGCTGTTGAAGAAATACCGAAGGAATTTGCAGAAAAACCAATACCCGTACCCGTATTGGTCAGGGTATCTTCTGAAAATTAATCGCCGGCTTTCAATTATCGTGGATAATTTGGGATGTTTTTACCGAGATAGATATTTCTTTCTCCTTTAAACATGTTGCCCACATCTATCAACTTTATTACGCCGCTGCCGCCACGGTTTTCAAGGTTCTTTCGCCGTTCTTCTGTTAAAAGCGGATCGTCGGTAAAAACAAATTCGTCAATGTAATATTCGTTTAGGTCTGGTTCCTTAATGGTAACATGAATGTGCGCCGGCTCCGTGCGGTCGGGGTAGGTGCCGGGGCGCAGCGTAACGAATTTATAAAAGCCTTTGTCATCGGTACGGGCCCAGCCACGGATATAGCCATGCCGTTTAGCCCAGCCTTTTTCATCTCCTTTTTTTGGATAATGGCCGGTTTCGTCGGTATGGTAAAAATACAACACCACGCCTGCGGCCGGTGTTTTGCTGTCGGCTTTGTAAACGGTGCCGTTTATGCCTAAAGGTTTCTTTTTATCCCAGGTAGCATCGGGCAATAGCACAACCGGTTTTAGCTGTTTGAACGGCACCGGGCTTTCATAAATTGCTTCACAGCCTTCGCACGGGCCGCCGACCTTTTTTTCCTGCGCCATACTAAATGATGCTATAGCAAGGAATATTATAATAATCGAAAATTTCTTCATGATGTTTTGTTGTAGTTGATTACCGGTGAATTACAGTTATTAGTTAGTTGTGTTTTAAATTAAAATGTTAATTATCTGATAATAATCATGTTACGATTTGTTCGGGGTGTTCCGCTTAGAAAAGCGGAACGCTTTGCGGATTGAGCAAGCGGGAGCATTTGATTATGTCGAACTCAATTAACATAAAGCAAATAAACAGTACCACGTCCAAACCCGGAAAAATAGTAGATCAACAGCAGGAATAGTAGATGTAATTTTTGATATACCATTTGCCTGTAATATTTAATAGAAACTTAACGCTTGCCGTTGCAGCCTGACGGGATTAATACTTAGCTTTATCTAAATTATAAATCTAAGACTATGAATACACAAGAAGTAGCCGACAAACTTGTCGCCCTTTGCCGTGAGGGCAAAAACCATGAAGCGATTGCAGATCTTTATGCGGATAACATTGTAAGCTATGAGCCAAAAGGGGCACACATGGAGATTACAGAGGGTAAAGAAGCTGTTAAGGCAAAAACGGAGTACTGGTACGAGTCTGTACAGGAAATTCACAGCGGCGAAGTTTCGGACCCGATTGTGGCAGGCGACCATTTTACAGTCTCGATGAAAATGGATGTCACCTACAAAGAAGGCGGCCGTATACCAATGCATGAAATTGCCGTTTACCAGGTAAAGGATGGTAAAATAGCTTCTGAACAGTTTTTTTATAACGTGTAATTACGTTATTTTTTATAGCGATGGATTTGCAAAGCCATCGCTATAAAAATATATAATCAACCGAACCAAATAGCCAGGCGTTCCATTTTCGCGTGCGCGGAACGCCTGGAATACTGGGAAATGTGCTGAATATCAGCCTTTTTAATATTTACATACTTGTAAATTACTGATAATCAATTAATAGTAGACGTTAAATATTAGTGCGATTTGTCGTAATTAGTTAATAACATACGAGAAAGAATTACATCTCTCTGTGTTATTTGTTGATAATCGCAAAAAAAATCATTCCCCCAGCAATTTCTTCTTTTGCGCATTGTACTCCGCCTGTGTAATTGCGCCGGAATCTAAAAGCTTCTTCAATTTCAATATTTCATCCGCAACGCTACTACCGGCCGCAGCTGTGTTGTTGGTTGAATTTGCGCATGGTGTTACCTCGCAGGTGGCAATAGCCTCGGCAATCCATACATCATAGGTGCCGATGCCGCCGGCTTTTACAGTAAATACCACTTTGTCGGATCCGGTCATTTGTGAAGCGGTTTTAATTTTACGGATAACGGCACTGCTCATTGAAAAATCTTTTCGCGCACTCATGCCATTACCGTTAGGCCGGGGTGGAAAAAACGGGGGAGGTGTAACCTGTATATATTTAAAGTTACCATCGGCGGTTGAACCCATACCGATTTTTACTGTATCGCCAACGTGGTAAGTTCTGCCGTTCGATGCTTTGTACTCTTTCAGATTCTGGCCGAGCACAAAGACAGGCGCAAGGCATATTAATAATGATAACAGCTTTTTCATGGTGCAATATTTAGGTTTATCGATATAAGGCTAACTCTGTACATTGTATGTTTCATCTGTTAACAGAAAAATAGGAATTATGTTTAAAATTAGACCGGTGAGATGCCTTTATTGAACTTAGTGGTCTGCAACTAATTGATTTTTAGTGCGTCATGTTTAAAGTATTTATTCCGACATTTAAGGATTATACTTCTTTCGTTAAACAGTGGATGGAAAATTCTGAAATTAAAGATGCATTATTTCTTGAAGCTGTTGAGGCTATTGATGGAGGGGATATTGATAAGCTGAAAAACCTCGTGACAGAGCATCCCGCACTGATAAAAAACAAATTGGATTACCCTGAAGGCGCTTACTTTAAAGACCCTTATCTGCTTTGGTTTGTTGCTGATAATCCCATCCGTAAAGGCAAATTACCGGCTAATATTGTTGAGATAACCCGTTTACTTGTTGAGGCAGTAAAACGTGAAGCAACTGAAAGTGCACAGCAGCAGTTGGATTATGCCCTCGGGTTAGTTGCTACCGGCAGAATTCCGCGGGAATGCGGTGTGCAAATTGAAATGATAGATTTATTGATTGACGAGGGTGCTAAGCCAGGAGGCGGACTGGGCGCTTTGGCGCATGGCAATATCGCCGCTGCCGAACGCCTGATTGAGCGCGGCGGAAAGCTTACTTTGGTAGCGGCCGTCGGATTGGACAGGATGGATGATGTGAAACGCGTGGCTACGGATAAAGATGAATTGCTTACGGCTATTACCGTAGCGGCTATGTATGGAAAAGCGCATATGATAGCATACCTGATTGGTTTGGGTGCCAACCCTAACGGCTATCCGGAAAGTAAAAGCGGATTTCATTCGCATGCTACCCCGCTTCACCAGGCGGTGTCGTCTGGTTCATTGGAATGTGTTAAATTGTTGGTAGAAGCGGGTGCAGATCTGCAGGCAACCGATAAAGCTTATGGCGGTACCCCGCTGGGATGGGCATTGTACATGCCGACCGAAGACGGTAATGATGATGATGCAAAGAAGAAATGGGCTGCTATTGCGGAGTATTTAGGGGAGCGGATCAATCAGCAATCGTAAAATTGTAGAGACGCAACATTTTGCGTTGCTGAACTTTGGGGGAATAAAGACATTTTG
>Ga0207671_10006164_pt1 | contig 10775 bp, 6 predicted proteins | sample KBSC24metaG_FD_184352 | JGI IMG/M metagenome (GOLD analysis project Ga0207671, IMG submission 184352) | Corn rhizosphere microbial communities from Kellogg Biological Station, Michigan, USA - KBS C2-4 metaG (SPAdes) (version 2) | ecosystem: Host-associated > Plants > Roots > Rhizosphere > Soil... | reverse complement strand
ATTGGGATGGGGCAGCAAAGATCTGGCAGCAGGCGACCAACAGCGCAAGCGGTAAAGTTGCCGGAAGAGCCTGTTACAATATGGCCATTATCAGCGAGATCAACGGAGATCTTAACGGAGCCATCCAATGGGCGCAAAAAGCTTATGAGAACTATGGCAACCGCCTGGCGTTAAGCTATGTCAGTGTGTTGAAGAACAGGCAGAATGACAATGCCGTCCTGAAAGCGCAAAACGAAGTATCGGCCATACCATAATGTTGCGGAAAACCACATCACCCCGCTTACACGCTTCTAATGGAAATTGACACGGTTATTGTCAAAACCCTACGTATTGGAACGACCTGACTTATCATCGGAACCAGGCTGCTGGTAGCCTGTTCTATCCCAATTTAGCGTCCTATGCCAACGAACTGCTGACAGTTGCCTATTACGATGACTATGCATGGACCACTGGTGCAAATCCTGTTCCCTTTCTGAGTTCCGCTTCCGCCGCTGAACTGATCACTACCTATGGCATATCTCCGGATTACGCGATGGCTCCAATACCCTACATGATTACCCGTGGGATGATGACAGGAACATCTTCTAAGGTGTTGGGAACAACCAGCCAGTACCTGACCGCATTGCATTATTATGATGATCACGGCCGGGTGATCCAGACGCAAACCAAGAATAGTACGGGAGGAGTGGATACGCTGACCACCCAGTACAGTTTCAGCGGGAAGCCGCTGCGGACGTTGTTGAATCATCAGAAAGCAGGGAACATAACACAGCATCACGATATCCTTACAAAGATGAGCTATGATGTGGGCCTGCGATTGAAGATGGTCTATAAGAATATTGACGGAGCACCCGACTACCTGATAGATTCAATGCAATACAATGAACTGGGGCAGCTAAAGGGCAGGTATATCGGCGCGGGCATCGACAACCTGTCATATGATTATAATGTAAGAGGCTGGGTTACGGGGATCAACAAAAGCTATGTAGGAGGTGGGACAGGAAATTACTTTGGAATGGAGCTGGCCTATGATAATCCCGCCTCTGTCGTCCCGGGCTCTATCTATGCCAGTGCTCAATTTAATGGCAATATCAGCGGAGTGACCTGGAAAACCAAAGGAGATAGCACAAAGAGGAAATATGATTTTACCTATGACAATGTAAACCGCCTGCAAGGGGCTAATTTTCTGCAGAATACCGGGGCTGGCGGCTGGAGTAATTCCCTGGTGAACTATACGGTGGATAATCTCACCTATGATGCCAACGGGAATATACTGTCAATGAATCAGCGTGGTTTCAAATGGAATGGTTCTGCGCTGTTAGATCAGCTGACATACGAATACCAGAATAACTCCAATTCCAACAAGCTGAAAAAGGTGGGCGATGCCGCCAACGATTCGCTGTCTCAACTGGGAGACTTTCACTTTAAAGGGACGAAACTGGCCAGCGATTCGGATTACAGGTATGACGGGAATGGGAACCTGGTCTGGGATAATAACAAGGCTGTCGACAACATCGAGTATAACTACCTGAACCTACCCCAGAAAATACATGTTAAAGGGGAAGGAAATATTCTTTACACTTACGATGCCCGCGGCAACAAGCTGAGCAAGGTAGTAACAGACAGCCTTTCGCGTCATTCGACAACGACCTTGTACATGGTCGGATTTGTCTATCAGCATACGGATACGATCACAGCTCCCGCCGCGGGAATCGATACATTACTGTTCTTTGCACACGAAGAAGGCCGGGCGAGATGGGGCTTGCATTACTATCAGAACGGGACTTCAAAGTATGCCTGGGAAAATGATTTCTTTGAAAAGGACCATCTGGGAAATACGCGCGTAGTCCTGACCACGCAGAAAGATACCTCCCAGTATGTAGCGACGATGGAAGGTCCCTCCAGGGCCAAGGAAAACGCATTGTTTTACAATATCCCTCAGACTGCTTATTCGCGCCTTCTGTCGGGTTCGCCTCCCGATGGTATTAACCCGGATGATTCCGTAAGCATGGTCAACGGCATGGCGGGAAAAATACAGGGGCCAGCTATCATATTAAAAGTAATGGCGGGCGATTCCGTTAGTTTAGGCGTAAAGGCCTATTATACCAGTCAATCCGGAACAAGCACTACTTCTTCGATCACGGACGCATTATCATCACTGGCCAGCGGAGTAATAGGGTTGACAGGCGGCGGGAAGGGTACATTAGGTCAGTTGAATACGACTACAAGCCCATTGTACGGGGCATTGAACTCGTTTATTACCAATAAGGAGGGATCCGTTGCCGGCAAGCCCAGGGCTTACCTCAATTGGATGCTGCTGGACGATCAATATCAATATGATGCAGTTAAGAGCGGCGCCATCGCTGTAGGGAATTATCCAACGGGTGTGTTGAATACCCTGGCGCCATCCAGTTTTGTCGCCGCCAAAAGCGGGTTTTTATATGTTTGGGTAAGCAATGAAACGCAGGGCTGGCCCGTGTTCTTTGATAATCTGAGCATCCAGACCTTCTCCGGACCTCTGCTGGAGGAAACTCATTATTATCCCTTTGGCCTAACGATGGCGGGGATATCAGATAAAGCGCTCAAAGCCAAGTATGCCGTCAATAAGTACCTGTATAATGGAAAAGAACTACAACGGCAGGAGTTTTCCGATGGGACGGGTCTGGAAGTGTATGATTATGGCGCCAGGCATTATGATCCGCAGATAGGAAGGTGGTCTGTGCCGGATCCCATGGCGTATGCCAGCAAAAGATGGAGTCCATATAATTATGTTTATGACAATCCATTGCGGATGACAGATCCCGATGGAATGGATCCCGAGCCAGTCGGAGCTGATGACCTTACTGGTAAAGAGTGGATAAAGGCATCAAGACCGGGAACTGATGAAAGTATTGCCAAACAATATAAGAAAACGAATAGGGAAAAAAGCCAGCAAGGCAACAATGAAACAAATGATGGAAATGATGCCGGTAATGCGAATAATAACAACAACACTGCTAATCAGAGTAACTGGAAACCCTTAAATAAAAGCGATCTGGCAGCATATTTTGCCCAAATTCATGGACGACAGGGTTCGGATAATGACCTGGGATCAGCATTTGAGGACCTGTTCAGCTCTTATGTAGCTAATGATCCTGAATTGAACTTTCGATATGAGGTAAAAGCAAATAATGAAAAGTCTTTTGGACCGGATAGAAATACGGTCCCTGATTTTAAGGGAAATGCATTTGTCCGCGTTCTTGATTACAAAGGAAAAACAACTGTCATCAAAATTGAGGGCGGCGCCTGGTTCGAGCTCAAGGCATCCGGAGGGGGAATATATCTTTCATCCAATGCGGACCAGGTAAAGGGACATATCGATAATATGAGCAAGGATTATGCATTTTTGTCGAAAAGATACGTTGCGCAACACTTCAGGCCGACATTTTATCTTATAACAACGGCAGATGTAAAGTTTTCAGAAGGGATCTCAACTTATGCAACGAACAAAAATGTACAGTATATTCACGTTTATGCGGAATACCAAAAAGCCAACGGGAACTGGCAGTTCAGGTTCTATTCGGTCGCTGGGAGCAACCATGAGTTTTGAATTAGCGATAAACATTATTTTTGTTATTATTTTTTTTATCATCATATCCAGAAAAATGAATAAGGATTATAAGGTTTTATCAACTCATGAATGTATGGAATACATTGAGCGATATCACGTAGATCTAAAAGATAATAACTGGGATTATTCCATCCCCAGCATGAAGGGGATCATTTATACCTTGCCAAACGGAGAATTTGTTTTGGTGCCTTCCAATTTTAAGGCATCATATCCCGGAATAATATTCAGGGACAGTCAGGTATTCATGAAATACGCAGAAAAGGATTCTTTTCCCATCGATAAGGAACATATGAGCTGGCTGGAAGCTCATATGCCGGAGATCGAATCGTTCGGGACAAAAGACACTATTTCAACTTATGAAAACATATCGGAAATGGAAGCCGGCTATAACCGGCTTCTGCAATTCGTCAAGAATGACAAAGACAGTGATAAAAGCAAGGATTCTGCTGTAAATATTTTTGGCCTATCTGTGATAAAATTTTTCCTGAAAGAAAATATTTATTCCCTTAAACTGGAGCGACGGTATGAAATGTATAACCCTTACTATTACCCTTTACTGGTGAGGGACGGGAAAAACATAGATGTCCTGTCAAAGCTATACATTGCCCTAAAAAATGGCAGTGCGAACTCTTTTCAATTATTTTATAATTTTATCATACATTAATAAAACACCGTCGGTAATTTATTTCCTCACTCCCTGCCCATACTCATAGTACAATGTATGGAAGATCTCCGATACGTATGATTCTCCTTTTGCCAGCCGGCAATAGGCCTTCCTGATCTCTTCGATGGACTCGTACTTGTGGACATAAGCGTCGATGCCTGTAGCGGCCATTTTCTCGATGATGATGGCATCGTATGTTTTCGGAAAAATCGACTTTTGCAGAAGGGGTGATGCCACGAAAGACTTCCTGGAAGGCTAGTGGGATCAGCGGCAAAATATATATATGATAAATAAATATATACTTTAATCTTCTTTTTTGGAACGAGTTGTCAGTTTGTCTAATTGGTATTTAAAAAATAGTGTATATAATATGTCCGAGATGCAGCTCTCACCGGCCGAAAGCTGCAGGTAAATAGTCCGGACCTCTTCGATGCTCTCGAATTTGTGAACGACGGCATCAATATCCAGCTGTTCCATCTTTTCTATCAGTTCATAATCATACAGCGTGGTGTAGATCATGATCCTGCTATTGCCGAATTTGCCTTTTAGCTCTGCGATGGAAGGAGGTAAATTCCGGGATGGATCTTCGGGACAGGACCCAAGTATGATGAGATCGAAGGTCTTTTTTTCAAAACGGGGGCTTGATAAGGCCGTAAAGATGTTGTCTACGTGTTCGACCCTGACGCCCCGGCGGACGGACCGGAAAATCTCCTGCAGACCCAGGGCAATGGCAGGGATCTCGTCGATAATAAGGATATTGTCCAATGAGTACTGTTGCATTTTAGGGTTGTTTTCAAGGCTTTTTAAGGGGTTGGATAATCGAGTATCTCAGCTGCAAAGTTCCAATAAAAGCCAGTAATTACGGGTACAATTTTTTGATTAGTTTTTTTACCTGCGTTGTACTACAACGGTTCCTCCGGGTTCACTCCGGTGTTTTGTATATTTGTCCTTCAATATATTATCATGCGTGTAGCGATCAATGGAATGGGCCGTATAGGACGATTGTTGGGACGTAGGCTGATCGATCTTCCCGGCGTGGAGCTGGTGGCTGTAAATGACATTATGGATACGGATAACCTGGCCTATCTTTTCCGTTATGATTCCGTCTATGGCACTTTACCGGCGCCTGTGATACACCAGGACGGTAAGTTTATAGCAGGGGGCAGGCCGGTGGCTGTATTCCGGCAGGAAGACCCTTCCCGGCTGCCCTGGAAGGATCTTGGCGTGGACATCGTGCTGGAGTGTTCCGGTAAATTTTCCCATGGAGAGGGTGTAAACCTGCATTTGGAAGCCGGCGCCCGGAAAGTGCTTTTGTCCACTACCGGGACCCAGGACATTCCCCTGCTGATCTATGGGTTTAACCAGCATGTGCTGACGGCGGACAGCCTGGTCATTTCACCCGGCGGATGTATGACCAATTGCTCCACGCATATACTCTATCTACTGAACTCCATCGGTATCGAGTCGGCGCATCTGAATATCCTGCATTCATATACTTCCCGTCAGGAATTGGTGGATGCACCGCATAAACAATTTCGCAGGGGACGGGCTGCAGCGGAATCCATCATTCCTGTGGAGATAGATCTTGCCGGAAGCCTGGAGAGGCTGATGCCTCCCTTACAGGGGAGGATCGCGGCTGTATCTACCCGGGTACCTGTGGCCAATGGCGCCATGGCGGATTTTACCGTGCAGATGAGACGTCCTGTGACTGCGGAGGAGATCAATTCCCTGTTCAACAAAGCTGCGCAACAGGAATACAAGGGTATCCTGGAATACAGCGAAGAGCCCCTGGTATCGCTGGACATCAAGGGCAACACCCATTCATGTCTTATTGACGGCACCCTCACCTCGACTGTAAGAAACCATCTCAAGCTGATCGCCTGGTTCGACAATGAGTACGGCTACACCAGCCGGATGATCGACTGGCTGTTCTATTGGAAGAAATTTTTGTAAAAAGAAACATCGTTATGACAATGGTTTCCCGCCGGCTCGCTTCTGTGGATGCATTCAGAGCGCTGACCATGCTGCTGATGATCTTTGTAAATGACCTGGTCTCCCTGAAAGACGTGCCTTCGTGGCTGGAGCATGCGGGGGAGATGGAAGACAGAATGGGGCTGGCGGATGTCGTATTTCCGGCCTTTCTTTTTATTGTAGGTCTTTCTATTCCTTTTGCCATTGCCAACAGGGAGGTAAAGGGGTATTCACGCAAGAGCACGCTGATACACATCCTCAATCGCAGTCTGGCGCTGCTGGTAATGGGGATCTATAATGTCAATTATGAAAATTATGTCAGGGAGGGGGCCTTGCTGCCAAAATACTGGTGGCTTTTGCTGGCTACTATCTCCTTTTTCCTGGTGTGGCTGGATTACCCCCGCGAGATGAATAAAGCGCGGAAGCGTGCGTTGCAGTGGACGGGGATATTGCTGTTGGCGTTTCTTGCCCTTGTATATAAGGGGGAAGACCGTGGGCATACCACCTGGCTGCGTACCCACTGGTATGGTATCCTGGGGCTTATCGGATGGTGTTACCTGATATGCGCCTGCCTTTTCCTCTGGACAAAGGGGCGGCAGCCTATTCTCTGGCTGTCCTTTTTCTTTTTTATAGGACTGTGTATTGCCGACAAAGCGGGATTGCTGCTGGTGTTAAAGCCTGTCCGGAACTTTTTCTGGATCGTAGGCAGCGGTTCACTGCCTGCGTTGACGATGGGAGGTGTGCTGGCGGCCATGATCTACCGCCGGGGTATCGATAAGGGCAAGGCTGTCGAAAGCCTGTTGATCCTGCTTGTGTTTGCCGTACTGGCGACGGTGGCGGGATTTGGCCTGCGTCCTTTCTGGGGCATTTCCAAGATCCGCTCGACACCTGCCTGGATACTCATCTGTATGGGGATCAGCCTGGCCACTTTTGCGCTGCTGGCCTGGCTGATGGATCTGAATAACTGGCGGGGCTGGTATAAGGCGATCAAACCTGCCGGCACGAGTACCCTTACCTGCTATCTGCTGCCGAATATCCATTTTGCCATCTATCATCTGATGGGCGACCGGTGGCGGCTGCCTGCCAATCTACGTACGGATGGGGCGGGTATTGTCAAGTCCCTCATCTATGCTTTCTTTATCGTCGTGCTGACGGGTGTGCTGGAGAGGAAAAAAGTGCGACTGTCTATTTGATATTAAACGTAGTCGTCAGCTTTTCATCTCTCGAATGGCTGCCTATGACGATCCGGTAGGTTCCCGGGTAGAGTTTCCATTTGCCGGTGGTAAGATCCCATTTCTGCAGGTCGCCGGCGGGGATGGAAAGTGTAAGGGCCTGTTTTTGTCCGTGGGATATAGACACGCGCTGGAAAGCTTTTAGCTCTTTTACGGGCATTCTGTCCGCGGAGGGATATTCGACATAAGCCTGCGCTACTTCGTCGCCATCGTATGTCCCGTCATTTGAAACGGAAACATTCAAACGGATGGTATCTTTTGCGTTATAGGTGTTTTTGGGCTGCTGTTGCCAGCTATAGCTAAAAGAAGTATAGCTAAGACCATAGCCAAAAGGATATTCGACAGGGCCGTTGTAGTAACGATAGGTCCTGCCTTTCATTCCATAGTCCGTATACGATGGAAGGTCATTAAAGCTACGGTAGAAAGTGATGGGAAGGTGTCCGGAGGGAGAGATCTTTCCAAACAGGATATCGGCCAGGGCGTTGCCGCCCTGCTCACCCGGGTACCAGGCGAGGATGATGGCATCCACGTAAGGTTCGATAGAACTGAGGTCTACCGCGCTGCCGGCGGTGACGACGGCGATAAGGGGTTTGTTGCGGATGTTTTTGCGCAGGGCCCTGATATAGGCGATATGCGCGGCGGGGAGGCTAAGGTCTAATTTATCTCCCCCATGAGGGGCGAGGAAGGCGTCGCCTTCTTCTCCTTCCATGACTGCGGTAAGGCCGATGACTGCGATGGTCAGGTCGGCATTGGAGGCGGCCCAGGTCCCGCCGAAATGGATCGTATCGGAATAATCGCTGCCCTGGTCATATTCGATGCGGGTGCCGGCGCCGGCGGCCGTGGTGATGCCTTCGACAAAGCTTACCATATGGGGGGAGACGCCGTGATAATTACCTGATAATGCATCGAAGGAGTATGCATTGGGGCCTGTGATCATCAGCGAATGATATTTATCCGTGGACAGCGGCAGGATGGATGCTTTGTTTTTCAGCAGCACCATGCTTTCCCGCGCAAGGGTTCTGGCAAGTGCTATATGTGCGGTGTTATGGATACTGTCCGTATTATAGGAGCTATAGAGGTTGCGGGCCTTGTCATCGAAGAAGCCCAGCTTCAATTGCGTACGTAATAAGGGCGCCAGCGCGGAGTCGAGATCGGTATGTGTCAGCAGGCCCTGACGGATGGCCTGCAGTACGTCGTTTTGCAGGACATTGGAGCAGTCCAGGTTTACGCCTGCTTTGATGGCGGCGGCGGCTGTGGCTATGGGGCCATCGAGCGCTTTATGTCTTTCGAAGATGTCGTCCAGCGCGCCACAATCCGTCACTACATGACCTTTAAATTTCCATTCGTCTTTCAGGATGCGATGCAGCAGGGTGGGGCCCGAGCAGCAAGGTTCCCCGTTCACGCGATTATAGGCGCACATGATGGATTCCACGTGAGCGTCCACTAATCTTTTAAAGGCGTAGAGGTACGTCTCCCGCAAGTCCTTCTCATCGACTATTGCATTGAAGGTATGCCGGTTGGCTTCGGGGCCGCTGTGTACGGCAAAGTGTTTGGCGCAGGCGGATGCTTTCAAATAAGGGTTGCCGTCTCCCTGTATGCCTTTTATGAATGCCGTGCCCATGGCAGCTGTCAGGTAGGGGTCTTCTCCGTATGTCTCCTGTCCCCGTCCCCAGCGTGGGTCGCGAAAAATGTTGATATTGGGCGACCAGAAGGTTAGTCCCATGTATTGCTGGGGCCGGCCGATGCCTGCCGAAAGATTGTATTTGGCCCTTGCCTCCGTGGAGATATAATCACCTGCCTGTTGCAGGAGGCGATCGTCAAAAGTGGCGGCCATTCCGATGGCCTGAGGGAACATGGTGGCTTCACCGGCCCGGGCGACGCCGTGCAGCGCTTCATTCCACCAGTTGTAGGCGGGGATGGACAGCCGGTCGACGGCCTTGCTGCGATAGCCCAATAGAGAGACTTTTTCCGAATCGGTGAGCTGTTGCAGCAAATCATTTACTCTTACGGCCAGGGGTTGGGAAGGGTCGCGAAAAGGAGGGGCCTGCTGAGCGGAGGCCGGGATGGAATATATAAGCCAGACGGCTATCAGCAGCCTGTAAGGACGGGAGACGATGCATGCGTTCATAAACGGCAAGATCGTTTAAAATCACGAAATACGTCATTCCATTTTCCAGGTATTGTTGGAAGGGTCCGCATCCACGTAGATACCTCCTTGTAGTTCCAGGGACCTTATCTTTTTTCCGGCGGCCGGTGTAAAAGTGATCCGGGCTTTTTTTTCATCGATGTTCCATATGGCGGGGGACTGATGCTGGCTGCTTGTGCTACCATCTGTATAATGTACGACCAGGTCGAAAGGGATGGCGAACCCGCCGATGTTATTGATAGAAACAGTTGATCCTTCCACTTTGTCGATGGCGAGGTCGATATAATTATTTGTAAAGAACCAGTTGTTCCAAAACCAATTCATATTTTTTCCCGCGACATCGTTAAAAGAGTAAAAGAGATCCCAGGGGATAGGGTGTTTACCGTGCCAGCGGGCCATGAATTCATGCAGACATTTTCTAAAGAGGGCGTCACCCAACATATCTTTCATGGCCAGATAAGCCAGGGAGGGTTTACCATAGGCGTTGTTGCCGTAGGCTGCATTCTTCAAAACGTTGGCGGGTGTGATGATGGGCAGGTCTTCTTCCTGTGAGGCATCGTAGATATAGCCGTTGACCCTGAACTGTTTGTAGAATTCCTCCGCTTTTTCGGCACCCAGGTCTGCCCTTCCGATGAGGAGCTCAAAAGTAGTGGCCCATCCTTCATCCATGAAGGCGTACCGGGATTCATTGATGCCCATGTAAAAGGGGAACCAGGTGTGTGCTATTTCATGTTCGGCTACAAACCTCGAAAAGATAGGGTCATCGGTTGTGTTGTCGTTTACCATCATGGGATATTCCATGTCGGCATATCCCTGGAAGACGGTGGTCTTGGGAAAGGGATAGGGTATGCCCGGCCAGTTATGTGACAGCCAGTCGAGGGCGTGGCGACCGAATTCCACCATCCTGTGGAAGTCCTGTGCTGTGTCGTTATAAGCGGATTGTACGCTGGCTCTGCGTTTGGTAGCATCGTCCACCACAACGCTGGATGCGTCCCATACAAAATGATCGCTGAGGCCGATGGTCATATCGCTGATGTCACCGGCTGTCCATTTCCAGGCGTTGACGGCGTTTTGCGCAGTGATGTGTTTACCGGCAAGGTCTTCGCTGGTGGCGATGTGAAGAATCTCGTCGGTGTTCATGGAAGCCGCCAG
>Ga0207671_10006162_pt1 | contig 10777 bp, 10 predicted proteins | sample KBSC24metaG_FD_184352 | JGI IMG/M metagenome (GOLD analysis project Ga0207671, IMG submission 184352) | Corn rhizosphere microbial communities from Kellogg Biological Station, Michigan, USA - KBS C2-4 metaG (SPAdes) (version 2) | ecosystem: Host-associated > Plants > Roots > Rhizosphere > Soil... | reverse complement strand
ATGAACAGCAGACTGCCGGCTTCCTCCACGCTGCCGAACGCCCGGTCGAGCATCGGCCCCGTGTCGCGATCGAACGCGTCCAGCCACGCGACGATCGCGTCGCGCTGCCCCGACACCTCGAGCAACTGATCAATGCCGACGAGCGCGATCTCCTCCGTCGACGGCACCCACGACAGGAAGCCCGTGTTCTTCTTGATCCGTCCCATCTGCTCGGCCACGGAAACGGGATCGAGCACGAAGCGGCGCACCGTGCGCGAGGCTTCGCGCACGCCTGCGACGATGTCGGTCTTCCACTTCGCGAGGGACACGTCGAGTTCGGCCATGAACGCAAGCACGTCGCCACCGGCCGTCGCCCAGAACAGGTCGACCAGCACCGCCGCGCCCGCGCCCTTCGCGAACGCGAGCAACACCTCCTTGACGACCGCGCGCGCCGGCCGCGTCGCGTTGCCCGCCGCTGGCACGACGCCGATCGCATCGATCGCGAGGATCCCCCAATTGAGCACCTTCGTGGTGCCGCGCGGCTCGCTGCAGATCCGGTAGATATCGACGCCGACGTCGTACAGCGACATCGCATTGCCGACGAACGGCACCATGTACAGGCACTGCACGAAGATTTCGAGGCCGTGATTGCCGACCGATTCGGCGTCGGCCGAGATCAGCGTCGGAGACGTCCGGGGCGCGGGAACCGGACCGACGATGACGCGCCGTGCTTCGGCATTCTGAAGAAGTGCCTTAGGAATCTGGCGCTGTGGGGTAGAAGGTGCGGCGGTTCCGGTCATGGTTGTTATCTGTCTAGAACGGGAAAAAACGCGGAGCGTGAATCAACGCGACACGGTGGTTTTGACGAGCGCAGGCGTGACATCCGATACCGAGGCTGTCGCACGATTGGCAGCGGCATTCGCAACCGGCTGCCCGACCGGTTCGAGTGCGGCTCGAGCAAGCGCGGCGCCGTCGCCTTTCGCGACGCCGGATGTTGCCGCCCCGATGGAGGCAGCCGCATCCAGTCCTTGCTTGACTGCGTCACTTTCCGGCACCGCCGCCGCCATCACGGCCCCGACGAGACTAGGCACCGCCTGGCCGGCATCGCGCCCGGCCGCCGCAAATAGCGCCGTTCCTTTCGGGTCGACCCACTTGCGCGCCTTGTCCTGAATATCGTGGTCTTCTTCGAGATACTCCACCGCGCCGCCGCCACGCGGCACATTCGCGACCGTGCCCCTGCCGTTGGCATCGAGCCGGCCCTCGCGCCAGGAACCATCCGGAAACGTCACGCGATACGGTGCGTTCCTGACCGGCTCGCCATTCGGGTACGCATGCCAGAGTTGCATGCCGGTTTGTTCCTGCTCAGGCATCAGCGGCAACGCCTGCCTCAGGGTCGCGGATGGCCCGACGCTCAATGGCCCTTTCACCCGAATCTCGCCCGCACTGCCGATCTCGACGATTCCGCCTTCGAGCTTGATATAGGCGCCACCGCACATCAGCGTCAGTGCCTTCTGCGCATTCAGCGTCACCGCATCCGACGTGCTCGCGATCGTCACGCCCTTCAGCGCCGTGAGTTCGAGCGCGTCTGCCTGCGCCTGCACGTCGACCTTGCCGGCGCCCGCGTATAGCTTCATCCCCTGCGCATTCGCATACATCGATACCGCATTGCCGCCCGTCGTCGTGAACAGATGTCCGCCGGCCGCCAGTTGCATATGCTCGCCACTGGTGATCGCCACACCGTGTGGCGCAGACGCGAGCACCACAGCCGCTTCGAGATCCTTGATCTGCGATTCGAGCAACGCCTGCTGTGCGTCGCATGCGGCCACCGTTGCCCGAGCCTTCTCGACCGCTTCTGCCAGGCTGCGCATGCGGGACCGGGCCGCGTCGAGCTGCTGGCGGGCCGCCGTCATGTCGAAAGCCTGTCCGCCCGCGTTCGACTGGACATCGGCCGTCAGGAACAGCCCCTTGCCCGCACGCAGTACCCCGCGCTCGTCGGTCCTGACCTCGAACCCTTCACCGCGCGTCGCCTTCCGGCTGTCGACGAGATAACCGAGATTGACCTGAGTCTTGCCGCCGTAGTCCGTCGACAGCTTGATGCCTTCGCGTCCTTTCCGATCCTCGAAACGAAGCTTGTTGTTGGCCCGCGTGCGGATCACGTTGCGCGTATTGAATTCGTCCCGGCTCGTCACCAGGTCGGTCGCCTGACTGTGATGATGTGCGTGCGCGATATAAGGCCGATTCGGATCGCCACCCACGAATGCAACCGCCACCTCCGTATCGGCGAGCAGCGGGAAATGGAAGCCTGTCTGGTTGTCACCGGCGAATGGTTTGGCCAGCCTGAGTGGCACGGATTCACCACCTGCCGCCCAGTCGTCGAAGTCGAAATCGAATCGTACGGTGTAGAGGCCAGCGCTCGTCAGATGCGCATAGGGCGAAGCATCCGGCGCCGTGACGCGCGCCGACAGCGTGCCGGCGATCGCCGGCCAGCGCCGTTCGTCGAGCTTCAGGCGGAACGGCCGGCCACTGGGAATCGCGTCGAACGTGTTGATGTACGACGCATCCCGACCGCCTTCGTGACGCACGGCAATGATGACGATCCCGTGCGGCGCATCGGCCGGCTTCTCGTCGAGCTTCGCGACGAGCCCCGGGGCGAAATCCACCACCGAACTCGTGCCGGAATACGCGACCTGCCACGCAACCGCGGCTTCGTGACGCAACTGCGCTTCGTGCCGGGCTTCGTTGCCGTCCAGATGATGCGTGCCGAAGACGTAATGCCGGCCCCACGTCGTCGGATCGTCGCGAACGATATTCACTTCGGCATTGAAGCGATCGTAGGCCTTGTCGGGGTTGTAATCGGCAACCTTCACCGACTGCGGAATTGTTTCGCTCAGCGACTCGAGCGACAGCACGGCTTCGTGACCGGTTTCGAGACCGCTTGCCTCGCGATACGGAATCACGACATCCGGACGATACGTATAGGCATCGACGTCGTCGCCGAAATGCAGTTCGTCGCCATGCTGCCCGGCACGGAAAAAGCAGAACAAGCCCGTCTGTTCCATCAGCAACCTGATGTAGTCCCAGTCGGACATCCGGTACTGCATGCGGAACGCGAGACGCGGATAGGCGCGCCTCAGCTTGAACGAGAACTGATGGGAGCGGAATTCGTGCCGCCTCAGGATCGATTCGATGATCTCGGGCACGGACTGCTGCTGGTAGATGCGTGATGTTTCGACGAGACGCAGGCGAGCGACGAACGGCTCGACAACGATGCGATACGACACGAAATCGTGGGTCTTGCGAATCTGGCCGAATGCGGTGATGCAGCCGGCGAAGGTACGCAGCGCATCGGCGGCGCCGTCCGCTCCTGCCGACTCGATCGTGAAGATCGCCGGGCGATTGAGATAGTCCGGACGCGCGAGCGGAGCCGGGCTGGTCAGCGTCAGGTCGATTCGATAGGGCTCGCCGAGCCGCTCGTCGAGCGCGAACGACATAATCGACAGATCCTGCGCCCGAGGCGCCCCCGGCACCTCCAGGAAATACGACTGACGGCCGGTTATCCATTGCGCGAGCGCACCGTGCGCACTTCGTTGTCGAGCCATGTTTTTCTCTCAGCCACGGATTTTTTTGTGGAAGCTGAGGGATAAACGATGGCCACGTTCTCGTCCAGCGAATGGCAACAGTTCGCAACAATGTTCGTGGTTGACCCGCAGTCAAGCCGGATCAACCACCCGCTCACGCCGCCTTCCGCGCCTCCGCAATCCGCTGCGGCGCCTTCGGCCGCGCATACAACCGTTCGAGATACGCGCGCAATTGCGGGAACGGTTCGATCAGGTTGCATTCGCTCGCCCAGTCGATCAGATACGCCGTCACGCAATCGGCCACCGTCAGCGTATCGCCGACGATGAATTCACGCCCTTCGAGATGCTTGTCGAGAATCACGGCCATCGCGTTGAAATCCTCGCGCGCCAGTTCGATATCGGCCGGCGAGCGCTTCTCGGGCGGATAGATGAACGTATGCCGCGTGATGCGCCACAGCGGCTGCTCGAGTTCCGTCACCGCGAACATGATCCACCGATAGGCCTCGGCACGCCGCGCAAGATCGACCGGCAGCAATTGCTTCTCCGGATACTTGTCCGCGAGATACAGCACGATCGCGGCCGACTCGGGAATCACGAGGTCGCCGTCCACCAGCACGGGCACCTTCCCGGCCGGATTGAGGTGCAGGAATTCGGGCCGCTTGTGCTCGCCCGCGAGCAGGTTGACCGACACGAATTCGAAATCCGCGTCCAGTTCCTTCAGCCCCCACAGCGCGCGTTGCGTGCGGGTGCCGGCAAATCCGTAAAGCTTCATTGCAGTGTCTCCATCCAGGTTGTCGGGAATTGGTCTCCATGCAGGCTGCGGCGCATGGTTCATGCGTTCATCGTTTACATACCGGGCACCGCGAGCACCGGCATCACCTCGATCGTGTCGCCGGGAAACAGCGTGAAATGCGGATGGCCTTCGAACAGCGCGGCAGCAGCGTCGTGCGATGCGGCGCGCACGACGGTAAAGCCGCTCAGCGCATTGGCGGTGTCCGTGATGCCGCCCTTGCCGATGGACTTGGTCTTGCCGAGCGGCCCCCCCAGCTCGACGATCGCGTCGCGATGGCGGTCGACCCACGCATGCCACGCGGCGATCCCTTCCTTCTCCCGCGTGCGCCGCTCCTCCTCCGGTAGCGCCATCCACGCCTTCATGGCCGGGCTCTCCTTGCTGCCGAGGAAAACCGCGAGATACAACTGCTGTTGCGCACTCATGCTTCCTCCGTCCGATGGCGGGAACGGCGGGCTGCCGCTCCTCGCCCTTGACACGATAGGTTGATATCAACACAATTGCAACATGGCACGCAATGAAAAGCTTCCTTTCGAAACGACGCTGATGGTGCGCGATTGCTGCCTGTGCCTGCACATGCAGCGCGCGGCGCGCAATCTCGCGCGCATCTTCGACGATGTGCTGCGTCCGCTGTATCTCACCAACGGCCAGTTTTCTCTATTGATGTCGCTGAACCGGCCGAAACCGGCCGCGATGAAATCGGTCGCGTCGCTGCTCGCGATGGATCGCACCACGCTGACCGCCGCGTTGAAACCGCTCGAGCGGCGCGGGCTGGTCACGATCGTGCAGGATCCGGACGACAAGCGCAGCCGCCTGCTCGAACTCACGCCGGCCGGCCATCGTCTGCTGACCGACGCGTTTCCGCTGTGGCAGCAGGCGCACGCCGAGATCGAACAGCCGTTCGCGGCCGGAGAAGTCGATGTGTTGCGCGATCAGTTGCGCCTGCTGTCGGAAGACCCGGCTACGCGCGGCTGAAGCCGCGCGCGGCAGGGCACCGCCGGCGCTTCATTTCCTGCCCTTCGCCGGCATCAGCAGTTGCGCGAACTCCTGCAGGAAGCGCACGGGGCCGTGCGCGTGCAGCGCGTGCCCGCTGCTGAGCGCGCCGTCGATGACGGTCGCGAGCCGCAGCGCGTAAGTCTGCGGTTCGTCGATCCCTATCGCGCTCGCCAGTTCCGTCAGCCGGCGCCGCAATTCCTGCTTGTGCGCGACGGCGACCTTGCGGGCCGGATGATTGGCGTCCGCATACTCCGCGGCGATGTTGATCTGCGGACAGCCGCGATAACCGGGCCGCTCGATGCGCTCGCCGATCCACTGCAGCTGCGCGTCCAGCTCCTCGCGCGGCGTGCGCCGGTACCGCGCGGCCACCGCGTCCCAGTGCGCCCAGAAATCCGCATCCTCGCGCAGCAGAAACGCCTCGATCAGTTCGTCCTTCGTCGCGAAGTGCCGATACAGGCTCGTCTTCGCGACGCCCGCCTGCGCGACGATCAAATCCACGCCGACCGCCCGCGTCCCTTCCCGATAGAACAGCGCGCTCGCCGTTTGCAGAATGCGCTCGCGCGTATCGGGCGCGCTCCCCTTCGTGTGTGTTTCCTGTTTCATCCAAGCCCGGCCGCCGAGGGCCGCCTGTCCCGCAAAAGTGCATCCGATGATAGCATCGCGGGGTTGACGACGCTACAGGTCTGTACTATAAAACAAACCGGTCTGTATCGGAGTGAATCATGGACGGTCGAATGACGGTTGCAGTGTATGGCGCCACCGGTCACACCGGGCGGTTTGTCGTCGCCGAACTGGAACGGCGCGGCCTCGGCGTGATGCGCATCGGGCGCGATGCCGCGCGGCTCGCGCAAGGCGGCACCGACGTGGCGCCGTGGCGCGTCGCGTCGGTCGACGATCCGGCCGCGCTCGACGCCGCCTTGCGCGGCGCGCACGCGGTGATCAACTGCGCGGGCCCCTACCTCGATACCGCGCTGCCGCTCGCCGACGCGGCGTTGCGCGCCGGTATCCCGTATCTCGATCTGACGGCCGAGCAGCCGTCCATCCAGACGCTGACCGACCAGCGCGACGCCCGCGCACGCGCCGCCGGCGTGACGCTGGTGCCGGCCGCCGCGTTCTACGGCGGTCTGGCCGACCTGCTCGTGACGGCCGTGGTCGACCCGCAGCGGCCGATCGAGCGCGTCGACGTCGCGACCGGCCTCGACAGCTGGCATCCGACGCGCGGCACGCGCGTGACCGGCGAGCGCAATCACGCGACCCGGCTGATGCAGAAGGACGGCAAGCCGACCGCGGTGCCGACGACGGCACGCGAGCGCCGCTGGCCGTTTCCGTCACCGCTCGGCGACGTCGACGTGACATTGCTGCCGTTCTCGGAAGTGATGACGCTCGCGCGTCATCTGCGCATCGATACGATCGAGTCCTGGCTGGCGACGCTCGCGCTGCGCGATCTCCGCGATGCCGGCACGCCGCCGCCGCAACCGGTCGACGCGCTCGGCCGCTCGGCGCAGCAATTCGTGATGGACGCCGTCGTCGTGCAGCACGGCATCACGCATCGCGCGAGCGCGTCGGGACGCGACATCTATGCGGTCAGCGCGCCGCTCATCGTCGAGGCGACGGTCCGCCTGCTGAGCGGCCGTACACTGACGTCGGGCGGCGTACGCAGCCTCGGCGAACTGTTCGACGCGCGCGATTTCCTCGCGGCGCTCGACACCATCGACGTATCGTTCGATACGATCACCGATCGGCATTTCAACCGGAGGGACGAGCATGAGTCGCAATAACAAGGAAAAAGCCGCGTATTTCCGTTCGCTTCATCGCGCGGGCGAGCCGCTCGCGCTGTTCAACGTGTGGGACGCGGGCAGCGCACGCACGGTGGCCGAGGCGGGTGGCGTCGCGCTGGCGACGGGCAGCTGGTCGGTCGCGGTCGCCAACGGGTTCGCCGACGGCGAGCAGATGCCGAAAGCGCTCGTGATGGAAGTGCTCGCGCGGATCGCGCAAGCGACCGACCTGCCCGTCACCGTCGATCTCGAAAGCGGGTACGGCGAGCGGCTGGAGGACGTGGCCGACACGATCGCGCGCAGCATCGAGGCCGGCGCGATCGGCTGCAATCTGGAAGACAGCTTTCCGGCGACGGGCGAACTGCGTACCGTCGACGACGCGGCCGCGCGTCTTGCGGCGGCCCGGCAGGCGGCCGATCGCGCGGACATCGGCTACTTCATCAACGCGCGCACCGACGTGTTCTTCAAGGCCGCGGCCGACACGCATGACGAACGGCTTCTGGACGACGTGCTGACCCGCGCACGCGCGTACGCGGCGGCGGGCGCCGACGGCCTGTTCGTGCCGGGCCTGCGCTCGCCGGCGCTGATTCGCGCGCTGACGGCCGCGTCGCCGCTGCCCGTGAACATCATGCGCGTGGCCGACACGCCGACGCTCGCCGAACTCGCGGAATACGGCGTCGCGCGCATCAGTCACGGGCCCTACCCTTACCTGGAGGCGATGAAGGCGCTTGCGGCGGTGGTGAAGCAAGGCGGCTAGGCGCTGCCCGCGGCGGACATCGGACGTTCACATCCGATGCGATCGCCGCCCCACGCTTCAGGTGTCGCGCCGCCATTGCGGCGGCGCGCATCATAACTAACAGCGGGCCGATGGGCGATCGCGCGCGCCGGCCCGCTGCGATCCGTCACTCGGCCAGCGCCCGCGCGACGCCAACCCGCTTCGGCACGCCAGTCACGATCGTCGCGACCGCGACGGCCAGCACCGCGGCCGCGCCCAGGAACACGCCGCCCGCGCCGTTCGCGTCGAACACGACGCCGCCGGCCGCCGCGCCCGTCGCGATCGCGAGCTGGATCGCCGCGACGATCAGGCCGCCCGCGCTCTCGGCTTCATCGGGCACGGTGCGCGTGACCCACGTCGACCAGGCGACCGGCACGCCGCCGAACGCCATCCCCCACAACGCGACGAGCACCGCGTCGATCATCGGCGCGCGGCCGAGCGCGACGAGCGCGATGCCGAGCACGACCATCAGCGCCGGCATCCCGATCAGCATCGGCCGCAGCCGGTGTTCGAGCACGCGGCCCGCGAGCGACGTGCCGACGAAGTTCGCGATCCCGTAGCCGAGCAGGATCGCCGACAGCCCGTTCACGCCGACGCCGGCCACCTGCTCGAGGAACGGCCGCAGATACGTGAAGAACGCGAAATGCCCGGTGAACACGAGGATCGTCGCGAACATCCCGAGGCCGACGGTCGGCCGGCGCAGCACGTCGACGAGCGTGCGCAGCCGCGTCGTGCCGCTCGGCGGCATCGACGGCAGCGTCATCACCTGCGACACGAACGCGACGCCGCCGAGCCCGGCCGCGATCAGGAACACGTTGCGCCAGCCGATCAGGTGCCCGAAGTAGCTGCCCATCGGTGCCGATGCGATCGTCGCGACCGCCACGCCGCTGAAGATGATCGACAGCGCGCGCGGCACCATCGCGGTCGGCACGAGCCGCATCGCGGTGGCCGTCGCCATCGTCCAGAAGCCGCCGAGCGCGACGCCGAGCACGACGCGGCCGATCAGCAGCGTCGTCAGATTGGGCGCGAACGCAACCGCGAGATTCGAGGCGACGAGCAGCACGGAGAACGCGAGCAGCACGCGCCGGCGGTCGATCGTGCGCGTCAGCGCGGAGATCAGCAGGCTCGTGACGAGCGCGACCGTCGCGGTGGCCGTGACGGCCTGGCCGGCCACGCCTTCGGTCACGCCGAGGCTGTCGGCCATCGGCGTGAGCAGGCTCGCGGGCAGGAATTCGGCGGTGACGAGGCCGAACACGCCGAGCGTCATCGCGAAGACGGCACCCCAGGCCGGGGCGCGGGGAGCCGCCGGGGCGGCGGCAGAAGAGATTCCGGGATTCATGCGTCGTTCCGAGTGAGATAGGGAAAATACTGATGACGGCCTATCGTAGGGAACCACGGCAGGACGGTCTATGACATACAATCCGTTCTTGTTGATCGATCGTCCGAATCTCGAAATGGCAGAGCCTCTGCTTCCCCCCGTGCCCGACGTGCACGACCTCGTCAGCGAGTTGCTGCTCGGCATGCGCCTGAGCGGCGTGCAGTACCGCCGGATCCAGGTGCCGCGGCCGTTCGGGCTGAGCTTCGGCCATGCGCCGGGCCGCGCGCAGTTCCATTTCGTCGGGCGCGGGCCCGTGCTGCTGCGCGACGCGGCCGGCACGATGATGCGGCTCGAGGCCGGCGACGCGATCCTGCTGCCGCACGGCGGCACGCATGCGCTGGTGTCCGATCCGGATGCGCCGTGCCGCGAGATCGGCGGGTTCGAGGTCGCGAAGATCTGCGACACGGTCGCGTCGGTGGCCGCGACGTCGTGCGCCCCGGCGGAGCCGGCCGCCGGCGACGCGCTGATCTTCAGCGCGTGCATGGAGCTCGATCTCGGCGGCATGCAGCCGCTCGTCGGGACGATGCCGGAGTTCATGCACGTCGGCACGCTGCTCGCGCGCTACCCGGAAATCCGCCCGATGCTCGACGCGATGGAGCGCGAATCGTGCGCCGAACGCGCGGGCTTCGCGGGCATCCTCGCGCGGCTCGCGGACGTGGTCGCCGCGTTCATCGTGCGCGGCTGGGTCGAGTGCGGATGCGGTGACGCGACGGGCTGGGTGCAGGCGCTGCGCGAACCGAAGCTCGGCCGCGCGATCGTCGCGCTGCATCGCGATCCGGGGCGCAACTGGAGCGTGTCGGAACTGGCCGCCGAAGCGGGCGTGTCACGCTCGGTGTTCGCGGAGCGCTTTCTCGCGGCCACGGGGATGACACCCGTGCGCTACCTGACCGAGCTGCGGATGCGGCTCGCCGCGCAATGGATCGCACGCGACCGCGAGACGATCGAGGCCGTGGCGTACCGGCTCGGCTACGGGTCGCTCGCCGCGTTCAGCCGGGCGTTCAAGCGCGTGGTCGGGCGGCCGCCGGGGGCGGTGCGCGCGGAAGGCGACACGCACGCCGACGTGTAACGCGTCACGTGCAACGCGGCCGCGGGCGAACGCCTGTCGAGTCGCCCCGGCTTCGCTCGCGCCGTCTTCGCCTGCGACGACTCCGCTCAGCCGCTGCGTGCTTCCAGCCGATCGACCAGCGCCGTCGCGCAGCGCACGGCCAGCGCCGCGCACTGTTGCGCATCCACCGGCGCGCCGCTCATCATCGCGCCCTGCACGATCCGGCCCAGCAGTTCCTTCGACAGGTCGGCGATCTCGTCTTCCCGCTTCGTCATGTCCGTCTCCCGCGCGTCGGCCGAGTCCGGCCGCGCGTCCGATCGTGCCGAGCGCCGCATGCGCCGCGCCCGGCGTTCAACGTTGCCTTGCCCGCACGACGATCTGCGCCTGCGTGTCGCGCTCGATACGTTCGAGCGATGCGCGCAGCGCCGTGAATTCGTCGGGCGTGCAGACCTGCCGGCCGA
>Ga0207671_10006160_pt1 | contig 10778 bp, 10 predicted proteins | sample KBSC24metaG_FD_184352 | JGI IMG/M metagenome (GOLD analysis project Ga0207671, IMG submission 184352) | Corn rhizosphere microbial communities from Kellogg Biological Station, Michigan, USA - KBS C2-4 metaG (SPAdes) (version 2) | ecosystem: Host-associated > Plants > Roots > Rhizosphere > Soil... | reverse complement strand
CACGGATTGGTACACTTCACCAGGAGGTATCTCCGTCTCACCCATCACGATCTTGAAATGCCAGATGAGCGCCTCCATCTTCGTATATACATCCTTTTTCTCGGGCAGGTAATAAGCCGGTGCATCCGCATGGTATACATCTGCTTCAGTGCCCTTGAACTCCTGGATCTTGCGGTAAGCCTGTTCGATGATCCTCAGGGATTGCCACATTTCGCCATTGCGTACGAGGAATCTGTCGTAGCAGTCCCCGGTACTACCCACCGGTATCTCAAACTCAAAATCTTCGTAGCTCGAATAAGGAGAATGTACCCGTACGTCGTAATCTACGCCGGCTGCACGGAGATTGGGACCGGTAAAACCATAGTTCAGGGCCCTTTCCGCGGAGATAGGTCCCGCACCGATGGTACGCTCCATAAAAATACGGTTGCGGGTGAAGAGGTTCTCGAACTCCTTCTGCACCACAGGATATTCCGCCAGGAATTTTTCTATCTTCTCCCAGGCAGCATTGGTGAAATTACGCTCGAAGCCCCCGATACGGCCCATGTTGGTCGTCAGCCGGGACCCGCACACTTCTTCATAGATCTCATAGATCAGCTCCCGGTACTGCATCACGTAGAGAAAGCCCGTAAAGGCTCCGGAGTCCACCCCTACCACCGAATTACAGATCAGGTGGTCGGAGATACGGGACAATTCCATAATGATGACGCGGAGATAGTCCACCCGTTTGGGTGTCTTTACGCCTAATAATTTCTCACAGGTGAGATGCCAGCCCATATTGTTGATGGGACTGCTACAGTAGTTCAACCTGTCCGTCAGCGTGGTGATCTGATATAAAGGGCGTCTCTCGGCCAGCTTTTCAAACGCCCGGTGGATATATCCCACCGTTTGCTCGGCAGAGACGATACGTTCTCCATCCAGCTCCAGGATGTTCTGGAACACTCCATGCGTAGCAGGGTGGGTAGGCCCCAGATTGAGCGTGGTGGTGGTTTTCTCGATGCTGCCCTCCGGTAGCTTTATATGTTGCTCGACACTCATATTGTATATTTTCAAGGCCTCAACGACCCATTATTCAAACCTTATTCAGCCTTCTCCAGGCTGCGCTCTACTGCGGCTTTACCTCGTCCGCCCCTTGTCCCGCCCTCATCTCCTGGCTGGCAGGTCCTCCCTGATCAGCAGTATTCAATGGTCCCGCCTGTCCCGCAACAGATTCGCCGGCCCTGGCATCTATGGGCGATACGATACCTCCTGGTCCCCTTCCGAACATCGCGTCATCCTTGTCGATGCGCGTCTGATCTTCCAGCGGATATTCCTTGCGCATAGGGAAATAGGTCATCTCATCCACGTTGAGTATCCGTTTCAGGTTGGGATGTCCCACGAAGTTGACGCCAAAGAAATCATAGGTCTCCCGCTCCATCCAGTTGGCGGAAGCATATAATTGCGTTGCCGTAAATACATCCGGCTGTGCAATAGGCGAAAATACCTTGAAACGCAGGCGTATATTATCCTGAAGATTGTGCAGATGATATACCACCGCCAGTTCCCTGCCAGGCTGGCCCGGATAATGCACGGCAGTAAGGTCCGTCAAAAACTGAAAACGCAACTCCTCGTCGTCGAAAAGGAATTGCATTACTTTCAAATTGAGGTCCTTGGGAGCTTCGAAGGTGAGAAGACCATAAGGTTCCTCAAAATTCGATACCTCGTCTCCGAATTTCGCCTTTAGTCGCTCTTTGATTGTCTCGTTGGTTAATGACATGTCGCTATTGAATTCCGTAACTCTGTAAAAGATTTTTATACTGCTCGCTATTCCGGCGGCGAATGCTCTCCTTGCCTACCAGGTCCTGGATACGCATAAAACCGTCCAGGATCGCTTCCGGGCGGGGAGGGCATCCCGGTACATAAACGTCTACAGGAACCACCTGGTCGATGCCCTGCAATACCGAATAGGTATCGAAGATACCACCGCTCGAAGCGCATGCTCCTACGGCCATCACCCAGCGGGGCTCTGCCATCTGGAGGTATACTTGCTTGACGATAGGACCCATTTTTTTAGCGATCGTCCCCATCACCATCAATAAATCACACTGACGGGGAGAAAAACCCAGTCTTTCCGCGCCAAAACGGGCCAGGTCATAGTGGGAAGCCATGGTAGCCATGAACTCGATGCCGCAGCAGGAAGTAGCAAACGGCATAGGCCAAAGGGAATTCTTCCGTGCCAGCCCCACCACGTTGCTGAGGTTGGTGGTGAAGAAGCCTTCACCTGAATATCCTTCAGGCATATCTACAAGGCTGATATTGTCTTTGATATCAGCAGCAATTGGATGTACGTTGAACCTTACCGGACGTGCCATATTGAAAAAATTTGAAATATTTACGAAAAGACCCATTACTTACTTAACAACCACACCTGATCATGGGTTTTAAAACTTTCCGTCTTTAACTTACTCATAATCTGTTATAACCTGCGGCAATCGATCGTTATTCATAAACAGGATTAACGCCATATTATTGCCCGTGGCGTGGGGGGTATACCCTAATCTTCCCAGGTTAGCGCTCCCTTCTTGAGGATATAAAAAAACCCTGCCAGGAAGAACACAACGAATAACAGCACCTCTGTGAACCCTGCCCATCCCAGCTGCCGGAAATTTACTGCATAGGGGTAGAAAAAGATCACTTCCACATCAAACAGTACGAATAAGATAGCTACTAAAAAATATTTGATGGCCATCGGCTGGCGGGCATTGCCCACACCCTCGATACCACTCTCAAAGTTCTGTAATTTTTCGGCTGTTTTACGTTTGGGACCTAATAGATGAGTAACGCCCAGCACCAATAATACGAAGCCAATAGCGAAGATGAACTGGACACCTATTGGAAAATAACTAAAAGAATTATTTAGGTTAGATTCACTCTGAAGGGTATTGGCTTGTAAAAGAAAGATGTCCATTTTAAAAGAATTACTGTGATTCCCGGGGCAAATTTAAGCCAGCAGCCGGAATTTCCAACTTATTGAGAATTAAAAATGTCCGGAAAATGGATTCCTTAAAAAATAACCCATTTTCCGGAAAGATCTAACATCTGAGCCCTTCGGCGGAGCTGCTTCGACACGCTCCTTCTCGGGCGTAACCTTTCGGTTACAGACAACAAACCTCCGGTTTGTCAATAAAAAGAACAAGGCATCCCACAATATAAGAAGGGGCCCCTGATAAAGGCCCCCTCCTTACGTTATATGCGATTAATATTGCTCTACTTTGCCCCTGTTTTCGGCTTGGCGCCACCAGATTGCTGGCGGGCAGGCGGCTTGGACAGGATGTCCTTGAACTTCTGAGCAGTAGTGTTAGCCGGATCTACCTCCAACACTTTCGTCAGATAGCCTATCGCCGCATTCTTGTCCTTTTTCACATCATTATAAAACTGCGCCAGATAGAAATAGGAGGTGACTGCCGTATTCTTATATTTCACGGAATCAGCACTGCCCGCAGCCTTCGCAGTGGAATCCAGCCCTCTTGCCATGGCAGCCAGCTTGTCGTAGGCTTCGACAGCAATACCCGTGGGATTAACCGTATCTTCCTGGGCTATTTTACTACGGGCGCACCAGAGATAGCCAAAGATCTCACTGGGCCATTTAGTCTCATAGATACCGCAGAAAATACTGTCGGCCGTCTTATAGTTACCCGCCTGGTAATTGGCGATACCCCAGTTGTATACGTCAGTCTGATTGGGATCTTTCTTGGTGGCGTATTCGATAGCAGCAAGATCCGCTACCCCCGGCTTGTAGTTCATCTTTTTGGCCACTTCCAATCCCTTAGCGAGATATTTGGCCCTGTTCTCAGGCAGGGTATCCCTGGTAATGGCCTTTTTGTAGAAATCGATCGCTTTCACCTTTCCGGCGGAATCCGGAGCCTTGGATTGAATGCTGCCCGCCAGAGCGTAATCGCCCCCGGTGACAGCAGCCGTATCCTGTTTCTGGAAATAGGTAGTGATATTCTGCTGCCCACAGGCTACATCCCCCGTCGTATCGCAAACATAAGCGATCGTCTTGTACATACGGGGGTTGACCTTATCTCCAAGAGAAGTGATCAGGCCCTGGGCCTTGGCCTTGGCTTCGGCAAATTTGCCGCTGGCGACCATAAAGTCCACATTCAGGTATTCCACATCCGGACCGGGGTCGGAGTTCGCGGTATACTTTTGCAGGTATTCCGTTGCCTTTGTGGGGTCCCAGTGGAAGTAATAGTAATAGAACAGCTCATAGTAAGCGGGGGCATAGGCCGGGTCCATCTGTACCGCCTCTTCAAAAGCCGGCAGGAAATACTCCTTATTATTCTGCGTGAGATAGATCTTGCCGATCTTGTATTTAGCCTCTGCATATTTCGGATCGACGGTCAGCGCCTTCTGGTAGCTTTGTACCGCATTGCCACCGTCGATCAGCTTGCGATAGGCATCACCCAACAGTATGTAGGTCTCGACATTGTTGAATTTCTTCACCTGCATGGCCTGGTTCAGTTTTTCGATGGCATAGGTTGCATCCCCTGCCTTGGCGTCGACATTGGCATCCGCTACGGCATTGAATACATCGATATCTTTCCCTTTGGTAAGGCTGAGAGCCGTCTCAAAACGCTGGCGGGCATCCGTCGTCTTACCCTGACGCAATTCGACCTCACCCATGCCGGCCAGCAGCAACGGTGCATTACCATTCGATTGCAACGCTTTGGAGTACAGATCCCCTGCAGCTACGGAATCCCTCATCTCCAGCAAAGTCTGCCCCTGCCAGTATATGGCCTCGATATTATTCGGATTGGATGCCAGTATCTTGTCAAATACGTCTTTCGCACTTTTATACCGTTGATAATAAAGGAATTTCTTCCCTTGGTCCACCGTTTGAGCCAGCGCCCCGCCGCAGAAGCCGACAAGAGCCATAACCAGTAAGCTGAATCGGAACTTATTCTTCATGTACTTTGTCTGTTTAGTGTGTAAATATAAATATTATTGATTGTTTAGTTACTGACTGATCTGCGTGTCACGGATCTGAAAGGACATTTTAGCCGGCCAGAGATACGCCTTGCTGAAGATCAGCTGTCCTCTTTCATACTGCAGGAAGTTTGAGAAGTTGCCACCCACTCCACTGAAGTTCTCCTTTAAGATATAATACAAACTTCGCACCAAGGGGTAACGGCGAAGGGCAATATTAGCCTGATAAGGTTTAACATAGGTCGGCCCGAGGCAGCTCGTACACCGGATAGAGGCCACTCTTACCTTGTTTATGAACAGGTTGTCATTGACAGCACCCTCCCCTAACCAACTGACACCCACAAATCCAACGGCATGAGGGTTCTGCGACACATAATTGATCACATCCTCGCTGTTCTTTGCCGCCGTGACCCGTTTGCTCAGGGGTTTCCCTTTTAAAAGGGAGTCCATGGCATACCGCACCGTACTGGTCGCCGACTTGCCATCCATTACAGGAATGTGTACGGTATCGGTGCCGTCCAGCATATTCTGAAGATCCTTTATCTCGAATATCGAGTCCTTAGCATTATTGTTGACGATGACGGCAATGGCATCATAGGCAACGGGCATCCATCTGGGTTTAAGATGAAAAGAGTCCTGGTAGAACTTCTCTTCCCCGGAGCTCAATCCCCTGGTAACGATGATCATCCGCGTACTGTCTGTGGTCAGGTCCCTCAGGCACTGCGCCTCGGACTCATATCTGGTAATGATCTTTATATCTGGATTGGAAGACTGGAAGACCTTTATCTGCGAGTCGAGAACGGGTTTGAAAGACTCATCGATACTAAGGGTGAGGGTCCCTGACTTGGGGGTTTCCTGGGGAGTTTTATTCCCATCGCTGCCACAACCTCCCAGGAAAAGACTAAGCACTAATCCTAACATTGCGCCTTTACCATTCTTATTCGAAATATGCCGGAGAATTCCCTTCATCAACGAAAATAATTTTTTTTATACCCGCGATAGATCCGCCATCCTCCATATAGCAGCCAAATGCCTGAAAAAGCATAACGGAAAAAGTCGTCAATAGCCAAAGCAAAACCTATCTTCGGGGCAATCAACAGAAATACCCCAAAGCCAAACCATATCCCTCCTATACCATAATCCTGGATCGATCTTCTCAATAAATATCGCCGTCTTTCACCATCAGGAGCCTCATTTTCCATCTTTAACCAGAGTTTTTAATTATTACCTATCACTGGAACGGGCAAATTAAGAAATTAAGCTTAAAAAGAAACCATTGTATAAGGTCTTATACTTATTAATTTCTTATTAATGCATCCGGAAAACGGGTTCCTCCTAAAATATAACCCGTTTCCCGGAAGAATCTAATATCTGTCCTTCGGACAACGAATCTCCGATTCGTTTGGGTATTCTTTTCTGCCCTTGATTATAAGACTCCCCATCTCTCCAATTCCACAAACCAACAGCTCCTTTCCCCCTTATCTTCTAATGTTTTAACATTACCTTTGGGCGCATGAAAAAAGAGCCTACCTCCTTCCTGATGGTTTGCCTGGGCAACATCTGCCGCAGCCCGCTGGCAGAAGGCATCCTGCAGGAAAAAGCCAGGACAGCAGGACTCAATTGGGAAATAGACAGTGCAGGAACTAATGGCTATCACGTAGGCGAAGCCCCTCACCATCTCTCCCAAAAAGTAGCCCGGGCCAGGGGTATCGACATCAGCCGGCAACGAGCCCGAAAATTCAGCGCCAATGATTTTCAACGTTTTGACAAAATCTATGCCATGGCTGAGGATGTGGTAGAAGAAATGCGGCGTATCGCCGGCCGTCATTACGATCCCTCAAAAGTGGAGCTTTTAATGAACGAGCTGCATCCCGGAAGCAATGAGGATGTACCGGATCCCTGGTACGGACCCGAACCCGGCTACCACGAAGTATATAATATGATCGACGCCGCAGCGGACAGGATCGTTGAAAAATACGGCAAACCTTCCGCTGACACCCGTATCCCCCAATCAAAAAATTTATGAGCAGTCTTAAACCATCTTTGCCCCAGGGCACCCGGGATTTTGGGCCCGCCACTGTCCGCAAAAGGAACTATATCTTCAATACCATCCGCACCGTATTCGAACTTTACGGCTTCCAGCCCCTGGAGACCCCCGCCATGGAACAATTGGAAACCCTTATGGGTAAATATGGAGAAGAGGGCGACAAACTTATCTTTAAAATACTCAACAACGGCCTGGGTGATCCCAGGAACATCGAAAAGTCACGCAAAGCCTTTGAAAAAGCCCTGGAAGGAAAGAATGACAAAGACCTCACCGAAAGAGCGCTCAGGTACGATCTAACCATCCCCTTTGCCCGCTATGTCGCCATGAACCATGGACAGCTGACCTTTCCATTCAAACGCTACCAGATGCAGCCTGTCTGGAGAGCCGACCGGCCCCAGAAAGGACGCTACCGCGAATTTTATCAATGCGATGCCGACGTGGTAGGCAGCCAATCCCTTATCAATGAGGTCGAACTGGCATCCATTTACCGCCAGGCCTTCCAACAGCTGGCCATTCCCATAGAGATCCGTATCAATAACCGCAAGATCCTCGCAGCCCTGGCCGAAGTCTGTGGCGGGGCGGATAAGATGACGGATATCACCGTAGCCATCGACAAACTGGACAAGATCGGACTGGAAAAAGTAAAGGAAGAGCTGGCCGGACGTGGGCTTGACCATAACCAGATAGCCGCCATCGAACAATACCTGGGCATCGCCGGGGACAACGCCGTCAAATTATCGCAACTCAAGACCCTGTTTGCCGGTAACAAGACAGGCCTCAAAGGCATTGCCGAACTGGAATACCTTCTGGACTATGCTGCAGCGCCACAGCCCCAACTCTTCTTAAAATCCGGCCCTCCACCGGAGGCCCCCCTCATCGTCGACCTCACCCTGGCCCGCGGCCTGAACTATTACACGGGTACCATCTTCGAGGTAAAAGCCACTACAGTACAAATGGGCAGCATCGGCGGCGGCGGCCGTTATGACGACCTCACCGGCCTTTTTGGCGTACCTAATATCCCCGGGGTCGGTATCTCATTCGGGGTCGACCGTATCTATGACGTCATGGAAGAATTAAAGCTCTTCCCAGAGGACGTGCATACAGGCACAAAGGTCCTTTTCTTCAACCTTGGGGACGCCGAATCCCGCGCCGCCTTTGGGCTGCTGCAACAGCTGCGGGCAAAAGGCATTCCCGCAGAGATCTACCACGAACAGGCCAAATTTGACAAGCAATTCAAATACGCAGAGAAAAAGGGAATCCGCTATGCGGTTATCCTTGGCAGCGAAGAGCTGAATCACCGGCAATGTAAGATAAAAGACCTTAGCAATGGGCAGCAGACGACGCTGGGATGGGAGGAGTTGATGGAATTCGTTTTTTAACCTTAGGATACCTATCTTTAGCCATCAACAAATCAAACTATGGAAAGTCGGACCTTACGCCCTTACTGCCTGCTGGCAACCCTTTTATTTACGACCATATTCGTCTCTGCTCAAAACCTCAACCCGCTGTTCGGACACCTGCCGCCGGACGCACAAAGAATTTTCCATATCAACCTTCCGGCGCTGACATCCAAGATCAGCTGGGATGAGCTGATGTCCAATATCCCTCTCGGCAAATTGAACAGTGATCAACAGACGATGCAATTATTTAAAGATCCTGCCCTGGCAGGGGTCGACATCCACCAGGATATCTTCGTCGCCGAGGGAAGAAACATCCACCAGGATATCTTCGTCGCCGAGGGAAAAAGTTATAATAAACTCGACAGCATCACTTCCGCAACCATCCTGATCCATCTCTCCGACTCAGGGAAATTCAGTTCCATGCTGCAAAACGATAAAGAGAAAGGTCTTCGCACCCTTCTGCCGGGCAAAGGACGGGTGCTTGGAAAAGATAAATGGGCGGTGGCCTATAATGACAAGCTGGCTGTTATCACCATCGTTACAACAACGTATACAAAAGAGACAACCGCCTCTATGCCAAAAATGGCCCCCGGCGCTAAAAAAACCGTTGCCTCTCCTTCGACGGCTGCTTACACGCTGAATGCCGCCAGGAAGAGCCTGGCAGCTCTCCAGGGATTCCCCAATACCCCTTATACCACCGATCCTGTCTTTATCGCCGGATTCTCCGATGACGCCGACTTTCACATGTGGGGACCCCATGGCGAAGGCGCCAATAGGCTGATGGATATGGTCGGAAAGAAAGCCATGCGGGGTAAGAACGCCCTTACCATGGCCAACCGGAGCGCTGCGCTGCATACCCTGACAGCCCTCCGTTTTGATGCGGGGAAGATCAGCCTGCACACCTCGACAGCAGTGCCGCCCGATTCGGCCAAAAATTACAGGATACTGAACAGCCGGCCATTGAACGACGACCTCGTCAAGCACCTACCGGGTAAAGCGCTGTTGGGAATGGTCAATATTCACTTCGACCCTGCCTTGCTGCCGGAATTCCTGGAAAGACTCGGACTGCGCAACATGCTGGACTCCGCACTATCATCCAAAGGACTTACAATAGCCGAAGTAATGAAAGCCTTTAAAGGAGATTTCCTGATTGCAGGCCTGCAACCCGCCAATCAACCCGATACCGGCAAGATCAACCCCAGCCTGTTTTTTGTTACCACCATCGGCGACCCTGGTGCATTCATGAAGCTCGCCGGTAAATTGAAACTTGGCTCGGACACCACGGGTAAGATGAAGAACGCCTATACCTTAAAAGACAATATTCTTGTAGTAGGAAAAACCAAAGAATTGACGGATGGCTATTTCAGCAATACGGCTACAAGAAACACGGATCTTATCAATGATCGCGTCAGGAACAACCTCTTTAGCCTCGTGGTAGACATCAAGGCCATTACAGCTTTTATACAGTCGGAGCCCACTCCTTCACCAAAGACACAGCAGGCACTGCATTTTCTCGGTGCGCTCGATCGTGTAACCTTTGCAGGAGGCGGGTTTCACAACGGAATACTCGAATCATCCTTTGAATTGAAAATGGCGGATGCTTCGGAGAACAGCTTGCGGAGCATCTTCAAGCTGTTGCATTAATTATAACCATATTTTTTCTTGAACTCCGCCAATCCGGCCTCATCCAGATCGCGGAATAAATATGTACGAGTACGTCCCGTTCTTTCAATGAATGGGACGTGCTGTTCATAGAACAATTTGAACATTTCCCCCAGTTGACGTACATGCTCCTGGCTGTTGAGGTAGAATTGGCTTTTGATAGTGCTGCCCTCATAATCGAATTTTATCTGGTTGCCCATTCCGTCCAGTTTATAAGCTGAATAAGGGTCCTGCATGCCGTTGAAGCCATTGACATCGAAATCCAGTTCTTTTACTTTACGGATAGGATACTCTTCTTTACCCAGGCAGATCTTTTCCTGTGTCACCACCAACTCTTCTTCGGATAACCCGACAATGGAAATATTTCCTTTGGCGATAAAGGCGCCCACCAGCACCAGCAGAATGCCCACCACAAAAATCATCGTACCAAGTCCCCGCCACTCGGGTAAACCTATCGGTAAAATGCTACAGGCGGCCAGTCCAAAACCGATATACGACAAAGTGGCTTTTTTCCTGGCAGTAACCACTACTCTTTTGGTCCGGAATTCCATAGGCAGGTGTATTTAACAATAAAACGCCCGGGTCCTATTTTTCGTATTACAACTTCTCATATACCACCGCTGCCCCCTGCCCTACCCCTACGCACATAGTGGCCAGCGCATACCGGACATCCCGTCTCTTCATCTCATGCAGAAGAGTAGAAG
>Ga0207671_10006155_pt1 | contig 10783 bp, 9 predicted proteins | sample KBSC24metaG_FD_184352 | JGI IMG/M metagenome (GOLD analysis project Ga0207671, IMG submission 184352) | Corn rhizosphere microbial communities from Kellogg Biological Station, Michigan, USA - KBS C2-4 metaG (SPAdes) (version 2) | ecosystem: Host-associated > Plants > Roots > Rhizosphere > Soil... | reverse complement strand
AGAATGATTTGTCCGGTCGTGACCTGACGCCCGGCAAAGCGCTTTTCGATGTCGCTGGCATGGGCTCGTTCATGGGCGTCCTGAAACTCTGCTCCCGCGTTTTCGAGTTCCGCATGGTCATGATGGTGGTGGTCGTGTTCGTTAAATTCAGCAGAATAGCTGTGTGAGTGATTTCCATGCGATACCTTGAGCACTAGCTTGAATTCGTGAGGCTCCGGGATGTCGGTTGTGGATTGCAGAAAGTCTCCATGGGAAGAAAAAATGAATATCTGCCGAGAGTCGTCTGGCCGGATGGTCTCCAAGCTCAATTCGGCAGGATTTCTCGGAATATTCTTTCCATGGCGGGAAAAGCTGAGTCGGAAAACCGGAGGTATCCCTTCCTCAAAGATGGCAATCTTGATGATGCCATGACCGGTATCAATCGTAACGATTTCTTCTCCGTGATGATGGTGATCGTGAGAATGCCCCTTTGATGCCTTGATGTCTCGGCGGGTTCTCCAGAGCATCCAGAGGGCCATGCCTGCGATGATAAAAGCGGAGACTAATTGGAAGTAGGGCTCCGACGTTTCGATGTTGAGTTGATTGCCGTAATAAAGGCCAATGCCAGCGATGATCCAGACCAACAGGGAATGGGAAATGGCGGCTGAAAGGCCAAGAAGCACGGCTTGGGCAATCGTGCCGCGAACAGCGACAATAAAGGCGGCCATCATGGTTTTGGAATGGCCGGGTTCCAGCCCGTGCATGGCCCCAAGGAGGATGGCGCTGGGGAAGAAAAGCCAGGCATGTGCCGTGCCTTGTTGAAGAAGCTCAGTAAATGAAGTCACGATAGGACTATGCCCCCACCCCCCTTGCTGGCAATTATTTTCTTCTGATTTAAGTTCGGGTGTTGTTTACTTATTTTGATGAGCAAAAATTCGCATCACCACGACCCTAAGCAGAAGAAGGCGCTCCAGCTTCGAATTCGAAAGATGTCAGGCCAACTGGCAGGTATCGAACGCATGGTAGAAGCCGATGCAGCTTGCCCAGAGGTGTTGACGCAAATTGTCTCCGTGCGGAAAGGTCTTAAGTCCTTGGCCGAAGTCATTATCCATGATCATTTGCATGAGTGTATTGGTGGAACCGTTGACCCCAAGGAGGGGCAACGAAAACTTCGTGAACTTCTAATTGTTTTGGAACGATTCGTTGAGTGATTTTTAAGGTTCATTCAGGCGTTTGGTTCGGTTTTCCGCCCATACATAAAGCACCGGCAGTAGTAGTAGGGTGAGGAAGGTGGCACTGACGATTCCGCCAATGACTACTGTCGCCAGCGGTCGTTGCACCTCGGCTCCGGCTCCCAAAGCAATTGCCATGGGAAGAAATCCGAGATTGGGCACGACGGCGGTAAGGACAACGGAGCGCAGTCGCGTCATGGAGCCTTCCCGGACAGCTTCTTTGACCCCAAGTCCCTTTTCGCGGAGATAGTTGAAGTAGCTTACCATCATAACGCCGTTAAGCACAGCTACACCGGAGAGTGCAATAAATCCAATTCCGGCACTGATGCTAAACGGAAGCCCACGCATCCAGAGGGCAAAAATGCCTCCGGTCAGAGCCAGGGGAATCCCGGTATACACGACGATGGCCTGCCGCAGGCTGCCGAAGGCCACAAAGATGAGAATGAAGATGACCAGCAACGCCACCGGAACGATCACGGCAAGTCGCGCCCGGGCTTGTTGCAGATTCTCGAACTGGCCACCGAACTCAACACTATAGCCAGCCGACATTTTAACCTCATCTTTGACTTTTTGCTGAGCCTCGCGGACGAAACTCTCCACATCACGCCCCCGCAAATTCACCATGATGGCTGCCCTCCTTTGGCCAAATTCTCGGGTGATGGAGTTAACCTTTGATTCAACCTTCACGGTGGCCAGTTGGCCGAGTTCGAGTAACCCGCCTTCGTTGGTGCGAACCGGCAGGGTGCGAATCGTGTCGAGGTTCTGCCGCTGGGCTTCCGGCATCCGTACCACGATGTCGATTCGCTGGTTTCCCTCGATCAACTTGCCCGCCTCGTCTCCGGCCAAAGCCCCGGCGATGGTCTCATTGATCTCCTTGGCGTGGACGTTATATTTGTTGGCTCCCGTGCGGTCCAATTTGATCTCCAGCATGGGCGCTCTGCCCATGGCATCAAATTCGACTTCCGCCGCGCCGGGAATCTTTTCCAAGATGCCTTTGACCTGCGTGGCAATACGCTCGATCTCGTCATAGTTTTCTCCGAAAATTTTGACGGAAATATCGGCGCGGGTTCCTTCGAGAATTTCGTTGAAGCGCATTTCAATCGGCTGGGAAAAGAGGAGTGATTGTCCGGGAACTTCGACCTCCAGTTCCTTCGTCATCAATTCGGCCAACTCGCCCTTGGTAAGGGTGTGGCCATCCAACTTTCGCCATTCCTCTTGCGGTTTGTAGAAGATATAGGTGTCCGCGATGTTGACCCCCATGGGATCGGTTGCGACTTCAGCCGTTCCGATGCGCGAGAACGTCCGGGTTACTTCAGGAAACTTTTCATGCAAGACTTTCTCCGTCTTCTCCTGCATTTCCAATGCGGCATCGAGACCGATGCTGGTGGTGCGAACCACATTGGCGGCCATTGATCCCTCGTCCAGACGAGGCACGAATTCCGCGCCAAGTTGCTGAAAGACGAATCCTGAAAAAATGAACAGGGCAACGGCGAGAAGAATGGTGAGCCAGCGGTGACCCAACGCAAAGTCGAGGGCCGGGCCGTACATCGCCTTTAGCCAGCTAATGGCCAAGTTATCTTTCTCGCTGATCTTTCCCTTGAGGATAAATGAGCAAAGAACCGGCATCAGTGTCAGGGCAAGCAGCAAGGCTCCCATGAGCGCGAAGATGACAGTCTCCGCCATCGGCTTGAACATCTTCCCCTCCACGCCCGTAAGGGAGAGGATCGGAATATAAACGATGGTGATAATGAGGACGCCGAAGAAGGTGGGTGTTCCGACTTCCTTTGCAGCACTTAGCACGGTGTGAAGGCGCTCTTCCGTGGTAAGAAGGTGATTCAGTTCGTGTTGTCGAATGCCCAGCCTACGGACGATATTTTCCACGATCACAACCGCACCATCGATAATCAGACCAAAGTCGATGGCCCCGAGGCTCATCAAGTTTCCAGAAATTTTCGTCTGAACCATGCCGGTAATGGCAAAGAGGAATGAAAGAGGGATGGCGACGGAAATAATAAGTGCCGCTCTCCAATTGCCCAAGAGAAGTAGCAGGCCAACGACCACCAGAATCGCCCCTTCAAAAAGATTCTTCTCCACCGTGGCCACCGTCCGATCAACCAATTCCGTGCGGTCGTAGACCGTGATGATTTCAATTCCTTCCGGGAGCTTGGCTTTGATCTCTTCGAGTTTGGCCGCAACCCGTTTGGCCACCATGCGGCTGTTTTCCCCCGTCAACATGAGGGCTGCACCAAGCACCGCCTCGTTGCCGTTATAGGTGGCCGCACCCGTGCGAATGCTTGAACCGATGCCGACGTCGGCCACGTCCATGATGCGGAGTGGCGCGGTCCCAGCCCGGAACTTGACGGGAAGATTGCCGATTTCCTCCGCTGTCTTGACCCGGCCATCGGCCCGGATGGTGATCTGTTCGCCGCCGACCTGCACGGCTCCGCCTCCGGCATTTTCCACATTCTCGCTGACCACATCGGCCAGTTCCTTGAAGGTGAGTCCCGCTCCGATAAGTTTCTCGGGACGGGCGGCGACCACGATTTGCTTTTCAAATCCACCCTGGGAATTGACCTCGGCCAAGCCGGGCACAATCCGCAAGGCAGGCTTAATGACGTAATCGTGAACGCGCTTGAGTTCCATCAACTCGGCTTCCCGAGTGGGCGGTTTCTGGACGTAGTCCTTCTTGTAATCGACGATGTAATAAAAGATTTCTCCGAGGCCGGTGCTGATCGGTGCCAGTTTGGGACTTACCCCTGTGGGCAAATCATCCGCTGCGTTAAGCATCCGTTCGCTGACCAACTGCCTCGCCCGATAAATATCCGTGCCGTCCTCAAAGACCAGGGTGAGCTGAGAAAGACCGAACTTGGAGAGTGACCGCATTTCCATCAGGCCGGGAATGCCGGACATTTCCGTTTCCAATGGTAGGCTGACCAGCTTTTCAATTTCCTCGGGAGCGAGTCCCTTCACCTCGCTGTTAATCTGAACCTGGACGTTGGTGATGTCGGGGACGGCATCAATGGGCAAACGGGTCGCCGCCCAAAGTCCGATAGCCAATAAGGCCATGCTACCCAACAGAACAAAAAGACGCTGACGCAGGGAAAATTCGAGAATTTTGTTAATCATGGTGCTATTCCTCTCCGCCGCCAGTAGCGGCTCGGAGTTCGATGAGGTAAAGGGTCTGAACAGGTTTCGTGACAATGGTTTCGCCTTCGCGAAGTCCATCCACGATTTCAACAGAGTTGTCCGCGATGATTCCAACGCCAACAGGCTTCCGTAGGAGATGTTCACCGTTTTTGAGGTAAACAAAGCTGCCTGTGGCCGTTTTGAGCAAAGCAGAGGCTGGAACGACCAAGCCGCGACGGGGAGATGATCCGGCATCCAGCGTTATTGAAACAAAACCACCCACTATGAGTTTTGAATCGGGGTCAGGAACCTCGATCAAGACTTCGACTTTTCCCGTGATGGAAGATTGCATCCGCTCGATGCGCCACACGATTCCGACTTTGTCGCCATGGTCAATGGCCACCTGTTGCCCGACTTTAATCGGATCGGCCGAGCCGAGATCGACCGATGTCGTGATGTAGGCAAAGCCATTTTTCTCGCGGCCAAAGCGAGAGGCTGCTTCCGAAGCTGCCCGGTATACCTGTCCATTGGCCACGATCTTGGGAACTAGGTTGCGAGATTCTACCTTCGCAAAATCCACCCCTTGTGCCTTGAGCACATCATCACTCAGGGACAATCCTTTCTCCGCATCGAAGCCAATTTTCTGCTCAACTTCCGGTTTCGAGTTTTGTTCGGAAGATTTGGGCTGAGTTACTTGGGCAGGTTCAGCAGGACGATTGCAGCCAGCCAGTACGAGAACCGCGAATAAGGTAAGTAGAGAATATCTCATTTTTGGAGCTCCAGAGAACCACCGGTCAAAAGTTCAAGATCGAGAAGATCCCGCCATGCCCCGAGTTGGGCCTCGGTGTAGGCTTTTTGAGCCGCAAGAAAACCACGCTGTGTTTCCAGAAAGAGTTGAACACCAATCACGCCTGTGCGGTATTGCCGATCGGCAAGATCGGCGGCTTCCCGAAGGATGGAGACGGTAGTCTCGGGCATCTGCGCCAGTTGTTTCTTGGTCAGCTCAAATGAACGGAGACGGCGCAGGATTTCGCTCTCTACTTTACTGCGGGCATCCATCAACAAGGCATCCGCCTGAACACGGCGCGCCTGGCTTGTCGCGATGTTACCTTGGTTCCAGTTCCAAAGAGGAAGTGAGGTGCTGACGCTGGCGCCAATGTTCACTTCGTTTTCCGCCGCCTTATCCTGACTAAAGAACGGGCCAACCGAAAAATCCGGGGCAGCGTCCAATTTCGCCACAGAGACACTTTTGATTGCTTTTTCGACTTCAGCCAAACGCATCTTGAGCTGAACATTCCCTGACAATCCGCGTAGCACGATGGTCGTGGAATCTGCCTTAAGCGTAGGAAGGCTGAACTGCGACTCAATTTCCAACTCTTGGGACTTGGGAAGACCGAGAAGGCGTCTTAATTCGATTAATGCCTCGTCCCGACTCTGGATCAAGTCGCGTGACGATTTTTGCAGCTCGAACAAACTTCCTTCGATCACTTTCAGTTCCAGGAATTGTTGCGTGCCTGCCGATGGGCGTTTAGCCAGAAGTTGCATGAGACTTTGGCATCTATCCTCTATTTCCTCCGCTACCCGCGCTTGTTGGGAAGCCACGACGTATTGGTAGGCGAGGGCTTCAATCTGGCCTCGCAGGGCCAAGCGAAATTGACTCAAGCCCAACTCAGCCAAGCGAATATCCTGCTCGGCTATGGCCTTTCGTAGACTTCCCTTGCCGGGGAATTCAAACGTCTGGCTTGCCGACAAGTTGCGGGTAAAGCCCGTAGTAGCCTCCGTACCGTTGCTCACCCGTCGATGCCCGTATTCCCCAGTAATCTCGGGATTTTTCCAGAGTCCGGCCTGCTCTCGCTGCCCCTTGGCCGCTGCTACTTCAGCTTCGTAAGAGCGTAGTTCCGGGTTGGATGCCAGGCCCTTCTGAAGCAAAGCTTCGAGCGTCCATGACTGCCCCGCAGGCGTAGACCAGCTTGGAATCGCTCCGAAGCAAAGCAGAAACCATCCGATACAAATTCCCTGTTTCATCGAATCAACTTTCGGAAGAGTTTTTAGCTTCTTTGCAGAAGACATGCAGATTGCTCAAAAACGTAAATTGTACCGTGGCGGCCTTCGTCACTTCGGTCGGATCAAACGATGCGGTGTAGTCGACTAGTTGAATGCTCGGTGAGGACGCCTGTGACGGTTGAATACTGGCAAGAAGGATTACAACGGCACAAAAGCCGACGAATTTGAACTGAGTAAATGTATAGGTCTGCATATGAATCTCCTGAAATGACGGGTGCATGAATCACCGTCTAGTTATTGGACGATCACGCCCCGCAAGGCATGATGGGTAGTCGTCGAGGCAGAAAGCCTCCGAGGATTAGGAGATTCGAGGCGGCTGACTGATGTCCCGAATTAGACCATCTGGGATAGGACACGACAGGATTGCAAACGACTGAGGTGAAGCTTCCAGATCAGAAACATGGAATGAGACAAAGCTTGCTTCGATTAAAATATGTAGATGGCAGGCGCAGTCACAGGCGCCGCCTTTATCCGGTGATTGTGGTTTGCTTCCTGATTCAGTGTCACTTTGAACAGTGACGCAACAGATATGCCCAGATCTTTCCGCTGTGGTCACTCCGACGCTCAACACAAACGCTACCAAAGCACAAATGGTCGAGGCAGGAATGAAAGGAAGAAACTTGCTGAGCACAAATGCTGGATACCTCATAGGGAACAAAAGTCAATCACCCCCCTAGCAGCTAATATTAGCATGCGAGGAAAAGGGGATATTCATAATGAGCAGATCAACGGTTCAAATGCGTTAAACGACTTATCCCTTCATAAATTCCGTGCCAGTTCTCCGGCTTTGAGATTGGAATTAGCAATTGCCTCGTCCTTGGAGGTAGCGCTGGCGAGAGTCGGCTCGACGAAGATTTCCCGGATGTCGGTGAAGCCGATGAAGCCGAGGATCTGTTTCAGGTAACCACTTTGCTGGTCGTAAGCTTCCGCTCCGGTGCCAGGACCGTAGGCGCCACCGCGCGCGTAGATGGCAACAGCGGGCTTGCCCGTGACGAGGCCCTTGTAACCTTCTCCCGGCGTGAAGCTGAAGGTAAGGCCGGGCTGTGCGAGGATGTCGATGAAATGCTTCAGCTTGTAGGGAATGCCGAAATTCCACATGGGCAAGGAGAAGAGGTATTTGTCGGCTGATTTGAAATGTTCGGCAATCTTGACCACGGCATACCAGGCCTGGAGCTGATCCGGAGTGTGAGATTGACCGTGCATGACGGCATATTTGGCATCAAGTGTGGCGCCGTCGAATTCAGGCAAGGGTGTTTGCCAGAGGTCGAGCGTTTCGACCGTATCGCCGGGATGTGCAGCACGGTAGGCATCAAGGAAATGGCGGGCGACGGCAATGGAGGCGGAACGATCGCCCCGGGGAGAGGCTTCGATATGAAGAAGTTTGGACATAGTGAGGATGGAGTTGAGGTTTGTTTGTCAGTTGAGATCGAAGAGAAGAAAGTCGGCAGGCTCGACGGCGGCAATGGTCAGTACATCGGTATTGTTGATGGCCGCGGCGTCACCGGGCTGGAGCTGGGTTCCGTTGACGTCAAGAACACCCCGGACCGCCTGAAGCCAGACGCTGCGCTTCTCGGCGATGGAATATTTCACCGTGTTGCCCTGGCTCAGCTTTCCGAGATAAAGATCGGCGTCCTGATTGATCGAAATGGAGCCATCTCGTCCGGACTTGGAGGCGACGAGGTGGAGTCGTCCCGGTTCAGCCTGGGCAAACGTTTTTTCGGCATAACCCGGCTTCGCGTTCTTACGGTCGGGCAGAATCCAGATTTGCAGGAGATGAACCGGCTCGGTCTTCGAGTCATTGATTTCGCTGTGTTGAATACCGGTCCCGGCGCTGATCCGCTGGATGTCCCCCGCGCGCATGACGGCCGTATTACCCATGGAATCGCGGTGCCGCAGGGCGCCGCTGATGACGTAGGTGATGATTTCCATGTCGCGGTGCGGATGCATGCCGAAGCCCATTTCCGGCGCGACGTAATCCTCGTTAATCACGCGCAGGTCGCGGAAGTGGGTATGCGCCGGGTCGTAGTAATCGGCGAAGCTGAAGGTGTGGTAGGAATCGAGCCAGCCGTGGTTGGCGTGGCCCCGTTCGTTGGATTTGCGTAACTTGATCATAAGGTTCTCTTTCGTTGTGCCAACCTAACGCGGAAAATGTGTGCTACCCAAATACCATGTTTCTTGGCTGAGAATGCCTTTTAGGTATGCTGGCTGGCATGGAGCTTCGTCACCTGCGCTACTTTGTTGTCGTGGCCGAAGAGCAGAACATCACCCGGGCCGCAGCCCGACTCCACGTTTCCCAGCCACCGCTCAGTCGGCAGATTCACGACTTGGAGGAAGAGCTTGGCGTCAGCCTCTTCCGGCGCACGGCGAAATCGATCACGTTGACCGAGGCGGGGAAGATTTTTCTTCGTGAAGCAAGGGAAGTTCTCCTGCGCGCGGAAAAGGCGGTCGAGACCGTGCGGGTGGTGGCCCGGGGCGAGCGCGGCCAGCTCCGTATTGGTTATGCACCGTCGCTGACGGTTGAACTTCTACCGAAGGCGCTGCGTCTCTTCGAGCACGGGCATCCCGGCGTCCGGGTTTCGCTGCATGATCTCTCGACTGAGGAATCGGTGCAGCGGCTCAAGGCGCGGAAGCTCGACGTGGCGCTTACCGTGCGGCCTTCCAGTCCGAGGATGCGCGGGTTGGCTTTCCAGAAGCTGACCGAGTACGAACTTTGCTGCGCGGTGGGAATCTCGCATCCATTTGCCGGGCGACGATCACTGGCGTTGGGTCAGCTGCGCGACGAGCGCTTCATGGTCTACTCGCGGGAAGATTACCCCGAATATCTCGAATGGTTGGTGGAACTTTTCCGCCCCTGCGGCTTTGTGCCCCACGCGGCGGAGGAATACGACAGCGTGACCGGTCTTATCGCGGCAGTGGAAGCGGGGCGGGGTATTGCCATCATGACTTCGTCGCTGAGATGCCTGATGGGGCCGGGATTGAAGCTGCTCCCGTTAAAGCCCAAGCTGCCGCTGCTTGTTTTGGGCGCCCTTTCTTTTCCGCCGGAGACGCTCTGGACGGAAAAATTCATCGCCGCTGTCCGGCAGGCCGTTCGCAAGGAGTGAGCGCTACTCGAAGCGGATGTCGAAGAAGCGCAGGTCAGGCTGGCCGGTCGCGGCGCGATGGAGCATGACCGCCAGTTCGCGGGCATGATAATCGCCCCACATGGAAGCCTCGCCGCACGGCACCTTGCGGCCCGGCGGAATGTGATCCCAGCCGTTGGGCCGGTGATAAACCGAGTGAAGGACGAGACCTTCGTGCGCGAGATTGGTGGAGAGATAAGGCTCTTGGAAGAGCGTGCGCGCGACCGTAAGACCCGCCTGGTAATAACGGGCCCCCTTGTCGGTCTGGCCCAGGCGCTTGAGATAATTGCCCAGCCGTAGCAGGCCCTGTGCGGCGATAGCCGCGGCGCTACTGTCGACCGGTTCGTGATCGTTGTAGGGCTCCGCAGGACGGCTGAGGTAATCGCCCATTTTCGCGAGACCGGGCGCGCCGGTATCCCAGTAGGGCACGCCGTCGATGGGCGTGTAGTGAAGATAGAAATCGGCCACTGCCTCGGCGACCTGAAGGAAGCGGGCGAGAATTTTTTCCTTTCCGCCGAAGGGAGCCAGCTCTTCCTCGGAAAGCGTTTCGAGGAATTCGATCTCCTCGGGATAGCCGCACAGGATCCAGGCCAGGCCGCGCGTCCAGGTTGAGAAGGGGGAATAGCCCTGCTGGCTGTTGGGACAGCGGTAGGCGCCGTCGTTAGTATTGAAGATTGATTCGTGTGCGGTGCGTCCGCGCAGATCATAGGCGTCGCGGCCCTCGCCGTAATAAACGGCAAAGCGGGCCGTGGTTTCCGCGTGCTGGAGCAGGCGGGCGAGGAGCGACGCGGGGCGATCCATCTCGCCCATCAAGCGGTGACCGAGCTGGTGACTGACGGCGAGTGCGCGCAGGGAACGGATCGTGTCGGCGAAGAGCGAATGGGGACCGTTGAAGGAATAGATATAACCCGCATCGGGCGCGATCTCGGTCCAACGTGCCGCCTGCACCGCACCGGTGACCTTGAGTGCCAGCTCGTAGAAATTTTTCTCCCAGTCGTTGAAGGGAATGATTTTCACCGCCATGAGGCGGAGCAGGTTGCCGTAGGTGCTGACGTTGTTGAATCCGTGGTCGTGCACGCCGATATGGGTGAGATGCGGGGAATGGGGGAGTGTCTGTCGCGGAGTTTTGGTTACCGCAACCAGGCGCTCTCACCAAATCATAACCGCGCGACGATGGCGCAATACGACACAAGCCCAACGGTCTACAGGACTTCTGTTTCTAGTTTATCCAGCGCCTGCTTGAATGCATACAGAGTTTTGGTT
>Ga0207671_10006154_pt1 | contig 10784 bp, 7 predicted proteins | sample KBSC24metaG_FD_184352 | JGI IMG/M metagenome (GOLD analysis project Ga0207671, IMG submission 184352) | Corn rhizosphere microbial communities from Kellogg Biological Station, Michigan, USA - KBS C2-4 metaG (SPAdes) (version 2) | ecosystem: Host-associated > Plants > Roots > Rhizosphere > Soil... | reverse complement strand
TCTCTGCGTTGAAAGGCCCATTAACGCAGAGAACGCAGAGATACGCAGAGGGCCGCAGAGGAAAGACTTCCATCTCAACTCGATTTTTTGTGCAAAGCCCCACCGGACCCTGAGTAGTCGAACCCACATTCTTGACTTTGGTTGTAACCCTCGGCTATTTAGATGTCGTTACTCAAAACTTTCGATCTCTTGCGCTGCCAGGAGATTCCGTCGAATGCGCTCTCGCACAATCGTTTTCATGGCGCTCTTCGCTGTAGTCGCCTTGGCGCTGCCATTAATCATTAATCGGCACGGCTTTGAAACAAATAGCCCGGCGACCAAAGTTCCAGAACAGCCCAAACGCCCGAATTCAGTTAGAGACTCACAGGCGCAATCTCCCCAACCGCTGCCCACCCTGCAAGGCAACCCCGCCAAAGATTATCTTAAAGAGCACGGCGTTTATGTTCGACTCCAGAATTTGATCGACGCGGCACAATACCAGATCGACCAGCAGCCGCAAGAGAACAATGCGGCGGGGATCTATGAAGCAACAAATCCGGCCCAGAACCTGAGGGCCCGTTTCAATAGGCGCGACGTAGTCTTGCAGCCTCTCACCAATAAGCGCATGGCGAGGTTAGAGGCGCGGTTAAGCCTGCGGGGTTACGGTTATGGTCGCCGAATGTTGACTGCCGGAGCGGGAACGATCCGCGTCGATGGCAATCGCATCGAGATTGTCCGGCGACTCACTACGCAATCCAACCCGACAAACACTTACCAGGAGACTTCGGATGAGATCGTCGAGTGGTATCAAAACCGAAAAGATGGCCTCGAGCATGGCTTTACTCTGACGGCGCCCCCCGGAAAAAAGGACCAGGGAACGCCACTGCGAGTGCGCCTGACTGTTACGGGTGAAGTCAGGCCGGCGCTGGTGGATTCGGGAAAGGCGTTAGAACTGATCAGCGCCAATGGCAAGCATTGGCTTCGCTATGATCATGTGATGGCTACCGATGCTTCAGGCCGGCAATTACAAACTCACTTCCAGGCTGACGGAAAACAGATTTCGCTCTTGATAGACGACACGGACGCAGTTTACCCGCTACGGATTGATCCACTCTTCACTCAGACGAAGAAATTAACAGCCAGCGATGCGGCGGCAGATGACCGGTTCGGTTACTCGGTAGCGACCAACGGCGACACAGTGGTGGTCGGAGCTTACACGAAGAACTCCAACACTGGCGCGGCCTATATCTTCGAGCGCAATCGCGGTGGAGCTGAGAACTGGGGACAGGTGCAGAAACTCACCGCCAGTGATGCGGCAGTGAATGACCAATTCGGTCGGTCGGTAGCGATCGATGTCGACACAGTAGTGGTCGGAGCCTGGGTTAAGAACTCCAACACCGGCGCGGCCTATGTCTTCAAACGCAATCAGGGTGGAGTTGAGAACTGGGGTCAGGTGCAGAAACTAACTGCGAGTGATGCGGCGGGAGGTGACGCTTTCGGTTCGTCGGTATCGATCGACGCCGACACAGTGGTGGTCGGAGCTTACACCAAGAACTCCAACACTGGAGCGGCCTATATCTTCGAGCGGAATCAGGGTGGAGCTGAGAACTGGGGACAGGTGCAGAAACTGACTGCAAGTGATGCGGCGATATTTGGCTTTTTCGGTTACTCAGTATCGATCAACGGTAACACAGCCGTGATCGGATCTTACGGCAAGCAACCTGGCGCGGCCTACATCTTCGAGCGCAATCAGGGTGGCGCTGCGAACTGGGGACAGGTGCAGAGACTAACCGCGAGTGATGGGGTAGGAGGCGACCAATTCGGTATCTCGGTAGCCATCAATATAGACACCGTGGCGGTCGGAGCTAATCACGGGAACCGAGCCACGAGTGGTGCGGTCTATATCTTCGAGCGCAATCAGAATGGAGTTGAAAGCTGGGGACAGGTTAAGGAAATAACCGCGGATGACGCGAATTTACTTGACGAATTCGGTATCTCGGTAGCGATCGATGGCGACACATTGGTGGTCGGAGCCTGGGCCATAAATCTCGATACTGGTGGTGCGGCCTACATCTTCGACCGCAATCAGAATGGCGTTGAAGGCTGGGGACAGGTGCAGAAAATCACCTCGAGTGATGTGGCGGCTCATGACCAGTTTGGTTCGTCGGTAGGGATCGATAGCGACACAGTAGTGGTCGGTGCTGTGGGTAAGAACTCCAACACCGGCGCGGCCTATACATTCCATTTGACGTCACCGACCCCAACTCCTACACCGACGACCGCCAGTTGCGGTTTTACAGCGAATCTCGGCAGCCCGCCGGCGCCCGCGACTACCGGCACCATGACGACTCGATTGACCCGCGCCAGCGTGCAGGGTACCTGCAGCACGAATTCCTTCCCTGGAAATTTCGCTTCCGGCTCATTTCCATTCGACGCCTATACATTTGCGAATCCATCGTCCTCTCCAGTCTGTGTATCAGCGGCGTTGACTGTAAATTCTCAGTCGAATGCGAACTATCAAATCGCGGCTTTCCTGGCGCCGTTTGTAGCGACTGACATCACCAATGCGTCGCGTTACCTGGGTGATCCCGGTCTTAGTAGTGGTTTCCCTTCGCTCATTCAGTCGTTCCAGTTCACCGTTCCAGGCAACACCAGCTTTGCGATTGTCGTCTTCTCTGTCAACGGCACCGCGGAACTGGGCGGCAATTACACATTCCAGGTAATGTCGACGAGCAGCTTTTGCCCGTCGATTCCCACGGCAACACCAACTCCCCCGCCGACGAAGGGGACAGCGGTGGCCTATCAAATCGACGCCACCCATAGCGGCGCGCAGTTCGACTCAGTTACCACTCCACCATTGATAGAGCGGTGGTCCCGAAATCTGGGCGGTCAGATCTCCTATCCACTCATCGCGGGCGGCAGGATCTTCGTGACGGTCGCGAACCAGAGCGGCAATGGATCGATGCTCTACGCGCTCGACGAAGCTAATGGCGCTTCAGTGTGGGGGCCCGTCGATCTCGGAGGAAGCCGTGCCTGGTCCAACGCGGCCTACGACGCTGGACGCGTCTTCGCTGTAAATCATGACGGCGTTCTTCGGGCTTTCGATGCAGTGTCAGGTGCGCTGCTATGGTCGACGCAGCTTCCAGATCAAAACGCGTTCTTTTCACCGCCGACGGCGTCAGGTGGCGTGGTGTACACGGGAGGGTCCGGTTTGGGCTCGACATTGTACGCCGTTGACGAGCAGGATGGCACTGTGAATTGGAGCGCGTTGTTCTTCGATGGTATCAACAACAGCTCTCCAGCCGTAACGCCAACGGAGGTGTGTGTCTCATTCGCCGAGCTGGCCTGTTTTTCGCCTCAGGATGCATCTCTGATCTGGACACAGATCGGGGCAGCGGCAACACCAGTCATCTTTGGCGGGCGTTTGTATGTGGGCGATACTTTGACACCCAAGCTGATGTACGATGCCGCCACTGGTGCGCCGCTAGGCAGTTTCCCTCCCGGTCCACCTCCGGCATTCAGCGGCTCGACAGGTTTCTTCCTCACCGGATCAATTCTGAAAGCGCGCGATGCCTACTCTGGGGCAGTCCGGTGGTCCTTCACGGGCGATGGCACCCTCAGTTCCGCGCCAATCGTAGTCAACGGCTATGTATACATTGGTTCCAGCAGCGGAAAGGTCTACGCTCTCGACGGGAGTACGGGCGCGAACGTCTGGACCGGGAACGTGGGTTCGCCTATTCAGACGGCCGAGTCGCTCGTCACCCGTCCGCACACGGGACTCGGCGCAGGTGACGGGGTGGTGGTCGTACCGGCTTCCACTCTGCTGGTAGCTTATCAATCATCAACACAACCAACGCCAACTCCCCTGCCGACACCACAGCTTCAATTAGTCTTGGATCAGTCTGGGCCGGCGTTAGACCAGGTTACCGCATTAGACTCATTACTTTTGACGCGTGATCCGTTTCCGGTCGTAAACGCGGCGGACTTATTGAATCTCGGAGTCGATCGCAATACGCGAGTAATAGTCTTCGCAATGAATCTTCAGTTGTTGCAGGGAGAGAGTTCTGCGGCGGTTAAGGTAACTTTAGTTGATAGTAACAACCAGTCTTACGACCTCGCGGCTGAGGATGTGCGTCCGGTGCCGAATTCTCCGTTTACGCAGGTAGTTTTTAGGCTTCCGGATAACGCATCAGTTGGCACCTGCATCATCACACTCAAAGCGCACGGACAGACCAGCAATTCGGGCAGCATCAGAATTCGAACTTAGGAGTCTGGGGGCATTGCGAACGGAAGCGATCAATGGTTTTTACATTCTTCCCCGTTCCTTACCACGCTTATTCGTCATGTGCTGTTAATTGTGTCGCCATCGCGGATTAACTCCGGTATGGTCCTTACATATGGCCTCAGTTCTCATCTTATAGCGCAGTCCTTCCATAGGTTCAGTCCTTATATAAATGTCTGGTCCCCGAAGATTGTTCGGTTTTTTTCGCTGTCCGACGAGGAACTTGTCGATTTCGAGTTCGCTCATTCGACTATACAGCGGATACACCGACGCGGAGTAGATTACCGAAGCGAGGAGAAATGCGATGGCAGATAACAAAGGACGGATCGTTTCGAAACTAAATCTCAAACACATGAGAGCAACGGCTTTAATGCTGACGCTTCTTGGATCCACCGCAGCGGCGCAAGAACCGAAGACGGGCTATGCACCCGTAAACGGCCTCAAGATGTATTACGAAATCCACGGCAAGGGTGATCCTGTTGTCCTACTACACGGCGCCTTCATGACGATCACAAATAACTGGACGGAGATGATCGCTGAGCTTTCAAAAACCCGACTCGTTATCGCCGTCGAGATGCAAGGCCACGGTCGAACCGCCGACATCAATCGCGATTTCAGTTATGAGAATCTCGCCGACGACATAGCCGCCCTGCTCGACTACCTGAAAATCAAACAAGCGGACGTGCTGGGCTACAGCATGGGTGGAGGTGTTGCCATGCAGCTTGCGATCCGCCACCCGGAAAGAGTCAGGAAAGTCGTGAGCATTTCTGCTGTGATTCGCAGCGATGGCTTCGTCAAAGAAGGGATGGAGGCGCTTACACGTCTGGAAGCCGGAATGTTCAAAGGTTCACCCATCGAGACCGAGTATAAAAAGTTGAGTCCGACACCGGACCAATTCGAAACCTTCGTAAAGCACGTCGTACAGTTCGCTAGCAAGCCGTACGATTTTGGCGCCGAGAAAATGAAAGCTACAAAAGCGCCGATGCTCTTCATCCATGGCGATGCAGATGGCGTGCGGCTCGATTACATCGCCGAAGTGTTCCGTTTGAAAGGCGGCGAGATTCATGGCGATCTGCGGCCACGCTCGGAATCGAGGCTCGCGATCCTACCCGACGCAACACACGTCACATTGATGAACAAGTTGGATGTCATTGTTCCCATGGTCAACGACTTTCTTAATGCCCAGCCACAGAAAAAGAGTGCTTTATAAACGACACACATCGACGCGCAAGCAGGACACAAGCGTGTTTAGCACCTTGACTATTCTTATCGTCGCCTATACCTGAGTCACGGTTCTCAGCGAATTCATCCCTGCCTCCGCATTACACACAACTGCATTAATATCAGTGCACTCAAGCAATTGCAGACGTAAATCACACACGCATTGACATCCGATGCCATTGCCTATTGTTCTATGACATACCGTGTCGTTAATTCTGTCCACAAATTGGCCACACGAGAAATTGGACCAACTTGGATAGGAACGGCCAAGTTGTTGAGTGATGTGAGTTAATGGTGGAGCAGAGGGGGATCGAACCCCTGACCTCCGCATTGCGAATGGGTTCTATGGTCCAATGCATGCTTTTACATGCAGTGACACCCAGCAACATCAACTAACAATTCTTCAACAGGTTGCAGCCGTTACAGGATCACATCTCTATGTCATTCTTCGACGTCTATTTTCATCGATTTGCATCGAGTCAAGTGACGAATCGGTGACATTTTAAAGCGCTCTTGGCCCGCATTACCACAGAAAGGTCCACGAGAAATGCACTCGGGTGACAGCGGTTTTCTTGTCCTGGTTCACAATCATCAATACAAGCTAGTGCTCCAACGTTCACATGCAGGAGTGATGATCTGATGACCTTGATGATTGATTGGACCAAGGGTGCATCGTGGACCAAGAAAGCCGTTGACAAAGTGATTTTTGAGCACTACGATCGACGCGCCTGAGAGTAGGTGTGCTGAGTTGAATTTATTGAAAACCGAATCAGAAAGTTTGAAATAGAAATAGTTTTTTCCTTTTTTCAAACTTTCAAATTTCTCGACCACGAACTCCTCTTTAAGGAGTTTTTTGCGTTTAAGAGTGACTTTTCAATCAGATAAATTTCGAAGCGATCAGATAAATTTTTTGAAAAGGAGAAAATAGAAAAAGATGGGATACTCAATTAACAAAACAGATGTTGCCGGATTGAGATTTCTATATAAGACAGATGCTGCGGCTCGTTATATTTTGGAGAGTCTGGCAAAGAGACGGAACAATTGGAAAATCACCACCATAAGTGGTCTTTTTTCAATTTTTCAATTGGCAGGATTTGAAATTACTCGCAAAGACATAATTCGTACTGCTCGTGAACTTGAGAAAATGAACTACTGCGAATTTATTCTCGGGAAAGTCGCTGGAAGTCGAAACGAACAATCTCGCATCGTTTGGAAGATTCCTCCTGGAAATGTCGGAAGAATTGCTGTTAGCAAGATTTAACCGCGTCATACTTTTCAGCCAGCCCCAGAAAAAAGCGTCGGCCCGCGACCTGTCCTCACGCCACTCGTGGGCCTTTGTTTTGGTTGTGCCGCACAGTTGAGTGCGACGAACAGTCAGAAGTCAAAATACCAGTTTGGACTGCTTCCGGCCGAAGCACGGCTGGGAATTTCCTTGGATTCGCGCCAATAAAGGCCACTCAATTGGCGCGATTAGGCTATTCGCGCCAAAAACGGCTTGCGTTCGGCCCTGATTTCTGTCAGAAATAATAGGCAGTTTTTCTGACAGAATTCGGAGCCGTAATGCCGTGCAAACTATTGATAGCAAACTAAAAAGCCGTATTTACGGCCATGGTAGGGGTTCGGTCTTTACCCCTAATGACTTCTTAGATCTTGGCGGTCGTGACGCCGTGGATAAGGCGTTGTCGCGTTTAGCCACACGAGGTGAGGTTCGGCGCTTGGCGCGCGGACTCTACGAGTATCCACGAGAACACCCCGAATTAGGAACTCTATCGCCGGACATCGAAAAGGTAGCGAAAGCGTTAGCGGGCAAGGACCGTCTTCGTCTGCAACCCGCAGGTGCTTATGCCACGAACCTTTTAGGACTTTCCGAACAAGTGCCAGCTAAGGCTGTATTCTTGACTGATGGCCCCTCAAGAACCGTAAAGATCGGAAGGCAGGAAATCCAGTTGCGTCGTACTACACCGCGCAATATGGCGGCAGCTGGAAGATTGAGCGGGTTACTGATGCAGGCGTTTCGACATCTAGGCCGCCAACATATTACGGAGCAACGCATGGCGCACTTGAAACGCACGTTGCCTGCAAAAGAGCGGAACCAGTTGTTGAAAGACCTTCCGCTCGCTCCGGCGTGGATGCATCCGTTGTTTCGTGAATTGGCTGAGAGTGGATCGTGAAACTGGAATTCTTCAATCGAAGCGCGAGAGATCAAGCTGCCATCATTCGCGAAGTGGCGGCTCGACGCGGAATATCAGCCGTCATGGTTGAAAAAGACTTCTGGGTTTCGTGGACTCTCGCGGTATTGTTCGCGCATCCAGAGTTTGGTGAGCAGTTGGTCTTCAAAGGCGGCACTTCGTTATCGAAAGTCTTCGGCGTAATAAGGAGATTCTCTGAAGACATTGATCTGTCCGTTAGCCCTGAATTTGTCGGCATCAATGAGAAGTGGCTCGAGGAGGCGGAGAGTCGCAACAAGCGAACCGAGCGAATGAAAGAGTTGGAAGCAGCCTGCATTGAGACGGTGCGCCAACGCTTCGCTCCAGAGTTGGAACGCATTGCCGAAGAATCGTTCGGTAAAGCAGTAGGCGGTAAAGCCTGGATGGAGTTTCAAGTGGACGAGGATACGCATTCACCTGTAATGCTTTTTCACTACCCTTCCAACGAACCTACTGGGTTCGAATATCTTCGTCGCTCTGTGAAGATGGAATTTGGGTCATTGACTGATCAAAGGCCAGCGGGTAAGCACCCTATAAGACCTTGGGTCGCAGAAGAATTTCCTGACTTACTTGCCGATTTTAATTGTGAGCTAGTCGCACTGGAACTTGAGCGTACATTTTGGGAGAAGGCGACGATCCTGCACGCCGAGTATCATCGGGATGCCGCAAGACCAATCCGCGATCGTTTCTCCAGGCACTACTCAGACACGGCTGCAATGGCGCCACGCGCTGAAATTGACCCCGTCTTAGCTAACAATGAGCTACGGCAACAAGTCGCGGATTGGAAGAGTCGATTCTTTCCCTCAAGTTGGGCGCGTTACGACTTGGCGAAGCCGGGAACGTTTCGCCTTGCACCACCGGAGTTTCGAATAGATGAGCTGGACAAAGACTATCGTGCGATGCGCCCAATGTTCTTGAACGAGCCGCCTCCATTCGAGACCGTTGTGAAGGCCCTATCGGATTTAGAGATCAGAATCAATCAATGATGTTTACCAACAATCATCGCTGGCCTCCGGACTTCCCTAATCTTATGAGCACGATAGGATTTCATCGGCCTACGATCATTCGATTGAACTTCCTGACGACCCTTACCGTGAGAGTTTCCCGCCGAGTAGAGCTAAGTCACCGATCCTTACGGTTCCGGCGATACATTCGAATCGACTACTCTTGAGCGCCGTTTCCATCTTCCACCGTTGCCCCTTCCGTGACCGATTCTATTAGCGCCTCTTCTGCATGCGAATCTTCCAGAGGCACTACTTCTACAGGAGAGGCTACTTCTACAGACGTCGTTACTTCTACAGTAGGTGCTGCTTCTACAGGAGGCGCTGCTTCTACAGGAGACGCTGCTTCTACAGGAGACGCTGCTTCTACAGGAGACGCTGCTTCTACAGGAGACGCTGCTTCTACAGGAGACGCTGCTTCTACAGGAGGCGCTGCTTCTACAATTGCTTGTCCTGTTGGCTCTTGAACTACGACGGATTCGTCCCGGGTTGGAGTCTCTTCGTTGTAGTGGACTATCAAATCGCAGATGAAATGAGGCAGAATTTCGTTAATGGCCAATAAGTGCACCCTGCCAGCGCCAGTATTTCGGTAATCATGAACGATGGCGTTTCTAACGAGATAAAAAATTTCCGCCAAGCCAAGATTGTCTTCGATCTTCCGACCAATTGAAGCGAGAAATAATCGGCTGACTGATTCGAGATCGGCTTTGAGGGCGTCGTTTTGGTGCTGAAAATATTCATTAAAGAGCTTGTTAACCCGTTTCTTCTCAGCCTCAAAATTCTCGAACTTGGTTCGAATCTGCATTCCGTAAATGTTTTTCTCTTTGACACCTTGTGTCAGCCGTTCAAGTTCCTTCAATAGAATCTTGTCCAGGCAGATTTCAACTACTTGATACAAAACGTGAAAACGAATTAGAGGGTGCGACTCATAAATCAGGTCACGAAACAGTTCCACAAGAAACGGTTCGCTCGCAAGGTTCTTGCATGTTTCTCGAAGGCCTACGGTTGAGACGATCTCGCTACGGTGTTCTGAAAGAGAACTAGTTGGTTTTACGGTGAAGCCAAATCGGTAAAGGGAGGGATAGAATTTCTCAATAGCAAATTCCGGCAGATGCGCTTCAATTACTGTGTTGGATAGACACAGGATCACGGTGTCTGAATGCAAAAACTCCAACGTATTATAGTAATCCTCGGATTCGTCGGCTTCAGGAATTTCAATTGCCTTCAAAAGGAGTTCGAAAGCTTTGAAAGCGACCTTCAAAAAATGCGGGTTCGCAGATTGGCTATGCTCAGTGCTCGTCAGTGCGGCGACCGGAAAAATCCAGCCAATTCGTTGCTCAATGTCCCGGTCGAAAACCTGGTAAATATCTTCATTACGTACATCCTTTCGAAAGAGCGTAAAGATTCGATAGGTGTCATCGTCAGCTTCTACTTCGAGAGCATAGCGAAACGGATATTGCAAATCATCTTTTTCATCGGATACGACAAAAGTATTCGTTTCTTGGTCAAACGAGACGCGAGGGAGGTCAACTCTTGAATTGTCCGGTCGAACTAGAGAAGCCATTACTTTTAGACTAACGACTTGTATTTATTGAAGCCGCTTTCGAGAGCGCGCGTACGGAAGTTTCGCACCGACACTCGGAGGACGCGTTATCTAACCTTCGACGAAGAGGCCAGGTTGTTCGAGAATCTTGAAGGTCAGGAATGGGTACAGCGAATCGTCACGATGGCGATTAACACGGGAATGAGGCAGGGCGAGATCTTCGCTCTCACCTGGTTCGACGTGGATTTGTCGCGAGGCTTGCTCCACGTTCGTGTCTCGAAAAACGGAAAAGATCGTTTCGTTCCCATCAATCAGACGATTCGCACGATGTTGGAAAGACTGCCACGCACCAGCGAGTACGTCTTTCCCAGTCCGAAGACTGAAGGTCGTCTTGTCGACGTGAAGTTTCGTTTCGATAAGGCGAAGAGGGAAGCAGGAATTAGAGATTTCCGCTTTCACGACTTGCGTCACACCGCCGCAACGAGGATGGCGGACGGCGGAGCTGATGCTTTTGCGTTAGCTGAAATCTTCGGATGGTCAGACGTCAGAAT
>Ga0207671_10006152_pt1 | contig 10786 bp, 9 predicted proteins | sample KBSC24metaG_FD_184352 | JGI IMG/M metagenome (GOLD analysis project Ga0207671, IMG submission 184352) | Corn rhizosphere microbial communities from Kellogg Biological Station, Michigan, USA - KBS C2-4 metaG (SPAdes) (version 2) | ecosystem: Host-associated > Plants > Roots > Rhizosphere > Soil... | reverse complement strand
CGCAAAGCAATTAGAGTCGCTCGGCCGGCGCGAAGAGGCAAGACTCGAACGCGAGCGGGCCAGCCGATTGCCTCAACCCGGTAGCCCCTCGCTCCTGGATATCCTCGAATCGCCTGAATAATTCGGCCCCGATCATAGAACTTCCGCCCCAGGCCATCATTGCTTCGCCGGAGACGCCTGCGCCTCGGGATAGATCTTGATCCAGTGATTTCTCATGCGTGCGTGCACCACATTGTTTGCCGTTTGCGAAACAATCACGTTGGTCTGTTCCACCGGCATGTGGCAGTCGATACACTCGTTCACGATTCGATGACCTCGCTTCGCGGATATCTTGCAGCTTTGCCACGTATGACAGCCGAGACACTTAACCGAATAGGATTCGGCCGGCTGCTCCGCGGTGTGCACATCGTGGCAGGTCGAGCAGGTCATCGTCTTTGAAGCGGCGTAACATTTGCTCCGTTGCAGCAGGCCCACCTGGTTGCCGTGAACGTCAGGGTGCTCCACATCCGCCGACCCAAGCTGCTTGTAGTACTTGTCCAGAGGCTCGCCCGGCACATACGAGAATGCTGAAGCGAGCGGCGTTCGCTGGATGCCGTTGTGGCATTCAGCGCACAGGTCCACCTTGCGGTCGCGCGAAAACTTCGCCGGATTGAGGATTCCCGTCGAACCGCCCGATCCCGACCGATGCGCACTCTCAATGCGAACGTGCTCCGCTCCAGGCCCGTGGCAAGTCTCGCACGAGAGGCCTGGAACAAATGTCGACCTGTCGAAGCGGTTCGTATTCGGATCCGTCGAGAGCGGACGAATGTAGGTTGAGTGGCACTCAAGACATCCCGGATTCACCACCCGGGAGAACTCGGCCGTGCCATCGATATACCCCGGACTGTTGATCCATCTCCGGCTCTCGGTCCAGTAACTCACCGGCAATTCGAACAGCCGGTCGCCGCGCCAATACAGGTATGTCTGTCCTCGTGTGCCCGAGCCGGTGATCACGTCGATGCGTTCGCTGCGCTTGTGCAGATAAGAATCCCACCCCGTCTCGGCTGTCTCGTAGAACCCGTCCTTGCGAGCCTCCATCACGAAACGAAGCGCAGGCTCAGCTCCGTCTGCCGGATCGACGATGGTCAGCACGTTCTCCCCGTCCTTGAAAGAACCCAGAACAGAACTCGCCGTGGGAAGCTGAGAAGTCAGCCGATGCGCTGTGTGCTCGTATGTTTCAGAGATTCCCTTGTGGCACGAAATGCAGGCGGCATCCCCGATAAAACCAGCGCGATTGTGCGAGATTTCAGGCGCCTGAGCCGCAGAACTCGCGCTGCTCGAGAGCAACCCCGCGAGCGTGAGAAACAGGGAAAACCTGATGAGGATCATTCGGCTGGAATCTCTGGAAACCAATGATACCGATTCCAGATCACCGACGAAACTATCGCTTTTTTGCGGAAGCTTCGTGGTCCATTTCAGACTTGAGGCTCTTAGCCAGTTTTTCTAGCTCTTCCGCCTTCTTCAGAACGGCCAGGGACAAGCTCTGCTTGTAGGTCTTGCCGACCTCCGTCCTTAATTCCAGCGCAAGCTGGTACAGCCTCTTCGTGTCAGCTTCGATTCCCCGCGGCTCTTCCGAACTTGTCTCCGTCGTCGACGGTGCGCCTGTCCCGGGTTCCGCTATTTGACTCGCGGGCTGTGCGGGTTGAGCCCCCTGCGGCGCAGGTTCGCTCTGCGCCGGTGCCCCGGCATCTTGTGCAGAAGCTTCGCATGCGAACGCCATCGCCGAAATCGCGAGTGCCAAAAGACAAAACCGGACGTTGAGACGTAGCTGCATTCTGAATCCCGGCCTCACTGAGCCTTCATGTTTTCCTGCACGCTCCGAGCGAGTTTCTCGATCTGAGCTACCTTGGCTGCATCCTGCGACAAAGGTGCCGGATTCTTCTTGCCGGAGTTGATCTCTTGTTGCAGCTGTTGAGCCAGCAGCAGAATCTGGTTCGATTCGAGCCAAATCTCACGCGCCCGAAGCTGTCCCTTAAGAGACAGAGCCTTTTGCTCCTGCTCTCCCTTCGAACCCTTTTCCAGCTCCTCTTTCAGATCGGGAGGCCGCGGCGTCGGGTTGGGAATGATGACATGGGTTGATGGCTCCGGCACGTTCTGGGCAAGCGCGCGCGGAGACCAAAGCATTGCCGAGAACAACAGGAGAAGCCCGAAGGCCGAGGAAGGGAAGCGCATTAAAGTCCTCTCCGGACTGGTGGATGTAATCTAATCAAACCTTTGCACCCGCAGTCCAGAGTTTTTAGTTCGCAGAACGCCGAGGCCTCAGACCCGACGGCAAAGACACCCTGCGCTCCTTCCGCTGTCACCAACCGTAAACGACACAACTCACAGTCGAGCCTCACATCGATGCACAAACAAATGGACCGCTGCGAGGCGCTGCAGCGGTCCCCAAAAGGCTCAGCGTCGCGTCAGAGCCTTGGCAACTCAACCTGAAAAGCAATGCTGCGCTCGAGTTCGCGCTTCACCGCGCGGCGGCGTCCCGCCAGCAACTCTGCTGCGCCGACGCTGCCCACCAGCCGATTGTTGTCACGATCTACCACGAGGAGATTCAACGATCCCGTCGTAGCCATTTCTTCCGCAACGGCGCGGCAGGTCTCGTCGCTGAAAACATAATTGTCGGGCAGGTTGTGCTGGTCTCCGACCACCACTTCATCCCCGGGTGGCAATTCGGTCATCACTTCGGAAACCGTGACGAGTTCCAGCGGATCCACGCCGTATTCGCGCGAAAGATGATACCCGCGACGCCCCAGTTTCTCTGTCAGGATCGACCGCGGCATCACGAGCGAAGTGACGAGGTACGACGCAGTGCACGCCAGCACAAGCGGCAGAACGGCCGGCAGCGCGTGTGTCAATTCAAGCGAGAAGAGCACCGCCGTGAGAGGCACACCCAATGCGCCCGAGAGCATCGCGCCCATCGCCATCAGAGCCCACAGCGCCTGTGTCGGTCCTGGCAGGTGTGCAAGATGAGCCGCTCCTTCGCCAATAGCAGCGCCAATCATCAGCAGTGGTGCAAGCACCCCGCCCGACGTGCCGGAACTCAGAGAGAAAGCCCACATCAGAGACTTCGCGATGATCAGCCCGAGTAGAAGAGCGACTGGCGCATTGCCCCGAAGCAGTTCAGCGATGTTGTCGTAGCCCACTCCCAGTCCGCGAGGGAAGAAGAACCCGCCAATACCGATTCCGATTCCACCGATTGCCGGCCACCACATCCAGTGGATGTGCACGCGTCCGCAAAAGTGCTCGAAGGCGTCCTCAAGTCCGTACATCAGCCGGCTCAAACCGGCAGCGGCAAAACCGACCAGGATGCCGAGCGGAATAGCGACCAGCAGCGACTGCTCGAGATGGATGTTTCCCGGCAAATCGACAGGGAAGAGCGGCCCGGCTCCAAGCCACCAGATGCGCAACGCGCCGGCCGTCACGCTTGCAACCGCGACCGGCACTAGCGAGCGCGGCCGCCACTCGAACAGCAGAAGCTCAACCGCAATCAGAATCGCCGCAATAGGCGTCGCGAAGGTCGCTGACATGCCCGCCGCTGCGCCCGCAACCAGCAGAGTAGTACGTTCCGCGTCCGACAATTTCAGCCACTGCGCAACCAGTGATCCAAAGGCTCCGCCGGTCATGATGATCGGTCCTTCAGCGCCAAACGGTCCGCCCGAACCGATCGCAATTGCGGCGGAGATGGGCTTCAGCACGGCGACCTTCGGATGCACCCGCGCGCCGTTCAGCAGGATCGCTTCGATCGCCTCTGGAATTCCGTGTCCGCGAATCTTATCCGTGCCATATCGAGCCATGAAGCCCACCAGGACGCCGCCCACCACAGGCACAATGAGCATTGCAAAGTGCGGCAGCGTCGAGAAGTGCGGCAGTGTCGATCCCGCGGGACCTACCATCTCGAGGCTCACGCGATGGTAGTAGAAAATATTCGTTGCCAGAGCTATCGCGCGCAGCAGCAGAACTGCAAGTGCGGCTCCTCCGATGCCGATAATAATGGCGACAGCAGAAAGAGACCATGTGCGGCGATCGACCGTGAAATCGCGCAATGCCGAGGGCCGTGATCTCACAGGACCTCCGCAACAGATGTGCTGGAATGCATCTGCACGCGCCGCAGTGCGCGAACCAGCCGAGGGGCCATCTCGTTCAACTCGCGCGCATGTTCGCCCGAAAGCTTCTGCAAGACCTGCCGTCCCTTGCGCGTGAGGCGCAGGATAGCGCGGCGCTTGTCTTCTTTATCTGAAGTTCTTTCGATCAAATCTTCTCGCTCCGACCTGTCCACCAGTTCCACTGTGCTGTTGTGCTTGAGGCCGAGCCGGTTGGCCGCATAGGCAATGGTTACCGGAGTCTCGTGGGACGCACCCGCAACCTGCAAAAGCAGCTGATGCTGCTGCGGCTGCAGGCCTGCCTCCTGCGCAGCGTTCTCGCTGAACAGCAGAAAGCGCCGCAATTCGTAGCGGAAATCCGCAAGCGTATGCAAAAGGCGGCCTGTGTCATCGGGCTCACTTCTCATAAATATATCGTAACACGATATACATGGTTCGCAAAGTTGACGCCTTCCGTTCGTGCGCGTCGCGTAAACTGTTTGAATCTGAGGAGCTTGCAATGCGGCGATCAAAGATGGTCAATGCCTGGTCATTTCTGCTGGCGGTTGTTGTCGCAGCGGCCATGCCCGCGGCGCCACAGGATTCGGCAGGCGATTTACGTCCCGCTCCCTACCAGGTTGCCTGGCAGGATCTTGAATTCGGAGTGATCATCCACTTCTCCACCAACACATTCCTCAACCAGGAGTGGGGCGATGGCAGTGCCAACCCATCTGTATTCAATCCCGCACAATTCGATCCAGAGCAGTGGATGAAAGCGATCCGAGACTCCGGCGCCAGATACGTCGTCCTCGTCGCCAAGCATCATGACGGATTCTGTCTCTGGCCCACTGAGCAGACCAGCTACAGCGTGAAGAGCAGTCCTTGGAAAGACGGTAAAGGCGACCTCGTCGGAGATGTGGCGCGCGCAGCACGCAAATACGGCTTGAAGTTCGGCGTCTATCTCTCGCCCTGGGACCGCCACGAGCCGAAGTACAGAGATTCCGCCGAGTACGACAAGTACTACAACGCTGAGTTGGAAGAACTCGCCACGCACTATGGCGATCTCGTCGAGTTCTGGCTCGATGGCGCCGGCAGCGCCGGCCATGTCTACAACTTCCCGAAAATCATCGAAACCCTTCGCACGTATCAACCGAACACAGTCGTCTTCGCCGACACCGGCCTCTTCGAATATGGCGATGCCCGTTGGGTAGGCAACGAAGCCGGCATCGTCGACTACGAAAACTGGAATGTCATCGACCGGCACGGCTATCGCCGCTGGCGGCCGGTCGAGGCAGATACTCCCCTGCGGGATAAGCACTGGTTCTGGCACCCCAATGACGAGACATCGCTGAAGAGCCTCGATACACTTCTGGACACTTACGACAAAACCGTCGGACGCGGCGCGCAACTCATGCTCGGTCTCGCACCCGACAATCGCGGATTGTTGCCGGACTCCGATGTGAAACGCCTGGCCGAATTCGGCTCTGCGCTAAAGAAACGTTCCGAAAACAATATCGCTTTGCACCACGCCGCGGCGCCCGATTCTAACTCAGCGCTCGATGGCGACCCCGATACGTTCTGGTCGGCACCAGCCGGATCGCATCACGGTGAAATCGAGGTTGCGTTCGACCATCCGGTTACGTTCGATCACGCGGTTTCCCTGGAGTGGCTCAACGACGGACAACACGTTCAGAAGTACGCGATTGAGGTCTGGAACGCTGCAGATCAAAAATGGAAAGCCATTGCTCAGGGGCAGGCCATCGGACACGAAAAGATCGATACGTTTCCGTCAGTGACCGCGAACCGCGTGCGATTGCACATTCTCTCTAGCACCGAGCCTGCGCACATCCGGGAGTTTCAACTTTACGACTGGAGTCACCTCAACCTGCGCTAAGGGCAGGCCGCAACTCGCAGCGCCGACGCGCGCTTATTGGCGCACGTCCGTTTCCACGTCCAGGGGAGTGGCACTTACAGCAGCTTTGAATGCGCGTACATCCTCTTCAAACACTACGTAGGCCCTCCGGCCGTTCTGGCCTGATCCCAACTCTGCGGATTCGTCAGAGCCTCTGCTTAACGAAGAGTGAACCTCATCAACACCCGTTCGCAGTGTCAATGCCCGGGCATTCGATGGCCGGATTCCTCCGCCCGCCATAATCGAGATGCGGCCCCGCGCGGCTTTCTGCAACTGCGCCAGACGATCCATTCCCCGCATCGCATCCGGCGCACCACCTGAGGTGAGAATGCGATCTGCGCCCGTAGAGATCACGTCTTCCAGCGCACGATCCAGATCGACGCACACGTCGAAGGCGCGGTGAAAGGTCACTCTCAGTGGGCGCGCCAGCTCGATCAGCTTGCGGGTGCGTTCCGTATCGACTTGCCCTCCCGGTGTCAGAATTCCCAGCACCACGCCGTCCACCTTCCGATTCTTGGCCTCACGGATATCCTGGGTCATCACTTCAAACTCCAGTTCCGAATAAACAAAGTCGCCGCCCCGCGGACGGATGATCACAAAAAGATCGATATCAATAGCTGCACGGACAGCATGGATAAGCCCTGAGCTCGGAGTGATGCCGCCTTCGCTCAGCGCGCTGCAGAGTTCTACTCTCTTCGCGCCACCCCGCGCGGCAGCAATCGCCGATTCGACGGAGTCTATGCAGATTTCAACGTTCATAGTTTCAGTGTACGTGCTGTCAGGTCGAGCAAAGCCGCCTGCAGACACGAACGAGGCGAACCAAGTGGTCAGCCTCGTTCTTTTCGGAAATCAATAACAAGCCTAGCGCTGCTGCAACTCCGGATCGCTCTGGCGTCTCTCCGTGATGCGCACCGCATGATCGAGCTTGAAGGTAAGCAGCGTCTCAGCCGGCAGCACGATGTTTTTGTTGCCCGTGAATGCGGTACCTGCCGTTCCAGCACCGCCGCCCGCAAGCGCGCCGATCGCCGCTCCTTTGCCGCCACCGGCCAGCCCACCAATCAGGGCCCCGAGTCCCGCGCCTCCACCGATGAATGTCGCAGAGCGTTTGCCCTTGCCCTGCTGAGCGCGCGAAATGGAACTCGTCTCAACCGGGTAGGAACCCCAGCGCGATGTCACGCGATCGAGTTTGACCGCGAGAGCGGCTCCACCTTTGAATCTGCCTAGCGCTTTGGCATCGACCACCGTGCCTTCAGCGCGCGCGCCCTTCGCGATCACCACGTCGCCGCCCTTCATCACATCCTCTGCAACTGTGGCAGTGAACGAGTCACCAGCATGCGAAATGTTCGAGCCGAGATCGGTATCGAGCCGCACCCGGATGCTGGTCCCCTCAGGCAGACTGATCACGGCCGGAGGCGGAGGCGCAACCGGACCCGCGGCTTGCTGGCTGGCTGGCGCACCGGCCTGGCTGGCGGCTGGTTGTCCAGCAGCGGGCTGCCCCGCGGCGGGCGCAGTGCCGTCGGGCGAGGCGGGCTGGTTCGCCGCGGGCTGCGAAGTCGTGGCCTGGTTCTGCGGCGTGGTATTGGATTTGCAGCCGGCAACCGAAAGCGTCAACGCAAGCGCGGCTGATGCAAAAAGAGCGGTACGGGGATGGAAGTTCATAGTGCAGACTCCTTTTTTCCTGCAGGGGATTCTCGGAACAGAGCGACTGGCAACAAGCACTTCAGAATTCCACCCAACGATGATACTCTCCCGCGGACAACCAGAAAACAAAGTCTACCTCGCGCTGGCTCCCGGAGGGGGACGCGCTGGCTCCCGGAGGGGGAACATGGACAATAGCCCGGCACAAGCGAAGCGCAGTCCTGGGAACGCGGCAAGACCCCGCAAAACCCCGTAGGAGCGTAGTTAACCGCCGCTCATCACCTTCAGTGCACGTAGTCTTCCGGTTTCACGTTGATGGAATCCGGCGGAAACGTCGCTGGATCGGCGCCCAGAGCGAGATTCGGCGTATCGCCCATCGTGATCTCGAGTGTGCCGCCATTCGCAATCTCCGCATGGCGAAACCAGATCTGATTCAGAGTCCGGCCATTCAGACGGATGCTTTGCACGTATTTGTTATCACGCGAGGTGTTCTTGGCAACAATCACAAAATCCTTCCCGTTCTTCAGATGGATGGTTGCCTTCTCAAAGATCGGGCTGCCGATGTCGTAAGTAGGAGTTCCCGGCGTTACAGGATAGAAGCCCAGCATCGAGAAAACCACAAAGGCGCTCATGCCTCCGCCGTCCTCATCCCCGGGTATCCCGTGCAGCGTGTCAGGAAAGAATGTATCCAGCAGCATGCGAACGCGCTTCTGTGTCTTCCATGGGGCGCCAAGCCGGTTGTAGATATACGGAATCGCAAAGCTCGGCTCATTACCCATCGAGAACTGCCCCACCATCGACGTCGAATCCGGAAACTTGGCCTGAAATTCATATTTCGAGCGCCCCAGCGGCTCGCGAAAGAGCTGGTCCAGATTCGCCTCGGCTTTCGCCGTGCCCCCCATCATGGTGAACAGCCCGTTGAAATCCTGCGCGACATCCCAGGTGTACGTATAGCCGTTGTTCTCGTCGTAGTAGTCGCGCCCGCCCATGCCCCCGCCGAGCTTCGGATCGAGTGGCTCGATCCACTTGCCTTCCGCGTCCTTGGGCCACATCAGCTCTTTGTCCGCGCGAAAGAGATTCTTGTAGTTCGCAGCGCGACTGAGAAAGAGCTTCTCGTCTTCCGGCTTGTTCAGCACGCGAGCAATCTGCGCAACCTCCCAGTCGTCCAGACTGTTCTCCAGAGTCACCGGCACAGGCTGTCGCTTCTCAAACGGATGCACATGCGGGTCCGTTTCTTTTTCGCCGGGGCGGAGCGCAGGCATGTACCCATGCGCGTTGTAGAAATCATCCAGCGGCCCCTTCGGACCGAGCCGCCACGGAAGCAGCGTGTCTTCCAGCGATCGCTTGCGAATACCCTCGTACGCCGTCGCAACATCGAAGTTCCGCACGCCTTTGAACCACGCATCGGCAAACCACGGCGCGGAGTGATTCCCGTTCATGCACGCATTGTTTCCCTGCGCCAGCGCAAAGGTCGGCATGATGCCTGACTGCTGGTACATCCGCACGTACGACTGGATCTTGTCAGCCTGCACATCGGGGTTGAGCAGCGTTTGCAGCGGTTCCAGCGCGCGGAACGTATCCCAGAGCCAGTTATCGACGTAAAACGGACGGGCATCGCGATGCACCTTGTGGTCGAATGCGCTGAAGTACTGGCCGTCTTCGCTGATGTTGATCATGCGTTCGAAGCAGCGGTACAGCGCCGTGTAGAACACTTTGCGCTGGGCTTCTGTTCCTCCCTCAACCGCGATCCGGCCCAGCGCCTCATTCCATCGCGCCTTTGCAGCGCCCTTCACTTGATCGAAACCCCACTCGGGAATCTCGCGCCGCAGATTCTTCTCCGCCTGCTCGATGCTGATAAATGAAACTCCGTAGCGAAACTCGAGCGTGCCCGCCTCGGCCGTAGCGGTCAAATGACTTCTCTTGCCGGCGTTCTCAGATTTGACCTGGACCGGAACGCTGAATTCTCCGTAGATGTAAGCCGTCAGCCCCTCGACCGATTCCTGCCCTGTAACTGCTTCCTTATCCGTTTGGGCGAGGCTGCCTTCCTGTCGATTCCCCAGAACCACCGACGCGTGTCCCTTGGGAAAACTGAACCGAAAATACCCGCACCGCTCCGTCGGTGTGAACTCCGTGCGGAGCAGGGAATCGTCGAAACGCACTGAGTAATAGTAAGGAGTGGTGACCTCCTGGTCGTACGCGGCCGGCGATCCATCACCCGCCATAATGCTGAACAGTTCCGGCTGGCGATGAGAGCTGATCGTCAGAGGAAACGATTCGATGCGATCATCCATCGCATCCGCGCGCATCGGATAAACCCGCACCATGCTGTTCGGCAGGTAGACCGCAGGCCGTGTCGGCACCAGTAGAATCCCCACGTTCCCAATGGTCGGGTCCACGTATTCCACCTGCGCCTCGATTTGAAGCGCGAAGATTCCCGGGAAGAAAAGAAATGCTGCAATCTGTAATCTCAAGTTCCGGCCGCTGCTGACTATAGATCGAAGAAAACTCACCATCACCATCCAGGGTTGTGTCACAAACGCATGATAAAGGTCTGGGGTCTTTCGATAAGTGCAGACACTCTCGCATTCAGCGTGCAAGGGTCAAACTCAACCATGAATACAATACCCTCTAAGTAATACCCCTGACCGCGACGATCGTAACCGGTATACCTGACCTTCCGTAGGATTGGTGGCCGCGTCAAAGTCTTTAATATGTAGCTTTACGGAGAAATACGAACAGATGGACGTAGATGTAGCGATTGTTGGCGCGGGGCCATTCGGACTCTCGTCCGGTGCGTATCTCAAGAGCAAGGGCATTGGCGTCGGCATCTTCGGCGATCCCATGAGTTTCTGGCGCGACCACATGCCCGCCGGAATGTATCTTCGCTCCAACTGGCCCGCCTCGCACATCTCCGATCCCGGCTCGAAGCTCACCCTTTCGAAGCTCACCCTTAATCATTTCCAGGCCGACACCGGAGCAAAGTTCGAGCAGCCCATCCCTCTCCAGCAGTTCGTCAATTACGGTCAGTGGTTTCAGAAAAAAGCTCTACCCGAGTTGCAGCAAACTCAAGTCAACAAGGTCGAAAAGAACGGTTCCGGCTTCAAGGTCTCCCTTGAGAACGGAT
>Ga0207671_10006151_pt1 | contig 10787 bp, 9 predicted proteins | sample KBSC24metaG_FD_184352 | JGI IMG/M metagenome (GOLD analysis project Ga0207671, IMG submission 184352) | Corn rhizosphere microbial communities from Kellogg Biological Station, Michigan, USA - KBS C2-4 metaG (SPAdes) (version 2) | ecosystem: Host-associated > Plants > Roots > Rhizosphere > Soil... | reverse complement strand
GCAGTCCAGGATGCGCGTCTTGAGCGCGTCGGCCGAGAACCCCCCGAACACCACGGTGTGCGGGGCGCCGATGCGGGCGCAGGCGAGCATGGCGATGACGGCTTCGGGGATCATCGGCATGTAGATGGCGACGCGGTCGCCGGCCTTCACGCCGAGGTCCGTCAGCACGTTCGCGGCCTGGCAGACGGCATCGGTCAGCTGCTGGTAGGTGATGGTGCGGCTGTCGCCTGGTTCGCCCTCGAAGAAGTACGCGACCCGGTCGCCGAGTCCGGCCTCGACGTGCCGGTCGAGGCAGTTGTATGCGACGTTGAGGGTGCCGCCGACGAACCACTTGGCGAAGGGCGGGTTGCTCCAGTCGAGCACCTGCGTCCACGGGGTGCTCCAGCTCAGGCGCTCGGCCTGCTTCGCCCAGAACGCCGGACGATCGGCGGCGGCCTCGGCATAGGCATCCGCCGTCACGTTCGCCTGGGCCACGAACGCCGCCGAGGGCGGGAAGTGTCTGCTCTCGTGCGACAGGTTCTCCAGCGTCTCGCCGGTGGCATCGCTCGGGGACGGGTTCGCCATGAGTCGACGTTCCTTTCGTGTGTTTCGGGGACGCAGCGCGCGGCGGCCTCAGGCCCACGGTAGCCGCGCTGCCGCTCACAGGCTACGGATACAGTGAGAGGCACAACTACCCTCCGAAGTAGGTAGCCATTGGCCCAGTCAGCAGCGACCGCTGAGCACGATCTGCTCCAGAGGAGCGTCGTGGAACTCGCGCGCCTCACGAAATGCGGTGTTGCGTTCGGTGGTCTCACCTCGGCTGACCGCACGCCCCTCACCGCGTTCTGGGGTGCTCGCGCCCACAGCCTCGATGGCCTGCTCATCGAGCCGGCTCACGGCTGCGGCGGGCTGGCGGTCGCCGACCGCAAGCCCGTGGCCGCGACCCACTACCGGGAGTCGCCGACCATCACGCACCATTACGACCGCGAGGTCTCGGCCGAGGGGATCGTCTCACTGCTCGCGGTGCCGGTCGCCGTCGATGGGCGCGTGCGCGCGATCCTGTACGGCGGGCACCGCCAGGCCACGCAGTTCGGCGACGCGATCGTGCGCGACACGCTCAAGGTGTCGAAGGCTCTCGCCTGGGAGTTCTCGGTCGCCGACGAGGTGGATCGCCGGCTCGCCCTACTCGAGACCGAGCGGCCCGAGTTGCGCGACCCCGATCCGCTGTCGCGGGAGCGGCTCGAGCTGCGCGAGCTGTACGCCGAACTCCGCGAACTCGGCCGGGCGGTCGTCGACCCCGAGATCGCGCGCCGACTTGACGAGGTGGGCCGCCGCATCCTGCCGCGGGGCATGAGCGTCTCGGTGCCGGCAGCACTTTCGCCGCGTGAGCTCGACATGCTGGCGCACGTCGCGCTCGGCAAGCGGAACAGCCAGATCGCGGCACAGCTGACCCTCACTGAGGCGACGGTGAAGAGCTATCTTTCGGCGGCGATGCGCAAGCTCAACGCCTCGACACGGTACGAGGCGGTTATCGCGGCACGGCGCGCCGGCCTCATACCCTGAGCCATGGTGATCCCCGAAAAGCGCGAGTTGCGCAGCAACGAGTGGTATTCCGGCACCGATCGCAACAGCTACATCCACCGGGCCTGGATGCGCCGCGGCGTGCCGTCAGATGCTTTCGAGGGGCGGCCTCAGATCGCGATCGCGAACACCGCCTCCGATCTGACGCCCTGCAACAGCCACCTGGATGAGGTGGCCCAGTCGGTCAAGAACGGCATCTATGAGGCGGGCGGCGTCCCGCTCGATCTGCCCGTCGTCTCGCTCGGCGAGACGCAGGTGCGGCCGACGGCGATGCTCTGGCGCAACATGGCGGCCATGGCGACCGAAGAGATGCTGCGCGCCAATCCGATCGACGGGGTGGTGCTGCTCGGCGGATGCGACAAGACGATCCCCTCCCTGCTGATGGCGGCGGCATCCGTCGACCTTCCCGCCGTTGTGGTGCCGGGCGGCCCGATGCTCACCGGGCATTTCCGCGGCGAGCCACTGGGCTGCGGCACCGATGTCTGGCGCCTGAGCGAAGAGGTGCGGGCCGGCACGCTGTCGAACGAGGAGTTCCTGAGGTCCGAGTCGTCGATGATCCGCAGCAAGGGGCACTGCAACACAATGGGCACCGCTTCGACGATGGCGCTGGTGGCCGAAGCCCTCGGCACGGTGCTGCCCGGCCTGGCCGGCACGCCGGCGCCCGACGCTCGATTGCTCGAAGCCGCGCACGAGACCGGCCGTCTCGCTGTGCAGCTGGTCTTGGATGACCGGCGACCGTCGACCTTCTTGACGGCGGCCAGCTTTCACAACGCGATCGTCGCGCTCGCCGCGATCGGCGGCTCGACCAATGCCGTCGTGCACCTGCTTGCCATCGCCGGCCGGCTGGGCATCGAGTTGAGCATCGACGACTTCGATCGGATCGGCGCCGACGTTCCGCTGCTGGTCAACCTGCAGCCGGCGGGCAGCTACCTGATGGATGACCTCTACCGGGCGGGCGGATTCCTCGCGGTGCTGCGCGAGGTGCGCGACCTGCTCGACCCGACAGCGCTCACCATCACCGGCCGCCCGCTCGTCGAGTACCTCGACGACGCGCGGATCTGGGATCCGGATGTCATCACTCCTCGCGACTCGCCCCTGCTGCCGGCGGCGGGCATCTCGGTGCTGCGGGGGTCGCTGGCACCGGGCGGCGCGATCATCAAGCCGGCCGCGGCCTCCCCGCAGCTGCTCAAGCACCGCGGACGCGCGGTGGTGTTCGACTCGATCGAAGACTTCCGTGCCCGCATCGACGACCCCGACCTCGACATCGACGCTGATTCGGTGATGGTGCTGCGCGGCTGCGGACCGAAGGGCTACCCGGGCATGCCCGAGGTCGCGAACATGCCGTTGCCCGCCAAGCTCCTCGAGCAGGGGGTGCGCGACATGGTGCGCATCTGCGACGGCCGAATGAGCGGAACGGCGTACGGCACGGTCGTCTTGCACGTCACGCCCGAGGCGGCGGCCGGCGGCCCCTTGGCGCTGGTGCAGACCGGTGACTGGATCTCGCTGGATGTGCGCGGCAAGCGACTGGACCTCGAGGTGCCGCCCGAGGAGTTGGCGAAGCGGACGCCCAACCAGGCGACCCTCGACGGATTCGCCGCGCCTCGCCGCGGCTGGGAGAGACTGTATGTCGATCACGTCATGCAGGCGGACAGCGGCGCCGACCTCGACTTCTTGCGCGGCGGCAGCGGCTCGAAGGTGAGCCGTGAATCGCACTGAGGCGGCGCCCGACGACGTGCGGGTGGCAACCGAGGAGTCGTTCGATCTCGCGGAGGGGCCGGTCTGGGATCCGATCCGCGAGCGCCTGGTGTGGGTCGACATCCGACGAGGCACGGTGCTGGTCGGCGAACTGAGAGACGACGGGACGATCTCGATCGAGGATCGCGTGCAGACTCCTTGCATGGTGGGTGCGGTCGCCGTGTCGGAGGCGGGCGACTGGATCCTGGCGGGCGAGCGCGGCATCCTGTTCCGGTCGGCGGCCGGGCGGCTCTCGGAGGGGCCGACGATCCTGGCGGCGGATTCGGGGCGGCGCTTGAACGACGGCAAGGTCGATCCCGCGGGCCGCTTCGTCGTGGGCACCCTGAAGATCGACGAGAGCCCCACCACGACCGAGCGACTCGTCGTGGTGCACCCCGACGGGCGGCTCGACGATCTCGACAGCGACCTGTCGCTCTCGAACGGCTTGGGCTGGTCGCCTGACGGCTCCGTGCTGTACAGCATCGACACCGTTCCGCGCGTCGTCTACGCACGCGACTACGACGCGACGACCAGCACGGCCGGGCCGCGCCGGGTGCTCATCGCCCTCGACGAAGGTGTGCATCCCGACGGCATGTCGATCGACTCCGAGGGGCAGTTGTGGATCGCGATCTGGGGCGGAGGGCAGGTGCGCCGCTACACCGCCACGGGCGAGCTGACCCGCACCATCGAGGTCCCCTCGCCGCACACCACCTGCGTGACCTTCGCCGGCCCCGACCTGGCAACGATGGTCATCACCACCGCGACGAAGGGCCTCGACGACGACGAGCTGGCCCAGTGGCCCTTGTCGGGCCGGTTGTTCACGGTCGACGCCGGCGTGCGCGGCCTCCCCCCCACGTGGTGGTCGGGGCTGCCGGAGTGAGGGCCTTCGTCATCACCGCGCCCGGTGAGGCGTCGGTTCAGGATGTCGCCCCTCCGGTCGCAGCACCCGGCGAGGTGATCGTGCGGGTTGCCCGCGCGGGCGTGTGCGGCACCGACATCGAGTTCTTCACCGGCGGCATGCAATACCTCCACGACGGATTCGCCCACTACCCGATGCGCATCGGCCACGAGTGGATGGGCACCGTCACCTCGGTCGGCGACGGCGTCGACCGCCGGTGGCTCGGCCGCCGCGTGACCGGCGACACGATGCTGGGCTGCGGCGAGTGCCGCCGATGCCGCACCGGATACCAGTGGGTCTGCGAGTTCCGCACCGAGATCGGGATCCGGGGTGGGCGGCCCGGCGCGCTCGCCGAGCAGGTGGCGGTGCCTGTCACCGCTCTCCACGAGCTGCCGGACAGCGTCGACGACGCGCTCGGGGCCCTGGTCGAGCCGGGCGGCAACGCGTATCGCTGCGTGATGGCGGCGGCGCTGCATCCCGGCGACCGGGCCTTGGTGCTCGGCCCGGGAACGATCGGGCTGCTGGTCGCGATGTTCGCTCGTGCAGCGGGGGCCGAGGTGCACGTCATGGGTCGATCGCGGCGATCGGTCGACTTCGCGAAGACCCTCGGGTTCGACAACGCCTGGGACGCCGAGTCGGTGCCCGCGCTGCCCTGGGATGCCGTGATCGATGCGTCGAATGCGCCGACCCTGCCCGCCCTCGCCCTCGAGCTGGTCGAACCCGGCAAGCGTGTCGTGTACGTTGGGCTCGCAGGCTCCCCGAGCCGGATCGACACTCGGATGCTCGCGCTCAAGGACGTGACCGCGGTCGGCATCCTGAGTGCGTCGCCCGGGCTGCGACCGACGATCGACGCCTATGCGAGGGGTGACGTGGATCCTCGGCCGCTGATCGCTGCAACGGTGGGGCTCGATGACCTGCCGGCGGTCCTCTCGGGCGAACGGCCGGCGCATTCCGGCCAGGGACCGAAATATCAGGTGACGATCTCGCCCTCGTAGGAGGTCAGCTCACCAGTCGTGCACCGTGCCGTCGGCCAGCCGGTTGTACGGCAGATAGGCGGTCTCGTAGGGGTACTTGCCCGCCTCGTCCAGGTCGAGGTCGACGCCCAGGCCAGGCTTCTCGCCCGGGTGCAGCAGGCCGTCGTTCCAGGTGAACGACTGCTGGAACACGGCATCCGTCTTCGCGCCGTGCTTCATGTACTCCTGGATGCCGAAGTTGTGGATGCTCAGCCCCAGGTGCATCGCGGCCGCCATGCCGACCGGCGAGATGTCGGTGGGCCCGTGCATGCCCGACTTGATCTGGTACTGCCCGGCGTACTCGAGGATGCGCTTCAGGTGCGTGATGCCGCCGGTGTGCGTGACCGCGCTGCGCACGTAGTCGATCAGTTGCTCGCGGATCAGCTGCTGGTAGTCCCAGACCGTGTTGAAGATCTCGCCGATCGCGAGGGGCGTGGTGGTGTGCTGCCGCACCAGCCGCAGCGCCTCCTGGTTTTCGGCCGGGGTGCAGTCCTCGAGCCAGAACAGGTCGTAGGGCTCGAGCGACTTGCCCAGCTTCGCGGCCTGGATGGGCGTCATCCGGTGATGGCCGTCGTGCAGCAGCGGCAGCTCGGGGCCGAACTCGTTGCGCACCGCCTCGAAGACGCCGGGAACGTGGCGCAGGTAGGCGCGGGTGTCCCAGTCCTCCTCGGCCGGGAACGCGCCGCGCTGCGCGGGCTCGTGGTCGTAGCGTTTGCCTTCGTTGCCGGCGAAGGTGACGTTCGAGGCGATCCCGTAGATGGATTTCAGGCCGGGCACGCCGGTCTGAATCCGCACGGCCTTGAACCCCTGCGCGAGGTGGTCGCGCACGCTGTCGAACAGCTCGGCCGTGTCCTTTCCAGAGGCGTGGCCGTAGGCGAGCAACCCGGTTCGGGAAGCCCCGCCCAGCAGCTGGTACAGCGGCATGTTCGCGGCCTTGGCCTTGATGTCCCAGAGCGCGACATCGACCGCCGAAATCGCCGCCATCGTCACGGGTCCGCGCCGCCAGTACGCGCCCCGGTAGAGGAACTGCCAGGTGTCTTCGATGCGGTGCGGGTCGAGCCCGATCAGCAGGGGAGCCACGTGATCCTTCAGGTAGCTCACCACCGCGAGCTCGCGGCCGTTGAGGGTGGCATCACCTAGACCGACCAGCCCGTCGTCGGTGGTCAGCTTGAGGGTGACGAAGTTGCGATCGGGGCTGGTCACGATGACCTCGGCCTTGTCGATTCTCATGGGGTCCCTTCTTTCGCGGTGAGGATGGCGAGAAGCTCGGGCGCGTCCGCGAGCGCTCGCAGCGTGGCGGCGCCGCTGCGGCCCGCAGCGCGTTCGGCCCGCAGCACGGGCAGCAGCCGCACCCGCACCTTGGCGGGAGCCTGGTCGGCGATGTCGGTCAGCCGGTGCGCGATGCGCGGGTTGGCGAAGCGCTGCCGCAACTGCGCCAGATAGGCCGGGATGTCGAGGCTGGCGTTCGTCAAGTGGCGCTCGGCCTCGTCCCAGAAGCCCATCACGAGTTCGGCGCAGTACGGATCGGCGAACGCTGCCGCGACCGTCTCGTGCCCGCGGCCCGGGCCGGACGCCGCCAGAATCGTGTGCGCCCCGTTCAGCAGCCACAGCTTGCGACGCTCGAAGGGCTCGACGTCGTCGACGAAACGTGCGCCCGCGGTCTCCCACTGCGGTCGCCCGGCCGGAAATTCGCCCTGCAGCACCCAGTCGCTGAACGGTTCGGTGACGACCGGCGCGGCATCGTCCCAGCCGGATGCCGTGCGCAGCCCCTCGAGTTCGGCCGGCGTCAGGCGCGGGGTGATGCGGTCGACCGACGTGGAGACGAACGTCACGGTGTCGTCGAGCCCTGGATCGAGCCGCTGCAGCACCTGGCGCAGCACGGCGGCGTTTGACGGCAGGTTGTCGCACGACACGAGCGCGATCGCACCGGCACCCGCGCGGCGGCGCGCCTCGAGTCCGCGCGCGAGCCGAGCGAGTGCAACAGGGGGAATGGCACCGTCGAACGAGTACCCGCCCTCGGTGATGGTCAATGTCACGGCCGCGGTCGTCGGAGCCGCCATCAGTTCGACGAACCGGGGGGAGTCTCCCGCGTGCGCCTCCACCAGGCTGCCGATCACTTCGACCCGGTCGGCCTCGGGGCCGCGCTCGATCAGCGAGTACAGGCCGTCCTGCGCGGTCAGGCCGTCGGCGAGCCCCGCGCTGCGCACCGTGAACCCGGCGATCCCCCACTCGACCCGGTCAATCGCGTGCTCGGTGTACCAGGCCTGATGAGCCCGATGGAAGTTGCCCAGCCCGAGATGCACGATCCGCACGGGCGGGGTGTCGAAGCCGAGTGCGGTGCGCGAGAGCAGGGTCACAGGCGCCACGCCGTCCGGGGGATGGCGTCGACCAGGTCGTGGGCGACGCGCGCGGCCGACTCTTCGTCGAGGCGGCCCTCACCGACGAGCCGGGCCAGGAACGCGGCATCCAGTCGTCGTGACATGTCGTGGCGGGCCGGGATCGACAGGAAGGCGCGGGTGTCGTCGACGAACCCCGAGCCGCGGTAAAAGCCCGCGGTCTCGGTGGTGGCGGCGCGGAAGCGCAGCACGGCATCCGGGGCGTCCAGGAACCACCAGGGCGCGCCGAGGAACACGGCCGGGTAGAACGCGGCGAGCGGGGCGAGCTCGCGCGAGTAGGTGGTCTCGTCGACCGTGAACAGGATGAGGTGCAGCCGGGGGTCGGTGCCGAAGCGCTGCAGCAGCGGGCGCAGGTTGCGCACCCACTCGGTGGCGACCGGGATGTCGTGGCCGGTGTCCGGCCCGAATCGCTTGAACGTCGGCTGGTGGTGATTGCGCCGCACTCCGGCGTGGATGGTCATGACCAGCCCGTCGTCGACGCTCATGCGGGCCATCTCGAGCAGCATGCGGCCGCGGAAGGCGCGCGCGTCTGCCGGGGTGATCGTGCCCGCCCGGGCCGCCTCGAACAGCCGTGCGGCCTCGGCATCGTCGAGATCGTCGGTGTACGGCTCGAGCACGCCGTGGTCGGCCGAGACGGCGCCGTGCTCGATGAAGAAGGCCCGCCGTCCCGCCAGGGCGTCGAGGTAACCGGCAAAGGAGGTTGCGCCGAGCCGTTCGACGCGCTCGCCGAACCCGGCTGTCTCGGGGTCAAGGTAGGCGTCGGGTCGGAAGGTCGGGATGACGCGCCCGCTCAATCCGGAATCCGCGGCCAGCGCGCGGTGAGCTGCAAGCTCGTCCATCGGATCGTCGGTGGTGGCGAGCACCTCGATGCCGAAACGGTCGAACAACGCGCGCGGCTGGAAGGCCGACGTCGCCAGGGTCGCCGCGATCGAGTCGTAGAGGGCGTCGGCGTTGCCCGCATCCGGATGCTCGTCGACCCCGAACTGCTCGACCAGGATCGACCTCAGCCAGTACCCGGATGCCGTGCCGGCGAAGCGGTACCACTCGCGGCAGAAGATCCGCCACACCTCGCGCGGGTCGACCGCAATCGAGGGATCGAGCCCCAGCTGCTCGAGCGGCGTGCCGCTCGCGTGCAGCATCCGGGTCACGTAATGGTCGTACCGCACCAGCAACTCGACCGGATCGCCGAACGGCAGGTCATCGAGTAGCAGGCGCGCATCGACGTGGCCGTGCGGCGAGAGGATCGGCGCGTCCGACACGGCGTCGTAGAGCCGGCGCGCCACCGAACGGGCGGAGGGGTCGATCGGCAGCAGCCGGTCGGCGTCGAGGCCGAGTCTCATCCGTTCATTGTGCTCCGGCCGGAGCGTGAGAATGGACGGAAGCTGACGAAGGAGAACCCCGTGGCCCTGAAACTCGGATACAAGGCATCCGCCGAGCAGTTCGACCCGCGCGAGCTGGTGGAGATCGCGGTGGCGGCCGAGGCCCACGGTATGGAGAGCGTCGCGGTGAGCGACCACTTCCAGCCCTGGCGGCACGAGGGCGGTCACGCGCCGTTCTCGCTGACCTGGATGGCGGCGGTCGGCGAGCGTACCAAGACCATCCAGATCGGCACGAGCGTCATGACGCCGACCTTCCGCTACAACCCCGCCGTCATCGCACAGGCCTTCGCGAGCATGGGCGTGATGTACCCGGGCCGCATCATGCTCGGCGTCGGCACCGGCGAAGCTCTCAACGAGATCGCCACCGGCTGGACCGGCGTGTGGCCCGAGTTCAAGGAGCGCTTCGCCCGTCTGCGCGAGTCGATCGACCTGATGCGTCAGCTCTGGACCGAGGACCGCGTGAACTTCGACGGCGAGTACTACAAGACGGTCGACGCGTCGATCTACGACCGGCCCGAGACGCCGATCCCGGTGTACATCGCCGCGGGCGGCCCGGTCGTGGCGCGCTACGCCGGTCGCGCCGGCGACGGCTTCATCTGCACCTCGGGCAAGGGCATGACGCTGTACACCGACGAGCTCATCCCCGCGGTCAAGGAGGGCGCTGAGAAGGCCGGCCGCGACTACGACGGCATCGACAAGATGATCGAGATCAAGCTGAGCTACGACAGCGACCCGAAGGTCGCGCTCGAGAACACCCGATTTTGGGCGCCCCTCGCACTCGGCAAGGAGCAGAAGCACGACATCACCGACCCGATCGAGATGGAGAAGGCGGCGGATGCCTTGCCCATTGAGCAGATCGCGTCGCGCTGGATCGTCGGCTCCGACCCCGACGAGGTGGTGGCGGGTGTGAAGCAGTACGTGGATGCCGGCTTCACCCACCTGGTCTTCCACGCGCCCGGGCGCGACCAGCGCCGCTTCCTCGAGCTGTTCGAGAGCGACCTGGCGCCGCGGCTGCGCGCGCTGTCCTAGCTCTCATCACTGTCCCACGAGCGAAACTCGTGGGTGAGATGTCGATTCGCCCGTTCCCCCGTCGTCACCCTTCAGAGAGCACCACTTCAGCGAAGGAGAACGAGCAATGTCGAGAATCGTCGTCATCAACAACATCACGCTCGACGGGGTCATGCAGGCGCCGGGCCGTGCAAATGAGGACACCCGCGATGGGTTCGAGCACGGCGGATGGGCCGTGCCGTACAACGACCAGGTCAGCGGACAGTTCATGGGAAGCCACATGGTCGGCACCCGCGCCATCCTCCTCGGCCGGCGCACCTATGCCGACTTTGCCGAATTCTGGCCGAAGCAGGGCGACAACCCCTTCACGAACGTGCTGACCGTCACGCCGAAGTACGTTGCATCGACGACCCTCGACCCGGACCAGGAATGGGCGAACACGACCGTCCTCGGTGGCGATGCAGTGCCGGCGATTTCGGACCTTCGCTCGGAGGAGGGAGGGGATATCGTGATCATGGGTAGCGGCGATCTCGCGCGCTCGCTCGCACGAAGCAACCTCATCGACGAGTACCTCCTGCTGATCCACCCGCTCGCGCTGGGCTCCGGGCGGAGGCTCTTCGCCGAGGAGGTGCGGCTGTCGCTCACCGAGAGCCTGACCACGACGACGGGCGTGGTCATCGCCACCTACCGCCCGCTCGCCGATGGGGAGGCCGACTGATGCGATACTCGCTCCTGCTCAACTATTCAGAGACGGGCGGTGCCCAGGTGTCCGATGACGCCATGGCCGAGTGGCAGTCCG
>Ga0207671_10006149_pt1 | contig 10790 bp, 4 predicted proteins | sample KBSC24metaG_FD_184352 | JGI IMG/M metagenome (GOLD analysis project Ga0207671, IMG submission 184352) | Corn rhizosphere microbial communities from Kellogg Biological Station, Michigan, USA - KBS C2-4 metaG (SPAdes) (version 2) | ecosystem: Host-associated > Plants > Roots > Rhizosphere > Soil... | reverse complement strand
CATAAAATAATACGCCACAGGCATCGCTATCACCAGCGAGATCCCCACAAGCCACAAAAACTCTTTCGACAACAACCCCCACACATTCGCCACCGACGCCCCCAGCACTTTCCGCACACCGATCTCCTTCGTCCGCTGCTCGGCCACAAAAGACGCAAGCCCGAACAACCCCAGACAGGAAATGAATACCGCCAACACCGCAAAAAAACTAGCCAGCCCGCCGATGCGTTGCTCACTCCCGAATTTTTTCGCATAGTCCTGTTCCACGAACTGACAGTCAAAGGGACTCTCCGGATTGTATTTCCTGAACACCGCCGCCACCTTCCCCAGCGCCCCGGTCATAGACTGACCCGGCGCAAGTCTTATCTGCATCGTCGTGATCATATCCGGCGAGACAGTATAAAATGCAGGCTCTACTTTCCGGAAAGGAAAGTTCCGTATCATATTTTTTACGACGCCTATGACAGTATAGGGACGCTGCCCCCTGGTGACGATCTCGCCAATAGGATCTTTCAACCCCATCAGTTTCACCGCCGACTCATTTAATATCATCGCCGAAGAGTCCGTAGCTGCGGTCCGCCGGGAAAAATCCCGCCCCTGTATCACGTTCCATCCCACCGCGCTGCCAAACTCCGACGTGACATGATTGGCCATCACCAGCGGATGGGCGTTGGGGCCCTTTCCTCTCCAGCCTAAGTTGGTCGTGCCGTTATTTTGACCGGTGATCGAACACGACGATTCCGAAAAAGCGCTCACCGCGCCGCTGTTGAGCAGCTCTCCGCGCAGCACCTCGTACCTGCCCTTCAACGCCGGCGTATTGATATTCACTTCGATGAGGTTATTGCGGTTATATCCAACCGTCATATCTTTAGCGTATTGTATCTGCCGGTACACGACGATCGTACCGATGATCAGCACGACAGAGACGGTAAACTGCATCGTCACCAGCACCTTCCGGGGCACCGACGCAAAACGCCCCGCCTTGAACGTGCCTTTCAGAATTTTCACAGGGTCGAAGGAAGAAAGATACAAGGCCGGATAAGACCCCGCAACCACACCGGTAAGCAGGCTGAACCCGATGCCCGCCAGCCAGAACAAAGGACTCCACCACAACACCGTCATCTTTTTGTCCGCGAGACCATTGAAGAAAGGCAGACTCAATTCCACCAGCGCCAGAGACAACACAAAGGCAAACACCGCCACCAGCAACGACTCGCTTAAAAATTGGATCACCAGCTGCCGCCGCACCGAACCGATGGCTTTGCGGATGCCCACTTCCTTTGCCCGTTTCTCGCTGCGGGCCGTGCTCAGGTTCATAAAATTGATACAGGCCAGCAACAACACAAAACCGCCGATGATACCAAACAGCCAGACATTGGTGATCATCCCGCCGGTATTGACCCCATTCGTAAAATCGCTGTACAAATGCCACCGGCTCATCGGCCACAGAAAATACTCTGCCTTATAAGGCGGCGGATTCTTGCTCTTCGTCAGGATATCTTTTATCTTGGCAGAGACCACTCCAAAGTCCGCGCCATCCTTCAGCTGGGCATAAACATTCCAGGAATTATTAAACCAGTCGCTCTTACTGTTCCGGGTAAACGCATCATTAGCCGCATAGAGTTCCCAGGACGCCAGAAAAGAAAGGTCGTTAAAACTGCTGTTATTGGGGAAGTCTTCATACACGCCAGCCACCTTCACGGTGAGATTGCTGATCCTCATCAGCCGGTTCATCGGATCCTCCTTGCCAAAAAAAGCCCTGGCAACCGACTGGGACAAAAGGATGGAATTGACGTCGGACAGCGCATTACGATTGCCGACGAGCATTTTCAAGGTAAGCATTTCCGGGAACAGCGGCTCGACATAACTACCCGTTTTGGTGAACATCTTATCCCCGGCAGCCAGCACCAGCGGCAGATGTTCAGAAGCCAGACACACGTATTTGAAGTCGGGATATTTTGCCCGAAGCTCTGCGGCCATCGGTATCGGCATCACCTGGTAGGTGCCTTTCTCAACGCCAAAACTAACATTCTGCCACACCTGGCCGATACGGTCATAGTTCGCGCGGTCCTGCCGGTCAAACGAAATTTCATCATAGATCCATAGGCCGATGAGCATGGCCACCGCCATACCCGTCGCCAGTCCGGCGATATTGATAAGGGAATATAACTTGCTGCGACGCAGATTGCGCCAGGCGACTTTGAAATAATTTTTTAGCATAGCAGAGAGTTGAGCTTACCCCCTGACGGCCAAGAACATGCCAGACCCGCAAATCAGTGCCGTTCAACCACTTACCAGCCCCCACCGCATATACACTGTCCGTTTCTGGACAATGACCGTCCATCCCCGCGCACCCGGGCCGCCCGCAGCTCCTGCTCACTCGCCCGGCCGCCGCAACCGCCCCGGGCCGCTACCCCACCCTCGGCCCTCACCCAGCGCCCCGCGCTATCTATTCCGATTTCAGATTTTTCACCGGATTCAGCAGCGCCGTCTTCACCGCCTGTATGCTCACCGTCGCCAGCGTCACCGCCAGCACCATGACACCCGCCAATACAAATGTCGTCCAGTCCATATTCGTCCTGTATACGAACCCCTGCAGCCATTTTGACATCGCCCACCACGACAAGGGATATGCGATGAAGATCGCCACCAGCGCCAGCCGCACAAAACTTGCCGACAACAACATCGCGAGATTGGTCAGCGTGGCGCCCAGCACTTTCCGGATGCCTATCTCCTTCACCCGTTGTTTAGCCGCATACGACGACAACCCGAACAGCCCCAGACAGGCGAGCACGATCGCAATGCCGCTGAAGAGGTTCATCACTTTGCCCAGCCGCTGCTCGGAAGAATAGATATGGCTATAGTCCTCATCGAGAAAATGATATTCAAAGGGCATATAAGGAACCAGCTGTTTCCATTTCGATTCCAGGAAAGCGATCGTCTGCGGCATGTTCTGCCCGCTGACCCGCACCAGCATCCTGTCTGCCCGCATCGCGGGGAACAGGACCAGCGGTTTGATAGGGTTGTGCAGCGACTGGAAATTAAAATCTTTTACCACCCCTTTCACCCATCCGGGTCTCGAGTCGTCCAGGAAGAAACGTTTGCCTATCGCTTCCGCCGGCGTCCACCCCAGTTGCCGCGCAGCAGACTCGTTAAGGAGGAAATGGAAGACCGGCTCCTTCGCCGGGCCAGCAGCCTCACCCCCCGGCTCCGGAAAAGCATCCGGGTGCGCATCGCGTATATCCTGTCTCGTTATCCCCTCGCCCGCCACGAGCTCCAAACCCGTCGTCCGGATAAAATCCTCATCGATGGGATCCGCATTCACCGCTAGCTGCTGTCCCGCCGGCATCGTCCCGCTGCGCATATTGTATCCCCCCACGATGCTCACCGGCGAGGCCGCGCAATGGCTTACGCTAAGCACGTCCGGGTTGCCGGTAAAAGTCGTTTTTATATAGGCTATCTCCGGCAGCATCTTCCGGGTCATCGGCAATTCCAGCACGTGGTCGCGGTCATACCCCAATTTCTTATTCCGGATATAATTGAGCTGCCCCTGCATGATAAAGGTGGAGACGATGAGGAACACGGAGATCACGAATTGGAACACGATCAGCGACTGCCGTAGCCCCTGTCCGCTGCGCGTATTTTAAAAGGCGCCCTTCAGCACCTTCACGGGCTGGAACTTCGCCAGCACCAGCGCCGGATAACTGCCCGCCAGCAGACTCACCGCCATGGCTGTCAGCAGGGACAGACCGAGAAAGGGCAGCGAGAAGAGCGATGCCGCCGGCAAGGCCCGGTCGGCTAGCCGGTTGAAGGCGGGCAATACCAGCAAGACCACGGCCAGACTCAACACCACCGCGATCAGACAGAGAAGGAAAGACTCCCCGATGAATTGCCAGAACAGCTGCCCCTTCCCGGCCCCGATGACCTTGCGCACACCCACTTCGCGGGCCCGCTCCATACTGCGCGCCGTGCTGAGATTGATATAGGTGGAACAGGCGATGATCAGTATCAGCAGCGCCACGCCGGCCAGGATAAAAATATAGACGATCGACGTCCCCGGCTCGAACCCCACGTATTCGGAATGGAGGTGTATGCGCGAAAAAGGCTCGAGAAAAAAATCCACGGTAGCCCCCTTCCCCTCCATCTCTTTTTTCATGAACGCCGTGACCTTCGGTTGCAGGCTGGCAAAAGACGAGGGGTCGCGCAGCAACAGAAAGGTGCCGTAGTTGGCATCCCAGTAGGTGTCTTCCTGGTTGGCATACAGCGAGGAGAAGGACGCCAGGAAATCGAATTTGAACTGCGAGTTCGAAGGGACATCCGCCATCAGCCCCGTCACGATATAGGTGACGCTGTCCGTCCCCACCCGCAGCAATCTGCCCAGGGGTTCCTGGTTGCCAAAATAACGGTGAGCCGTAGACTCGGTGAGGATGATCTTTTTGGGACCGCTAAGCGCCGTACGGGTGTCCCCCTTCAGCAGGGTAAAGCTGAAGGCGTCAAAAAAGCTGGAGTCGGCAAACATAAACCCCTTTTCCGTAAACAGCTTATCCTGGTAAGCGACGATGCGGTCGCGTTTGGTCATCCGCACGGCCGTCTCCACTTCCGGGAAATTCCGCTTAAAAGTGGGCGCCACTTTCGTACTTGTATAATTGCCCCACTGCATCCCCCCGCCTCCGTTGAAGCTGTACCCCATGATCACCCGGGCGATCCGCTTGCCCTTCACCTCGAAATTGTCATAGCTCAGCTCGTGGCGGATGAACAGGGCGATCAGCAGACAGCTGGAAAGACCGATGGTGAGACCGAAGATATTGATGGCAGAAGAAGTCTTGTTCTTACGGATATTCCGCAGGGCGGATCGCAGCCAGTTTTTCATCATAACGCAACTATTTTTGACAGTTTTGTAGTTAATGACCTAATTGAGTATAGTTTATTTTTTAATTACTTATCGATATAGCGGACTAAGTAGAACCACCTATATTTCAAAAGTTACAACTCTCCATATTTGCATACCCGGGAAAAACAGTGTTTCTATGCATAACAATTCGGGGGAAACCATTATGCCCCCCGAAACACTACAGACCTTTTCATTACACTCCATTAGTAGCATCCTTCAATGCCCGCCCTGACCAGGTGTGGCCCATCGCCTGCCCTGACCCGGCATGGCCCGCCGCCCTTATAAGGCGAGCAATTTATTCACCCTGACCAGGTGCGTTTTCCCTTGTAAGCATAGTAGCAAGCCGCTGTATCAGTCGCTAGCCGTTGCTTCCTTTAGCCTATCCGCATTTAAAAGCTATCAACCATCCAATTTCGGGACTAAAGACCGCCTGAAGTTAACCATTAATCGTGCACTCTATGAAACAATTTCAACGGGCATTCGTATGCCTAAGCATTACTTTTTGTCTGTGTCGGCCCCCGGTCGGTGCACAAACAACAACACCCAATCTCAACCCATCGACAGTGACAAGTGTAGCTTATACCGGTTCTAATTTTGCCTGGACGAATCCAGGCGGCGCCGCAGCTGCAGGCGGCGGGACAGCCAATTCTACTTCCCTGGTGGCCTTGAACTCAGGTAACACCGAGTATCTTCAGGCCACCGATTTTGGATTTGCCATACCGGCCGGCGCGACCGTAACAGGGGTCACCGGCAACGTCACCCGCAGGGCCAGCGGTCTCTCAATGCTGGTAGGTATCACCACGATCACAGGTACGGTGCAGGACCATTCGGTGGTGCTCACCGGCGTACCCATCGCTTCGGTGGATCAGGCCAGCCCTACTAATTGGACCGGAGCAACCACCACCATAGCATATGGCGGAACCAGCGACACCTGGGGAACCCCGCTGACACCCACGATAGTGAACAGCTCCACGTTTGGGATGAGCTTTGCCGCCACTTTCACCGGCTCGTCCTTTCTCGGAGTGTCTTTGCTGCCTGGCGCAGACGTGGATGTCATGTCCGTCGCGGTCACCTACACCATGGCCGCCCTTCTCCCCGTCAGCCTCGAACATTGGTCAGTGATGCGGCAGGGTACCGCCAATGTCCTCAACTGGTCATCCCCTGTTACCGATGCCGAAGGTGAGTTCATCATCGAGCGCTCGTCTAACGGTCATGAGTGGGTCGATATGGCGACCGTTGCCGCGCCGAATGCTGCGTCCGCGGCTATGCCAGATGCCGGGTCCGCCGGTGCGCCGGTTTACCAGTCCAGCTACACCGACAATATGCCTTTTGCCAGCGGCCCCACGTATTATCGCCTCCGGCGGCACAGCGCCGGCGAAGCCGACAGATGGTCGTCCGTGCAGACGATATCCGCCCGACAGCTCCGGCCGGCCGTCACATTATATCCGAATCCCTTCACAGATATTATCAACATCACCAGTCCTCATCCTTTCACCAGGTGCTCCCTGACGGATCTTCATGGGCAGACCCTGTTTGTCAAGGAATATGCGGATGGCGGTGTCAGCAATGCAACGATCCCGGCGTCCGGCCTCCCGGCAGGCACCTACTTCGTCCAGGTAGACGACGCCACCTGGCAACTAATTAAGAACGCACCCTGACTAATGGAGAACGCACCCTGGTAGCCCGCGCCCGCGGGCTCCTACCATGGCCTCTGGGATCAAGCAAGCATCCGGCGTTTGGACGGCGCCGGATTTTTTTCCTGGATTTTCGATGAATCCGTTCTGTTCCCTATACCCCGACAAAGCCCTAACCCAAGACCCTATTGTGAAAACAGAAAGCTGCCTGGCAGGGCAGCTTTTTTTATATATTTACGTTTCTTGAGCCGTGAGAATTCTAATATAGCCAATCCGGGCGACGATACCCTCCTGATTAAGGTGGCAGCGGGCGATGAGACCGCTTTTGCAGAGCTGCTCAGGAGACACCGCCGCAGAGTATTTTATCACGCCCTCACCTTTACCCTCACTTACCAGGAAGCCGAAGAGCTCACCCAGGACATTTTTATCAGCATCTGGCAGCATAGACAGCAGCTGCAGAAAATACGGAAATTCGAGGATTACCTGTTCATCGTCAGCCGCAATCATCTGATCTCCTACATCCGTAACAGGGTCATCCATTCTGCCGCCCCGGCTGCCGAAACACTCGCGGAGGAAGGACTGGTCCCCGACAATCAATTAGAGACTAAAGAACTGCAAGCTATTCTGCTGGATGGCATTGCCCGGCTGCCTGCCCAGCAACAGGCCGTTTTCCGGCTGAGCAGACTGGAAGGCAAGAGTTACCAGGAGATCAGCGAATCCCTGGGCATCAGCAAGAGTACCGTTAAATGGCATATCATTGCCGCCATCGCAGCGCTTAAAGAATATTTGAAAAAATAAATTCCCCCACCCACCTGCCCGACCATCTCCTATGTGCGTCTTCATAATCGGAAGGGCCTGAACAGCGCCTGCGAAGCGCCTGATCATAAATTTAAGAAGAGCCCGACTATAAATTTTTATCAATGGAAGTCCGGGAAGATGGTAGAGAGTTGATGGAGCTGTTCTTAAGCAATCGCATCTCTGTAGAACAACACGCCAGACTGGTTACCCTCATGAGGGAACCCGGCTCGGAGGCTGTACTGGAACTTATCCTGAAGGAGAGCTTTTATGGTCCCGGTCCCGTGGACCACGCGGAAGACAGCATGGAGGAAGCGCTCCAATACCTGGAGGGCCTGAAGGTCCGGATGAACGCCGACCCCGCCCCGACCCGGAGCTTCGACCCCGCCCCCGCCCCGGCCCTGGCGAACCCCATCCCCGACCTCGCGCCCGATGCCGTAAACCCCACACCTGCCCGGATGATCCCCCTGCGAAAATGGGCGGGCTGGGCAGCAGCAGCTGTCCTTTTATTCACCGCAGGTTCAGCCTGGCTCCTGTTCCGCGGCAGGGACAAAAAGATCCCCGCCCAGGCAGTGCGATTCAGGAATGACGTCGCCCCGGGAGGCGACAAGGCCGTCCTGATCCTGGCGGACGGGTCCCGAATCACGCTGGACAGCGCCCGCAACGGGAAATTGGCCGTACAGGGCGACGCGCTCGTGTATAAAAAGGACGGCGCCGTATCCTACCAGGCCACCGAAAAGGCCAAGACTTTATACAACACCGTTAGTACACCCGCAAAGGGACAGTACCGCCTGACCCTCGCGGATGGCACCGGCGTATGGCTGGACGCACTGTCCACGATCCGCTTCCCCACGGCATTCAGCGGCAACGCCCGGGAGGTGGAGGTCACGGGACAGGTATATTTCGAGCTAAAAGCCGATCCTGAACATCCCTTCCGGGTCAGAGTGAACAACCTGACCGTAGAGGCCCTTGGAACGCACTTTAATATTAACGCGTACAAGGACGAACCAGTCATCCGGACAACCCTCGCAGCAGGGCTGGTCCGGGTGTTCCGCGACAGCGACAGCAACGGCGACACCGACAGCAAAAGCAACGGTAGCAGCAACAGCGCTAACAATAGCGTAACCCTGCACCCCGGCAAGCAGGCAGCAGCTGAACCCGGCGGAACCCTGAATGTCGTGGACAACCCCAATATGGAGGAGATATTAGCCTGGAAAGACGGCCTGTTCCATTTCAACGGCACGAACATAGAGACGATCATGAGACAGGTGGCGCGCTGGTATGGGGTAAAGGTCGTGTATAAAGATAAAGTGGGCAAGCAATTCGTGGGCGAGATACCAAGGGACGTTCCTCTGGCCCGTCTGCTTAGCCTCCTGGAGCTTACCCACCTTGTTCACTTTACCATCGAAGGACAAACCATTACCGTAATGAAATAAAAAAACAAACTACCCGGTGGGACTGAAAAAAACGGAAGTGTTGGAAGCACTCCCGTTGGAAAGTTCAGGTCACCGGTATAAACAGCGTTTCAGACAGCGTATTTATTCAATCACCCAAACCAAAACAAATCTATGCAATTAGCTGCTTATTGCAAAGAGGCCTTCCTTTGCCCAAGGGAATACGCCACCGATGCAGTTTCCATGAAATGGTCAGGACAGGGAACGAGATTCACGATCAGCCTCCCGCCGGGCTTCAGAAAAAAAATGATCAAGGCGATGAAATTGACATCCATTCTATTACTGGCTGCAACATTACAGGTGAGTGCCCGAGGCTATTCGCAGAATGTCACCCTGAAAGTCAGAGCAACCCCGCTCGAAAAAGTGATGACCGAGATCCAACGCCAGACGGGTTACCGCTTCATCTATGAAAAAGAGGAGATTGACAAAGCGACTCCCGTGACCATAGAAATATACAGCGTCCCTCTTGCCGACATCCTACCGGCTATTTTCGGGGGACAACACCTGAATTTTGTCATCAGCGGAAAATTCATCGTCATTTCCCCCGGCAGCCAGGTCTTAAAGGAGGTTGCAGACGAAGCGCCCTCCCTATCCATACAAGGCACGGTATTCGATGAGACGGGAAAGCCCGTACCCGGCGTCACGGTCACCGTCAAGGGGACCACCGTCCGCTCGGCTACCGATGACAACGGTGAGTTCCATATCAAAAATGTCGAAGCCGACGCCACGCTTGTCCTCACCGCCACCAACATCGAGACGACCGAAATGAAGCTCGCCGGCCGCTCCACCTTGATCGTTCAGGTGAAGACCAAGGTCAACAAATTGGATGACGTGATGGTCATTGGTTATGGTACGACAACCCAGCGGACCAGCACCGGCAGTGTCAGCAAACTGTCTTCAGAAGAAATAGAGCGGCAGCCGGTGACCAATCCCCTGCAGGCGTTGTCCGGCCGGGTGCCGGGCCTGCTGATCACGGAGAACAGCGGTACGCCGGGTGCCGGCATCACCGTGCAGATACGGGCAGCCAGCGCCCTCTCCGCGGGGACGGCACCGCTGTATGTCATTGACGGTGTGCCCTATCTGTCCGAAGCCGTCTACACAGCTGGCGGTAATGACCAGGGCTATCTTGCGCCCGCATTTGGCAGCAATCCGCTAAATGCCATCAACCCCGCCGACATAGAAAGCATCGACGTCCTGAAGGATGCGGATGCCACAGCCATCTACGGCAGTCGCGGCGCCAACGGTGTCATTCTCATCACAACTAAAAAAGGAAAGACGGGCAAAAGCAGGTTCGAAGTTAAAGTAGGGACGGGCGAAGGCGGCGTTGCCGATCTGCACCGGGTGTCGATGGTCACGATGCCGCAATACCTGGAGATGCGGCGGGCTGCCTACGCCAATGCCGGCGCGACACCAACAGTCGCCGGGGCGCCGGACCTGAAGCTTTGGGACACCACGAAGACGACGGATTTCCGCAAGGTGCTCATCGGCGGGACCAGCCATGTCACCGACGCCTCCGCGTCCTTTTCAGGCGGCAGCAACCAGACTACCTTCCTTCTCAGCGGCAATTACCACCGGGAAACAGCCGTCATCCCCGGCGATTATGCCTATGGCAAGGGTTCGGTCCATTTCGGTGTGGAGCATAGTTCCGCAGACAAAAAATTCTCGGCCGCTATCTCATCCACCTTTATAGTGGACAAGAATACCAACGTGGCGATGCAGGCGAATGCCTCCGATCTCGCACACGTGGCCTATTCCATAGCCCCCAATTTTCCCCTTTATGACTCCACAGGCAAAAACCTGTATTGGCCCAACAGCCAGAGCTTTTTTTTGCAGAACCCGTTATCTTTTACGTACCAGCGCTATTCTGCTGTGAACAACAACCTCGTCGGCAACATCGTATTGAAATACAATCCCCTTCCCGGGCTGAACTTCAAGCTCAGCACCGGCTATAACAAGCTGAACCTCGAATCGAAGAATCTCAGCTATTCCAAATCGATCAGTCCCTATTCCGCCACC
>Ga0207671_10006146_pt1 | contig 10791 bp, 11 predicted proteins | sample KBSC24metaG_FD_184352 | JGI IMG/M metagenome (GOLD analysis project Ga0207671, IMG submission 184352) | Corn rhizosphere microbial communities from Kellogg Biological Station, Michigan, USA - KBS C2-4 metaG (SPAdes) (version 2) | ecosystem: Host-associated > Plants > Roots > Rhizosphere > Soil... | reverse complement strand
CGAAGTCGCCGCGCGGTTCAGCCTCGATGCTATGCCGGGCAAGCAGCTGTCGATCGACAGCGACCTGCGCTCGGGCATCCTCACCAAGGACGAGGCGCGCGAGAAGCGCCGCACGCTGGAGATGGAGAGCAAGCTTCACGGCAGCCTCGACGGCGCGATGAAGTTCGTGAAGGGCGATGCCATCGCCTCGGTGATCATCGTCCTCGTCAATCTGCTCGGCGGGCTGGCGGTGGGGATGCTCTACCACGGCATGTCGGCGGGCGAGGCGGCGACGACGTTCTCGATCCTGACGATCGGCGACGGGCTGGTCGCGCAGGTGCCGGCGCTGTTCTCGGCGATGGCGGCGGGCCTGCTGGTCACCCGCACCACCGACGAGGAGCGCGACAGCGACCTTGGCCCGGCCATCGCGCGGCAGATCACCGGCAAGCCGCATGTGCTGATGATCGCCGGCGGCCTGGCGATGCTGCTCGGGCTGGTGCCGGGCTTCCCGACGCTGATCTTCTTCGCGCTGGCAAGCGCGCTGCTGCTGGGCGGGGCGTTCCTCCACCCTACCTCTGGCGCTTGGCTGCGGACGCGGCTTGGGCTGGCCTCGGGCGAGACGGCCGTCGCGACAGGCGAGACGCTGATCGCGGCGCAGGCGCTGCCGGTGGTCGATCCGCTGCGGCTCACGGTCGGCCTGCCACCGCAGCACCCCGCCTTTGCCGCGCTGGCGGACCGGTTGCGCGAAGGCGCCGCCGCGCTCCAGACGCGGACCGGCATCGCTATCCCCGACCTGCGCGTCGTTCCCGACTCCCGCCTCAATGAGGGCGAATGGCTGCTCAGCGCGCATGATGCGCCCTTGGGCGGCGGGGCTACCGACGCCGGCGCGCTGCCGGACGTGGCGGCGGCGCGCGTGGCGCAGCTGCTCGAACGCAATCTTGGCCTGTTCCTCGGGCTGCAGGAGGTGACCGATCACCTCAACCGGCTCGGTGAAACGCATCCCGAGGTTGTCAAGGAAGCGGTGCGCGCGGTGCCCACCGGCCGGATCGGCGAAGTGCTGCGCCTGCTCGCCGAGGAGAGCGTGCCGCTGCGCAACTTCCGCGACGCGATCGAGGCGATCGGCGAGGTCGGCCAGTACGAGCGCGAAGCCGTGCCGATGGCCGAGCGGGTCCGCGTGGCGATGCGTCGCCACCTGATCGCGCCACTCTGCGAGGCGGGGCGCCTCCGCGTGCTGATCGTCGGCGCCGATCTGGAGGAGACCATCCGCCAGACCGTCACGCCCGTCGACGGGCAGATGCGCCTCGCGATCAATCCGCACCAGATGCGCGCGCTGATCGCGCTGCTTTCTACCCAGGTCGCCAGCAGCGGCGCCCGGGCGATCCTCACCGCGCAGGATCTCCGCCGCCCGCTTCGCCTGCTGATCGCAGGCGACCTGTTCGAGGTGCCGGTGATCAGCTTCAACGAGCTCAACCCGGCCGTGCCGCTCGACATCGTCGGCGAGATCAACGCCGCCCCGGAGAGCCTGACCAACCAGATGTCGGACGAGGTTTCCCTATGATCCGCGCCCAGCGCTTCCTTGCCTTGCTTGCCTGCAGCGCGTTGCTGCCGATCGCCGCCTCCGCCGAAACGCCGCCCATGGGGCAGAAGCGGATCACGCTCACCGCGCGCAACCAGCGCGTCGACGTCGCCGTGGTCGATCTGTTCGGCCAGGCGGGCGTCAAGGCGAAGGTGAGCTCGGCGGTGACCGGCAAGGTCAACGGCGTGTTCGTCGGCACGCCCCGCCAGGTGTGGACCCAGCTCGCCAAGGCGTTCAACCTCGTCGCTTATTATGACGGCGCGGTGGTGCGGGTCTATTCGGCGGCCGAAGTCACCTCACGCAGCTTCAATGCCGCCGATCCCGAGGCCGTGGTGCGCGATGCGCAGAAGCTGCGAATCCTCGACGATGCCAACCGCGTCTCGGCCGCCAGCAATTCGGTAAGCGCGACCGGCGTGCCGGCGTTTCTCGACCGCGTCGCGCAGCTGGCGGGCACGGCAGGCAATCCGGCGGTGATCCAGGCCTCGGCCACGTCCTCGACCGCGCCGATCGTCTCGCCGCTGCTCGGGCCCGCCGCGATGGAGACGGTGGCGAGTTCGCCGCTCCGCTCGAAGGTCTTGAGCGGCGCGACCACCCGCTCGCCCTATGAGGTGCGGATCTTCTATCTCCGCTACGCCCGCGCCGACGACACCATCCAGAAGAGCTTCGATCGCACCATCACCATCCCCGGCGTCGGATCGATCCTGCGCGGCATGATGGGCGATGGGCGGCCCAGCGCGACCGTCTCGACCAGCGGTAATTTCGAAGCCGAGCGCCAGTCGCTGCCCCGGCTCGGTGGGCGCGGCCTCAACGCCGTGCCGCCCGACGAGGCGCAGCGCAGCTTCGACCAGCAGGGTACGCCCGGCCTCGACACCGTGGTGGTCCGCGAGGCGGCTGTGCGCGACATCAACGGCCCGCGCGTCGAGGTCGATCCCAGCAACAACGCCGTGCTGATCCGCGACCGGCCCGAATCGATGACGGTGTACGAGGACATCGTCCGCGCGCTCGACGTCGAGCCGCGCGGGGTGGAGATCGAGGCGACGATCCTCGAGCTCGACACCAGCAAGCTCAAGGAACTGGGGCTCGATTTCGGCTTCAAGACCGGCGGCCTGGGCGCGCTGTTCGGCGGCAATGCGACCAACCCGACCAACAATTTCTCCGCCGGCAATGTGGGTGCGGCCTATCTCACCGGCGGGCTCGACCTGTTCGCCGCGCGCATCACCGCGCTGGAGAAGACCGGCGCGCTGCGCGTGATCTCGCGGCCGCGGCTGAGCACGCTCAACAACATTCCCGCCGTGTTCAACAACCAGGTGCAATATTATGTCCGCGTCGCCGGCGACCGGCAGGTGGACCTGTTCCCGGTGACCGCGGGCATGGTGATGCGGGTCAACCCGTCGATCCTCTATGACGGCGGCGAACTGCGGACCCGCATGGCGATCGAGATCCTCGACGGCTCGCCCACCGGCCTGGTCGTCGACGGCATCCCGGCGGTGAAGCAGAGCAGCATCAACACCAGCGCCGTGGTGAAGCAGGGCGAGAGCCTGCTGATCGGCGGCATGACCGTCGAGACCTCGTACGACTACAAGTCGAAGGTGCCGGTCGCGGGCGACGTACCGATCCTCGGCCAGGCCTTCCGCAAGCGCAAGAAGGGCGACCAGCATTTCGAGCGCATCTTCCTGATCACCCCGCGCGTCGTCTCGCGTCGTGAGCAGCAGGCGGCGGCGGTGCAGCCGACCTCGGCGACCAATCCGATCCCGATCGAGCAGATCCAGGCGGCGGGCGATCGTCACCAGAAGCGCAGTCGGAGGGCCCGCCGGTGAACGCGCCCTTCGCCCCGGTAAAGCCCGGCACGATGGTGCTGCGGGTGCTGAACGGCCGCCTCTCGGGCGCCGAGCACCGGCTGCACCGGGGCAAGTTCGTCCGCGTCGGGCATGGGTTCGAGCACGACATCGTGCTGCGCGATCCTTCCGCGCGCGGCGTGTCGCTGGAACTCGACCTCGGCGAGGGCATGGCGTGCGTGCGGGTGGCGGCGGGGCAGGTGACCCTGCTCGGGCGGCCGGTGTCGACGGGCGAGCAGGCCTCGCTGCCGCCGTTCGTGCCGATGCTGGTAGGATCGGTCGCCGTAGCGATAGGCGAGCCGGAGGACCCGCGTTGGGACGACGCCATTCGGCTGGCCCCAATGGTTGCGCCAGCCGCCAGCGACGCGCCCGTCTTGTCGCCGCAGCGCGCGGCGATTCCCGAGCGGGTCGCGACGCGGCTCTACCCGATGCGCGGCGCGCTTGCGCTCGATCGATACTGGCCCGCCTACGCCGCTGCCGTTGCGGCCTTGCTGCTGCTCCTGCTGTTCGCGCCCCCCGCGGTCCGCTGGGCGACGCGTCAGCTGCACGACACGGCGGGCGAACAGGCGATGCTCGCAGCAGCAGGCTTCCGCGACCTGAAGGTCGAGGAAACCCGCAACGGCACGATCGTGCGCGGGATCGTCAAGGACGACGCAGCGCTCGCCCGGCTGCGCCAGGTCGTTGCCGAGCAGATCGGTCCGGCCACGCTCGATGTCGAGACAATGGACGGGCTCGCCGCCGCCGCCACCGATCTGCTGCGCGCGCAAGGGGTGGATGCCGAGGCCATCCCGCGCCGCGGCAACACGCTGATGGTGAAGGCCGAATTCCTCCCCGCCGATCGCCAGGCCGATCTCGCCCGGCTGATCAAGGAGGACGTGCCCGGCATCACCCGCGTCGACTTCGCGACCGACGGCAAGCGCGGTGACCGCGACTTGCAATATTTCTTCTCGGGCGCCGAATATGGCCTCGCCACCTTCGTCGATGGCGACCCCGGCTACATCACCACCGCCGACGGCACCCGCTGGTTCGCGGGCGCCACGGTGCCCACCGGCCACCGCATCGTCGCCATCGGCAACGGCCGCGCCAGCTTCGAGCGCGACGGCCGGATCGAAGAACTCGTCCTGGGACCCAGCACGCCGCCGTCCCCGGCACCTTCCACCACCCCTGGCGGCGACACCAACGGAGTGACCACCCAATGACCAACCCGATCAACAGCGCCGTCCTCGGCACGATCGCCTCGCTCGGCAACATGGGCACCACCGAGAGCCGCGCCGGCAAGGGCAATTGGTTCGAGGCGTTCGGCGAAGCGTGGGGCAAGGCGCTCGACACCCAGGCCGACACCATCACCGCCCAGTCCGACGTGGTGAGCCAGGGCGGCGACAAGCCTTCCGACATCACCCAGCTGACCACCGAATCGATGCGGATGAGCTTCATGGCGAACAGCTCGCACAGCTCGATCGACAGCGTCTCCAAGGCGCTTGAAACCATGGCGCGGAAGAACTGACGATGAGCATCGATGCGATCGGCGCGCTGGTCGCGCCGGCCGGGGGGCAGGGCACGAACGGCGTCTCGCGCGCCTTCGAGCTGCTCGCCCCCGGCGGCCATGGCGGCGGCGCCACCACCCCGCAGTTCGACGCGCGCTTCCAGGCGGCGCTGGAGAAGATGGGCGGGGTGCAGGGCAATGTCGCCGCCGGGCCGATCCCGCCGGCGATGAAGGGCATGTTCAACGCGCTGGACCAGGTGAACGTCCAGGCCCGCGCCGTCTCGCGCTATGCCGAGACGGCCGAGGTCAGCGGCGGGCAGCTGACGCCGGGCGAGATGGTCCAGCTCAACATGAAATGCTCCGAATTCATGTTCCAGGCGCAGCTTACCTCCAACATCGCCAACCGTAGCTCGGACGGCGTGCAGCAATTGTTCAAGCAGCAATGAGCGGCCTTGCCCCCGCACGCCGCTGGCAGGCGCGGATCGCCGCGCCGCTGCTGGTGATCGCCGCCTTCGGGCTTGCCGGCTGCAGCCGGCAGGAAGTCTATGGCAAGCTCACCGAACCGGCCGCCAACGAGATGATCGCCGTGCTCAACCAGGCCGGCATCACCGCGATCAAGGTGGCGGGGGAGAAGGACCAGTGGAGCATCGCCGTCGACCAGGCCGATTTCGCCCGCGCGGTGGAGACGCTGCGCGCGCACGGCCTGCCGCACGAGGACTATGACTCGCTCGGTTCGGTGTTCAAGAAGGAAGGCTTCACCTCCACCCCGCTCGAGGAACGGGCGCGGCTGATCTACGGCTTGTCGCAGGAGCTGAGCCGGACGATCAGCGGCATCGACGGCGTGGTGCAGGCGCGCGTGCACCTGACCATGCCCGAGGCCGATCCGCTGTCGCGCGAGGCCAAGCCCTCGGCGGCATCGGTGTTCGTGAAGTATCGCACCGGCTTCGACCTGCGCAGCCAGACCGGCGCCATCAAGTCGCTGGTCACCAATTCGATCGATGGCCTCACCTATGACCGCGTCTCGGTGGTGATGGTGCCCGCCCAGGCCGCGCCGGTGCTGCCGGAGAGCGAGGGGATGGTGTCGATCTCGACGCTGATGCGCGGGGCGATCGGCGTGGTCGCGCTGATCGTGCTGGCGATTGCGGGACGCGGGCTTTGGCGGATGCGCAAGCCCCGGACCAGCCTGCCGGATACGGTGCAGCGGTGAACCGGGAGGTGCGGATCGCCAAGCTGGCGCTGCTGGCCCGGCATTGCGGGCAGGGGCGCGGCGCACGCTTTGCCCGGCGTGCGAGTGGACAGCCGGCGGTGGGGTTCGGCGATCTCGCCAAGCTGCCGGACTGGCTCGATGCGTCCGAGGAACAGCGCGCCCGGATTGCCGCGGCGGCCGGGCTGCTGCGCCATCGCCGGGCGATCGATGCCGAGCTTTCGGGGCCGCGGCTGGCGGCGCTGGCGGCGGTGGTGGGCGAGCCGCTGTTCGATGCGGTCTGCGACGCCGAGGTGCCGGAAATGGCCGGGGCCGAGACGCTGCCGCCGCCCGAGCGCGTGCTCGCCGCCGGCACGCAGTTGCTGCAGGCCGCCTTGCCCCTCGCCTTGCAGGACCAGTTCCCCGGCGCACGCGACGACGCCGTGGCGCGCGACCTGCTGGCGCGGGCCCATGCCATCGCGGAGAGCCTTGCATGACCTATCATCTCGTCCATGCCGACGATGCTTCGCTGCTGTTCAGCGAGCGGGCGGTGATCAAGCGCGAGGAGCGCCAGTCCTTCAGCGACGCGGTCGCGCTGCTCGGCGCGGTCGGGGAGGCGCAGGCGCAGGCGGTGCAGGCTGCGAATGATTCGCGGGAAGCGGCCTACGCCACCGCTTTGGATGGCGCACGAGCCGAGATCGAAGACCTGCTCGCCAGCGAAATTGCGCGGTTTTCAGCCGCTATTGATTTGCAAGAGCATGTAAGGCGCGCGGAGATCGCCGATGCGGCGCTGGCGGCGGTGCATGCGGTGCTCGGCGAGCTCGACGACGCGACGCTGGTGCCCGCGCTGGTCGCCCGCGCGCTGGATCGTCTCCAGCCGCAGGGGGCCGTGATCGTGGCGGTGGCACCCGACATGGCCGAGAAGGTAGCGGCGCGGCTCGACAATCTGACGGAAGTGACGATCCTGCCCGATCCCGCCCTCGGCGCGCACGACTGCGCCATACGCACCGAACAGGGACAAGTGATCGCCAGCCTCTCGGTCCAACTCGAGACGCTCGCCAAGCGCTGGGGGGTGGCATGAGCGACCCGCTGGCCCTCCTCCGCGCGCTCGATGCGGCGCCGATGTTCGAGCAGCATGGCCGCATCGTCGGCGCGCTCGGCACCACGCTGCGCGTCACCGGCGTGCGCGCCCGGATCGGCGAGAATTGCGAGATCGTCGATGCCGAGACCGGCTTCTCGCTCTGGGCCGAGGTGATCGGCCTCGCCGATGGCGGCGCGATCCTGACCCCGCTCGGTGACTTGCGCGGCCTGTCGATGCACAGCGACGTGATCCTGCGCAGCGGCGAGGATCGCGTGCCCTATGGTGCGGACATGCTCGGCCGCGTGCTCGATGCCCGCCTCCAGCCGCTCGATGGCCTGGGCAGCGTCCGCCGCGGCACCGATCGACCCATCCATGGCGAGGCGCCCAACCCGATGCACCGCCGCCCGATCGATGCGGCGATGGAAACCGGCATCCGCGCGATCGACGGGCTGATGCCGATCGGCATCGGCCAGCGCGTCGGCATCTTCGCCAGCGCCGGCGTCGGCAAGTCAACGCTGCTCGCCAATCTCGCGCGCAATGCCCAGTGCGACGCGATCGTCATCGCGCTGATCGGCGAACGCGGCCGTGAGGTGCGCGAGTTCATCGAGGAGACGCTGGGCGTCGAGGGGCTCGCCCGCTCGGTGGTGATCGTCGCCACCTCGGACCGGCCGGCGATGGAGCGGGTGCGCGCCGCGCATGTCGCCGCCGCCATTGCCGAGGGGCTGCGCGACGAAGGCCGGCACGTGCTGCTGCTGATGGACAGCGTCACCCGCTTCGCCCGCGCGCTCCGCGAGATCGGGCTGGCCGCGGGCGAGCCGGCGGTGCGGCGCGGCTTCCCGCCCTCTGTGTTCGCTGAACTGCCGCGGCTGTTCGAGCGCAGCGGCACCGCCGAGGCGGGCGCGATCACCGCGCTCTACACCGTGCTGCTGGAGGACGAAGAGGGCGACCCGATCGGCGAGGAGGTACGCTCGCTGCTCGACGGGCATATCGTCCTGTCGCGCAAGCTGGCCTCGCGCGGCCATTATCCGGCGATCGACGTGCTGGGCAGCCTGTCGCGCCTGTTCCCCCGGCTGGCCAGTGGGGCGCAGCAGCGCGCGGCGCACGGGCTGCGCGCGATGCTGGCCAAGCTGGATGAGATCGAGCTGCTCGTCCAGATCGGCGAATATCAGCCCGGTCGCGATCCGCTGGCCGACCGTGCGCTGGCCGAGCGCCAGGCGATCGCCGCCTATCTGCGCCAGTCCGGCAGTGAACGCACGTCGCTGGGCGAGAGCATCGCCCGGCTGCGCACCTTCGAGGAGATGGACCATGCCCGCTGACAATCGCGCGCCCGTGCTGGCGCGCATCGCCCAGATGCGCGAGCGGCGCCTCACCCGCGCGCTGATCGAGGCGCGCGAGGCGGCTGAGCAGGCGCAAGCCGCGGCCAGCGCTGCCGAAGCCGCCCGCACCGCGGCGGAACGCGAACGCGGCAACGCCCGGCTGCTGTTCCAGGCCAGCCCGGCCTGCCCGCAGACGCGGCTCTGGCTCGATCAGCAGGTTGCGGCGGAATTTGGCGCGGCGGCACGCGCCAGCGACCAGCGTGCGCGCCACGACGTCGCGGTCGATGCGCAGGGGGCCGCTGGCCGCGCGCTCGACCAGCACCGCGTGCGCAGCGAGAGCGTCGCCGCGCACCACCAGTCCCTCCGCCGCGCTGAGCAGCGCCGTGCCGAGGATCGGGTCGACGCTGAGGCGGCGACCTTCCTGCTATCGCGGGGCTGGGCATGAACGGCGCCCCGACCAGCAGTTCGGTTCAGAGCAAGCCTGCGCCGACGCCTCGGGACGCACCCGCCAAGGGCGAGCCCGAAGCTGCGCCGAAGCAGCGCAAGGCGTTCGCCGATGCGCTCTCCCGCCACGCGGGCAGGCGGGCGGCGAAGGATCCGGGCATGGACAAGGCCGACGGGCCGCCGGCGATGATCGCGCCCCGCGACTTCGCGGCGCTCGCGGTGGCGGCACGGCCCTCGGCGGCGGGCGCCGTCGATCCCGCCCAGCATGCCCAGTTCGACCGCATTGCAGCCGCCATCGCCGAAGTCAGCAAGACGGCGCAGCCCGAGGTGCATTTGTCGCTGCCGCTGGGCAGCTACAAGGTGGAGGGTGCGGTGCTGGGGCACGACCTCGCAGGGCAGGTCAACGTGCTGCTGATCCCCTCCGCCGCCGTGCCGCCCGCGGTGGCCGCGCAGTGGAGCGAGCAGTTGCACGAGCGCCTGCTGCGCCGCGAGGTGCGTGTCGGCAAGGTAGGGGTGCAGGGGAATGCGGTGCCGATGGCGGCGCGGCGCTGACCGCGCTCAGCGATCGGTGCGGGTCGGATCCTCGCGCAGCTGGAAGATGGCACTGTCGATCGTCGCGACCACCTTGTCGCTGTCCGACATGCCCGGTCGGCCATCGGGATCGAGCAGCGCATAGCCCAGGCCGGAGAGCCGATCGAGCACGTCGCTGGTCGGTGACGCCGCGACCAGCGAGGCGACTTCGCTGGTGAAGTCGTTGAGAGCGCGCGACAGCCGCCCCGCATCGGCCGGGCTTGCACCCAGCGACGTGGCCAGTGCCTGCGCCATCTCCTCCGTGCCATAGGCGCCGCCGGCGTGCAGCGGCGTCCGCCCGCCTTGCGCGAGCCCGAGCGCGCAGGTGACGGTGCCGGCAACCCGGTTGGCGAGCGTCGTCATCGCCTGGCCGGCAACCGAACCCGGCGTGGTCCCGGTCGGTCCGATTGCACCGATCGCGGTGAAGCGCGTGCTGCCGATGCCAATGGGCTGGGTCATGACCGACTCTCGTTCGTCGAAGGGAACATGCGCACTGCATAGCGGCTTGCCGGGCATCGCGCGCTCGACGATTCGCTTAGATGGCGCGGGCAGTGGCGCATCGCGGGCGAGGGCGCCGCGGCCATCATCGAACCTGTTGCGCCAGCCTGCGTTGTGGCATTACTATCCCTTACCTACCAAGGGTATGCGACATGAAACTGGAGAGGATCGAAAGCGCGGGCGCGCCGGCGGTGGAGCTCCGCCGCCAGATACGCGTGCTGACGAGCGGGGTGTTCGGCATGCGCGGCGATGCCGAACTGTCGCACATCGTCGAGCAGGCGGCGAAAACCACCCGCTTTCCGTTCGCTGCGGTGTCCATCGTCGACCAATCCCGGCTGTGGCTGGCCGCCGCCTATGGTTTCGATCCGCGGGAGTTCGACAGGCCCGACAGTTTCTGCGACGCCGCCATCAAGGTCCCGGGCTTCGCGCCGCTTTGTGTTGCCGATGCCTGGTCCGAGCAGCGTTTCAAGTTCGCCCCCGCCGTCATCGAGATGAACGTTCGTGCCTATTATGCGGCGCCGCTGGTGACCAGCGACGGGTTCGCGCTGGGTACGCTGTGCCTTTTGGATCAGAAACCGCGAACCATCGATGCAGCCGCGCTGGAAGTGCTGACCGCGCTGGCGGGCGACGTGACGGCGGTCATCGATCGCGCGCCGAATGCGATGGCCTACGCCCAGTATGCCATCGAGGAGCTTTCCTCGCGCATGCGCTTCGCGGTCGCCGCGAAGGACGATGCGGCGGTGGCGCTGCTGGATGCGGAGTTACGTCGGCTCGAGGCGACGCTGGAGCCGAACTGGCAGCCCGCGGGGAGAGCACCGCCTGCGTC
>Ga0207671_10006145_pt1 | contig 10792 bp, 8 predicted proteins | sample KBSC24metaG_FD_184352 | JGI IMG/M metagenome (GOLD analysis project Ga0207671, IMG submission 184352) | Corn rhizosphere microbial communities from Kellogg Biological Station, Michigan, USA - KBS C2-4 metaG (SPAdes) (version 2) | ecosystem: Host-associated > Plants > Roots > Rhizosphere > Soil... | reverse complement strand
GGCCAGATAGCGATCGAGCAGCGCGCGCGTGCGCGCGGAGGCGAACGCATCGCCCGCAGCGAGATCGGTGCGCGCGCGCAGTTCCAGCGCACGCACGCGCAAGTTCTCCGGCACGGCTTCGTTGATCGCGAGCAGGCTCTGCGCCTGCGCGTAGTCGCCGTGCTTGAGCGCGATTTCGGCGTCGAGCAGATCCAGGCGCACCGCTTCGTCGCCATGCAGGCGCCGCCGCTTCAGATCGCCCAAGGCGTGCGCGGCGCCTTCCAGGTCGCCGCGCTCGCGCAGCGCCTCGGCGGCGCGCAGCCGGTAGTGCGCCGACTCGTCGCCACGGCTGGCGCTGGCCAGGTCCAGGAACGCGCTCGCGGCCTGGTCGAGATCGCCGTGCTGGTACAGCTCCTCGGCGTGCGCGGCGTCGGGCGATGCGGCGTGTTCGCCGACCGGAGCCTGCGACATCGTCGCGCAGGCGGACAGCAGCAAGCCGAGCAGCGCGGCGGCAAGCGGCCGCTGCTGCGACGAGGCACGAAAAGTCAGCATCCTGCCAGGGAAACGAATCGTCATGGTCCGTCCGCGCACGTTTGGAGCTAGGCTAGCGATGATAGCCGATCGACCCGGCGCGCCTCGCGTCCGCCGCATCGATTCAGCTTCGGAGAACAGGATGAGCGTGGATCAGGACAACGGCGTGAACGGCGGGCGCGGGCGGCTGTGGGTCGTGGCGACGCCGATCGGAAATCTCGACGATCTCTCGCCGCGCGCCCGCGACACGCTGCGCCGGGTCGACCTGATCGCAGCCGAGGACACGCGCCACAGCGCGCCCCTGCTGGCGCAGGCCGGCAGCCGCGCGCGCACGCTGGCCCTGCACGAGCACAACGAGCGCGAGCAGGCGGCACGCATCGTCGAGCACCTGCGCGGCGGCGGCGAGGCGGCGCTGATTTCCGATGCCGGCACGCCGCTGATCAGCGACCCGGGATTCCGCCTCGTACGCGCGGCGCGCGAGGCCGGCTTCGAGGTCTCGCCGGTGCCCGGGCCGTGCGCCGCGATCGCGGCGCTGTCGGCGGCAGGGCTGCCGAGCGACCGCTTCGTGTTCGAAGGCTTCCTGCCGGCCAAGGCCGCGGCGCGGCGCGAGCGCCTGCAGACGCTCGCTGCGGAATCGCGCACGTTGATCTTCTACGAGTCGAGCCATCGCATCGTCGAGTCGCTCGCCGATGCGATCGGTGCGTTCGGCGGCGCGCGCGAGGCCGTGCTCGCGCGCGAACTGACCAAGTTGTTCGAGACGATCATCGCGGCGCCGCTCGCCGATGTCGCGACGCGCGTCGCTGCCGACCCGAACCAGCAGCGCGGCGAGTTCGTCCTGCTGGTCGCCGGAGCGGCCGGCGAGGCGGCCGACGCGCAGCTGGCCGAAGGCCGCCGCGTCTTCGCGCTGCTGCGCGAGGAACTGCCGCCCGCGCGCGCGGCGAAGCTCGCGGCGGCGATCACCGGCGCGCCGCGCAAGCAGCTCTACGAGGGCTGAGCCGTCGTGGACGCGCACGCAGACGCGACCTGGTTCCGTTCCGCGCGCGTCGCGCGCTACGCCGCCGCCAGTTCGATGGCATCGCATCGGCATGACGAGGCTTCCCTCTGCCTCGTCGTCGGCGGCCGCTACGAGGAGCGCATACGTGGGCGCGGTATCGAGCACGCGGCCGGTCATCTGCTGTTCTGTCCCGCGTTCGAGGCGCATGCGCAACGGTTCTCGGCCGACGGTGCCTTGAAGATCCTGGTCGAGCCTGCAGTGGACGCGCTCGGCTATCTCGACCGGCGCCTGCCGCTGGCCGAGGCGCCGTATTCGCAGTCGTCGGACCTGGCGGCGCTCGGCGCACGCCTGCTGCGCGAGCTGCTCGAGGCGGACGCGTTCTCGCCCATCGTGGCGCAGGGCCTGCTGCTCGAGATGCTCGGCTTGTTCGGGCGCGGCGCCGTCGCCGAATCGGGGCGCGTGCCGGCATGGCTGCGCACGGCGGAGGAGTTCATCGAGGCTCACGCGGACGCGAAGTTTTCGCTGGCCGAGCTCGCGCGGACGCTCGGCCGCCACCCGGTGCACGTCGCGCGCGAGTTCCGCCGCGTGCATCGGCAGACCGTCGGCGACTACGTGCGAGGCCTGCGCGTGCGCCGCGCCGCCGCCCTCCTGGCGTCGGGGCGCCGGCCGCTCGGCGAAATCGCGCTGGCATGCGGCTTCTACGACCAGGCGCACCTGACGCGTTCGTTCAAGGCGGTGTTCAAGGTGACGCCCGGCGCGTTCCGGCGCGGCGTCCGCTAAGCGCGTACCAAGGCGCTTGCCGGGTACAAGACGCCGCGACCGCGCGCTGCCAGACTGCGGCGCCTTGCGGTCCGCGACCGCGGCTGCGGTGAGGTGGCACGTGTACCACGAAGAATCAGGCTCGCGGCGACGGGCCGGTCATTCGCAGCGGGTGCTGCGCTGGATGCTGTGCCTGCTCTGCAGCGTGTCGTCGGGCTTCGCGGCCGCCGCCGAGCCCGTCTTCGATCGCGAAGCGTGGCGCGGCGACTATTCGGCGCTGAAACGGGCACTGGAGCAGTCCTACGCGAACCTCGCGTGGCTCGCGTCGCCGCAAGGCGGGGTCGACTTGCCGGCGCTCGATCGCAGAACGCAGCGGATGCTCGATCTCGCCGGCGACGATGCCGACGCGCGCGTGGCCCTGCTGGCTTTCGTCGCCGCGTTCCACGACGGGCATTTCTCGCCGTTGCCGCTGCGCGCGCCGGCCACGGCGGCGGCTGCGGAGCCGGCTCGGCCGGATCTCGCGACGCTCGACGCCGCTGCCGGCTGCGCCGCGCTCGGCTACGCCGTGACGCGCAGCACCGCGTTTTCGCTGCCGTTCGAGACGCTGCCCGGGTTCGTGCTCGAATCCGACGGCGTGGCTTCGCCGTTTCGTGCCGGCATTGCCGGCACGGGCAGCGGCACGCGCCTGGGCATCGTACGCATCCCTTATTTCAGGCAAAGCGAAGCGGCGACCCTCTGCGTTCAGGCATGGACGGCGCTGCGTACCGGCGGCCAGGCGATCGATGCGGCCGTGTTGCGCAAGAAGGTCGACGCGGCGTGGTTCGACGCGCTCGCGGGGCAGCTGCGCCGTTTCGGGCAGGAGCAGGTCGGCGCGGTGGTCGTCGATGTCGGCGACAACGGCGGCGGCAACGACGCCGGCGATTGGAGTGCGCGCCTGTTCACGGCCAAGCCGGTGCATTCGGCGCGGTTGTGGATGGCCGCCGCGGACGACGCGCGAGCGTATGCCGACGAGCAATTGGGCGAACTGCGCAAGGCCTGGGCCGCGCTGGCCCATCCGGATGCGCAGGCACGGCAGGCATACGCCGCGGCGACGGCGGACTTCGAACGGCGCCAGGCGGCGATCGCATCGCGCCATTGCGATTTGTCGTGGGCGTGGCGCGAGCAGCGCACTTGGAATCCGGCCGGTTGCAGCCGCCTGCTCGACATGGGGTTCGCCAGCGGCGCCGTCGACTACTTGCCGGCCAGCGCGTCCGGCGGCGATGAATTGAGATCGGCGCTGTACTGGCCGGCGGCCGTCGATACGCAGCGCGGCGCCTGGTCCGGCCCGGTCTACGTGTTGACCAACGCGAAGACGTACTCGTCGGCCGAGATGTTCAGCGCGGTCATGCGCGACAACGGCATCTCCCGTACCGTCGGCGTGACTACCGGCGGCGACGGTTGCGGCTTCATGCAGGAGGCCAAGCCGCTCGTGCTGCCGCATTCGCAGCTGCGCTTCCGCATCCCCGACTGCGTGCGCCTGAGGGCCGACGGCGGCGACGAGGTGGCCGGCGTCAAGCCCGACCTGCCGGTGCTGCCGTCCGAGGGAGAAAGCGAGAGGGCGCGTGCGGCACGGGCGCTGGCGGTGATCGATGCCGATCTGCAGGCAGTTGCACAAACCCCTCGTCATTCCCGCGAAAGCGGGAATCCATTGTGATTCTCTAAAGGAAGCAACATGGATTCCCGCTTTCGCGGGAATGACGTCGAGAACGCGGGGGCGCTGCTGGAGACCTTGTCTCCAACCAGACATCGCCGATCTTGGACCACGCCCCGCCCAAGCCCGCCCTGCTAGAATCGGCGCGGGAGCCGGCTAAGCAGCCGCGTCGCGTTCGCGCGCCGAGGAAAGTCCGGGCTCCATAGGGCAGGGTGCCAGGTAACGCCTGGGCGGCGCGAGCCGACGGAAAGTGCAACAGAGAACAGACAGCCGAACGGTCCCGTCACCCCTGTACTGCTGAAACACAGCGGCGGACTTGACGTCGGGCGCGCAGCGCCCGACGGCCAAGTCCCGCCCTTTCAAGGGTCGGCAGTAGAGGGGTGGCGGGACGCGTGGTGATGGTGAAACGGTGCGGTAAGAGCGCACCGCGCGCGGGGCCAACGCCGCGTGGCACGGCAAACCCCACCTGGAGCAAGACCGAATAGGGGAACCATGACGCTGCCCGCGTCGTTCCCGGGTTGGTCGCTTGAACCGTGCGGCGACGCGCGGTCCAGAGGAATGGCTGCTCACGACAGAACCCGGCTTATCGGCCGGCTCCCACTTCATTCGTACGGCAGGGTGCGGTCGCTGCGTCGCATTCGGCGCGCGGCCGCCCTGCGCCGACGATCCGGTGCAGCCCTGTTCCCCGGCGCACCGCGGCCGCGCGCGAGGCATCGCCGGCGTTTCCGGGCGATGTCGTTTTCGCGCGCTGTGGCAGCGTCGTTCCGAACGCCACTAAAAATGTACTCGTATACATTTTTCGACATCGGAAATTTCGATTCGCACAGCCTCTTCAACGACTTGCCGAACACTCCTTCGGAGCGTGTGAAGAAGCGTATTTTTTAGCCATGTCGCAAGCGTCACAAATGCTTGCCGATTGCCCCCATTCGCCCCCGAATTTTCCTTGACAGCCCAAGACTTGCAGCCTAATGTGGGTCTAAGTGGTTTTCTGTGGTGAATCGTGGGTTATGTTCCAAGGCGAAACCGCCATCACGCTGGACGACAAGGGCCGGGTAGCCATTCCCGCAGCCCATCGCGAGCTCGTCGCCAAAGTCAGCGCGAACCGGCTGGTCGTCACCTACAACCCGTTCGAGAGCGGCTGCCTGTGGATTTTCCCGCAGAACGAGTGGGAGCGCGTGCGTGACGAAGTCAACGCACTGCCGAGCGTCAAGGCGGTGCACCGCAGCCTGCAGATGAAGCTGGTCGGTGCGGCGGCGCATGTCGAGCCGGACGGCAACGGACGCATCCTGCTGCCGTCGAGCCAGCGCGCTGCGGCCGGCATCGAAAAGCGCGCCGTGCTGCTCGGCATGGGCAACAAGTTCGAGCTGTGGGGCGAACAGGCGCACCTCGCCAAGATCCGCGAAACGATCGGCGAGGACCAGATCACGGAGGACATGGCCGAGCTGAAGTTGTGACGGACGCGCCGATCAGCGCGCAGCCGCGCCAGCACGTGCCGGTGATGTTGGCGGAGGTCCTGGAAGGCCTTCGCGTGAAGGCGGATGGAACCTATCTGGACGGCACCTTCGGACGCGGCGGCCATGCGCGCGAGGTGCTGAACAGGCTCGGCCCGCAGGGCCGGTTGTTGTTGCTGGACCGCGATCCGGAAGCGATCGCGAGTGCACAGGAGGAATTCGCGAAGGATGCGCGCGTCGCGATCCGTCACGCGAGTTTCGCGCAGTTGGCCGAATGGCCGCTGGCGCAGGCGGGACTGGATGGCGTGCTGCTGGACCTGGGCGTGTCGTCGCCGCAACTGGACGATCCGGCGCGCGGCTTCAGTTTCCAGCATGAAGGTCCGCTCGACATGCGCATGGACCCGACGCGGGGGACGAGTGCTGCAGAGTGGTTGGCAGCAGCGGATGAGAAGGAGATCGCCGACGTGTTGTGGCGTCATGGCGAGGAGAGGATGGGCCGACGCATTGCGCGGGCAATCGTGGAAACCGGACGTAGCCGCCCCCTGGCGACGACGCGCGAACTCGCCGACCTCGTCGCGAAAACCATCGGCTACCGCGAGCGCCACAAGCATCCGGCGACGCGCACGTTCCAGGCCTTGCGCATCCACGTCAACGACGAACTCGGTGCCCTGCAGCAGGGACTCGAGGGCGCGCTCGCCTGCCTGAAGCCCGGTGGCCGCCTTGCGGTGATCAGCTTCCATTCGCTCGAAGACCGCGCGGTCAAGCAGTTCATCCGGGGCGAGGCGCCGCATCCCGTCCGGCGCGGCCTGCCGCCGCCGGATCTCGCGCCGGCACCGCTGGTCGCGGTCGGCAAGGCGCAATTCGCCGGCGATGCCGAGCTCGCAGCCAATCCACGCGCGCGCAGCGCCGTGCTGCGCATCGCGGAGAAGCGCGCATGATCGCGTTCCGCAACGTCTTCCTCTCGCTCCTGCTGCTGGCGACGATCGCGAGCGCCATCGCGCTGGTGTACGCGATCCAGCAGAGCCGGCTCGCGTTCATCGAACTCAGCAAGCTCGGCAACGAGCGCGACGACCTCAATTTCGAATTCGGCCGCCTGCAGCTGGAACAGGCGACCTGGGCCGAGAACAACCGCATCGAACAGATCGCGCGCGGCCGGCTCGCGATGGTCTCGCCGAATGCGGCAGCGACCGTGGTGATCAAGCGATGAGCTCGGCCAACCCGCGCATCAAGCCCGCCAACGCGAGGACGCGGCTGTACGTCGTGCTCTGCATGCTCGGCCTCGCGTCGAGCGCGCTAGTCGTGCGCGCGGTCGACCTGCAGGTCGTGCGCAAGGATTTCTACCAGGAGCAGGGCGACGCGCGCTATTTGCGCGATCTGGCGATTCCGGTGTCGCGCGGCACGATCTTCGACCGCAACGGCGAGCCGCTGGCCGTGTCGACCCCGGTCGAATCGATCTGGGCCAATCCGTCCGAAGTGCTCGAGCATGCCGACCGCATCGGCGAGCTCGCCAAGGCGACCGGCCTCGACGAGGATGCCCTGAAGCAGAAGCTGATCGAGCGCTCGGACAAGGAATTCATCTACCTCAAGCGCCACCTGAATCCGGACGACGCGCAAGCGATCCTGAAGCTCGACATCCCCGGCATCGCCAGCCAGCGTGAATTCAAGCGCTACTACCCGAGCGGCGAAGTCATCGCGCACGTGCTCGGCTACACCAACATCGACGACCGCGGCCAGGAAGGCCTCGAACTCGCGTTCGACGACTGGCTGGCTGGCAAGCCCGGCGTCAAGCGCGTCATCCGCGACCGCATGGGCCACGAGGTCGAGAACGTGGAGCTGGTGCGCGATGCGCAGCCCGGCCGCGACCTGACGGTCTCGATCGACCGCCGCATCCAGTACCTGGCCTACCGCGAGCTCAAGGCCGCGCTCGCCGAGCACCACGCGAGCTCCGGTTCGATGGTGATCCTCGACGTGCCGACCGGCGAGATCCTCGCGATGGTCAACCAGCCGTCGTTCAATCCGAACGCGCGCACCAACGTCGATCCATCGTACCGCCGCAACCGCGCGGTCACCGACGTCGTCGAGCCGGGCTCGACGATGAAGGCGTTCACGATCTCGGCGGCGCTGGAGAGCGGCAAGTGGAAGCCGCATACGCCGGTCGATACGACGCCGGGTTCGCTGACCCTAGCGGGCGGATGGACGACGCACGACGTGCACAACAAGGGCCTGATCGACGTCACCGGCGTGATCACGTACTCGAGCAACGTCGGCGCCGCCAAGATCGCCCTGACGATGACGCGCGATCACATGTGGGACGTCTACCACCGCTTCGGCCTCGGCGAGGTCACGGGCAGTGGATTTCCGGGCGAATCGCCGGGCTTCCTGCCGATCGCGAAGGCGTGGGGACCGGTCGAGCAGGCGACGATCGCCTACGGGTACGGACTCAACGTGACGCCGCTGCAGCTGGCGCAGGGCTACGCGACGATCGCGAACAACGGGCGCCTGCGCTCGCCGACGTTCGTCAAGGGCGCGCAGAACCCCGATCGCGCGGTCATCGATCCCGAGATCGCCGCGCAAATGCGCAAGATGCTCGAAACCGTGATCGTGCCGCCGGGCGGCGCGACCAAGGCGCAGGTGCGCAACTACGTCGTCGCCGGCAAGACCGGCACGTCGCGCACGGCGGCCGGCGGCGGCTACAACAAGAAGTACGTGTCGCTGTTCGCCGGCATGATTCCCTCGAGCGCGCCGCGCCTGGTCGGCGTGGTCGTCATCCACGATCCGCAAGGCGCGTACTACGGCGCGCTGGTCGCCGCGCCCGTCTTCGGCAAGGTGATGGAGGACGCGGTGCGTCTGCTCGACATCTCGCCCGACAATGTCCAGAACTGGTACACCGCCGCGCCCGATACCGGGCACACCGTACGCACAGGACGACAGGCGCCGGATGGTCCGGTCGACATGTCGAACGTCGACGACGGAGTGCCCGAAGAATGAACCGGCCCGCGATGAGCGTGCGTGAACTGCTGCAGGGAAGCGCCGTTGCCGGCGCGCAGGGAGACATCGTCGTGCGCGGGCTCGCGCTCGACTCGCGCCGCGTGCAGGAGGGCGACGCCTTCGTCGCGCTCGCCGGCACGCAGGCGCACGGTATTGCGTTTGCCCCGATGGCGGCGACGCGAGGCGCCTCGATCGTCCTGGCCGAAAAGCCGGACGCCGCGACGCCCGCGTCGACTGCCATCCCCCCCTCGAACGCGGACATCGCCGGCGTCCCCGTCGTCTGGCTCGACGGCCTGCGCGAGCGCCTCGGCACGATCGCGGCGCGCTTCTTCGGCGACCCGTCGCGCAGCCTCGAAGTGATCGGCGTCACCGGCACGAACGGCAAGACGTCGACGGTGCAACTGCTCGCGCAAGCGCTGCATCACGCAGGTCGCACGACCGCGACGATCGGTACCCTCGGCGCGGGCCTGCATGGCGCGCTGCGCGAAGGCGAACGTACGACGCCCGACGCGATCTGTGCGCAAAGCCTCCTGGCCGAGTTTCGCGACGCCGGCGCCAGCCACGTCGCGATGGAAGTGTCGTCGCACGCGCTCGAACAGGGGCGCGTCAACGCGATCGCGTTCGATCTGGCGGTGTTCACCAATCTCAGCCGCGACCACCTCGACTATCACGGCACGATGCAAGCCTACGGTGCGGCGAAGCGCCGCCTGTTCGAATGGCCGGGACTGTCCGCAGCGATCATCAATGCCGACGACGCCTTCGGCCGCACGCTGATCGCGTCGGTGCCGCCCGGCGTGCGCCTGCTGCGCTACGCGATCGACAGCGACGATGCCGAGGTGGTCGCGCGCGACCTGGAATCCGGTGCGAATGGGCAGCGCTTCCGCCTCGACACGCCCTGGGGCGCCGGTACGATCGCGACGCGCCTGCTCGGGCGCTTCAACGTTTCCAATCTTCTCGCCGTCGCCGCATGCCTCGGCCAGCTCGGCCTCGCCTTCGACGCGATCGCCGCTGCGCTCGGCGCGCTGACGCCGGTCGCCGGTCGCATGAACCGCCTCGGCGGCGCCGGTGCGCAGCCGCTGATCGTGATCGACTACGCCCACACGCCCGACGCCCTCGAGCAGACGCTTGCGTCGCTGCGTGCGCACGGCGCCGGCCGGCTGATCTGCGTGTTCGGCTGCGGCGGCGAGCGCGACGCGGGCAAGCGCCCGCAGATGGGCGCGATTGCCGAAGCGCTGGCCGACCGCATCATCATCACCGACGACAACCCGCGCGGCGAAGACGGCGACGTCATCGTCGAGCAGATCGTGGCGGGCTTGCAGCGGCCGGAGCGGGCGACGATCGAGCGCGACCGCGCGCTCGCGATCGCACAGGCGATCGAGTTCGCGCATCCGAGCGACATCGTGCTGATCGCCGGCAAGGGCCACGAGCCGTACCAGGAAGTCGCCGGCGCCAAGCGTCCGTTCGACGACCTGGCGATCGCGCGCCACGCGCTGGAGCTGCGCGCATGCTGACCTTGCGCCTGTCCGACATCGCGCGCTGGACCGGCGGCCGCCTGCACGGCGACGACGCGACGATCGAAGCCGTTTCGACCGACACGCGCACCATCGGCGCGGGCGCGCTGTTCGTCGCACTCAAAGGCGAGCGCTACGACGCCCACGATTTCGTCGCAACTGCGCTCGAGCGCGGCGCCGCGGCGCTGCTGGTCGAACGCAAGCTGCCGCTCGACCTGCCGCAGGTCGTCGTCGCCGACACCCTGGTCTCGCTCGGCGAGATCGCGCGCCGCGCGAACATTCCGCATCGCGCGCGCATCGTCGGCATCACCGGCTCGAACGGCAAGACGACGGTGAAGACCCTGGTCGCCTCGATCCTGGCCCGGCACGGCCGCACGCACGTCAACGCCGGCAACTTCAACAACGAAATCGGCCTGCCGCTGACGCTGCTCGCGATGCCGGCCGACAGCGAGTATGCGGTGCTCGAGATGGGCGCCGGCAAGCCCGGCGACATCGCCTACCTCGCGCGCATCGCGCAGCCGGACATCGCCCTCGTCAACAATGTGGCCGCCGCGCACCTGGAGCGCATGGGCACCTTGCAGGGAGTCGCCGAGACCAAGGGCGCGATCTACCGCGCGCTGCCGGCCGACGGCGTCGCCGTGATCAATGCCGACGATGCCTTCGCCGATTATTTCGGCGTGCTCGCCGCGCCGCGCCGCGTGCTCACGTTCGGGCTGCTGCGTCGCGCCGACGTCAGCGCCGCGCCCGCGGTCGAAGGCGTTTTCGACGGCCGCTTCCGCCTGCTGACGCCGGTCGGCAACACCGAGATCGCTTTGCCGCTGCCGGGACGGCACAACGTGATGAACGCGCTCGCCGCGAGCACGTTGGCGATCGCACTCGGTGTGCCGCT
>Ga0207671_10006136_pt1 | contig 10800 bp, 10 predicted proteins | sample KBSC24metaG_FD_184352 | JGI IMG/M metagenome (GOLD analysis project Ga0207671, IMG submission 184352) | Corn rhizosphere microbial communities from Kellogg Biological Station, Michigan, USA - KBS C2-4 metaG (SPAdes) (version 2) | ecosystem: Host-associated > Plants > Roots > Rhizosphere > Soil... | reverse complement strand
TCAGATCAGTATTTTTAAAATAAACAACAACAGTACGATCACCAGCATGCTAAACAGGTAATACTGTACTTTACCGCTTTGAAACTTACGTGCAAAATTGCCAATACTTTGCACTATAGCGGCCAATAAATGCAAAAAACCGTCGACGATATACTCGTCTGCCCACGCGGTTAATTTGGCTATAGCGCCGCTGATACGCGCCAGCAGATGCAGAAAACCATCCACAACGGTACGGTCGATCCAGAAACAAACGCTTCCCAAACGCAATACCAGGTTTACAATAGCACGTTTGTATAAATTATCGATATACCATTGATTGTAGGATAAACGGTAGAAATAGCCTCTTTGGGAGAAGACGAAACTACCTTCCCGTGCATATATCCGGTAAGCCGCAAACAACACCAGCAAACTGATCAGGTTAACGCTAATAGGTACCAGGCTGTGATATATACTCTCACCGGCGGTATGGGCTGAAGATTTTAAGCCCTCAAACAACCAGGTATGCTCATAAGAGAACGGGTTTAAGGAGAACAGCGGAAACAAACAGCAAACAGCCAGCAATAACAAAGGCAAGGTATACGGCCAATTGCCATCGCTCAAATGCAGTTTGATATCCAGATTATTTTTAAGCAGGCGAAACTCGCCAAAGAAAACTTTAAATATGAGCCGGGCCACATAGAATGCGGTAAGCCAGCTGGTGAGCAAGGCCATCACCGGGATGATCTTAAACCAGGCGTTATGGCCATCGCTCCATTCAAAGGCCTGGATCAGGATACCGTCTTTTGACAGATAGCCCGAGGTAAGCGGCAAACCCACCAGTGCCAGTGCGCCGATAACAGCGGCTATAAAAGTAAGCGGCAGTTTTTTACGCAGGCCGCCCATGTGCGAGATATCCTGCGGGTCGATATCCAGGTTGTTATCATCCTTAACATGCTGCATCTGATGTATCACAATACCCGCCACCAAAAACAGCAGGCATTTAAAAAAAGCGTGCGTAGCCAGGTGAAACAGTGAAGATGCATAAGCCCCTACCCCCATGGCCATGATCATAAAGCCCAATTGCGATATGGTGGAGTAAGCCAGGATACGCTTCAGATCGTTTTGTGTCAGGGCGATGGTTGCCGCCATAAAAGCGGTGAAGCAGCCAATACAGGCCAATATCGTAAGTTCGGCGCCAGTGAACATGGGGTAAACCCTGCCCAGCAAAAATACACCGGCGGCCACCATGGTTGCGGCATGGATCAAAGCCGATACTGAAGTAGGGCCTTCCATGGCATCGGGCAACCAGGTATGCAGCGGGAATTGCGCCGATTTGGCTGCTACGGCTAAAAAGATCCCCCCACAGGCCACGTATTGCCAAATGGCAGGTATCTGCCCCAAAGGCCGGATCCATAAACCATTTTTTATGACAGATTGTGTGATCAACCCTTTTCCGGCAAATATGGTATCAATATCGAAAGTATGGAATTGAGCAAATAGAATAATGATGGCGCTCAGCAAGCCGATATCGCCTACCCGGTTCATGATGAATGCTTTTTTATTAGCTTGTACGGCCTTGTCTTTCGTAAACCAGAAACCAATGAGCAAGTATGATGAAAAGCCAACCAGCTCCCAAAAGGCGTAGAAAAGCACCAGACTATCCACCACCACCAAAGCCAGCATACTAAAACAAAAGAAACTGAGGTAGGTAAAATAACGGCTGTACCTGTCGTCATGCTTCATGTATGCGGTTGAATAGATATGCACTGGCAAAGCGATAACCGATACCAGCAGCAACATCAATACCGAAAGGTTGTTTAACAAGATCCCTGCATAAACCTGGGTTTCGCCAATGGTGAACCAGATACGCTGCGCATGTACCTGCGGATTATTCCATACTGTTGCAAACACCCGTGCCGATAATACACAGCTTAATAAAATGGCAATCGTCGAGATCCAGCCAGCGGCTTTGCTTTTTACCGGCAGACAAAAGTTTACCAACGCAGCAAGCAGCGGCAATGCTACGGCTAGCACCGTATAGTTTAAACTTTGTATGGAGTGTAAAAAGTCTTCCAATTTATTTGGTATCTATTTTAACAAATGAAGGTGTGCGGCCATATCCCAAAACATATTTCAAATTAAGATCCAACACCTTATCATCTGAAAACAATTCATATATTTTTTTTATCCTGTCGTCTGTTGATATAGGATATTTTTCTCCGTTAATGATAAAAGTTAAACCACCATCGTTCTGATGGTGTTTATTAAGATATGTTTTATATCCTGACGAAAGCCTGCTCAACTTCTTTTGATATTGTTTAATGGCAAAATTCCGGGTAACGGCTGTTAAGATTAATTTGTTTTTTGATGGATCAGCAGCTATTTTTTTTTCATATTTTGAACTTAAAATACGACGACCAAGGTGAGCTATCTCCATCTTATTTGATCGCCTGCCATCTAAAATATAATCCGTAATATCATTTTCGCCCGGGGAAGACCCTGCTGTAGGCTTGCCAGAAACACGGGGCGCCCTCATAGTGATCTGAATGGCGCCATTCTTTCCTTTTTTCCCAAACAGAGCTACTGCCTCAGCAGTCTTTAGTACTTTAAACTGGATAATATTATCCGTATTTAAACTGTCTAATATTCCGTTGTAAACCCTGTTATTAACCGTAACGTATGATCTGTTACTATCAATAGCTGCGCTGCACATGATCATTTTCTTTTTGGGGCCATCCACATAAAACGTATCCCGCTTTTGGGCGAAAGCACCTGTAAAGGCGAGTAAGAAAATTATAACCACCAATCCTTTCATGCTCAATCCCTCAGTTTATTAATATCATTCGGATCGATGGTTTTATTCCTGCGATATACGTTCAGGATAATAGCCAGCGCCACCGCTGTTGTGGCCGCGGCCAGTACAATAGCAAACAAAGCGAATATTTGTCCGCTGTTACTCACTTTATCATATTTTCCAAAGGCTACCAGGTTCAAAATAGCCGCATTCAGGATCAGTTCGATGCCTATCAATATTTGTATGGCGTTCCGTTTAGAAACGGTCATATATAAGCCTATACAAAACAGGGCTGCGCTTACTACCAGGAAATCTGTGAGTGTGATCATACTTTGCCCTCCTTACGTGATAAATGGGCCGCCCCTACCAAAGCCACCAGTAATAAGATCGATATGGCCTCAAAGGGTAACAGGTAACGGGTCATTAAATTAACCCCGATGTTATCGATCATGATATTTTTCGGGCTGATCTCGTTTTTAAGGCTGATCGCATCCCTAACCCATGGCAGATTATCCGCATCGGCCTTAAGCAGAACGTTGGTCAGCACGATAAAAAACACGGCTGCCAAAAGTATGGCAGGCAACTTTTTCATACTAAAAAACTTCCCTTCCTGCTTTTGTAATACGTTCAGGGTTTCTTTTCCTGAAAGCATAAAGGCAAACAGGATAAGCACCAATATTCCACCAACGTAGATCACCACCTGGGTTACTGCCACAAAATCGGCCAGGGCCAGCACGTATAAACCAGCCAGCGAGAACAGGGTAACAAAAAATACAAATATGCTGCGCACCAGGTTTTTGCTGGAAGCCGCGTACAATGCCGAAGCAATGGCTATGAAACTTAAAAAGTAAAAGAGTACACGAACCAGGGTCATGCTTCGCCCTCCTTTTTCTGCATGGCAGCCAGTTTGGCTGCCTGCTTTTCGGCCTGTTGCTGCTCAAACAAAGCGCGCTTTTCAGCAGCAACTTCCGGCGGCATGTCAGAGAACTGATAGGTAAGATCGCTCAGCTGAAACACTGTTTTATCATACTGATTGGTCATCACGATGCACTCTGTAGGGCATACAATGGTACACAGGCCGCAGTACATACACTTGGCCATATCAATATCAAACTTGGCGGCGTAAAGGCGTTTAGTGGTACCATCAGATGTTTGTCCGATGGCTTCCGTAGCCTTGATCGATTCGATGTCGATACAGTTAACAGGGCATACCTTGGCGCACAAGTCGCATACGATACAATCGTCCATTTCCACATCCAGCTGATAGCGGCCCACCTCGGGCACAGGCAGCTGCTGTTTGGGATATTGGATGGTGTTGGTACCTTCCAGCTGTTTAAAGTAATTATCGTCGCTTACGGTCGTGATCTTCCTGGCCGCATTGGAGGCAAAAAGATGCTTCATGGTAAGGCTTAAACCTTTCCATGCCGTAGTAAAACCGTTAATTAATCTTTTAAACATCGACCGTTGATTTGTATGATTACGTTGATTTCGCTGATTTTTTTTTGAACCTTGATTCTTTGTCTGAACCTTGATTTATGGGATTCAGGGATTACTATGATTTTTTTCTTTTATCTTGATTCTTATCTCTTAATTCTATGTTCCGTCCTTGTTCTTTCCTCCAAAAATCCTTGCTCCCCAAATCACATTAGCCAAAGCCTCCACACGCCTGATATCAGCATGCAGGCAAAGGCCAGCGGGGTAAGCACTTTCCAGCACAGGTTCATCAGCTGATCGACCCTGAAACGGGGTAATGTCCACCTGATCCACATTTGTACACCAACCAGTGCCAGGGTTTTCAAACTTACCCAAAAAATACCCCAGGCCATATTGGTTGTCCAAGTAGCCAAATGTACCGGCCCTATATTGGGTAACGGCGTATTCCAGGCCCCTAAGAATAGGATAACCCCGATCATGGATACCAAGAACATCATGGAATATTCGGCTAAAAACACCAATGCAAACCTGATGCCCGTAAATTCTGTATGAAAACCAGCCACCAGTTCCGATTCCGCTTCGGGGATATCGAAAGGTGCCCGGTTACTTTCGGCCAATGAGGCTATAAAATAGATCACAAACGCGATGATCAGATGCGGAGCCCGAAATATGTTCCAGCTGAACAAACCGCCTATCGCCGACACATCCCAGAAACCCGCGAACTTTACTTTTTCGTTGGTCAGGATACCCTGCTGCATGGCTACGTCCTGCAGGTTGAGTGTTTGCGCTATCATCACTACTGATATAATGGCAAAACCTGCCGGAATCTCATACGAGATGATCTGCGCGGCAGAGCGCATAGCGCCCAATATGGAATATTTGTTGTTTGATCCCCAACCCGCCATCAGGATGCCCAGTGTTTCCACAGAGATAATGGCAAAAATGTAATATATACCCAGATTTATTTTAGAAGGGATAAGACCCGGAGCCCAGGGCAACGCCGCAAAGCCCATATAAACGGCAATAAAAATTACCGCCGGCGCCAGCATGAACAACCACTTATCGGCAGCAGCCGGAATGATGAGTTCCTTCTGGATCATTTTTAAGATATCGGCAAGGGTTTGGAGCGAACCAAATTTACCGGTTTCTGTGGGGCCAAGCCTGTCTTGTATAAATGCCGAAATTTTACGCTCGGCATAAACGCCAAACAGCGCAAAAAAGGCCGAAAAGCTAAATAACCCAATAGCTACAATAAAATATATCAGATAAGTATTCAAGGGGTCTATTTTGCTTAAACCGCAAACTTACTAAATGTTATACTATTTTAGGGAGGTAAGTTATATTAAGTTGATAGGCTAAGTTGGGTGACACCAAACCTTTTCTTAAAAGCAGTAAGTATTTGTTGTCACAAGTATTCACCGCACAACCCCTTGCTGCATACTTGCGCCAGCACAGGTAGTATATCTTTGGGGTACAATTTGGTATATGATCTTTATATTGGGCTAATACGATTCTGAAGTACTTTATTTACAATAATGTTTAAAATGGGTTAATACCTTTTAATAGCTTTGCTATTCCAGAGTCAATATATTCAGATAGCCTCTTACTTAAGCTATGAATCCATGGGCCTTCATCCGGTTTAAGCTCAAAAAGTAAAGCCTCATAAACCATAGGATTTTCTCCATCATCTAAGTAAACAAAAACAAACTGATCATTGGCGTTATAAATATCAATTACAAAAAACGGGCGACTTATACTAAGGTTTCGGTTATATTTTGTAAGCCCTCTCCTGGCCCACTCCTGCATTTCCTGCTGCGATTCAGTTAAGCCATAGTCCAGAACATAACAATATTTACCAGCCAGAAAAAGTAATTCCCGTAGTGCTATAGGAAATGGATGTCTATTATTATAGCTATTCTCCAGACTGATGATTTCTTCCATTGAAATCGGTTCCAAAGTTTTAGTAATTGCGAAACCTATTATAGATGGATAATTATTTAGTTGAATCAAATATTTAATTGTCATAATTTAGTTTATTAAACGATTCATACCTGATATACTTTCGCCAGTGGGGCATGGTTGATTGAACCGGGATTTATGGGATAAAGGATTTCCACGATTTGATTTAAAACCAGAAGATAGTAATTCTTAAATCCGAAAATTCGTTTAACTCCAGTTCAGACAAAGTCAACTACTAGCACTTCACCAGGTCATTGGCCGATATAAAAGTTGATTTTACCGGGGCCGAGAAGAATACGGAGGCGTGATGATCAAAATCGGCCGTATCATCGGTGGTGGTAAAAAACGCCTGGGTTTTGTTCCGGGTTAACTGGTTTTCCATTTCGGGATGACGTTGCAGATAATCAACCAGGCTTTTGGCCACAATATCGCCCTGAGCTACCACTTTAACATGAGCGGGTAAGTTAGCTTCTATTTTTTGCTGAATAAGCGGGTAATGAGTACAGGCTAATAAAACGGTATCTATTTGCGGTGATTGCGCCATAATCTGATCCAGGTATAATTTCACAAAGTAATCGGCACCTGGCTGATCATACTCGCCGTTCTCAATCAGCGGAACCCAAAGCGGACAGGCCTGCTGATGAACTTTTATATCCGGGAAGAAGTGCTGGATCTCCAATAAATAAGAGCCCGATTGCACGGTTCCCTTAGTACCCAATACGCCTATTTCTTTAGTGTTGCTATAATTGCCTATCACTTCGGCTGTTGGGCGTATTACACCCAGTATTCTTTTGGAGGGATCAACGTTTTTGAGATCTTGCTGCTGAATAGTACGCAGGGCCTTTGCCGAGGCCGTATTGCAGGCTACAATAATAAGTGGGCAGCCTTGTTCAAAAAGCCATTGCACGCATTCCCAGGTGTACTGGTGAATAGTATTAAATGAGCGGTTACCATACGGCGCCCTGGCATTATCGCCCAGGTATATATAGTCATACTCCGGAAGCTGTTCTATAATTGATTTGAAAACAGTAAGGCCGCCAAAGCCCGAATCGAAAATACCTATAGGTTGATGCATATACAAAAATAAAAAAAGCGTCACGTAAATACGTGACGCTTTTTTTTAAATGACTAATAATTGATGCTTATTTTAATCCTAGTTTCAATTTTACAGCAGCCATCAGGTCATCAGCATCCGGAGATACCAATAAACTTACCTGTGAAGAATCCAGTACGTAAGCGTATCCTTTTTCTTTAGCAACAGCATTAACTGCAGCGGTAGCTTTATCAATTAGTGGTTTACCCAATTCTTGTCTTTTAGCATCAACTTGTTGTTGCGCGTTATTTTGGTAATCCTGCATACGTTTTTGCAGATCTTGTAATTCGTTACCTTTTACGGTGCGCACTGCATCAGTCATAGTAGCCTGATTTTTTTGGAACTCCTGACCTTTTGTAGTGTACTCATTATTCATGCTGGTAAGCTGATCAATAAATGTTTTTTGATAAGCCTGCATCTGAGTGGTCACAGTTTTAGTTTCAGGCATCATGTCAATTAATTGATTGAAGTTAATGTGCCCGATCTTAGTCTGCGCATTGGCAAAGTTGCCCGCAAATAACATACCTACTGCAACTAAAGCAACTTTAAATAGTTTTTTCATTTTTCTTGTCCTGTGTTTAATAATAGTCTGTTTATTTATTCAAAAATTTATTTAGCAAATACTCCGGGTTTAAGCCCTAATTTGGTGATCACGTCGTTACTTCTGTTGTACCGCGGATTGGCGTACAACATAATTACTTCGCTGTTTTTATCAAAGATCATATCCAGGTTATCACCTTCGGCAATCGCTTGTACAGCTTTAGACACACGATCCTGGATTGGTTTAATCAAAGCATTACTCTTTTGTGAAAGTTCGCCATCGGGTCCGAATTTTTGACGTTGAAAATCCTTTGCGGCTTTTTCTTTATCAACAATTTCGGCCTCACGGCGTTTTTTCATATCGGCCGTCATTAAAACCTGGTCGGCCTGGTATGCTTTGTACAGGCGGTCAATTTCCTGAAAACGGCTATCCACTTCTTTTTGCCATTGATCAGATAATGCTGCCAGCTGTTTTTGTGATGACGCGTACTCGGGCATATGTTTTAATATATACTCCGAATCAACGTAAGCAAAACGTTGCGCGTAAGCTCCCGTAATTGCTGTTAACGTTAAAAACGCTATTAAAATTATCTTCTTCATATATCTCTATGCAAATTAATTAAATCCGCCGGATAAACTCTGAGAAATTGTAAAATGGAATTGGCCCCTGTTTGCGTCAGGCTGACCTGGTATTTTATCAAATCCGTAGCCATAATCTAATCCAAGCAAGCCAAATATAGGTAAAAATATTCTTGCGCCAACACCTACCGAACGCCTAACGTTAAACGGATTGAACTGACTAAAGTTATTCCAAACGTTACCACCTTCGGCAAAGGCCAGTAAGAATATGGTAGCCGATTGGCTGGCAATCACCGGGTGACGCAACTCCATAGTGTATTTATTGTAGATGGTACTACCTGTGTTAGTGTTGTCATTTTCAGTTGAACCTTCGGGCACGATAGAGAAGTTTTTGTAACCCCTTAAACCGATGATCTCACTTCCTTGTAAAAACTGGTAACTCTGCATACCATCGCCACCCAATTTGAAGCGCTCAAACGGCGACGGGCCTACATCTTTATTGTACATGCCCAGGAAGCCAAACCTCACTTGCGACATCAGTACGAATTTACCAACCAGTTTAGAGAACCATTGCGCATCATACTTAAATTTATAATACTCCACAAAGTGATAGCGCTCCTCGGGAGTTGCAATTTTGTAGTTGATATTATTAAATAAAGAGTATGGAGGGGTTGCCTGTATGGTAAGTTTAATATTTGAACCTTGTGTTGGGAAAATTGGCACATCAATAGAGTTACGGCTTAATTCCTGCGTTAACTTAATGTTGTATGAAGTACCATTGGTAAATAAGTAACCGGTATAGTTATCCAGGTTGTAGTGATCGACGTTTAAAGAGTAGTTTAACTGGAAGTAGTTATCAGGCCATTTTAAACGTTTACCCAATGTTACACCAACACCGTTTATACGCAGGTTATTGTATAATGGGCTCGATTTTGGATAATATTGGCTGGTTGAGCTACCTTGTGTATAAGCCGACAAGGCAAAGTAGATAGGTTTTTTACCACCTAACCATGGCTCAGAGAAAGTAAAAGAGAAATTCTGATAGGTACGTCCGCTTGACTGTCCACGTAAGCTTAGTTTTTGACCATCGCCTTTTGGCAGCGGTTTGTATGCTTTGAGGTTAAAGATGTTTCTTAACGAGAAGTTGTTGAACGTTAAGCCCAATGTACCTACCAACTGACCGCCACCGAAACCACCCGATAACTCGATCTGATCTGAAGGTTTTTCAACTACGTTGTAAACCAAATCAACTGTACCATCCTGCGGATTGATGTTAACCGGTTTTGGTTCTGTTTTTTGCTCATCAAAGTTACCCAGCTGACCAATTTCACGTGAGCTGCGGATCAATAACTCTTTGTTGAATTTTTGACCTGGCTTGGTTTGTATCTCGCGCATAACCACTTTATCATTGGTTACATCGTTACCTTTTAAGCTTACACGGTTAATGGTATATTGCGGACCTTCGTAAACACGGATGTCCAAATCAACCGTATCATTATAAACTTTAACCTGTACCGGATCGGCAGTATAGGTTAAATAACCATCATTAAGGTATAATGATGAAACATCATCATTGCTTGGGGTTGGGCCCACCAATCTTTTATTCAGCTCATCTTCGCTAAATACATCACCTTTTTTAACGTGCAGTATCCTGTTTAATAACTCGGTAGAATATTTGGCGTTACCAGACCATTTCACATTACCAAAGTAATATTTAGGGCCTTCGTAAACTTTAATTTTCACGTTAACGGTGGTTGCATCGTGGCTCCATACAGAATCACTTACAATCTCCGCATCGCGGTAACCTTTACCCTGCATCGATTCAACCAGGCTTTGCTTGTCTTCCTCGTATTTATCTTGTTTGAATTTTTTAGACCCAAACAGGTTGTACCATTTCTTTTCACGGGTTTTTTTCAGAAAACCTTTCAGTTTTTTTGATGAAAATGCCTTATTGCCTTCAAAGGCAACTTCGTTTATTTTCACTTTGGTCTTTTTATCTATAGCAACATCCAATATTACGCTATTGGCATCTCCCGGATCTTTACGCTGGGTAAGCTTCACAGTTGTATTCAAAAAGCCTTTTTCGCCAAAATGTTTTTTGATGATAGCTGTTGTTGTATTTATTAAATTTTCGTTGACGATCTTTCCGGTGCGGTCATTCAGTTTTTTCTGTACATCTTCAATCTCACCTTTACGTATACCTGTAATATGCAAGCGCGATAAACGCGGGCGTTCAGAAACAGCTATCTCCAGGTAAATGGTATCCTGGTTAATTTTAGTAATGTTTAACTGTACATCATCAAATAAGCCCTGGGAGTATAATGTTTTTATAACCTCGGCATTACGCTCGCCTGGCAGGTTGATACGGTCGCCCTTGGTTAATTTTGAAAGCTGTATCAAAATATCTTTATCCAGATATTTT
>Ga0207671_10006133_pt1 | contig 10803 bp, 13 predicted proteins | sample KBSC24metaG_FD_184352 | JGI IMG/M metagenome (GOLD analysis project Ga0207671, IMG submission 184352) | Corn rhizosphere microbial communities from Kellogg Biological Station, Michigan, USA - KBS C2-4 metaG (SPAdes) (version 2) | ecosystem: Host-associated > Plants > Roots > Rhizosphere > Soil... | reverse complement strand
AAACTAACAGTCTCATGTCAAAGAGCGACAAACTAAACCAAAGAGGCGCTGCGGCGTCACGCTCAGAGTGTGTTCAAAAAACTCTTGACAGCGAACGACGCCTCATAGATGACCGTATCCAACAATAACTCTCGACTCTCGACAGGCAAAGCTGCGCGGCATATTTACTATTCTGACGATCCGATTTACCATTTCCCTCCGAGCACTCGTAGCTCAGTTGGATAGAGCGTCTGACTTCGAATCAGAAGGTCGCAGGTTCGAGCCCTGCCGGGTGCACCACTCAAAACATCGATCCCCCAAAATGTCTCCCACTCCCACAGAAATCAGAGTTCGCCATCCGAAAAAATTGCGACTGGCGTTGATGACCGCCGCCGTCCTGGGTGGTTTTTACTTCTTTTTCGGGTACCTGCCTGTGTGGGCGTGGATTGGTGGCATTGTCGTCGCGATCGCTCTCGTCTACAGAGCGATAAAGGGTGAGAGCCACGATCCGGTTATCACCCTGAACGAAGAAGGCATATTCGATCGCAGATTGAGGGTCGGTGTGATCCGTTGGGACGATATCCGACGCGCCGTACCTTTTTCGCTTCAAGGTGTAGACTACCTCTCCCTGGAACTCCACGACATGAAGACCTATGAGGCTCGCCGACCGCTTTGGCTGAGGCTCCTTTCGAAGGGGCAGCGACTTGTGGGCCTGAGTTCAGTATCCATTCTTGCGAATGGACTCGATATGGATCTTCATACTCTCGCGGATGAGATTCAGGAACGTTGCGGGGTCGTAAGCGGGCGGGGAGTTGGAATCGAATGAGGAGGTGCTCATGATTTTCTATACCGGCCGCGGAGTTTTTACCCTGTTCATATTCATTCTGCCTTTCATCGTGATCGCCGCGATACTAAACTATGGCTTCGGCTTTGACGTCTTAGCCACAAAGTCGTCCTGGCCGCTCCATTCGCTGATGTTGTTGGGAGCGATCCTGACCTTCGCGCTTGGCTGGTATTGGAACCGGGAGATGGTTGAAGACACAATTCGTGAAAGATCCGGTCTGGTGAAAGTGTTGCGCCCAAAACACACGCTCTACTGGATCCGAATGGAATACTGGGGACTGATCTTTCTCGTCCTCTACTTTGCTTTCTGCGCTTATCGTTCTTATCGCTTCAGATAATTTCAAGGATTAAAAGCATGCCTGACAGTGCTGCAAAGCTCGCAATCATCGGAATCCGCTACGACGAGAATTCGTCATTCACAAAAGGTGCCGCGGATGCACCGCCGCAGATTCGTGCCGCGCTGCGCTCGGACGCGTGGAACCTGACGAGCGAAAATGGTACCGATCTCTCCGACGATTCAGTCTTCTTCGACGCGGGCGACATCGAGCCGGTGCCCGGCAGCGAGATGCCCGCGCTGATCGAGAACTCGCTCTACACGTTGATCGCCGATGGACTGATGCCGATCTCGCTCGGTGGCGATCATTCGATCACTCATCCGATCGTGAGGGCGTTCGCAAGAAAGTACAACAACCTCAGCATTCTGCATTTCGACGCTCATCCGGATATTTACGACAACTACCAGGGAAACCGTAATTCCCACGCGTCGCCGTTTGCTCGGATCATGGAGCAGAGACTCGTGAAACGGCTTGTTCAGGTGGGAATCAGAACGTTTACCGCAGACCAGCGCGAACAGGTCAGGAAGTTCGGAGTCGAGTCGATCGGATGCGCAATATCACGCCGGATCTTCGGCTCGAGTTTGATTCGCCGGTTTACATTTCATTTGACGTCGACGCGCTGGATCCGGCGTTCGCGCCCGGAGTGTCGCACCGCGAACCGGGTGGTCTATCGACGCGACAAGCGATCGAGTTGATTCAGCGGTTGAAGGGGAAAGTCGTTGGCGCGGATATTGTGGAGTTCAATCCGCGGATGGATCCGCTGCACATCACGGGGACGGTGTGTGCGAAGATCTTCAAAGAGATCGCCGCGCGCATGCTCGAATAGAGCCACAAAAAGGAACAAAGCAGGACACAAAGTTCTCAGCGTCGATCGATAGGGACGTAGTTTCGCGTTCGGTTGCCCAGGTAGATTTGGCGAGGGCGCGCGATTTTTTGTTCTTCGTCTTCGAGTAGTTCGACCCACTGCGCGAGCCAGCCTGAGGTTCGCGGTATCGCGAACATTACTGGAAACATATCGACCGGGAAACGCATCGCCTGGTAGATGATGCCGGAGTAGAAATCGACGTTTGGATAGAGCCGGCGTTTGACGAAGTACTCGTCTTCCAGTGCGATCCGCTCCAGTTCGAGCGCGATGTCCAACAACGGATCTTTGCCCGTCACTTCAAACACTTCGTAGGCCACCTGCTTGATGATCCGCGCGCGTGGATCGTAGTTTTTGTAGACGCGGTGACCGAATCCCATCAGACGAAACTCGCCGGCCTTGACGCGCTTGATGTAGTCAGGAACGTTCGCAACCGAGCCAATCTCATTCAACATCCGCAACACCATCTCGTTCGCGCCGCCGTGCAATGGACCATAAAGCGCCGCCGCCGCGCCCGCGAGCGATGAAAACGGATCGGTGTGCGCGCTGCCGATACTGCGCATCGCGTTGGTGCTACAGTTCTGTTCGTGATCGGCGTGAAGTATGTACAGCACTGTGAGAGCGCGTTCGAGCACTGGATTCGGCTTGTAAGTCAGCTCCGTTGTCTTGAACATCATGTTGAGGAAGTTGCCCTCGTAACTCAGATCGTTGTCCGGATATGAGTAGCGCATTCCGATCCGGTGGCGGTAAGCGAACGCTGCGATCGTCGGGACTTTGGCAATGAGCCGGTAGATCTGCTTCTGTCGACACTCGACGTTGAAGATATCCTTGGCGTCGGGATAAAAAGTCGAAAGCGCACCCAGGGTTGCTTCAAACATTCCCATTGGGTGCGCGTTGTAGTGGAAGCCGTCGATCACCTTCAAAATGTTTTCGTTGATGAACGTGTGAAAGGTGATCTGCTTCGTCCACTCTTTGAGCTGAGACTCTGTGGGAAGTTCACCGTAGAGCAACAAGTATGCGACTTCGAGATACGTGCTTTGCTCTGCGAGTTGATCGATGGGATAACCGCGGTACTCGAGGATTCCTTTGTCGCCGTCGATGAACGTTATGCGGCTCTTGCACGAGGCTGTGTTCATGAACGCCGGGTCGTACGTCATCAGACCGAAATCGTCGTCTGACGCCTTGATCTGGCGCAGATCCATGGCTTTAATCGTGCCGTTTTGGATCGGCAACTGGTACTGTTTGCCGGTGCGATTATCGGTGATGGTAAGGCTGTCGTCGCTCATGATCAGAGTCTCCCACAAAAGGATGTCGACCACAAAGACACTGCGGACGCGGAGACGGGGAGACACGGAGACGCGGAGCAATTCTCCGTGTCCACGCGTCTCCCCGTCTCCCCGTCTGCTTTACTTACTTGTTCTTTCGCGCGGCTTTGATTTCGTCGTCTGCCCGTTTGCGAGCGTCCTTCGACTCGCTTTCATTCAACCCGAGATCCTGCAAGGTCTGGCCCAGGCTTCTGCCGGAATTCAAACCGTTGAGAATCGCATCACGCGTGATGTTGGGATGTCGTGAACCCAGATTCTGTGCCAACCTCGTTGCTGAAACGTAATTCCCAAACTTCAAGTCCGGATTGTTTGCCAGCGCAGCCTCGTAACCAGCGCGCAGATCGTTCGCATTGGTGTGCAATGCCTGCGGAACTCCCGGATGGTCGCGCAGATCATCATCCGCCCGACGGAGGTTATTGGAGCGCGCACGCTCGAGCCCTTCAGCCGAACGTCCATTCGATTTGGTCGAGGCATTGCTCAGACCTTCATCCGAACGTCCGTTGGATCTGTCAGAAGCATTGCCCAATCCACGATCGACACCGACGCCCGGAGGTGGACCACCACGATTGCTGCTACCGCCACCACCGCCGTGACCTCCACCACCGCCTTTGCCCTTTCCTTGTGCAAACGCGGCAGTTGCGAGAGTCAACACTAACAGACATAAAATTCCGACGTGAACCAACTTACTCATAATGCATACCTCCCTACTTGATACCCAACAGCTCGATCTCAAAGATTAGGTCGGAATTTGGAGGAATACCAGGGCGGCCCGCGGGTCCGTAAGCGAGATTGCTCGGAATGTAGAGCTTACGTTTGCCGCCCACCTTCATCGTCTGCAACCCCTCGTTCCAACCCTCGATTACCTGGCCCAGCCTGAATTCGACGGGTTTTCCTCCGGGCATTTTGTAAGAGTTGTTAAACTCGGTGCCGTCTTTCGCAAGGCGGCCAATGTATTGGACTGACACGGTCTGCCCCATCTGCGGGCTTGGACCATCGCCCACCCTGAGATCCTGAATTTTTAGTCCCGAAGGCGTTGTGACTTCGGCGCCCGCCTGCGTACCGCGCGTACTTATGAGATACGCGACGACAGCACCTGCTAAAACAATCAACACGATGATCGCGCCGATTCTCAGATTGCGGGTGCTCGCGGGAACTGCGGAAGGACCGCCTGGATTCGTAGTTGAATGCGGAATCCTCGGACGTTTTCTAGCTCTGTTTATCTTTCGATGTCGACTTTGTGGCACCGAGGCTTTATACAGTATCTTCTTTCGTAATGCCACTGGTCGCCGTAATCCCGGAACCGAACACGCCGGTCGAGTTGCGCGAGGTCGCCGAGCCCGATCTCGAACCGAATTCCGCGCTTCTCGAGGTCGAGCTGTCGGAAGTTTGTGGAACTGATATTCACCTCCAGCAAGGTCGACTTGAGGGTGTTCCGTATCCACTTGTTCCCGGACACGTTTCAGTCGGACGTTTGCAGAAGATCCGTGGCGAGCTGTTCGATATTGATGGTAAGCGATTCACGGAAGGCGAGCGCGTGACGTTTCTCGACGTCCATCGCACGTGCAATGCGTGCTGGTATTGTCTGATAGCCAAAGCGCCGACGCGATGTCCAAACAGGAAGGTTTACGGAATCACGTATGGCCTCGATGACGGACTTTGTGGTGGCTGGGCAACTCACATTTACATCAAGCCCGGCACACGCTGCATCAGGCTCGATGCAGCGGCGGAAACCTTCATGGCCGGGGGCTGCGCCTTGCCAACCTCGATTCACGCTGTCGAACGCGGTGACATAAAGATCGGCGACACGGTGCTCGTGCTCGGCTCAGGACCGGTGGGCATAAACTCGATCGTCGTGGCGCTGATGCGTGGCGCACTTCGCGTGTTTTGCATCGGCGCGCCGCAAGCGCGACTCGACGCCGCGCGGGCCGCAGGAGCGACAGACACGCTGAATATCGGAACGCACAACGACAACGAACGATTGGATTGGGTTCTCGAAAAGACTTCAGGACGCGGCGCGGATGTAACCATCGAAGCGACTGGCGTTCCGGACGCTGTGGTTCAAGCTATGCGGTTTACGCGTGACGCAGGGACGGTGGTGGTTGTTGGCCAGTACACCGATCACGGTGTGACTTCGTTCAATCCTCATCTTGACTTGAACAGGAAACATCTCGATGTTCGTGGTTGCTGGGGGTCAGAGTTTTCCCACTTCTATCGCAGCGCGCAGCTTGTCGCAGAAAGATCGGAAGTTTGGTCGCGGATAAAGCTGAGTTCGTATGGATTGAGTGAGGCTAATGAAGCGCTGAGTGATGTTGCGGAGGGACGAGTCTTGAAGGCACTGATCCGGCCATAGAAATTTAACCGCAGATGAACGCGGATGAACGCAGATCGATCAGCGTTCATCCGCGTTCATCTGCGGTTAAATTTCCGCGGTCCCATCTCGTCTCTCATCGTCTGAAACTTCTGCCACTGTTCGGGCGTGAGCACCGTTTGCAAGCGTCCATCAGCCTGACGACGAATCTCGTCTACCTTCGGCTCCGACTCCTTGCGCAACGATCGCAGTTGTTCACGCGTGTCGCTGAAAATCTCCTGCACTTTCGTTTTTTGATCGTCGTTCAGTTGCAGCCGCTTTGCCATCTGTTCGAAACGATCGCCCCGGTCAGCACGTGCGACGTACCGGTAGACGTTGAGCGCCAAAACCCCCGCCGCGAATCCGAGCACGAAGATGATCAGAGCCGCAACGCGTACCTGCCATCTGTTTTTGGAGACGTTATCCATTATTTACCTGCCTCATCGTCGTCGGCGTAAATTGTGCTCATCACCTGTTCGTAAGTCAGTTCGTCACTTCCCTGGCCGATGATTACAGACTCTGCGGAATAAGCTGACACCGGCTGGTCGATCGGCGTTGACGTCGCCGGCAACACGAAACTCAGCGCCGCGAGTGCTGCGGTGGTCACGGCCATGGAAGAGACAAGTACTTTCGCCGACTTCCACAGCCGCCACATGGCCGGCACGCTTTCCACCGCTTTCTGCTCTCTCAACGCAGCCATGACCCTGGTTTGAAAAAACGGCGTTGGCTCAATCGTCACCTGAGCTCTGCTTTTGAGAATCACGGCCGCGAGTTGTGCAGCTTCGAAAGCATCGCGACACGACACACAATCCTTCGTGTGAACCCGAATCTCGTTCAGCTCGACCTCTGAAAGACTCGCGATCGACGCGTTATCCAGGATTTCAGTGATGTGCTTCTCTTTCATTTGCTCACCTGCTCTAATTTCTTACCTCGAGGGTCCAACAACTTCTCCATCGCTTCCCGAAGCTTCTTCCGCGCGCGAAACGCTCTCACTTTGACTTTCGACTCCGACCATCCTGTCGCTTCAGCCACTTCCTTGATCGACGCGTCTTCACCGTCGATCATCAACAACGCCTGCTGATCCTCTGGAGGAAGAACAGCCAACAATCGATCCGCGAGATCCGCTGCTACCAAACTGTTCTCGACGGAAGCTTGTTCGCGACCGTCGCCTGCGGATTGCTGGTTAAGCCAGCCCTCTTCGTCGTCGGTGAGATCGGAAACGGTCAACTCTGGTCGTCGTTTCGAACTCCTCACCATATTCAGACACGTGTTTGTCGCGATCCGTGTCAACCAGCCTTCGAGGGAGCCGCGACCTTCAAAACTCCCAAGCTGCGTGTATGCTTTCAAAAAAATTTCCTGCGCCGCTTCTTCAACCAAACTTCGCTGCCGGAAGAATCGGCTCGCCACGCTGAATACTCGCGGGCTGTAGCGTCGCACTATCTCCGCAAAGGCAGACTCGTCACCGTCCTGCGCTTGTCGCGCCAAGTCCAACTCCAAGGCCTGTTCGAGCCCACTCTCCAGTTGCGGTCCTCATCGGTTTAACGGAAGGCGGATTCTTTAGAACAACCCGAACCCGCCCATTCCGCTGGGGGACGCTTACTGATTGTCGCGATTGCGCATCTCGCCACGGCGGGCTTTGAACTGCGCTTTCGACTGTTCAAGCTGGGCTTTCTGCTCAGCAGTTAGAACGGAAAGTGTTTCCTGGTGGAGCTTGTATCGCTCGCCCATCAGCTTCGCCTCGAGGCTCGCCATTTCCGTCAGTTTCTGAGTAGCCAGCGTTTCATTGAACGTACCGCCTTCGTTCGCCTGACGCAACTCCTGCCGCTTGGCATGAAGCTGTTCGCGCAGGGGTTTGTTTCTTTCGGCGAAACTTTCGCGGATCTGTTTGATCTTGGTCTTCTGGTCCTCAGTTAAATTAAGCTGTCCGAAGAATTCACCGCGGCGCATTCCTCCCCAGCCATGTCCTTTGTGATCACCTCGACCGCCGCGCCGTTCAGTGCGCGGGCGTTGTGTGTTGTCCTGATTCGGTGTAACCGTCTGGGCAACCGCAATCGAGGCAGCCAAACCAATCGCTGAGAGAGTAGCAATTGCAAGTGTCTTGAACCGTCCTAATTTGCTCATTGGTGTTTTTATTTACTCCTAAGTGTCCTTTGTATTCGTTTGGGGAGCCTCACGACAGCTAAGACACCTCGACTCCGCAGACGGTTACAGCCAGATTGCACAGATTTTGCGTGTAACCACAGTCAACCCCCTGGTGTCTTCAAACGTGTGGGCAAATTCTGATTGATAGAGGAACGCATGTCGAGTCAAGTTGTTAAACAACCTTTAGTCACAGGAGTTAGCACAGCTCGCGGTTTGGGCTGGTTCAAACAGTTTTGGAGCCGATTGTTGGCCGGCAAGAAAAAGCTTTTGATAGGCGGTGGCTTCATGGCCGCTGTCGTGCTGGCCGGATTTTATTTTTGGGCTGACGACTCCAGCACGCCGCAGTACCTGACTGCACGTGTGGAGCGGGGCAACCTGCGAAACACCGTCACTGCGACCGGAACGTTGCAGGCGGTCACGACTGTTCAGGTCGGTAGCCAGGCGTCGGGAACGATTTCCGCGCTTTATGCTGACTTCAATTCAGTCGTGAAGAAAGGCCAGGTTGTCGCGCAGCTCGACCCGGCCGTCGCCAAGGCGCAGGTGGACCAGGCTCGTGCGAATCTCGAACAAGCACGCGCCAGCTTGGCTCAGTCTCGCGCCGCAGTCGTGAATGCTCGCGCGGGTATAACTGACGCGCAGGCAAAAAATCTCGCAGCCAGGTCGACAGTGCAAAACAATCAGGCAGGCGTTTCCGCCGCTGAAGCTAACGTCGCTGTTCTGAAAGCACAGCAGGACGACGCTCTTAGTCTTTTGAAACAGCAGGAGTCGTTACTCAAATCGGGCGTGATCGCGCAAAGAGATTACGACGTCGCGATGACCGCTTATAAGAGTGCTGAAGCGCGCTACAACCAGGCCGTGGCACAGTTAAACCAGGCGAAGCTGAGCGAACAGTCTTCGTCGAGTGCCGGCATCGCTCAATCGCAAGCTGTGGTCGAGCAGTCGCAGGCACAGGTGCAACAGGCTCAAGCGCAAGTGCAGCAGAACACAGCGCAAGTGCAGCAGGCGCAGGCGGCGCTGAGTTTGGCGGAAGTAAATCTAAGTCATACGACGATCGCTTCGCCCATCGACGGCATTGTGGTGTCGCGTGACGTGAACGTCGGACAAACGGTGGCTGCAAGCTTGTCGGCGCCAACGCTGTTCACGATCGCAAACGATCTGACGCAGATGCAGGTGATTGCAAACATCGACCAGGCAGACATTGGTTTGGTGGAGCAGGCGAAGTCGGTGAAGTTTTCTGTCGACGCGTTTCCGGGCAAGGAGTTTGACGGAAAGATCGCTGAGATGCGGCTTAATCCGGTGAACGTGCAGAACGTTGTGACTTACAACGTCGTGATCAATGTCGAGAATCCGGAGCAGAAACTGAAGCCGGGTATGACGGCGAATCTGACGATTACGATCGACGAGCGAAACAACGTGTTGAAGGTTCCGAATTCTTCGCTCCGCTTCATGCCGCAGGACGCGACCAGGCAGCGCACGTCAGGTGCAGCGGCAGGTGGTCAGGGTCAGGGCCAAGGTCAAAGTCAGGGCCGCAGACGCCAGCAGCAGGGTGATAACGCGCAGGCCGACGGTGGTGAGAACCGATTCGCTCCGGCGTCAGCACCGGTGCTTTCCGGACAGGTCCGGAACGTGTGGGTGCTCGGCCAGAACGGTAAACCTGAGCGCCGCAGAATCACCGTGGGACTGAGTGACGGTTCGGCAACCGAAGTCGTCGAAGGTGATCTGAGAGAAGGCGACATGGTTATCACTGGTCAAACGATAACTGGCGCGAACATGAATGCGAACACGCAAACACCGCCAGGATTCGGTAACGCACCACGAACGGGTGGAGGCGGCGGCCGCAGATAACTGCGCGACGGTCGAACGTAACTGTAGGGGCGGCCCTCCGTGGCCGCTCCTCCGATAGGAAACACGATGTCTACTACTTTTGTTGAATCACAGATAAATCCCGCGGTCGCATTGGATGCGCCCATCCCCGAAGCGCAGCCGGTGATCCAGTTGGATCATATTCACAAGACCTACGCGATGGGTGACGTCGAAGTGCACGCACTGCGCGGCGTTTCGCTGACCATCCGGCAAGGTGAGTTCGTCGCGATCATGGGTGCTTCCGGTTCAGGAAAGTCGACGACGATGAACATTCTCGGCTGTCTGGATCGTCCGACGCGCGGCACTTACATCCTCGACGGCGAAGACGTTTCCGAGCTGTCGAAAGACGAACGCGCCGACATTCGTTGTCAGAAGATCGGGTTTGTGTTTCAGGGCTTCAATTTGCTTTCACGCACCTCAGCGTTAGAGAACGTTGAGCTTCCGATGCTCTATCTCGGTGTTGATTCAGCCCAGCGTCATCAACGTGCGATGGAAGCGCTCGCGGCCGTGGGGCTGGCAGGCCGCGAGCAGAATCATCCGAATCAGTTGTCAGGAGGACAGCAGCAGCGCGTCGCGGTTGCGCGTTCACTCGTCAACAATCCGGCGTTGATTCTCGCGGACGAGCCGACGGGTAATTTGGATTCGCGCACCTCGGTCGAAGTGATGGAGATCTTTCAGCGCTTGAACCGCGAACGCGGAATCACGCTAGTTCTGGTCACGCACGAAACCGACATCGCTCAATACGCGGACCGCGTCGTCGTTTTCAAGGACGGCAAGATCAAATCTGACCAGCAGGTTAAAAACCCGCGTGACGCGGCAGAAGAACTAAAGAATCTCCCGGTGATTGAGGACGACGACGACGACGATGAGTAAGGACGTTTTCTTGTGCTCTTTTTTGTGCCTTTTTGTGGCTAATTGGAAATCGACATGGACCTCTTAAACATCATTCGCGTCGCCTTTCGCGCTCTCATTCGAAACAAAATGCGCGCGGCCCTAACCATGCTCGGCATCATCATCGGCGTTGCCGCCGTGATCGCGATGGTAAGCATCGGCCAGGGCGCGTCGGCCTCCGTGCAGGCACAAATCGAGAGCATCGGCACGAACCTG
>Ga0207671_10006132_pt1 | contig 10804 bp, 8 predicted proteins | sample KBSC24metaG_FD_184352 | JGI IMG/M metagenome (GOLD analysis project Ga0207671, IMG submission 184352) | Corn rhizosphere microbial communities from Kellogg Biological Station, Michigan, USA - KBS C2-4 metaG (SPAdes) (version 2) | ecosystem: Host-associated > Plants > Roots > Rhizosphere > Soil... | reverse complement strand
TTAAAATTTTTTCTGGTTTCGACAAAAATCACGCAACCTTTTGTAACATTTTTGCCGTAGTATCAGTATAAAAGCTAATTATTTACTGCGAAAAACTAATCTGCCGGCGCCTTATAAAATAATGTCCGGTAACCTACGCCTTGAAAACTCCGGGTGCTTGGTGATTAACGCAGGAGTTGAACTAAGACCGGGGGAATGTTAAATAAGCTGCTATACGCCGTGATATTTTTTGCCTGCTTTACCTTAAAGGCTAAAGCCGCTCCCGTTGTCGACCCCGATAAGCTTCAAGCCATCCTCAAGATTGAAAACCAGGTTGACCGCGAAAAGAAGATAATAAATTATATAAAAGCCTGCTTGCAGGATTCGCCTGAACCTGGTTTGTTAGCCATTAAAGAGTCGCTAAATAAATTGTTTGCGCAGCTGCATGTGGAAAACCGGATGGCCTTTGAGTATTTTACTGAAAGCCTTTATCAGCGCCGTTTAACCCATATGGACGATGCAGAAGCTGCTATGATAAAAGCTATAAAGCATGCAGGGTACAACGGAGATCATTACCTGATGTACTCATTTTTAAGCCACCTTGCATTTATACAAACAGATGAGGGTAATGCGATAGATGCAGTTACCAGCTACGGGCTTTCGAAAAAGGAGGCATTGAAGCTTAAAGACCCACACCTGCAGATGCAACTGGACGTAAATATGTCTGACGTTTATTATAAAAATAACTTTTACAGCCAGTCACTTTTTTATTTGAACCAGGCAGAAGAGCTAGTTAATAAATATAGTCCAAGCGATGACCACATCAATAAGATTATCTATTATAATAAAGCCGAAAATTTCTTCAGGATGAATAAGCCTGATTCCCTAAAGCATTATCATGATAAGCTAATGGCAATTAAGGGGAATATCTACAAATTATATACTTATCAAAAACGCACCGAATATTACCTGGATATTCTTAAATACGATTTTAAACGTGCCATAACGCGGATTAAAAGCCTGCAGCAGGATAGCCTATATAAATACATTGACCAGGATCAGCAAAACCTGGCCGATGCTTATTACAACGGCGGCCAGCCTGACTCAGCCATAACAATTATAAAAGAGTTGCTGGAACAGCCCCTTGAAGTAAATCACCCTGAAATAAAATATCACTTGTATAAAGTGCTTGGGCAGATTGCACAGGGCAGGGGAGATCACAACCTGGCAGCAGCAAATTTCAAACTGTCGCTGGAGCAGGCAGAGGATATAATTAACCGGCTTACCCAGGTTGGCAACATTTCATCTCAAATTAAAATTGACGAGATAGAAGGAAGTTATCTCCAAAAAGATGAAGCCTATAAGAAGGAACGGATATGGTTGACATTTGTGGTAGTAGTAGCATTGTTTGTAATTATACTGATAGCAGTGTTTTACCGTAGTGCAAAGCAGAAACGGCATTACGAAAAGCTGCTGTACACCACCCAGAAAGAAGAGCTGGCCTTTATCAACTCGCACGAGGTCCGGAAACATCTCTCAAATATCATGGGCATCATAGATGTAATAAAAAACAGTGATGACCGGGTAAAAGAATACAAACTTTTTGAAGACCACCTGCTCGCCTCCGCGCAATATATGGACGATGCCATAAAAAATATTTCGGCCAAACTTGATGAGCAAATACCTGTTGCCGAAGACACGCTTGCCCCTCCGGTAACGAAAGCCGAAGAGCCAAAAGCTACCCAAAAGGAAATGTTCGGTGAGCTGAAAGTTTCAAAGGCCTGATTACGACCAAAATCCCTGTGCCATTACCTGGCTTGAATTATATCCCTGGCTTCGAAGGATCTTTCGTAGTTGTCCCACCATCGTATTGTTTCCGGTGAGATAAAAGATGGTGTTTTCTAAATGATAAGTTTGCTGCAAAAGCCATTCGGTTAATGAATGATGACCATGCACATCGGTGCGTAAAACGGGCTGTAGCGGCGTCCGGAAATATTCGTTGAATAAGGTACGGTTATGTTCATCACCCATCAATACCGCTCCCGAAAAGCGCGTCGCAGGCACGGCCAGTTGCTGCATGGCCAATAAATGGCCCAGGCTGCTTTCATCGCCCAAACATATTACAGCAGAGGTATTCACCGGCGTTTGCTGTGTCGATTTAATGCCGATATAACCTACTTCGTCACCTTTGTCAAGACTATTAGCCCACGAACTTCCTGGTCCCTTATGGTTAATATCGATATAAAGTGTGCAGGTTTGGGTTTCGGCGTCCCAACCGGATGGGGTGTAATCGCGGTAAGTGAGGTCGGCTACTTTGCATTTAATATAGTTTACTTCGTTCCAGTCGTCCATGGTGGTTTGGGGTAAATGCAGGTCGATCTCAACCATCGCTGCCGATGGCCATTTGCGGGCCTCCAATACCACCGCCCTCTTCAAAACCCGGTTTTCGATAATTCCGGATGCTTTTTTCTTTAAACGGTTAAGTATATGTGTGTTCATGTTTAGTGTCATTTTGATGTTACAAAGAAACTGCAAAACAACACTGATTAAAATAGATAGAACAGGGCAGGTATTGGACTATTTGCGGTAACTTTCGCGAAACGCCAGCGGAGTTATACCTTCGGTGTTTTTAAACAAGCGCGAAAAATAGGTATGGTCATCATAGCCTAATTGATGGGCAATTTCCTTTACCGTTAACTGGGTATAATACAAAAGTCGCTTGGCTTCCAGCATAATTTCGTGAATTATCCAGTAGGAAACCGGCAGCCCGGTGACCGCGCTTACGGCTTCGTTTAGGTAGGAGCCTGATATATTAAGCATGGCCGCATAGGCCGAAGGGCTTTTCTCGGTTTTATAATTGTCGGGTAGCAGCTTTTTAAAATCATGCGCTATCTGGTTTATCCTCGAGCTGCATTTTTGCTGCGCGGTGTTTTTATGATAGCAAGTGGCGGCTATGCCTAAAAAGTAATTCAGTAAAGAGTAAAGCATCGGCAGATGAAAAGGCCCTTCGCTGTTGCTATTGCAAGCATCATTCAGCAGGCGCAGCACCTTGTTACATTCCTCCAGGCGGGCGTCACCCAGGTCATACGGTTGTTGCAGCAGCAGTTGGTCTTCAAAAATGTCACGGTATTCCTTCTGTATCAACGCCGAATCAACTGCAAGGAACCAACCGTGCGCGCCGTTGGTGCGCACACGATGATGCACCTGCCCGGGCAGCATGTAATATACCGACTGAGCGGGCAGTTGTATGTTATTAAAATCAACAAGTATTTCGCCACCCCCTGTTTCTACCACAAAAAAAATGTAATGGTCGTCGCGGTGTATACCCAGGATGTCGCCATCGCGGCGTATCTTATCGTCGTCGGCATAGTAGCGGATCTCCAGCCCGGTATTTACCCGTTCGCGTATTTTATGCAGCGGAATGTGTTTCACAATGCAAAATTAAAAAGGCGCAAATTATGCGCCTATATTCATTCGTCAAACTTACGAAGTTTTAAGGGACTATGTAGTGTAACCTAATATCTTCAGCACCTGTTTACTATTTTGCTCTTCGCCGAACACCTCGAAATTAAATGTCTCATCACGGTTGCGGCGGATAATAACATGCTTAGGCGATGGCAGCAGGCAATGGTGTATGCCGCCGTAGCCGCTCAATACTTCCTGGTAAGCGCCGGTATTAAAAAAGCCCAGGTATTGCACCTTGCGGGTTTTAGGCATAAACACGCTGTTCATGTGCGCTTCCTGGTTGTAATAGTCCTGGCCATCGCAGGTAATGCCGCCAAGGTTTACACGCTCGTATTCGCTATCCCAGTTATTTATGGGTAGTAATACGTATTTCTGGTTCAATGCCCAAACGTCAGGCAAATTAGTGATAAACGAGCCGTCCAGCATCAACCAGCGTTCGCGGTCGTTTTGCTGTTTGCGGCCCAATACTTTGTATAAGATGCCGGATGCTTCGGCAACAGTATATTTGCCGAATTCGGTGATAATGTCTGGTTCAACCGTGTCGTGCTCGGCGCAAATTTCTTTGATACGGCTTACGATCTCGTTTATCATGTACTCATAATCAAAATCGAATACCAGCGAATCTTTAAAAGGCATGCCGCCGCCAATATCAAGCGTATCCAGGTGCGGGTTTATCTTTTTGAATTTGCAATACAGGGTAACATATTTCTCCAGCTCATTCCAGTAATAAGGCGTATCTGATATGCCTGAGTTGATAAAGAAATGCAGCAGCTTTACCCTGAAGTTTGGGTTGTTTTCTATCTTGTTATGATAGAAATCAATAATATCCTCCATGCGGACACCCAACCGTGACGTATAAAACTGCGAGTCGGGTTGCTCCTCTGCCGCTATACGGATACCGAGGTTGCATGGGGTGTCCATCTCTATCTCATCATCGTAGATGTTAAACTCTTCCTTATTATCCAGCACCGGTATGATGTTTTTAAAGCCATCATGCAGCATGTCGATCAGGTAAGTTTTGTACTGGAAGGTTTTAAAGCCGTTACAGATAACGGTAATGTCTTTGCTTACCGCCCCCTTTTTCTCCAGGGCATCAATCATCGGCATATCAAAGGCCGAAGACGTTTCCAGGTGAATTTCGTTTTTAAGCGCTTCCTCAACAATATGCTTAAAGTGCGAGCTTTTGGTGCAATAGCAATATTTATAAGTACCGCGGTAATTGTTTTTAATGATAGCCTGCTGAAACAACAGCTTAGCCTGCTGAATCTTTTTGGATATCATAGGCAGGTAGGTGAAACGCAGCGGCGTACCATACGTTTCAATCATCTCCATTAAATTGAGGTCGTGAAAATAAAGTTCATCCTCAATTATCTCAAAACCGTCCTGTGGGAAGCCTACGCTCAGGTCAAGAAATTCCTCGTAACTCTGCATGCTATAAAAAATTTTGGCAAATGTATATTTTAAACGGAATAATGTGCTATTTGTTAGCAGAATTTTTATAGTAGGAATGTAAAATAGATGATTAAGTTTTTGTTAAGAAATGCATTATTTCGTATTAACTGCGGAGAGATAGAGGAGGCGCAGCGTTTTAAATCGCAGATGAAAGCAGATGACGCTGATGATTGTATGATAATTTATTTAATAAAAACCAATACATCTGCGTAATCAGTAAACATCTTCGATACTTTTTCTCCTCTGTTCTCTGTGCGCCCTCCGTATCCGTGGTTAAATGTCAAACATACTTATCGCCTCATCCATTCCCTTCACCGATTAAACCCCGCCTTTCACCGGAATTGGATTGTCTGCACATGCCGCAGGACATAGTTTTGTCGCTTTAATCCGACATTATGGAAACCAAAACTATATTAATATCCGGGGCGAGTGTGGCGGGGCCTGCGCTGGCGTTCTGGCTCAATAAATACGGCTTTAAGGCGACAATTGTAGAACGCGCGCCGGGAATCAGGGCGGGCGGCTACGCGGTAGATTTTCGAGGTGTGGCGATGGATGTGCTGCAAAAGATGGACATCGTAAAAGAAATCAAAAAGTTTGAAACCCGCGCCGGCAAGATCACCATAGTAGATAAGAACAATAAGAAACTGGCCGCCATGCCCGATGGCTTTACCAGCGGTGAGTTGGAAATTCTGCGCGGCGATTTGGCGAATGTTTTTTACAACGCTACAAAAGACGACACCGAATATATTTTTGATGACTCGATCACCGGCATGCAGCAAACAGCCAATGGCGTGGACGTTAGCTTTGCCCGCAATGCGCCGCGTACTTTCGACTTGGTTATAGGCGCTGATGGCTTGCACTCCAACGTGCGTGCCCTGGCTTTTGGCGACGAAGAGCGGTTTCTGCATCACCTGGGCATCTATTTCGCCATTTTTACTTCGCCGAATTTTATGAATTTAAAAGATATGGCAGGTCTTTATTATGGAAGCCTGGGTAAGCGCGCAGGTGTGTTCAGCGCGAAAAAGGATACCAAATCGCAATCGAGCTTTTATTTCGCTTCGCCTAAGTTCGACTATAACTACCGCGACATTGCCGCACAAAAACAAATCATCCGCAACAAGTTTGCCGCTGAGCCATGGCAAATACCTACCATGCTGCAACACATGGAAGATGCCGATGATTTTTATTTTGACTCGGTAAGCCAGATACGCATGGACCGTTGGTCGAACGGGCGTATTGCCTTGCTGGGCGATGCCGGATACTGCGCTTCGCCTATGTCGGGCATGGGTACCAGTATGGCGGTTACCGGCGCTTATATTTTGGCCGGGGAACTGATGGAAGCCGATGGCAATTATGCCCGCGCCTTTGCCCGGTACGAACAAAACATGCGCCCCTTTGTAGCCGCTGCTCAAAAGATGGCCGAAGGCGCCGAGTGGTTTGTGCCCACTACCCGTTTTAAACTATGGATGAGCCGCCAGATATGGAAGATTTTACCGCATACACCATGGAAAAACATGATGATTGAAATGCCTATGAAGGTAGCGACGTCGATAAAGGTGAAGGAGTATAAAATTAAAGTTGAGTTGCCGGAACCCGCATAATAAATTTTGTCATTCTGAACGATAGTGAAGAATCTTTACAAAGCGATATTCACGCAGGACAGGTAAACCGCAACCTATCGCACGTCCACCTGTCAGGCACATAAGATTCTTCACTATCGTTCAGAATGACAAAAAATTTACTTCGCTACAGGCAAATGCACCTCCGCCATCATGCACCTTGCACTGCCGCCTCCGTTGGTTTCAATTGTATTGATATCCGAATAAACCAGTTTGCCATACTTTTCAAGCGTGCTTTTTTGCTCCTCATCTAAAGCATCAAATGCGTTTCGCGACATCACAATCAACGTTTCCCCAACGGCATTTTTTACTTCCAGCATATTCCCGGCAAAACGGTTCATCTGGGCAAAGCTGATATCGATAATTTTCTTTTGGGTTGATTGAAGCGACTCTTTAACCACAACCTTTTCATGCGGGTTCGGTATGCTGTCTAAACAAATTACCGCAAATTTGCTGCCTACGCACATCAGTACGTTGGTATGGTAAATGGCCTTTCCTTTTTCATCAACTGCATCAAAGCTTACGGCAGTGTAGCCAGCCTGTTCGCAAAATAAATCTAACACCTCTCTGTCAGTACGGGGAGAGAGGCAGGCATAAGCGATTTTGTTCATCCTGTCGAGCACCATGCTGCCGGTACCTTCCAGAAATTTATCCTCTACCTCAAAGCGACTTAAATCGATGATATGCTTTACGGCAAAGTCATCTTCTATCCGGGCTATGATATCCTCCCGGCGCTCCAGTCTGCGGTTTTCAGCCTGCATAGGGTAGAGGAATACGCCTCCATCATCATGAAATGACACCCAGTTATTCGGAAAAATAGAGTCAGGGGTATAAGGCTCCGGTGTATCGTCAATAACAGTTACATCAACACCGTTAGCGCAAAGCGTATTCACCATCCGGTCAAATTCCTGCTGTGCTTTTTCGTTTACATCGTCCTTGGCCGCATTCCTGTCCTGGAAAGCATTGCTACCGGCGGTTTCCTCATTAAAGCCGAAACTCACCGGGCGAATCATTAATATGTGGGAGGTGGATTGGTTCATTTGTTCACTGGTTTATTGGTTCATAGTTGATGGTTCATAGCCGAAGTTGTTTGCAGGTAATGGTTCATAGCCCGAATGATACGTTCAGCTGATATAGTTTGTGTTCACGTGCAGCTGCTATGAACTATGAACGGCTCTCAACCGCAGCTGCCATGAACTATGAACCATCAACCATGAACTATAAAGCGTCCCGCTGTAACGGCATACTCATACAATGGAAGCCGCCGCGGGCGCGTGAAAGCTCTGCTGATGGCATCAGTATCAGGGTATCTTTCATGCTTTCAGGATTACGCTCGCCGCTCTCGAATTGTTTGAGCAGGTCGGCAACTTTTATAACGTCGAAACCTTTTTGCCTGAAGGCGTCTACGGTATGGTCGTTTCGGTCATAGCCCAGTACTACGCCTTCTTTTACTGCCAACAGGTTACAGGAATCTGTCCATTGCTCACGCGAGTTATAGGGAAAAACATCGCCGCCGGAATAAACAAATTCAGTGCTGCCTTCTTCGCATTCGAGGTCTTTTTCGCTGATGTTGCGCAGCAGGTCTTCAATAGTCTGGAAAGTCTTCGGCTTTTTGTCCTTCCTGAATTGTACAATTTCCACCTTATCTTTTGATTTTTTACCGCTAAACCAGGTAAGCGGATCATCCAGATCATCCGGGCTGTCCGTTATCGACAAAGACTTCAATAATACCCACATATTACGTTTCACCTGCGTGAAAATAGTATCGATATGCATATAATCCCGCTTATGCGGGATTTTTACAATGGTTACCTTCTTTACCACATCATGTTTAAACAGCAGTTTTATGGCCTCATTAGCGCCGCTGGCTGATGTACGTTCACTGCAGCCAATCAGCAAATGCTGCGGACTAACCATCATCACGTCACCGCCTTCCAGAGTGGTTTTTTGGTCGCCGTCCTCACCGGGGCGTAAAAAATGCTGAACAGTTTCCGGTATCTCTAAAATGTTGTTGCGATAAGCAGCAAACAACTCATGGTTGAAAAATATGTACCTCGCCAACAGCGTTTCACGGGCGCGGGCTTTCTTAGCCGGCTTGTTCAGCAGCATATAATTATTCACGGCTACGCCAATATCCCGGCTGAATATCAGGTTAGGGATTGGCGCAAATATCATCTCATCCTTATTCAGCGAGCCCGATATGATGATCTTTGCCAATTCTGATGGCTCGGTATCTATCAGCAGGGTCTGTAAATTGTAGCTGCATCCCTCAATGGCGCAAACTGATGCGACCAGTTTTTTGCGAATATCAGGTTCATTCAGGATGTCTTCCAGCAAAGTCTGTATCTCAATTACTTTCGCAGAGGCATGAAAGTTCTTGTCGTCGGGTTTGTAAAATGAGCGGTTGTTTTCGTCGGCATCTATTTCGGCAAGCCTGCCTTTTATTTTGGCCGGGTCCAGGAAATACATCAGCAGCTTGACGTAGTAGTCGTACTCGTTTTTACGCATGGTGTCCAGGTGCACAATGTCTTCAAAAAGCCAGTCTTGCGCTTTCGAGGGTACTACTTTACCCAGCCCGTTGTCCGGACTGTGAATTAACAGGGCGCGCAGGTTTCCAATTTCGGATGTTACATCTAATTTAAAATTACTATTACTAAGGGTCATAAATGGTGGATGGAAGTAGAGCAAAGATAGTAATTAGCTACCAGAGATTAGAGCTTAGTGTAATGGATAACAACTGATAGCTTTATGAAATTTCCATCAATCTTAAAATCAATCAAATCCCCTTAACGGCGCAGCCTTCTTGAACGCCTGTAAAAATTAACAACTTGTGAAAAATCCCGGTTCCGACTTATTTCGTATTTTTGCGCGATGAATTTTATTACCGAAGCTACCGTTAAAGCTGTTAAGCATTTATATAATACCGACATTGCCGCCACCGATATTAACGTGCAGGAAACACGTAGGGAATTTGAGGGGCAGGTTACCATAGTTACATTCCCTTTTACCCGGTTCTCAAAAAAATCGCCGGAGCAAACCGGTACCGATATTGGCACGTTTCTGCAAAACGAACTGCCGGATGTTTCCGGTTTTAATGTGATAAAAGGATTTTTGAATATTTCTTTAGCCGACAGCTACTGGATTAATCAACTATACACCGAAATTTCGTCCGATAAATTTGCGGTTAGCGAGCCGAATGGCAAAAAGGTGATGGTTGAATATTCATCGCCCAATACCAATAAGCCGCTACATTTGGGGCACGTGCGTAACAACTTGCTTGGCTTTTCTGTTGCGGAGATTTTGGGTGCCGCCGGTTACGAAGTGATAAAAGCTAACCTGGTTAACGACCGTGGTATACATATTTGTAAATCCATGCTGGCCTGGCAAAAGTTTGGCAACGGCGAAACACCGGAGTCGTCAGGCATGAAAGGCGACCATTTGGTGGGAAAATACTACGTGGTTTTTGACAAAGAGTACAAAAAGCAAATAGAGGAACTGAAAGCTGCCGGACAGACGGAAGACGAAGCTAAAAAGAATGCGCCCGTTATAAAGGAAGCCCAGGAAATGCTTCTAAAATGGGAGGCTGGCGATGAAGCGGTAATCGACCTTTGGAAAACCATGAATAAGTGGGTTTACACAGGCTTTGCCGAGACCTACCGCAAAATGGGCGTTACGTTTGATAAGTTTTATTACGAGTCGGACACTTACCTGCTGGGCAAGGATATTATTGAAGAAGGCCTGGAAAAGGGCGTTTTCTTTAAAAAAGATGACGGATCCGTTTGGATTGACCTTACGGCTGATGGTTTGGATGAAAAACTGGTGCTCCGCTCTGACGGTACCTCGGTTTACATCACCCAGGATATGGGCACGGCTCAGTTAAAGTACAACGATTTCCACATGGATAAATCCATCTATGTGGTAGGTAACGAGCAGGATTATCACTTCAAGGTGTTGTTCCTTATCCTGCAAAAATTAGGCAAAACGGGCGCTGATGGTTTGTTCCATTTGTCATACGGCATGGTTGATTTACCATCCGGAAAAATGAAATCGCGCGAAGGAACCGTTGTAGATGCCGACGATTTGATGGACGGTATGGAAGAAGCCGCCAAGCAGCAAGCGCTGGAAATTGGCAAGATGGATAGTTTCAGCGAGATAGAAAAAGAACACTTGTACCATCTCATCGGTATGGGCGCGCTAAAATACTTTTTGCTGAAGGTTGACCCCAAGAAACGTATATTATTTAACCCGGAAGAGTCTATTGAGTTGCAGGGACATACCGTGCCGTTTAT
>Ga0207671_10006131_pt1 | contig 10804 bp, 10 predicted proteins | sample KBSC24metaG_FD_184352 | JGI IMG/M metagenome (GOLD analysis project Ga0207671, IMG submission 184352) | Corn rhizosphere microbial communities from Kellogg Biological Station, Michigan, USA - KBS C2-4 metaG (SPAdes) (version 2) | ecosystem: Host-associated > Plants > Roots > Rhizosphere > Soil... | reverse complement strand
CGTAGGATCGCACGGAATGCCAGCGATTGGCATGTATCAACAGCGCTTGAAGCAACCCCATCCCCAACTCCCATGCCCCTGTTGCAGGCGTGCGCCGTAACAAATTCCGTCAACCCTCTTCGGCACGCATGCAATCCAAGATGGTGCGGTGCAGATCGTCGGGCGTCAGGTCGATGCGCTGGTTCTCGCCGGTGACGATCTCGCCGGAGGCCGCGAAACGAAGCACGACATACGGCGTGTGACGCGGCCCGCCGGGTTCGGTGATGCCCGGTATGCTCGGCCGATGATCTCCGAAGAAGACGAGCATTGCCGGCTGGCCGGTATGGCGAAGACGATCGATCAAACCGGACAACATCGCGTCGCTGCTTCGCAGATGCCGCATGTAGGAATCGATGCCCCCCAGCGCTCCTGTCAGCCGATCCTTGCTCCACGGGCCGTGATTTTCCATCGTGACGGCATAAATCAGCGTCGGCTCGACAGCCTCATTGACAAGGCCAGCAAGGGAATCGCCGAGCGTCCCATCGTCGACATACCGGCTGCCGGCGGGCACGGGCGGAAAACTGTCCTCGCCGATCAACCTGTGAAAGCCGATTGCCGGCATCAACCGGTCCCGCCCGTAAAACCGCATGTCGTGCGGGTGCACGAAGAGGCTCCGATAGCCATAATCCCGCAACCGCGCCGGCAAGGCGTAGGAGGTCTCGCCGTGTGCCGTGAGGAACGGATCATAACGGCGAAAACCGAGCGCCTCCTCGCTGCGCCCGAACAGCACGCCATATTCGGTGCGCATAGTATAGGCGCCGAAACCGCTGACGGCGAGGTCGCCCCACCGCCAGGCCAGCGCGCGTGCAGCGTCGAGCCCGGCCAGAGCGAGCCCAGCATCGCCTGTCAGTTCCACCGGATCAGCGAAGGATTCACATTGTACGACCAGCACGAGCCGGGGCGGCCCGTCCAGTCCGAATTCGCGCGCCACCAAGCTGGGGCTCGCGCCCGGATCCGCCGTAGCGCGCCAGCGCAGCCAGTAGAGCAGCAACGTCGCGATCAGGCCGTGGCGCTGCACATCGGCATCGGCATCCGGAATGGACGCGACACCGCGCCGCAGCATAGTCCGAAGCAACACGACCAGGAGCATCGCCGACGCCAAGAGCAGCACGATGCCGATCAGATGCGGCTGCGCTTGCGCGACGAATAACTTGGCCAGCGCAGCCAGCAGCACGAACGGCGCGACCGTCAACGCGACTCGTTGCCCCGGGGAGATCGCCGTGAAATAGAAACGCGGGTGACGGAACAGCGCTGCGAGGAGCGCCAGATCGGAGAAGAGCAGCGGCTCACCGAGCATCTTATACTTGGCATTGGACACGATGGCGAACAAAGCGACCAGAGCAATCGTGAGCAATCCGGCAACAAACGCATTGCCCGAGCCCGCGAGAAACAATCCGAACAGGCCGCTGACCACCAACAGGTGGACCGGCCGTCGAAGCCACGCCGACAGAAAGTGCGAATAAGGCCGCACTGTTGCATCGAGCAGCATCGATAGCACCATAACAGCCAGTAAAGAAAAGAGTTGAATCGTCACAATTCTCTGCGTCACCAGCCTCGATTACGCCTGCTCCCGAATTGGCCAGCGCGAAAGCGATAGAGGAAGCGCGCCTATAGCCGCCGATCGTCGCGCTGTCACGGCCGGCACGCTTGCCCGGGCGGTAAAAAAAAACTAGCGCGCTATCCTTGTTGGTGCAGCAGCGATGGCGCACGCCGCTCACCGTACGAATAGTGAGGACAATTGCATGCCGAACGCGTTCGAAAGCCCGGTGCTCATGCCGCAGGTCGCGGCTCCAGGCCCCGCCGCAGCTCTCGCGCAACGGAATGTCCTGCTGCTCCAAGGCCTGATGGGCCCACTGTTCCGGCGCGTGGGCCAGGCGCTGCGGCGCGACGGCTACGGCGTCTACAAGGTCAATTTCAACGGAGGAGATCGCCTGTTCTGGCGGCTTCCCAACGGGATCGACTATCGCGGATCGCTGGAGGATTGGCCTGGCGAGTTGATGCGGCTGATCAAGCGGCTCAAGATCACGGACGTGGTGCTGTTCGGGGATTGCCGCCCGGTGCACATGGCGGCGATCCCGATCTGCCGCGAATTGCACGTCCCTGTACACGTCTTCGAGGAAGGCTATATCAGGCCCGGCTGGGTCACACTGGAGCTGGGCGGCGTCAACGGCCATTCCACCCTTCCGCGCGATCCAGCTTGGTATCGCGAGCAGGCGGCGGCCCTGCCCCCGGCGCCGGAGCATCGTCCGGCACCCGCATCCTTCCGGCGCCGCGCGCTGGAAGGCCTCGTCTACAATGCGGCCGATGTGCTGTCCCGATGGCATTATCCGCACTGGCAGAATCACCGCCCCTGGCACCCGCTGGTCGAGGGCATGGGCTGGACCCGCCGGCTGCTGCGACGCAAGGAGGCGGCGGCGCGCTCCGTGGCGCTGATGGCGCAGCTGGAGCGGCGCGGCGATCCCTATATTCTCTTCCCGCTCCAGCTGGACTCGGATGCGCAGATCCGCCTCCACTCGTCCTTTGCGGGGGTGAATGACGCGCTGCGCATGGTGATCGCCTCATTTGCCGCCCATGCGCCAGCGCCGCTACGGCTCGTCATCAAGGAACATCCGCTGGACAACGGCGTGCGCGACTGGCGGCTCGAGACCGAGACGCTGGCGACTCTCCACGGCGTGTCTGATCGCATCGACTATCTGGAAAGCGGCGATATCGCTCCGGTCGCGCGCCGGGCCAAGGGAATGGTGACGATCAACAGCACCAGCGGCACGCTCGCGCTCGCCTTCGACGTGCCGGTGATCGCGCTCGGCCAAGCCGTCTACGATATCGAGGGCGTGACCTTCCAGGGCGAGCTCGACGATTTCTGGCAGCGCCCCGGCCGCCCGGATGCGGCGACGTTCGCGGCATTCTGCCGCGTGCTGATCGATCGTTGCCTCGTGCCCGGCGGCTTTTTCTCCCCGGAAGGGCTCGATATGGTCACGCAGGGCGTCATCGCCCGGCTGGAGGCGGCAAGCCCGCTGAAACCCGGCGCCGAGCAAAAACGCGTATCTCCGCCCTGGAAAGGCGTGATGCCGCGCGATCAGGTCCAAGCGCTGCCATTAGGAAAATGACCGTGTTAGAATGCTCTACAGCTGCTCAGGCGCAGCCCGTCGCCGAATAGTCGATTGCGGAGAAGATTTTGAACTGGAACGACAAGGTCAACGCACGGGGATGGAAGGTGCCGTTCACGGGCAAATCCCTGTTCCAGATCGGCAAGGAACTGCGTCCGAAGATCGACCGCCTCATCCTCCGTGATTCCCTGGTCCCCGATCAGGCGCTCATGGACAAATCCCATTTTTCCTGGATCCCGGTTCTGGAGGCGCACTGGCAGGAGATTCGCGGCGAAGCGGTCGCCATTCGGACGGCGGACATCCCCTCTCTCGGCGACATTTCATTTGATCACGGCCGGATCGCCGCGGACCGGCGGTGGAAGTCGCTTTTTCTCAAGGGCTACGGCTACCGCATGGAGGAGAATTGCGCCCGCGCGCCCGTGACGGCGTCGCTGATCGAGAAGGTGCCGGGCCTGGTTACCGCGTGCTTCTCGGTTATGGAGGCGGGCGGCCATATCCCGCGGCACTGGGGCATGACCAAGGGCATGCTCACCTATCACCTGGCGCTCAAGGTGCCCAGGGATCGCGAAAAGTGCCGCATCCATATCGAAGGCAAGGACCAACTCCATGTCGTGGCGTGGGAAGAAGGCCAGTCGTTCGTGTTCGACGACATGTTCAATCACGAGGTCTGGAACGACACCGAAGACGATCGCTATCTGCTGCTGATCCAGATCAAACGCCCCTGCCGAGGCCTCGCGAATATGCTCCAGAACCTGTTCCTGTTCGGCGTGCGCTATTCGCGTTTCGTCCAGGACATCAAGAAGCATATCGACCGTACCGCGATGCCCGGCCGCCCCTAAGGCGGGCGACCTGGCAACGCCCGACCGCGCAAGGATGCCAAGGGCCCGTGCCGGCAGAGGACCGGCACGCCTCCCCCTTACTGCTTGACCGCGACCACGCCGGACGTAACAGCCACCACCGGCGAGAAGAGTTGGCTGATTACCTGGATCAGCTTGGACGGCTGGTTGAAGCCCGCATTGCCGACATACAGGACATCCTTGTCCTGCATCGGGAAACGCTGCGCCAGGAAGAGCGCGCCCGCGTTCAGCATGTTCAGATGATACACCATCGGTAGCGGCTTGCCGTCCGGCCCGGTCTCCAGGCGGAAGATGAAGATCGCCTTAGCATCACCCAGATTGGGATTGGCGCCGCCTGCCAGAGCGACGGCCTCCGCCAGCGTCATGGCGGGCGCGGCGAACGGAATCTGCTCGACCTTCTGCGCCGCCCCCATGACCGAGAAGCTCAGCGGCTGGCGGATGACGTCGATCCGATCCCCGGGGCGAGCCAGCATGCCACGAATCTTGCCGCTCATCATATCGGCAAAACGGAAATCCTGCACATAACCGTCGCGGTTCACCCGAAGCAGGAGATCCTTGGTTTCGCCACGATAGCCTCCCGCGAGAGCGATCACGTCCGCCACCGTTTCACGGTTCGTCTGGAGGGTCAGGCGCCCCGACTTGGCGACTTCTCCGCCCACAATCACGCTGTTCGTCAGCGATTGCTCGATCGTGACGACGACCTGCGGATTCTGGGACATCCCCCGCAGCGCGGACCGGATCGCCGCCTGGAGTTGGGCCGGCGTTTGCCCGCTCGCCAGCATCTTCCCGACGAAGGGAAAGCGGATATAGCCCTGATCATCGACACGCATCGGGACGAGATTGGTGGCATGCGCGGCACTGTCGATGCCGCCGCTCGCGCCGGCCGACGCCAGCGCACCGGAACCGCTCGCCGCGAACAGCGTCACGCCGGTCTCATAGACCGAAATGCCCAGGACATCGCCGGGGCCGATCATGTCCGTAGGCGCCACGGACGCCCCCTCCGAGGGGGGCGACGCAGGTTCAGGCAGGGCTGGAAGGTCCGAAAAGTCGTTCACCTCGACCAGCTGGTAATGCAGGCCGCTTTCAGCGTCGCGCTGCTGCTTGACGATATCGTGTCCCGTCGGCCCGCTGATAGGAAGAGAGGCGCAGCCGCCGAGCGAAAGCAATAAAGCTGACGAACCGAGTAGCCCCCTCCGCACCCGAGGAAAACGAGCGCGGCGATCGGAAAAAAACAGCATTATTGAAAAACACCATGGCAAGCTGGATTCGGGCACGCATTATCATTGCCGGCCAGTCGAACGCAATCTCGACAAGGCTAGAAGAAACCTGCCCCCTATGATAGGCGCACGCTGGCGATCGGTCGGAAGTGATCAGCCAGGATAGCCAGCCTTCGTATATGACCTTATCGACGACCAAGACGATCGCCCGATTGCCGCACCTGACGACTTTCCTCGCGGACAGCCCGACGGCTGTCGCAGGTTGGGGCCGAAAGCCGTCCGGTCGTCGCGCCGTGTGGCTCGCTCGCCTGCTGCGACGCCCTGTGGCCTTACTCGAGGACGGCTTCGTGAGATCGGTCGATCGCAACGCTCCCACTTTGTCGCTGCTGGTCGATGACATAGGGGTTTATTACGACGCCGCACGCCCCTCGCGCATGGAGCGGGTGATATCCGACGGCGCGGACGGCGATCAGGCGGCCCGCGCGGCCAGGCTCACGGCGCAATGGCGCGCTGGTCGCGTCTCCAAATATAACCATTCGCCGGAATATCCTGACCGCCTGCCCGATCGCTACGTGCTGGTGATCGACCAGACATTCGGCGACCTGTCGGTCGTAGGGGGCCTTGCCAGCCCTGAGCGATTTTCGGCCATGCTCTCGGCGGCACTCGCCGAGAATCCGGACGCGGAGGTGATCGTCAAGGTCCATCCGGACGTATTTTCGAAGGCGAAACGAGGCTATTTCGATCCGTCTTCGTCCCGCGCACGGATACGGATCATCGGTACCGACTGCCATCCGGTACGCCTGCTCGAACGGGCCACTGCAGTCTATTGCGTTACGTCGCTCATGGGTTTCGAGGCCCTGCTCTGGGGTCGGCCGGTGCGCTGCTTCGGCATGCCGTTCTACGCGGGCTGGGGCATTACCCAAGACGAACTACCGAGGCCGATGCGCCGGCACGACGCGCGGCTGGAAGACGTCGTCCACGCCGCGCTGGTGGCACTGGCGCGCTATGCCGATCCCGTGAACGGCGCGCGCTGGAAGGCGGAGCAGGCGATCGACCATGTCGCCCGGGAGCGGTCCGCGCTTCTCTCGCGGCGGTTTGGGGATGCGGCCCTTTGATGTCGGCGCATCATCCCACAACCGATCTCTATTTCTGGAACAGCTGCAGCGTCTGGGCCCATCGATGGTGGCGGCGTGGCGCGATTCGCCCGTTCGGTGAGAACAGCTTCCGATGCGGCACGACGCTCGTGCTCCTCCGTCGGGATGTTCCGGAGATCATGCAAGCAGCCACCGCATGGTCCGGCCGGCTCATTTATGTGATCGACGACGATATTGACGCGGCCGCACAGGCCCCGAGCCTGCCGGACGGCTATCGGCAGCGGCTGACGCAATTCGCCCAGACCCATTATGACGGCCTGCTCCGCCGCGCCGACATCGTGGTCGCCTCATCGGACGCCTTGGCCCAGCGGCTTGCCGCGGATAGCCGGATAAAGGGCGACATCGTCAGGCTCGATCCCTATTGGGATCTCCCCCCCGCCGACCAGAGCCATTTCCGCGATGCGTCCAGGAGATTCGATATCTCCCATCTCGGTTCGGCCAGCCATTCCGGCGGGCTCAGAGGGATTGCCCCTACCATCTCCAAGCTAATCGACGAGGCCGTCCACCTGCATTTCAGCTATGTGGGCGCTAGAGGGCTCCATCCCGCGCTGGAAGGCCATGCCCGCATTCACCGGATATCCCCCATGGGATGGCCTCGCTATCGGCGCTGGCTGGCCCGGCGACGCTTCCACCTCGCCCTCTATCCGCTGGAGGACAGCCGCTTCGACCGGGCTCGCTCGACAAACAAGCTGTTGGAACATGCCATTGTCGGCGCGGCCGGGATCTATCCGTTCGACTGGTCGCCCGCCGCGATCGTAGGAGACGGCGCGATGACCGCTCCCGCCGATCCTACGCAGTGGGAAGGCGTCCTGCGGGAGGCGATTGCGGATCCCCCAGCCCTGGCGCGCCGCGCCAGAATGGCGGCCCAGGCGCTGGCTCCCTATCAGGACCCGACGATGCAACGGCAATTCTGGATTCGATGGCTGGGCCTCGAAGCCGCCTAGGACCTGTGACGACCATGGAATTTCAAAAAGCTTTCTGGAATGCGCTCCGCACGCGCCCGGTCGAGGCTCTGGCGGCCATCTACTGGCATGTCACCGGGCGCAAGCTGCGTGCCCGCAACCGGTTGAGGATCAGCCCCGAGCAGGGGCCGGAGGCCTATCCGCGCTGGATCGCCCGGATCGAACGCCGCAGCGACATTCTCGCCGGTGCAGAGCAGGCCATGGCCGGATGGTTGCAGAAGCCGCTCTTCTCGATCGTCATTTTCGGACGAGAACATGGGAGCGAGGCAGACATCGAACGGCTGGTCGCGATGTTGCGACAGCAAGTCTATCCGCATTGGGAATTGCTGATCGCCGGCGGGACGATTCCTGCCCCCGCGGCCGGTTCGTCGGGGAAGATTCATGTCCTCGACGGCCAACCGAGCAACGCCCTCGCGGCCTTGCGCATGGGAGCGGAATCCGCGCAGGGTGCGTTCGTTATTCCCCTCGCATCCGGCATCTGCCTGGCGCCCACGGCCCTGTTCCATTATGCAGAAGCGGTGGAAGCCCACCCCGATGCGGTGATGCTGTTCGGGGACGAAGACCGGATCGACGAAGGACAGCAGCGCCACGATCCTTGGTTCAAGCCGCAGTGGAACGACGAATTGGCTCTGGCGCAGGATTATGTGAGCCGAGCGCTGGCGCTATCTATGGATGCGACCCGGAACGCCCTCCGGAACGATCGCGATGGGAACGTGGCTACCCCCTATGCCCTCGCGCTGGCGGTCGCCTGGTCGGCGCCCGGGCAGGTCTTCCATGTCGCCCATATCCAGAGCCACATTGATGATTCCGCGATTGCGGGTACCGATGAGGAGCGGATACGGGCGGTTCGTGGCCATCTTTCCGATCGCGGAGCGACCGGCGTGTCCGTCTCGGCCGGACTTCACGGCACTGTCAGGGTCGACTGGCCCCTCTCGGATCCACCACCCTCGGTCACGATCATCATTCCAACGCGGGACAAGCTGGAACTGCTCGGCCCCTGCTTGTCGAGCCTGTTCGAGCGCACGCGCTATTCGAATTTTGACATATTGATCATCGACAACGGCAGCAGACTGCCGGCAACGCTAACCTATCTCGACGATCTCGTCCGCCGGGGAGCGATCCGAGTCATGCGGGACGAACTGCCCTATAACTTTCCCCGGATGAACAACATGGCCGTCCGCCATGCGGCAGGCGACTATGTATGCCTGCTCAACAACGATACGGAGGTCATCAACGGAGATTGGCTGGATGCGATGATGCGACAGGCGAGCCGTCCCCATGTTGGCGCGGTTGGCGCCCGGCTGCTGTACGACGACCGATCGATCCAGCATGCCGGGGTGGAAATCGGGCTCGGCGATGCCGCTGGCCATCCGCACCGCTTCCAGCCGTGGGAAGATCCCGGCTATTTCGCCAGGACGCATGTCCCCCATGAAGTCAGCGCCGTCACGGCGGCCTGCATGGTCGTCGCGAAGGACAAGTATCTCGCCGTCGACGGCATGGACGAGGAGGAGCTCGGCGTCGCCTTCAACGATGTCGATTTCTGTCTGAAGCTCTGCGCAGCGGGCTGGACCAACATCTACACGCCCTGTGCGACCCTGTTCCATCACGAGTCCAAGACCCGTGGCCGCGACAGTTCGCCGGAGCATGTCCAGCGATATCGGCAGGAACTGGCGACGCTCCGGAGCCGCTGGAATACGGTCGGCTTCCTCGATCCCCTGCATCATATGCATCTGGATCGGTCAACGGAGCGCTATCTCATCAAGATGTGACCGGCACCGCGTCACGCCGAGAAGGAAGTCCGAGATGCGGACGGGCTTGGCGCGATGGGTTTCCCAGCAGCCCTTCTTAACGGGTCAATAGAGCCATCTAGGCTCAGGACCCATTAAATTGATTGCGGAGCGGGAGCAGGCTTGATTCAATGTCGGTCGGAGGCGCCGCCATGGATGAAGTGCTGCTGTTGTCGGAGGCGCAGATGCGGCGGATCGAGCCGTATTTTCCCTTGTCGCACGGGATTGCGCGGGTCGATGATCGACGTGTGTTGAGCGGCATCCTGTTCGTGATCCGCAACGGTCTTCGGTGGCGCGACGTGCCTGCCGCGTACGGTCCTCCCAAGACGATCTACAACCGCTTCATCCGCTGGAGCTGGCTCGGCGTGTTCAACCGCATCTTCACGGAACTGGCAGCGGGCAGCGACACGTCGGACCGGCTGATGATCGACGCGACGCATCTCAAGGCCCACCGCACTGCCGCCAGCCAGCTCAAAAAGGGGCTCTACCCCAATGTATCGGGCGCAGCCGCGGCGGACTGACCACCAAGCTCCATGCCGTATGGGATGACAGCGGCCGTCCCATTCGCCTGGTGCTGACCGAAAGGCAGGCCAGCGATTTCAAAGGCGCCGCCCTGCTGGTCGATGCCTTGCCACCCGCCACCGCCATGCTCGCCGACAGGGGCCATGACGCCGACTGGTTCCGCGAGTCTCTCGCCGAACGCGGCATCACCACCTGCATCCCCTCCAAAATCAATCGCAGGATCCATATACCCCACGACAGGACGCTCTACCGACAGCGTTATCGCATCGAGAACATGTTCGCCCGTCTCAAGGACTGGGGCCGCATCCACACCCGCTATGACCAATGCGCCAGCACCTTCCTCTCCGCCGTCGCCTTCGCCGTTGCCTTCATCTCCTGGCCCAATCAATGAGTCCTGAGCCTAGAGATTCTCGTAAATCTGGAGCGCGTCGGGTACGTCCTCATACAGCTTGGCCATGCCCTGATCGATGATCACCGCTTTGCTACAATAGCTCTTGATCACATCGGGGCTATGCGATGCGAGGATGAGCGTCCTGTCGCCACGCTTCTCGAAGAGTTCGACATGGCATTTCTTCTGGAAATTCTGGTCGCCGACGAGGATGATCTCGTCGATCAGATAGCAATCGAATTCGATCGCGAGGGAAAGCGCGAACGCCAGCCGCGCCTTCATACCCGAGGAATATGTCTTCACGGGCATCTTGAGTTGCCGCCCGAGTTCGGTAAAATCCTCTATAAAGGCCCGAAGGTCCCCATATTCTCGGCCATAGATGCGGGCGATGAAGCGCGCATTGTCATAGCCGGTCAAGCTCCCCTGAAAGCCGCCGCCGAAGCCGAGCGGCCAAGACACCGCCATCGAACGCGCAATCTTGCCCGACGTCGGCATTTCGACGCCAGCGATCAACTTAATCAGAGTCGTCTTGCCGGCCCCGTTCCGACCCAGCAGGCCAATATGCTCGCCATTGGCAATCTGCAGATTAACGCCACGGAGCACCTGCTTCCTGCCCCGCCCCATCGGGTAGGATTTATGGACATTGTCGCAAATGATCATTCGACCACCAATCGGCGCCGTATCTGCCGGCACATGATCAGGCCCACCAGCGTACATACCAAGGACATCCCGACCGGAACGGCGATACTGTAATAAGGATCGACCCCGTTG
>Ga0207671_10006128_pt1 | contig 10809 bp, 14 predicted proteins | sample KBSC24metaG_FD_184352 | JGI IMG/M metagenome (GOLD analysis project Ga0207671, IMG submission 184352) | Corn rhizosphere microbial communities from Kellogg Biological Station, Michigan, USA - KBS C2-4 metaG (SPAdes) (version 2) | ecosystem: Host-associated > Plants > Roots > Rhizosphere > Soil... | reverse complement strand
CCACGCCCGGCACCTGCGCCTGGCCGCCGAGCTTGCCCTCCGAACCCACTTCGCGTGCCACGCGAGTCACTTCGGAGGCGAAGCTGTTGAGCTGGTCCACCATGGTGTTGATGGTGTTCTTCAGCTCGAGAATCTCGCCCTTCACGTCGACGGTGATCTTCTTGGAGAGATCGCCCTTCGCCACCGCGGTGGTCACCTCAGCGATGTTGCGCACCTGACCGGTGAGGTTGCCCGCCATCAGGTTGACGTTGTCGGTCAGGTCCTTCCAGGTACCGCCCACGCCCTCCACCTGCGCCTGGCCACCCAGCTTGCCCTCGGAACCGACCTCGCGCGCCACGCGGGTCACTTCCGAGGCGAAGCCGTTGAGCTGGTCCACCATCACGTTGATCGTGTTCTTCAGCTCCAGAATTTCGCCGCGCACCTCGACAGTGATCTTCTTCGACAAGTCGCCCTTGGCCACGGCGGTGGTCACGTCGGCGATATTGCGCACCTGGCCCGTCAGGTTGGCGGCCATCAGGTTGACGTTGTCGGTCAGGTCCTTCCAGGTGCCTGCGACGCCGGGCACCTGCGCCTGGCCGCCGAGCTTGCCCTCGGTGCCCACCTCGCGGGCCACGCGGGTCACTTCCGAGGCGAAGCCGTTGAGCTGGTCCACCATCACGTTGATGGTGTTCTTCAGCTCGAGGATCTCGCCCTTCACGTCGACGGTGATCTTCTTCGACAAGTCGCCAGAGGCCACAGCGGTGGTCACCTCGGCGATGTTGCGGACCTGGCCCGTCAAGTTGTCCGCCATCAGGTTGACGTTATCGGTCAGGTCCTTCCACGTGCCGGCGACGCCGGGCACCTGCGCCTGGCCGCCGAGCTTGCCTTCGGTACCCACTTCGCGCGCCACGCGGGTCACTTCCGAGGCGAAGCCGTTGAGCTGGTCCACCATCACGTTGATGGTGTTCTTCAACTCGAGGATCTCGCCCTTCACGTCGACGGTGATCTTCTTCGACAAGTCGCCCGAGGCCACTGCGGTGGTGACCTCGGCGATGTTGCGGACCTGGCCGGTAAGGTTGTCCGCCATCAGGTTCACGTTGTCGGTCAGGTCCTTCCAGGTGCCGGCGACACCGTCCACCCGTGCCTGACCGCCCAGCTTGCCCTCGGTACCCACTTCGCGGGCGACGCGGGTCACTTCCGACGCGAACGAATTCAGCTGGTCCACCATCGTGTTGATGGTGTTCTTCAGCTCGAGGATCTCGCCCTTCACCTCCACGGTGATCTTCTTGGACAAGTCGCCGCTCGCGACCGCGGTCGTCACCTCGGCGATGTTGCGCACCTGGCCGGTGAGGTTGGTCGCCATGGCGTTCACATTGTCGGTCAGGTCCTTCCAGGTACCGGCCACGCCTTCCACCCGCGCCTGGCCGCCCAGCTTGCCTTCGGTACCCACTTCGCGCGCCACGCGGGTCACTTCCGACGCGAAAGAGGCGAGCTGCTCGACCATGGTGTTCACCACCTTGCCGATGCGGAGGAACTCGCCGCGCAAGGGCCGCCCGTCGATCTCGACCGTCATCGATTGGGAGAGGTCGCCCTTCGCGACCGCACCGATGACGCGGCTGACCTCGGCGGTGGGCTGCACCATGTCGTCGATCAACTCGTTGACGGCGCGCAGCTTCGTGTCCCAGCCGCCCGTAGCCCCGCGGACATTGCCGCGTTGGGTGATCTTGCCTTCCTTCCCGACAACGCGCGACAGCCGCTCGAATTCGTCCGTCATCTCGGCCTCGAGGCCGACGACCTCGTTGAACAAGGTCGCGATTTCGCCATCCACCCCCGGCAGATCCTCGGGCAGGCGAACGGAGAAATCGCCCCGACGGAAGCTGCGAAGCGCAACGACGAGTTGGCGACGATCGAGTGCGTCACTAGACAGTTCAGCGTTCACCAATCACTCCTCACACCTTGCTCTCCCCTGAGCGAAGATGTGCGATGGAAAGCCCCCCGGCATAGGGCAGACACATAGCAGCAGCGCAACGATAGGAAAAGCGAACCTTATCTGGAACTTGCGACTATTTGCAGTCATCTTCTCTATCGCGGGGACGTTGGAAGCGAAGGAGGGGACCAGTAGTGGGAGACGACGCGGGCAATGCCGGGCAAAGACGAGGTTTCCAGCTTTATCCGATCTACGTTCCCGTCCGTATGGGCGCTCGAGTTGCTGTGCTTCCTGCGCCGTCATCGGGACGAAGAATGGACGGAAACCTCTCTGGTTGCAGCAATGCGCAGTAGCGAGCTGGTCGTCGCGCAGAGCGTGCGATCGCTTCTTGCGGCAGGGCTCGTGATCGTTGGCGGCCAAAACCAGGTGCGGTACCAGCCGGCAAGCGTCTCGCTGGACGAGCTGGCCGACGCGACGGAGCGCCTGTATTCTCAACGACCCGACTTCGTTCGGCGAACCATCGTATCCGCGTCGTCGTCGCCGGTGCGGCGATTCGCCGATGCCTTCAAGCTAAGGAAGGACTGAGCGTGGGGTCGATCTTTCCGCCCATCGTATATTTCCTCTGCTTCATAACGAGTACGTTATGTGCGGCCCTGCTCGGGCGTAGCTATGCGCGAAGCGGCACGCGGCTGCTGCTCTGGAGCACGGCCTGCTTCGCGCTTCTGGGCGCCAACAACCTCGTGCTCATCATCGACCTCGTCCTGGTCGATTGGGTCGACCTGCAAGTGCTACGTCTGCTGCTCTCGCTTGCCGCGGTAGCGGTGCTCCTCTTTGGCTTCATCTGGGATCTGGAGGAACGGACGTGACGCTGCCCAGCTTCCTGGCAGGCGCCGCGTCCCTGGGCTTCGCCCTGTGCGCATTGTTCTTCCTCCGATTCTGGCGGGACACGCGAGACTCGCTGTTTCTATCGTTCTCGGCCGCATTCCTGCTTCTTGGAGTCGGGCAGACGATCCTGGCCATCAGCGGCATACCCGATGAACAACGTCCCTGGGTCTATGTCCTTCGACTTTGCGCATTTCTCCTGCTTCTCGCCGCGATCCTGCAAAAGAACCGGCGCGGCTAGATGCCGCCACGGACGAAGCAGCCGACTGGCGGCAGCTTTCGAAGGGCGTAGCTGCTACCGGCGTGGAAGCCAAAGCGCAGCTGCCCGGTACGAGCTGGTAGGTCGGCAGCGAAGTCTCGTCCGGGGGCGGGACGATGGCCGGAAACATGACGCATTGTCGTGTTCTTCATGTGGGCGAAAAGGCCGCCTAGTCGAGGCCAGCCTTGCCTGGTGCCCAATAGGCTTTAGTCCGAATTCGCTGCGACGGCACATCCAGAAGCTTGAGGGATCGGCGTACGCGCTGAATGCTTGCCGCTTTGCCCGCCAACACGAACATTGCGCCCGCGCTTGCGAGTGCGGAGAGCTCGCGTTCTAGCGCGGGCAGATGCGCATCTTCTACCTCGCGTGCGAAAAACGCGCAGTTTTCGAGGTTCAGCTGGGACGTCACCGACCGGCTGATCTCGACGTCTCCGACTTCGAAAAGGCCGGCCACGATCGACACGCCAACGCTGTATGCGAGTGCGTAGGCCAGCCCGATTGCGGTCTCGTCCCCGAAGACCACCAATGGGCCACTGGGCCGACCGATGTCGATCGACACGCGCGGACCGAAGATGTCGCAAGCCGTGCCCGGAACGGCGGCACGAAGCCAGTCGCTGCCCGGCCCCGTGCCGTGCGCGTAGCCGAGGATGCAGGTGCGCCCGGTGTCGGCATTCCACGCGATCGGCGTGTAGGTGCGCGCGACGAACGCCGATCCCATGGCGATCTGGATCTTCTGCCCCGGGGTCCACAGGATGCCCATGAGTCCCGGTCCCTCCAAGGCGATCAGCCGGAAACGGTCGGCCAGCGTCTCGTTGGCGGTCACCGTGGCACGCTTCATCAGCAAGCGTATCAAGGTGCGACCGAGCCTTCCGGGTGACGGCAGGCTCCGCGCTTCCATGCTCGCCATCAGCCGATCCGCACGACGAAGTCGTTGCCGCGCTCGGCGCCCATCGCGAGCGTCTGTGCGAGATAGCCGTTGAGCGGATCGCGGACATAGGCTCGATAGTCGGGATCGAAGGCATTCTCCCCGAGCACGATCGCGCCTGGGCGAAGATGCGGCTCGATCAGCTTCAGCACCGGCAGGTAGAGCGAGAAGGCGCCGTCGAGCAGCAGCAGGTCGACCGCGCCGCCGATATCGGCGAGCGTCGCGCGCGCATCGCCCTCCCGAATGTCGACGAGATCCGCCAGTCCGGCGGCCTCCAAATGTTCGCGCGCCCGGGCGACCTTCCCGGGTTCGAACTCGCTGCCGATCAGCGTGCCGCCGCCATTGTCGCGCAATGCCGCGGCTAGATAGATCGTGGAGACTCCCATGGACGTGCCGAATTCGACGATCCGGCTAGCCTTTGTGGCGCGCGCCATGGCATAGAGGAAACGCCCATAGTCCGGCGATACCGACAGGAAATGCGCCGCATAGCCTTCATAAACCGAGCGCAAGCTTGCCTTTTCCTCCTCCAGCAGTCTTGCCGCCCATTGCTCGGCGCCTTCGCCAGACGCCTCGATCTGCGTCATCACCTGTTCGAAATGGGCATGGTCCGCCGCGTGCGCGGCCTGGTGCAGGCGGCCGAGCAGGTTCGCGACGATATCGGTATCCAGGGTGTTCACTAGGCTGTCCTTCCGCCTCGATTGGCCTGTGTCACCAATAGAGGCCGCCGCGAATGGCGTCATCGCGAAGCTCGGCCATGTTATTATCGGTTTCGGCCAGACAAAGTGGAAGCGCGCCATGCCGATCCTCACCGAACTGAGCGACGAAGCGGACTGGGTCGAACCCGATGACGTTCCACGGGCGGTGGTCACCTATGGCTTCATCGCGAAAGATTTCGGCGGGCTCGAACTGGAGCCGCATCGGCATCGCAAGGGGCAGGTCGTACTCGTGCAGAGCGGTGCGCTCAGCTGTGAGGTCGAAGGTGGCCTTTGGATCGTTCCACCGCGCAGTGCGGTCTGGATCCCGGGTAGCGCCCTGCATTCCATCAAGGTGAGCGGCACGCTGGAGGGCTATGGCGCCTTCATCGATCCGCAGCTCACTGCCGATCTCCCGAAGCGCTGCTGCGCCGTATCGGTGACGCCATTGCTCCGCGAGCTGCTGACCCGCGCGGCGCATCTGCCAATGCTCTACGAAGAAAGCGGTGCGAATGCCCGCCTGCTCGCGGTGCTGCTCGACGAACTGGCTGCAGCAAAGATCGAACAACTGCACCTCCCGATGCCGCACGACCACCGGCTCCGCCGGATCGTCGAAGCCATAATCGCCGCACCCGCCGATCGCGGCACCATCGATGTCTGGGCGAAGCGCGCCTGGCCTTGTCCACCACTCGGACCGCGGCAGCCAGTACGTGTCCATCAAAGGCACCAAACGCCTCGCAGAAGCAGGTATCGAGCCCTCCGTCGGCAGCGTCGGAGACAGCTATGACAATGCCTTGGCCGAGACGATCAACGGCCTGTACAAGGCTGAGGTCATCCATCAACGCGGGCCATGGCGCAGCTTCGAAGCCGTCGAATACGCCACCCTCGAATGGGTCGACTGGTTCAACCATCGCCGGCTCCGCGAGCCCATCGGCTACATCCCGCCTGCCGAAGCTGAAGCGAACTACTATGCTGCCGCTGAGCAGATTGATATGGCGGCGTGACTAACATCCAATGGCCTCCGGCAAACCCGGCGCGGTTCAACGGTCGATGGTGGCTTTCACTTGGATGGGGTCGAGTTTGAATATCGTACCGAGCGTCGTCAGCGGGAGCGACCGCCTTCTGCTTAGCGAGCCGCAAGGCGCCATGTTGTGGCGGCGCGAGCGGTGGGCTTCTCTGTTTGAAGTTCTTGCGCTAACCTGTGGAGCAAGGAGGAGGCGCGATACGACCTTCATCCAGTCGGGCGCGCAGATGCTATGCAACTCGGAGCGATCGAGCATGGGTGGCCTCTTCTGGAGCCTTAAAGCGGAGCTTTCGCGAACCATCATCTTCGACGAGCTGGGCGGCTGGCCCTTCTCGATGGGCGACGATATCGCGAACGGGACCCTCGCGGAGATGTTGGACAGGTATCTCGACTTTCCCGAGGAGGAACGCTCGCGTCTGACGATCACGACCGCCACTGGATTCCGTCTGGAAGGCGAAGAAATTGACTCGCTCGTGGTGCGACGTCTCCGGGAGATGCCCTCGAACGAGGGGTGAGGGGCAGGTGCCCAGGCGGTACCTAGGCCAGTACCATTCCCAGCGCGTCGCAGCTCCGGCCGCCAGCACCGCGCAGGAAAGGTCGCGGCCGTCCGGTAGGCGGCAGCGCGCGACGATGCAGCTGTAGCTGGGCTCAAGCGCCTGGCAGGTCAGCCGGTGGCGGAGGACGAGCGCGGACAGGGTTCGCTGGCTCGCTCGGGCCCGCGCGTCGCTGCAGACGTACTCAGCGCGCCGCTGGCGGCAAGGTTCAGCGGATGCAAAGTCGGGGGCCTGGACGCCGGCAATGCGACCTTCGGCCCCTCGGCGCACCAAATCGGTCCGTCCCCATCATGGGCGCGGGTGACGGTGCAGGAGAACGTTTGCGGCGAACCGAGGCCAACTAGTAAAAGCACGATATCGATCATGATCAGGGGTTAGCCAATTGAGGCTCGATCACCGTCAGCCGGGGTTCGGGCTTTGAGCAGATCGCAGCACAGTGCAGATGAAATCCGCGAGGAGCTGGAGCGGGTTGCCGCCAGCCTGAGCACGCATGATGAGGATCTCGACCTCGATTTCCGGCGACCATTCTTGGCGGGCCCGCACTGGCCCTTCGCGCACGATTGGGACGTTTGCGTTGAGGTTCCCGACGGGCTTGAGGATTTGGCGTTTCGGACAATCGATGACGTCGCCACTCGCTGGAATCTGGAAGAGAAATGAACGGATCCGACGTCCATCGGCTGAGCGCCGGCACCGTCACCTTTCAGATGCCCCTCCACCAGCCGGCCTGGTCGTACGATCACGAGGCCCTCAACCGGTCTGTCGATGTCGAGGTGGAAGTCCGCGCGCTACTGCGATTGAGCAGCGCCTCCTCCGGCAAGTACGTCACGAGGCCTACGCTGGCGGGTAACAGGCAGCTGGTCGAGAAAGTGGCACGGCGCATTATCGATCGAGAAGGCCCGAGTTTCGTTCAGCCTGTCCGGGTGACTGCAAAGGACCTCTGACCCGTTCGCAGTCAGGGCAGCAAGCTGCGTGCCGAGTGAATACGTATGCAACGGCGGAAAGGCAGTGCGCGTGTGTCCCTCCGGTAACTTACGACATTGGCGCCGCGACTATAACGAGAGCCGTCCTCATACATCGCTTGGCTGACTGACGCCGGTCGAATATGCTGCCGTCGCGGCCAAGATCGCCGCCGAATGAACGCCGGATACTCACGCCCAAACTGGATGAGAAACCGGGGGACCCTCATGAACGCCGGATACTCACGTCCAGGATGGATGAGAAACCGGGGGACCCTCACGAAAGCGGACCAAGGGCCGAACGCGCATCCATCCACAACGCTGGCGCAGAAGCAGCTTTAAGAGTGCCACTCCTTCTCAGCAGACCCGTCGGCTTACGCACTCGGAGGTGTGGATCGAGTGCGTCCGAGAAGGAGTGACAGGCGATTTCTTACCCTTGCCGATTTAGAAGGCAACCCGGCTAAGCTGCCTCAATCGCCCGACTTTGAGACGACCTCATCGCACGCCAAATCGGGTCCGCGCCATCAGCTACATGCAAAAGAGAGGGTTGCCGCCCCCAATCGAGGGAACGAATCACTTCGATTTTAGGGCCCGATTGCGCACGGGAGGGGACGGCATCAACTAGATAAGGTTGGAACTGGCGGGTGTCCACAGGAGTTGACAACCTTCGCACAAAAAAATCCTAAAATCGCAAACGTTTGACCATCATAACCTTCGCATGACTGAAGATTCCCCAAGAAAAAAAATTCAAAGGAATCTAAGGCGGATAGCGAAAGTGGGACAGCTGCATCTCGCAACTGCAACAATTTGCGTTTGACAAGTCGTGGACTTCTAGAGAGTGCTCAACTGCCGGCATTAACCGGTTTTTAACCAAAGTAGGGGAATGTATGCGCACTCGTGTTCTCGCGTTGCTCGCGGCCACTACGGCAGCGATCGTAGCTCCCGCCACCGCGTCGGCGGCCACCACCATCAACGGCAGCTTTGCTGGCGCGCTCTTCGGCGTGACTAGCAGCACGGCGACGATCGGCGCCGGCAGCACGTTCTCGTCCGTCATCGGTGCCGTCTCCAACACGAGCGGTGAACTGTCGCCCGTGCCGCTCTTTACGTTTTTCAACCTCTCGCCCGTGACGGCGACCGCGGGCTCGGTCCTGTCGTTCTCGAGCGCCTTCGGTTCTTACACCGGCAAGGTGATCTCGGTCGCGACGGACACCAACGTCGTGAACCTCTATGCCCTCGGGACCTTCACCCCGACCGGCTCGCTCAGCGGCTATGCTGCTGGTGCGTCGTCGCTCACCTTCGCCTTTACCCAGACCGGTGGCGCAAACGCCGCTGTTTCTGGTGGCTTCACCTTCGCGTCGCCCCCGTCGGGCGTGCCCGAGCCGGCAGCTTGGGGCATGCTGATCGCAGGTGCTGGCATGGCTGGTGCAGCTGTGCGTCGCCGTCGCAGCGTGAAGGTCACGTACGCCTAAGGCGCAATCTGCGTGATTTGAAAGAGGGCGGCCCTGCTTTCGGGGTCGCCCTTTTTAATTTGGTGCGTCGTTTGAAGCTTTGCGGGATCGTTCGGGCTGAAGGCAGCGCATGACCGACTATCGAACTGCAACCCTAACGGACATCACTGCCCGGCTGGCACAGCTTGAGGCCCTGGCTCGTGATGTGGAGGATCCGGAGCTGGCGGATTGGGTTCGTAAGTTGTCGAGCTTGATGCGTGAGACCCAGGCCCTGGCCAGTGAGGTGCTGCGCGCCGCTGATGATCACCGCGGCCGCTGTCCAAATCGGCCACATATCCCCTCTTTGGGCTAACAGTCCTGGAATCGAGGCGCGGGGTGGCAATCTCGCCCTACTCTACCGCCCCTACCTCGGTTTTCATCGTCACCTCTCGAACGGCAGTAAGTAGCTGTCGGGCATCTTCGTTCACCAACGAATAGTAGATTCTCTGTCCCTCGCGGCGGGTCGAGACGAGGCCCGCAGCCTTGAGGATGCCCAGCTGCTGCGAAGCGGCCGTCTCTTGGATGTTGATTGCCTTAGCGACATCGCCAACTGACTTCTCGCCTTCGTAAAGCTCCCAGAGAAGCAAGATTCTCGTGCGGCCTGCTAATACCTTCAGAAAATCGGAATCACGCGCGGCGAGCTGGTGTAGGTGCTTCGTCATCGTGAGAAGAGTATGGATCTTGCACATAGCAGGCAAGCTATTGAACGTTCAAACCTTTTATGCCGCGCTTCGCAACTGCTCATTATGAGAGCGATACCAGCCACCGCTCAGCACGCAGTCTACGCTAGGCCGTCTACGACACGAAGCGCCCGAGGAGAGTACTTCGCTCCCACCACGGAGCTGTAGGTCACATCATGCACCGCGTTGCCGGTGCCCTCTAAGCGGACAGTGAGCGGGGCGCGGTGCACTCGCACCACTGAGACCGGCTCATTCCGGCCCTGGAGGTACACTGAGACGGTAGATCCATCTCCAAGGGCTAGCTCGACGTTTTTGATGATCTCCTGACCAGCTGCGCCGTCATCTGCGCTCATTGCGAAGTCTCCTCGGGTCCACAATGGACATGGTGCCGACGAATGCGAGCTAAACCAAAATGATGCAACGCAGCAACTCGTGGCGCGGCAATATGTTGGTTAATTGTGTTGAACCATTTCCGCATGCGCCTGTTCCTCAGCGTCTCATTGCGAGTTGTGATTTCTTACATGTCAAGCGCACTTCGCTGCGACGACCCGAATGCCGGCGCACTCTGCCAGGGCCTCCAATGCCGCTGACAGCCGAGCCCAGTCATCCGCCGTATGATTCCTTGCGAGTAGTCGGTCGAGCCAACGCGGTCCGCAGCCGGGATTGTCATACGGGTTTTTCTGGATGCTTATGAGACACGCACGCTTGCGAAACGACTTAGCTCCCCCGCAGCTTGTTGTTTAAGTGAAAGGGCGCATCCGCGCTCAACTTGGGGGCTATATGATTCAACTACTCGTTTGCGGCCTGCGGGCCGCCACCGGCATTGCTGCGTCCGCTCAAGATCTCGCGGCCACTCCGACCGCCAGCTCTGCTCGGTTGATGCCGATGAACACGCTCCTGGCCACCACCCCTGTCGAAGAAATCAGCTCGAAGAAGATCGACACAGGTAGCAAGGTGCGGTTCGTCACCATCGGTGACGTCTCCGAAAATGTCGGGCTGCAGCGCCGCACAGGCCGGCGTTTATCCATGGAGCTCGCGAAGCGCGTCGAGATAGGCCGGTCCGGCGACGCCCTTCCACTCCGCCTCGATCTCTTCGACCCGCACCTCGTGCAGCCCGCTATCCCGCAGGGCATGCTCCATGCGCAGGGGATCGGACGGGTCATCGAAGCGCCACGATAGACGGGTTCAGGCGGCCTCAAGCCGACTTCGCACCGCGCCGGGCAGTGAGCGTTCAAAGGCCGCTCCTGGATGCCGGCGGACGACGATAAGCGAGGAGCGCAACCGCGGCCCCCTTCCCCTTCGGCGGACCAAACGATTGCGAAACAGAGCCTCGCCATGTCCGCTTCTGGGAAGTTCTCAAGCGCCTCCCAACGGCTGAAAGTGGGCGCCGAGTGGCCCCTCCTGCCCTCCCGCCGCTTCGACCGCTCCCGCCCCAATAGCGGAC
>Ga0207671_10006124_pt1 | contig 10815 bp, 10 predicted proteins | sample KBSC24metaG_FD_184352 | JGI IMG/M metagenome (GOLD analysis project Ga0207671, IMG submission 184352) | Corn rhizosphere microbial communities from Kellogg Biological Station, Michigan, USA - KBS C2-4 metaG (SPAdes) (version 2) | ecosystem: Host-associated > Plants > Roots > Rhizosphere > Soil... | reverse complement strand
GCCCACTCCGACCCGCCGAACCGGAACCGGTACTCGATGTCGACCGTCCGCTTCGAGTAGTGCGACAGCTTCTCCTGCGGGTGCTCGTAGCGGCGCAGATTGTCGGCAGAGATGCCGAGGTCGACGTACCAGTTCCACCGCTCGTCCAGCCAGTATTCGTGCCACTGCTCGTCGGTGCCCGGCTCGACGAAGTACTCCATCTCCATCTGCTCGAACTCACGGGTCCGGAAGATGAAGTTGCCCGGCGTGATCTCGTTGCGGAACGACTTGCCGGTCTGCGCGATGCCGAACGGCGGCTTCTTGCGCGCGGCCGTCATCACGTTGAGGAAATTGACGAAGATGCCCTGCGCGGTCTCCGGCCGTAGGTAGTGCAGCCCGCTCTCGTCTTCGACCGGGCCGAGGTAGGTCTTCAACAACCCGTTGAACATCCGCGGCTCGGTCCACGCGCCCTTGACCCCGCAGTTGGGACACGGCACGTCGGCCAGCGCAACCGCGTCGGCGTCCGCCACCTTCTTGCGTTCGGCGTACTCCTCGCGCAACGTGTCGTCGCGGAACCGCTTGTGACACGACTGGCACTCGATCAGCGGATCGACGAACGCTTCGAGATGTCCGGAGGCCGCCCACACCTCGGGCGCCAACACGACCGACGAGTCGAGGCCGACGATGTCGTCGCGCTGCTGCACCATCGACCGCCACCACTGCCGGCGGATGTTCTCCTTCAGCTCCACGCCGAGCGGGCCGTAGTCCCACGCCGAGCGGGTGCCGCCGTAGATCTCGGACGACGGGAAGACCAGGCCGCGCCGCTTCGCGAGGCTGACGAGGTTGTCGATGCGCGCGGCGGCGTCTTTGGCTGCAGCCATGGCGGGTGCTCCATCCGGCTGGGTGTCGGCGAGTGAACCCACAGGTTACTCATGCCACTTCACTAGTGTCGTCCCGTGCGACGCTCCCGTGGTTTGGCGCTGCTGCTCGTCATCGTCATCGGCGGGCTCACGATCGCCGGGCTCGCGGTGCACGGCCCCGTCGGCGGGGTGCTGCTGCTGATCGTCGCCGCCGTCCTCGTGACGTTGTCGGTCGGGGCGTGGGGGCGGATCCGCCCGCAGGGCCGGCCGGTCCGCATCCTGATCGCCGCGGTCATCCTCGGTCTCGCGATCGCGAAGCTGGCTAACCGGCTCTAGCTGCTTCGACGATCGCGCCGACCGACAGCAGCATCTCGTCGCCGTATCCCGGCGCGACGAGTTGCAGTGAGGCGGGCAGTCCGCCGCCGGCGGTCGGAACAGGCAGGGACAACCCCGGCAACCCGGCCAGGTTGACCGGCAACGTCAGCCGGTTCAGCCCGACAGGGTCCGAGGCGATCGTCGGCGGCAACGTCGCCAACGTCGGCAACGCGAGCACCGGCGTCTCGACGAAGAGGTCCTCGAGCCGGCGCTGCCAGGCGAGCTGCACCTGCCGGGCTGCGCGCTCGGCGTCGACGGTGACGCTCGCCGAAGCCGCGATGCGGTTCGCCGTGATGTCGCCGATGTCGTCGCGCCGCCGGGCGAGCAACGGCCCGTCGGATCGCCACGCCTCCGCCGAGAGGATCACGTCGGCCGCCAAGTGCGCGTCGCGCCAGCCGTCGAGCGTGACATCCCGTACGACGAACCCAGCTGCCGCGAGCGCGCGGTCGATCGCCTCGTCCACCATCGGATCGACGTCGACGCCGAGCCCGCGCAGCCGGCCGATCTCGATGTCGTCCGGCGCCGACGCGCGGACGGCAAACCCGGGCTCGAGCAACCGCATGCCATCGACGAGCCCGGCCACATCTCGCGCCAGCGGTCCGATCGTGTCGAGGCTCGGAGCGAGCGGCCATACCCCGGACAACGGCACCCGACCCCACGTCGTCTTCAGTCCGGTGACTCCGCAGCACGCGGCCGGGATCCGCACCGATCCGCCGGTGTCGCTGCCAAGCGCAACGTCGGCCTCGCCGGCGCCGATGGCGACCGCGGAGCCGCTCGACGAGCCGCCCGGGATCAGCGCGGGATCTAATGGGTTCACCGGAGTGCCGAACCACGGGTTGATGCCGGTCGTGCCATAGGCCAGCTCGTGCAGATTTGTCTTACCTACCAACCACAATTCGCCGGCCGCTTCCCGTCGGCGTATCTCGGTCAGGCAGGCCGCGTCGGCCGGCGCCGGCGGCCCGTCCGCGAGCGCTCGGCAACCGGCGGTCGTCACCGAGCCCGCGACGTCGATGAGGTCTTTGATCGCCACCGCGAGCCCGGGGCCGGAGGTCGCGAATCGCTCCAGAAAAGTCGTCATGTGATCGCTCCGCCGTAGCGGCGATCGCGCGCCGCGTATTCCTCGATCGCCGCCCAGAGATGACGCCGGTCGTAGTCGGGCCACAACGTGTCCTGAAACACGAGCTCGGCGTATGCGGACTGCCACAGCAAGAAGTTGGAGATGCGCTGCTCGCCACTCGACCGCACGAACAGGTCGACGTCAGGCATCGCCGGCTCGTCGAGATAGCGGGCGAGCACGCGGTCGGTGACCTTGTCGGGATCGACGCGGCCCTGCACGACGTCGCGCGCGAGCGCCGCCGCCGCGTCCGCGATCTCCGCGCGGCCGCCGTAGTTGACACACATCGTCAGGGTGAGCACGTTGTTGTGCCGCGTCATCTGCTCGGCGACCTCGAGCTCGTCGACGACCGACTTCCAGAGCCGCGGCCGCCGGCCGGCCCATCGCACCCGCACCCCCATCGCGTGCATGTCGTCACGCCGTCGCCGGATGACGTCGCGGTTGAAGCCCATGAGGAAGCGCACTTCGTCCGGCGAGCGTTTCCAGTTCTCGGTCGAGAACGCGTACGCCGACAGCCACTGCACGCCGACCTCGATCGCGCCTTCGACGACGTCGAAGAGCGACTGCTCGCCGCGTTCGTGCCCGGCGGTGCGCGGCAGTCCGCGTTGCTTCGCCCACCGGCCGTTGCCGTCCATGACGATCGCGACATGTCGGGGCACGACATCGGCCGGCAGCTTCGGCGGTCGCGCGCCGGACGGGTGCGGCGACGGCGGCCGCACCGGCGACTTGCGCCTCACCGTTCGACCAGCCGCAACGACCGCAAGCCGCGTTCGATGTGCCATTGCAAGTACGCCGCGACGAGCCCGCTTGCCTCGCGCTGAGTCGGATCGGCCGCGGCGTCGGCGGTCGTCCAGTCACCCGTCAGCAGCGCGCTAAGCAACGCGACCGCCGACGGCGAGGCCGTCGCCGCGCCACCGGGCCGGTGCTCGCCGCACACGAGCCCACCGGCGGCGACGGCGAAGAACCGGTGCGGGCCGGGCTCGTCGCAGCGCGCGCACGCGTCGAGCGACGGCTCGTATCCCGCGATCGCGAGCGCCCGCAGGATGAACGCGTCGAGCACGAGCGTCGGCGCGTGCTCGCCCTCGGCGAGCGATCGCAGCGCCGCGACGACGAGCAAGTAGAGCCGCAGCGACGGCTCCCGCTCCTCCGCCGTCAATCGCTCGGCGGTTTCGAGGACGGCGGTGCCGGCGGTGTAGCGGCCGTAGTCGGTCGCGATGCGCTCGCCGTACGGAGCGATCGTCTCGGCCTGGGTCACGGTGTCGAGGTTTCTTCCCTCGTGGAGCTGGAGGTCGACGTGGGTGAACGGCTCGACCCGCGCGCCGAACCGGGAACCGGTACGGCGGACCCCCTTCGCGACCGCCCGGACCCGCCCGTGGCGGCGGGTGAGCAGCGTGACGATGCGGTCGGCCTCGCCCAGCTTCTGGGTGCGCAAGACGACGGCCTCGTCCCGGTAGAGGGGCACCCGGCCATTCTCCGTCGCCGCGCCATGCACAGCCGCGCCCGACGCGCAGCGGATCCACAGGTATGTCGCCCACTCGCGTGATTTCACCGGAAGTCGGACATTCTGTGCGGTGTCTCGTGCGACCCTAGAAGCACTCTTCTGAAAGGGATTCATGTCCTTGCTCCGACGTGGCGCCGTTGCGCTGGCTGCGCTCGCCGCGTTCGCGGTGGTGGCCGGCCCGACCGCGCCGGTGGTCGCGGCCGAGCCGACGGCCAGCGTGGTCGTCGCGTTGCGGGTCTCCGACCCCGCCGCCCTGGCCGCGCTGGCGCACGCGACCGGCCTGTCCGCGGCGGCTCGACACGCGCGGATAGCCGCGCTGGCGCCCGGGCGCAGCCGGCATCTCGACATCAGCCGGCGGGTCGCCGCGTTCGGTCTCCGGGTGACGCACTCCGACACATGGACCGAGACCGTGACCGGCCCGGTGTCGGCGGTGCGCGCCGCCTTCGGCAGCGTGCGCGCGCCGTCCCGCCCAGCCGGGTTCGCGACCTCGGCCGTCGCGGTGCTGCCGACCACGGGCCGCGTCGCCTACCCGCTCTCCTCCACCAAGCCGAAGGCGATCACCGGCGCAGACCTGCGCCTCGCCTATGCCGCGCCGTCCAACACGACTCTGGGGCAGGGCCTGACGATCGCGACCGTGCAGCTGTCGGGCTGGAAGTCCGCCGACCTCACGACCTACGGCAACACGCTGACGCCGCCGGTGACCCCGTCGTACACCACGGTCCGGATCAGCGGCGCCAACCCCAACCTGCCCGACGGAAGCCACGGCGACGTCGAGGTCGCGCTAGATCAGGAGACGTTGCTCGCGGTCGCGCCCGCCGCCAAGCAGCGGGCCTACTTCGCCCCGGGCGACGACGGCGGCCGAGGCTTCGTCCAGGCCGTGATCGCCGTCGCCGGCGACGCGGCGCCGCGGCACATCGCGGCGCTGTCGATCTCATGGGGCGCGTGCGAGAGCGCGGCCGGATCGCAGTTCATGTCCGACATGGATCAGGCGCTCGAGATGGCCGTCGGCGCCGGGGTCACCGTCTTCGCCGCATCCGGCGACGAAGGCAGCAGCGACTGCGTCGACATCAACGGGTCGTTCGCGCCGGCCGTCGACTACCCGGCGTCCTCGCCGTACGTCGTCGGCGTCGGCGGCACCTCGCTGCCGAAACCGTCGATGCCGTCGAGCGCCACGGCCTGGCTCGGATCCGGCGGCGGCGAGTCGAGCCGTGCGGCGCTGCCGTCATGGCAACAGAGCGTCCGAGCGAAGAGCCCGCATCTGCGCCGGCTGGTGCCTGACATCGCGTCGGACGGCGACCCCGCCAACGGCATTGCCGTCCTCGACACCGTTCCGACCGACAGCACGAAATGGTGGAACGTCATCGGCGGCACGAGCTTCGGCTCGCCGACCCAAGCGGCGCTACTCGCCGATTCGCTCGCCTCAGCCGGCTGGTCCGACGGCATCGGCGACGTGCACCCCGCGCTCTACTCGGCGGCTGGCGCCGACAACACGGCGTTCACCGACATCACCAGCGGCAACAACGGCGCGTACGCCGCCGCCGCCGGCTTCGACCTGGTGACCGGTCTCGGCACACCGCGGTGGTCGACGCTCGTGTCGTGGCTCGGCAGCTTCTCGGTGCTCGCGCCGGTGGGCACCCAGAGCACGACCATCTCCGTGACGGCGCAACCACCAGCCGGCTTGCCCGCGGCCTATCGCGGCTGGTCCGCGCCGGTGGTCGGCGCCGCGGCGTCGTGCGTCGACGCGATCGCGACGTCGCCGCCGACAAACGTCAGCGTCGACCTCGGCGCCGCCTCGCCCGATGGCCCCTACACCGTCTCGGTCGCCGGCATCGACGGCTCAGCGGCCAACGGCGGCGCCGGCGCATGCCATGTCGTCACGGCGACCGTCGTCCTCGACCGCCAGGCGCCGAGCGCCATCGCGTCGGTCCGGCCGGTGAGTTCCACCACCGCGATCGCCTCCTGGGGCAGCACCGACGCCGCGCCGTCGTCAGGCGGATCGAGATACACGGTCTCGATCATCGACGGCGGCGGCACCCTTTACTCGGCGACGACGACCTCGACATCGGTCACGTTCACGGCGAGCGCCTACCGGTCGTACAACGTCAACGTCGTGGCCGTCGACCCGGCCGGCAACCACTCCGCCGTGGCGACAGCGCATCTCTACGACGACGTCAGCCTCAGTTACGGCAGCGGCTGGAGCACGGTCGCCTCGGCCGGCTACTACCGCAACAGCCGCCACGTCACGACCGTGCAGAACGCCGCGGCGACTGTGTCCGGCACCGGCTCGATCTTCATCGTCTACGTCACGACCTGCCCGACCTGCGGCAAGCTCGCCGTCTACAACAGCAACACGCTGCTCCGAGTCGTGAGCTTGACGACCAACCGGACCCACACGCTGGTGCCGGTCACCCTGCTGTCGGCGACGACCGCGGCGAAGCGCACTCTCGGGCTGCGCGCCGCGCACGCCAGCACGACCGCAACCTCTGTGCAGCTCGACGCCGCCCTCATCCGCTGACGCAGCGCCGCGACCTGCGCTGATCGTCACCCGCCGAAGCCGTATCCGGCGAGACGGGATCGGCGAAACATTGCGTTGCTGGCGTCGCCGCCCTCAATCGCCGCCTCGCCGCCCTAGAGGGCGGTCAGACGGCGATTGGGCTCGGTGGCCGCCCGGACTCCGGCTCGCGAACGCATGCTCGCGCCACCAGCGCCACGACACCGTGCGCGCATGTCTGACCTGGCGCGCCGAAACGGCCGCTGTTTGCGCACGGTGTTGGCACAGCCGGCTTTTCGCCGAACCTTCCTAGGCGGGATTGATGTACGGGCCCACCGGCGCGTGTGCCAAGGTCGGCGAAAAGTTGAGTCCGATCGCCGCCGGCCGGGCGCTGACGACGACCCGGCGAGTCGGGCCACAGAGCGGCCCGAACGGCCGCGACACCACGACCCGGATGCGGGCCGGATAAGTGTCGCGCTCGGCCAGCACGTCGCGGTCGTAGCCGTCGCACGGCGCGACGTCGAACGCGATCCGCGCGCGGGCCCGGTCTGGCCGCTCCGACACCAACCGCCACGGCACCGACACCGACGTCAGCGGCACGTCCACATGCGGGCTCTCGTGCGCGCCGGCGCAGATCTGGCCGTAGTTCCCTTCGGTGTAGAGCAGCGCGTCGCCGCCCGTCTGCGCGTCGACGGCGAACACGACGTAGTTGTGGCGCGTTGCTCGCTCGCGCTTCGTCGGTAACGGACAGGTCAAACCGCCGCTGCCGCCGTTGATCCGGATCGGCGGCGACACGACGACGACCCACGCGAGCCGATCCTGATAGCGCGCCGGCACCGGCCGCTTCGACGGCTGGACGCCGAACAGTTGCATGGACATGCTCGGCAGGGTCGGGTCCACGGTGACCCGGGCGAGGCCGGCGGCGATCGTGTCCGGCGACTGCGGGCCGATGGTGAATCCGTTGACCGTCGTCGACGCCATCACTTCGCACAGCGCAGCTCCGCCGGCGTACCCCGCATGGTCATGCGAGCGCGGTGGGCGGACCGTGAGCGCGCCGCCGTCCAGGCTCAGCCGATGAACGAAGACGCCGCCCGACACGTCGCCGCGGGCGGGCCCCCGCAGCGCATCGCGTTCGAGATCGCCCGACGTGACCCGCGACGTGAACGGCGCGGAGGGGCACTCGAGCGTTCGGCCCGACGGCTGCCCGGACGTGCAGCCGGCCAGCAACGGCAGCGACACAATCGCCGCCGCGATGACCGCCCGCGCTCGCCCCACGCGGCCATTGTGACGAGGCCGAAAGTCGAAACGGCGACGTTTCGATAACACCTCCATTGCGACCGGTCAGACCCACGGCTAGGGTTCGCGGCGACTTCACCGCCTACCGGAGTGGGGCACTCATGTCCGCTCGTCGTCACGCCGTCCTCGTCACGATCGCCGCAGCCACCGTCGCTCTCGCCGCCCAAGGCGCATACGCCACCGGCGGCGGGTCGAACACCGGCGTCGCCGGCTTCGTCTACAACACGGTGACGGTCGGCGGTGTCACCTTCACCGGCAACTGCAACTACTCGATGACCAGCCGGGTCACGATCGCAGGACACGCCACCGCCATGAGCGCGACACCGGTCGCGGCGACGTCGATCACCTGCACGGTCGAACATGCCTCTCCCGTGCCGCCGACCACTGTGTCGAGCGGCTGGATCTCCGGGCCCGCCGCTGCGGTCGCGTCGACCGGCCAGTTGCAGATCCGGGGCACGGCGATCTGCATCACGATGTCGGCCCTGACCGCAACCGGAGCAGTGGCCACAAGCGGCCAGTTCTGCGCGTCGTAGGAACTCACACATACCTCCATTGCGTCCGGTAGCTCGGCGTCGCTACGCTGCGCGAACTTCGCTTCACACCGGACTGGGGGACTCATGTTTGCTCGTCGTCTCGGCGTCGTCGGCGCCATCGCCGCCAGCGGCGTACTCCTCTGCGCGCAAGGCGCGTATGCGACCGGCGGCGGGCTCAACACCGGCGCCGAAGGGTTCGTCTACAACAACGTCACGGTCGGCGGCGTCACCTTTACCGGCAGTTGCCAGTACGACAACGGCGCCAGCGGTCTCACGATCAGTGGTCAGGCAACGGCCGCCGGCCAAGTCACGGCGACCACGATCACCTGCACCGTGAAGCACTTCGTCGGCTCGGATGACGTCGCAAGGGCCACCCTCCCGGGCCCGTTCGCCGCGGTCGAGGCCGAACGCCTGGTGAACCCGGGTAGCGCGATCTGCATCGACATGTCCGCGGTGAAACTCGACGCAAGCTTCGCCGACACCGGCCAGTACTGCGTCTTCTAGCGGCGGATCAGAAGCCGAGCCGCCGTAGCTGTTTCGGGTCGCGCTGCCAGTCCTTCGCGACTTTGACACGTAGGTCGAGATAGACGCGGCTGCCGAGCAGCGCCTCGATCTGGCGGCGCGCGGTCGCGCCGACGTCGCGTAGTCGCGCACCGCCGGCGCCGATCACGATGCCTTTCTGGCTCTCGCGTTCGACGTACATCACCGCTTCGACGTCGAGGAGGTCGTCGCGGCCCTCGCGGGGCCGCATGTCCTCCACGAGTACGGCGATCGAGTGCGGCAACTCGTCGCGCACCCCGTCGAGCGCCGCTTCGCGGATCAACTCGGCGACCATCACCCGCTCGGGCTCGTCGGTCAGCTCGCCGTCCGGGTAAAGCGGATGTCCGGCCGGCAGCCGCGCGACCAGCAGGTCGGCGAGCAGCCCGACTTGGAACCCGTCGCGCGCCGACACCGGGACGACCTCGGCGAACTCGCCCAACTCGGCGACTTCGAGCAGCCTCGCGCCGACGACGTCACGACTCGCGACATCGGTCTTGGTGACCACCGCGACCACCGGCGTACGGCGGGCGACCTCGGCGAGTTGAGCGGCGATGTAGCGATCGCCCGGTCCGACTTTCTCGTCGGCCGGCACGCAGAACCCGATCACGTCGACCTCGGCGAGCGTCGTCTTCACGACGTCGTTGAGCCGCTCCCCCAGCAATGTCCGCGGCTTGTGAAAACCAGGCGTGTCGACGACGACCAATTGCGCGTCCGGCCGGGTGACGATGCCGCGCACGGCATGGCGCGTCGTCTGCGGCCGGTCGCTCATGATCGCGACCTTCGTGCCGACGAGGGCGTTGGTGAGCGTCGACTTCCCGGCGTTCGGGCGGCCGACGAAGCACGCGAACCCAGCCCGGTAGCCCGCGTCGGCAGCACTCGTCACGAACCCATTGTCCCGAGAAACCATTCGCGCGATCGGCATCGGTCCCGCGACGATGGGCAGATGCACGTCGCCGACCTCGACCTCGGGTCGCCGCCCGCGTGGCTGGACGCCTGGCGCCGGCTCGATGTCGAGACGGCGTTGGAGACGTTGCCCGGCCTCGAACCGCCGAGCCCCGCGGAGTCGCGCGGTGAGTTGCACAGCGAGCTCGGCTGGCGGCGGCGCGGCCTCGCTGCCATCGATGACGGCGTGCTTGTCGGCGCGGTGACGTTCCAAGAACCGCAGTTCGAAGACCTCGACATGGCCTACAGCTGGATGCTCGTCGACGCCGCGCACCGGCGGCGTGGCGTCGGCTCGCTCTTGCTCGACGCGGCCCGCGACCTCCTCGGCCAGGACGGCCGCCGGCGGCTGCATTCGAGCGTGCTGATCGGCGGCCCGGCGGCCGAATTCGCGAAGTGGGCCGGCGCGCGCGTGACGCAGATCGAACTCGCCAACGCTCTCGACCTCACGACCGCCGACGTGCCCGCGCTCGCGGCCAACGCGACGCCGCAGCCGCCGTACACGCTCGCGGCTTGGATCGGCGCGTGCCCCGAGAGCCTGGTCGAGGTGTTCGCCGACGCGCACACCGCGATGGACGACGCGCCGCGCGGCGACGAGCCCGCGGACGCGTCGACCTGGACCGTCGAGCGGGTGCGCGATCAGGAGCGCTGCTGGGACGCGCTCGGTTTCACCGCGCTCACCGTCGCAGCGGTGCACGAACCGAGCGGCGAGATCGGCGGCTACACCCAACTGCTGTTGACCGGGCGGCCGACGACCGCGGTGCAAGAAGACACCGGCGTTGCCAAGGCGCATCGCGGCAACGGTCTCGGGCTCGCGTTGAAATGCGCCAACCTGCTCGCCCTCGTCGAGCACAGCCCGGCCGTCAAGACCGTCGTGACCTGGAACGCCGAATCCAACGCGCACATGCTCGCGGTCAACCACGCGGTCGGCTTCCGCACGCACAGCCGATGGGAAGAGGTCTCGCTCAAGCTCTAGCAGCTACGGCTCGCCGCGGAGCTTGCTGTAGACGACCATGTCGCGCCACTCACCGTCGCGAAAACATGCCTTGCGCAACACGCCTTCCCGTGTGAACCCGGCCTTCTCCAACGCCTTCTGCTCGGCGACGTTGCCGGACTCCGTGCCGGCTTCGACCCGTTCGAGGTAGGTGTTCGCGAACAAGTACGCGGCGCCGAGTCGTTGGGCGGCG